>JAEEGG010004355.1_pt1 | contig 34431 bp, 24 predicted proteins | sample 9134161 | NCBI WGS metagenome assembly JAEEGG01 (sample SAMN16246543, study PRJNA631951) | gut metagenome | biome: gut microbiome; feature: rumen; material: CR-attached | host: Bos | place: Iran: Karaj | collected 2018-10 | reverse complement strand
CCATCCTTAAACATGCACGGCTCGATATTTTCGGTATATACGATTTGCATCTGGTCCTTTTCTTCTTCCTTGCCCTCGGCGAGGAAGATTCCGGCGGGCTTCACTTCTTCGCTAGAAGAAGATTCAACCACCGGTTCGCTGGAGCTGGAAGCGGGCTTAACGGTTTCGCTAGAAGCCGGTGCCGGATCAGCGCCTACAGAGCCGCTGGAGGCAACAGGAGGATTCGTTACAGTCGTGTCGACCGGATTAGTCGAAGGATCAGTTCCCTGCTGAGCAGGATCACCATTGCCACCCTGAGAAGGATTTGCAGTCGGATCAACAATTTGGCCAGCATTCGGATCTGTCGGATCGGTAACAGTCTGCGAAGGATCTGCCGGATTTGCGGGGTTGGTGGGGTCTGTCGTCTGCTGAGAAGGATCTGCCGGATTGCTAGGATCATTAACATCCTGCTGTCCGGCGACTTCCTGTTGCACAGCATCGCTGTTTGCAGCAGTGGTGTCATCGCAGTTGACCAAAGCCAGGGCGGCGCTAATAATAACGAGGCCCTTAGCCAAATTCTTGAAGTATTTTGATTTCATTTTGACTCCTTTATTCCAACACCGTTAATAAAGATACCTCGTAAAAAAGGCGAAAAACCTAGCTAGAGCGGAGTTTCCATGGACAAAAAATCCAAACGTTATGGATAAAAAAACCATAATTTGAGCTAATAACGCCATTTTTTAATAATTAATTTATTTGTAATTTATCCATAATGGACAAGGTTATTCTTACACAACAAATAACTTTAAAACACACGAAAAAAGCCGTCACAGAAGTAACGGCCCAATTAATTTTTACACCTTATCGGATTATGCAAAGCTCGTTTTAGCGCGGGGCGTAAATCCTGGACATGAATTCGGCGCGAGTCTTTTCGTCCGTCTTGAATCGGCCCAAAAGCTGAGTCGTAACCATCATGGCACCCGGCTTCTTGACGCCACGCATGGTCATGCACATGTGAGATGCTTCCAAAACTACAGCAACACCCTTCGGGTTCAGTTCCTTCTGGATGAGCTCTGCAATCTGACGCGTCATGCGTTCCTGAATCTGCGGGAAACGTGCGTAGAATTCCACCACGCGCGGAATCTTGGAAAGCCCGACCACGCAATCGCCCGGAATGTAGGCCACGTGAGCCTTGCCCGTGAACGGAAGAAAATGGTGTTCGCACATACTGGCAAACTGGATATCCGGCACGATAATCATTTCATCGTACTTCTCGTGAAAGCGAGTCTTGAGGATATCTTCGGCGCGGGTTTCGCCCGAAAGGCCCGTCATAAGTTCGGCATACATCTTGGCGACACGCTTGGGCGTATCGATAAGACCTTCGCGATTCGGGTTTTCTCCCATGCCTTCCAGAATCATCCGGAAGCCGTCTTCCATTTTCTTAAAATCCATCATGGGGCCAAAGATAGCAAAATCAGCGGATCGTGACAGCGCGAGTTTCACTTCCATAACGAATCAGGAAGTGACCCTTCTTCGGCAATTCGACTGCCATCGACGATTCCGTGCGCATGCTACGCAAGACTCGACCCTGTACATCCATTACAAGGAGCCGTTTTCCTGCGGCAAGCCCAGAAAGCGAGACTCGATTCCCTTGGATATCGATTCGCCAATCATTCTTCGCCGCAACGCTTGGAAGAGACATGCGTTCACTCGTAACCACAAGGCTATCTATATGGCCATAACCCATGACGTATGAACTCTTAACCGTCACTCCCGTAACAGCCTTTTCACTCCAAACTTCACAGAACAGGCCTCCGTAAATATCCGTACTCCTGCATTCATCATTCACTAGCAAACCCGAGATAGAATGGCCGTTTCCTACAAACTTGCCACTGAAGTTCCAAATCGGATCCCAAGTAAAATAAGCCACACTGTCAAGTTCATCTGCAGATTGTTTTGGCACCGTCTCATTGATTACAATATCGTTTTTGAGGGTGGCACATGCTTCATAATCCTTATTTACACCTTTCAAGGTTCCATTTACAAGACCGGCAAACCAATACAGTTCTTCCTTGGACGTAAGGAGATAACATCCCTTTGAATTCTTTTGCGGCTGTTGCGGAGTCGGAATCCACTCTGCATACAAATTAAGATTTTTCATCTCATTTATTTTGACGCTTCTATGGTATCCCAGCCTAAAATTCGCCCAGTACAGGAACTCCGCTCCCTCACGGGTCGGTTCCTTGAGTACAAAACCCGAATCCAAGACCGTAAACGCCGTCGGATTTTCCGGATCGTTAACGCCGCCGTTCAAGTGGTATGTGATCGTATATTCAAGCATCTTCCACTTGGCACGCACCGTAATATCTTCCGTATTCCCTGCCGAAATCTTCTCAACCTTATTCGTGAACAGGGAATCCGTATACCAGCCTTCGAATTCATAGCCGTCCCGGCTAGCTTTGTAAAGAGCAAAAGCTACCGAATCCGCCGACCATTTGAACGTCAATGTTCCACTTTGAGGATTGCCCCTATAACGATTTCCGCCATTCAGATCAATATTGATGGCAAAGAAACTTTTCCATTTTGCATAGAGAGTCCAATCACCATAAAGGGTCGTGTTTATAGAATCAACCTTTTGCGTAAACATTTCATCCGTGAACCAGCCCTCGAATTCGTCACCTTCTTTCACGGCATCTTTCAAGGCAAAGGGCTCATCATTTATGGAATAGATACTCGGGTTCTGTTCGCTATTTACGCCACCGTTCAACACATAATGTATCCCGAACCGGCTAGCATCAAGGGCAGGGAAAGCATCCGTACCCAATTCCTGAATCCAGGCGAAACCGTTCTCCCCCGCCGAAAGAAATCCAAGAGCAGTTCCATCCGCAAACTGGGTTTCGTCAAGCGACACTGCATGTGAAACACTTGTATCCTTGGAATTCATGCAAAACGCATTTTCCACTTCAAAAATACGTTCGCTTTCGTAGCAGGCATACCCCTTCTTCTGCACAATGCAGTCCGAATACTTCCCTTTCAGTTCGCCGGCAAAATAGACATTTCTCAAGACCGCGGCATCCATTTCCGAAACGATGCCTCCCACAGACTCGCCTTCAACAATTCCCCTGCTGTAGGCGTTTTCGATAATAGTCACATGAGATGAATCAACACCCTCCGCCTTCGAAACAGACTTCGTGGAAGATGCCGGCGAAGGGGCTGCTGTCGGGCAAGCGTCATTCGTTACATTAATTTCACCGATGAGTCCACCCGCTTTCCCTGAAGCATGGACCGTCGCATTCGAATAGACATTCCTCAATCGAACAGGACCAACAGCAAAAGCCGCAACACTCCCTGCAGTTGCGCCGAAAAAGTAGGAATCCTCGATTCCAAGGTTCCTCACATAGGTAATGTTGTTGCGCCAGCTACCTTCCTTATCCCCCAGTTCTGCAAAAAGACCTCTTTCGGCCACAAGGCCAGAAATCTTGAATCCATTGCCTTCAAACGTACCTTTGAATCCAAGTTCATGCCACGACACATAGTCATCTTTCGCCAGCTTTCCGCTCTCGTCAAGCACATTTTCGTTCACCACAATGTCACTCTGGAGAGAAATACACCCCTCAAAAACCGAACGGGGATACGAATAATAAACGTTGTTGACAGAAACGGATGCTATACCGTAAAGTTCATTGGCATTATGGATAAGGTAACAGCCTCGTTCATCCTGTTGGGGAATCTGCGGGACAAGCCCCCACCTAGCCTCTACGGTAAAACTTCCAAGGTAGTAGCCAACCGTATGCATCGTTTTACCTTGATACTCCTCAAAATTCACGGCATCCCGCAATTGGCTCGAATCGGAATCGACAATATACCACCCCAAGAAGGAATATCCTTCGCGGGTCGCATCCTTTAAAACAAAATCAGTCTCACCCTGAACATAACTTGTCGGGTTTTTCGGGTCATTGACTCCCCCATTCAAGTTGTACTTGATAGTATAGGCATTTGCCGAAAGGGCTGTAGCAAGTACAAGAGCCCCAAAACTGGATATTTTGCAAAACGAGTATGACATATCTCCTCCTTCATACATGATTTCATATAAAATATATATCAAAAAAGACTAGATGAACATCCTTCCCGGTCTTTATTATGGACAAAATGTCCTAAACTACCCCGTATCAGCGAATCGTGACAGCGCGGGTTTCGTTTCCGTAGCGAATAAGGAACTTGCCTGCGTCCATAAAATCCATAAGCATCATGGGTTCCGTTCTTTCGCGGCGGAGCAGACGGCCCTGCAGGTCATACACGAAAAGCATCTTGCCCGGAGCAAGGCCGAACAGACTTACGCTCTTGCCACCCACCACTGCGCGCCATTCGCCCTGGAGCGCTCCTGGCTGAGTAGGCATGGTACCGCCAGTAATGACGAAGTTGTCGATGTACCCGAACTCCTGGACATACGAACCGTTCACCTTGACATTCACGACATTCTTGTAGTTGCTTGCATTGCAGAACATTCCTGCGAATATATGCTCATCGCCGCAGCTGCTATTCGCCAGCAAGCCCGTAATAGAATGGCCGTTGCCCGAGAAAGCGCCTTCGTAATCCCAGATGGCATCCCACACGAAATAGGTCAGCGAGTCATCGAGATTCAGCGCAGAATCTTGCCAGATATTTTCGTTGATGACAATGTCGGAGTCAAGCGAGGCGCACGCCTTGGGATCGCGCTCGATGCTATCCAAGGTGCCATTGACAAGGCCTGCGAACCAATAGAGTTCTTCCTTGTTATTCAAGTGATAGCAGCCAGTCGTATCCTGTTTAGGCATTTGCGGGGCCGGAGTCCATTCCGCAAACAGTTCGACACTTTTCTTCTCTGTCAACTGAACCGCCGAAATGTAGCTGAGCTTTTCCGGTGTCCAGCGATAGAATTTCGCACCTTCGCGAGTGGGAGCCTTGAATTCAAAACCAACATCGGCCGCATTGAACGCAGTCAAGTTTTCTAGGCTGTTTTCGCCACCGTTCATGTGGTACGTGACTGTATACTCCGTCGTATTCCACTTGGCATAAACCGTAAGGTCCTCGGTGTTGCCCGCGGGGATCTCGGCAATTTCCGTTTCGAAAAGGGAATCCGCATACCAGCCCGCAAATTCAAAGCCGGACCAATAAGCTTTTCCTAACTCATAGGCCGCAGAATCTGCAGACCACTTGACCACATGCGGCTTGTAGAAGCTGGTACCGTTATAGAACTGACCTCCGTTCATTTCGATATCGACTACAAAGTAGCTCTTCCATTTTGCATAGAGAGTCCAGTCGCCAAAATGTTCCGTCTTGATCGTATCGATTTTTTGCGTAAAGTCTTCATCCAGGAACCAGCCTTCAAATTCGTCGTTTTCTTTTTGCGGGTCAGCAAGAACGATGGCAGAATCGCCCTTAGCATACCCCACCGGATTCAGCTCGCTGTTTTCGCCACCGTTCAGCACATAGTGAATTTCAAATTGCACGCTATCGGCGACCGGAGCTGCATTTGCGACCGTAGAACGCAAACCTTGGACAGAGACATCGGCATAGACATTCGTCATCTGGACAAGGCCAACGACCTTCCCCACGATTCCACCGGCATCACCGCCCGAGAAATAAGAATCCGTAATGCCAAGGTTCCTAACGACAGTAACGTTCTTGCCCCACACATCGTTTTCATCACCCAGCGTTACAAACAGGCCATCATTGCCGCGCAGGCCGGAAATCTTGAACCCGTTGCCTTCAAAGGTTCCCTTGAACTTTAAAGGAATCCACCATACATAATCATCTCTGGACAAGTTCCCGGTGGAATCCAGAAGGTTCTCGTTCACCACAATATCGTTCTGGAGTGAGATGCAGCCTTCGAATTTATAGTCGTCTTTCTTGGAGAACGCCGTAGAATCCGCAACAGAAACAGAAGCGATTCCATAAAGTTCTTCGGCGGTATAAATCAGGTAGCAGCCGCGTTCATCTTGCTTGGGCGTTTGCGGAACAAGTCCCCATCTGGCATACACGCTAAAACTGCCGAGGTAATTTGCAAGCACGTACATGGAATAATCTTGATATTCACCATAGTACATGTTGGGCGGAACATCCACGCCTTCAGAAAATTCAATATACCAACCCAAAAAGGAATACCCTTCTCGCGAGGGATCCTTCAAATCGAAACGGCCCGCCGCCTCGTCGTAGCTCTCGGGATTTTCGGGATGGTTGATACCTCCGTTCAGATTATAATTAATCGTGTAGGCGTTAGCCGACACTGCGACCAACAGCATTAAGTACCCTAACACTGCGTAAACTGAACGAAACATTTCTTCTCTTCATCACTCTAGGTGACAGAGTGAATATATATCAAAAAAATCCGGATTCTCACGAAACCCGGATTTTACCTTGATATTAAACGTAATTTTACAGAATGACGTTATCTAAGATTTACACGAATACGACTTCGTTCCCTGTACGGGGTGATTGGTTCCGATTCGGGAGTCCACTTTCGGTATCAGCGTAGCCCAGCGCCACCGAAGCGTACACACGTTCGCTTTCCTTAAGGCCGAGGGAGCGCAAGTATTCAAGTAGCGTCGGATCTTCGTTCAGCCACTTGAGCTGATTGATGTAGCAACTGCCAAGATCCAGTTCGTTAGCAGCAATCATCATGTTTTCAACAGCGCAAGCCACATCGGCCATGTTGTTGCCGTATTCCTTCTGGCTCGCCACCACAATCAGTGCAGGAGCGTTGTAGTTGAACACGTACGTTCCCTTCTGTGAAAGGCGAATGGAGTTCTGCAAACTCTTGTATAAATCTTCGCGGAGTTCCATCGCGGCAAAAGCGGACTGCACCAGTTCCACCAACTTCTTAAGCACATCCGGATTGCTAATCACGAAGAAGTGATTGCTCTGGCAATTACCGCCCGTAGGGGCGAAGCGGCCTGCCTCTACAATTTTTTCGAGCTTTTCACGTTCAATAGGCATTGCCTGGAACTTGCGGGTACTACGTCTTGTCAAAATGGCTTTAAGTGTATTCATAACCTTAATATATATAATTCTAGATTCTTCGACTCCGTTTCACTGCTACCCAAAGGGCATAACTCAACTTGAGAACTAAAGTTCTTAGTTTCGTATAGCTCAGAATGACAAAACATCAATCATCCATAATGCATATCACCTGTACCATGGGATACAGGTCTTTGGGGCATTCTATGACGCCTAAACCCGTTACAGACGTCGTTTTTGTGTCCATGTATGTGCCGTAACAATATTGCGTATCAGAATTTTTTTCCGTATTGGTCCAGAATATATCGGCGTAAATCTCATTGTCCGCGCTGCAGCCTGCACCATTCGCCGTATAAGTCCACCTGATAGGAGAATCATTTCGTATATCCAAAAATGCCGTACTATACCAGAATTTACGATCAAATTCAGTTTCGCTGGGAATGTGGAACCCTTCGGGACAGAAAGTCTTCGCCTTTTCATAATTCATGTATGAGTTTTCACCATACATAATTACTGAAACATTCTCGTCAAGAACCTCTATATTTTTACCAGAGCAACTCCGGAGTCCTCCAGTTCTATTCTTCCACCAGACATAAAAATCATCGAAAGAAGCACTCTTGTTTTCAATGTCAATCAGCAATAGCGAATCCTTTCCGCGTTCGCCATGCAAAAATAGAGTGCCATTATCCAAATATGCATCATAACCTTTCTGATTTATCTCTACATGCCTTAAAATCATGTTATGCAGGTTTTGCGTATAGGAGAATGTCCTCACATCAAACTGATAACCCACGCCATCCACAGTCACCTTATAGACAGAATCTTCTATGCTGCCACCTGCAAATTTTTTCTTATTAAAGGATGAAGGCAAAGAATAGGGGGCCGGCCCTACATCAATCTTATTCCATTCTTTAACGGTTCCCCATGTCGTACAGCCATAAAAAGCATTCAAGCCTTCGTTCCAATACAGAATTTTATTGGATATAGTATCACAAGTACCTAAGCTATCACGATACCTATGGGGCGCCGCCTCCGATTCACTCAATATACGCCATTTATAATTTGTACCGCAGACATAATAATCAGCACCATACCTTTTGATTTCCCCAGTCAAGGAATCATCGCAAAAAAGACCCTCTTTTTCTGGAGGCACAAGGGATTTCTTATCTACGACATTCCACTTTCCCTTTTGGCATTCATAGACAACTCCGTCGTAAACGAGTTTTTCGTTTTCCGAAATTTGCTCGCACCATTTCAAATCAAGCACGGGCGGAACCAATTCGGCATCTGTCATCTTTCGCCAACTACCCACCGCATAACAATTCGGTATGGAGTGATTATTGGAATCTACACATTCATCCGTTTCGCAAACATAATAGTCATTGTCAAACTTCAAGATTTCGTTATAACTTATAGAGGTACACATGGAATCGTAATAGACAGGAGGAGTAATTTCCACCCAATCAATCTCCCAAGGGGAATCCTCATCAGCGCAGCCATAATAAGCCCCCAAATGCTTCCCCCTGTTATGCGAATATGTACAATCACCCAAATAATAATTTAGGGAATCCACTTCTTTCCATTTATATTCGGAACACTGCACAAACACACTGTCAAACGGCTGCACCGGGCCGCCATCTAAAGAGAAATGCTCACACTTTCCGTATTTCGCAGCAGCCTTGATATCCAGCACCGCCGCATATAACGAGTCACCTCTCGAAAATTTCTTAGTTGCATACTTGTCGCTCCAGGAACAACTCCTGGTACCCTCCTTGCACTCGCAAATGAACAGGGAATCCCGCAAATAAAGAAGCTTACCCACATTACGGTCAAACGAGCATTCACCATGCTGTCGATTAAACAAGGTATCCCGATCAGTAATGATTTCCCATATATGGGATTCGGTTCTACACATGTAAAGGGTATCGTTGCGCAAAATAGACTCAGGACTATAGTAGAACATTTTATGCAAGCAGGCACCTAGGGAATCTTCCAGGACTGATTTCAAGCGCCATTTCGTTCGCCATGAACCGGATTTGACGTAGTCCGTCAAAAGGAACGTTCTTCCGTAAAAAGCACTAGCCTTGTTCGTATTCAGAACAGAATCGGAACTAACAGATGCAATATTAACAAGCTCTATTCCATAAGCTCGGCTAAAAAACTCTTCATCCATCCAGTATAAAAAATTAACGGAATCTCTCGTGACACTCCTAAAAAGATAATCCGCCGAATCCGAGAAAATCTCAAAGGTGGCAAGCCAAGCATCAGCCGCTTTCACAAGCCACAATGAATCGATTTCACCCTTTTCGCCAAACGTCTTTCGGAATTTTTTGAAATCGCTATAAAAGACACTATCCGAAATCTCGTGACGACAATAAATGTAAGGAATAAAGTCCTTCAAATGATCATAGTAATCTAGGGCGTCAAAATCGCGTTTGTTGACATCATCCAAATCGACATCAAAAATTTCTTCCAATTCACCAAAGGCGGTTTTTTGCGCTTTGTCAAAATCGTACTTATTCTTTTGCACCAAAGTCTTGATGCGGTTTGCCGCCAAGGCCGCATACAGGTTCAACTTCAAGTCACTTTTCTTTTTAATCAAATTTACATATTGCTCAAATTCCATTTTCTTGTCATTTTGAGCCTTAAATACCGTCACGAGTTTTACATAGGGCGATTCATAGTCTCGAGAACTGACCTCAAAAACATAACCGTTATAAGACCTCAGCGGCACTTCAAAGGAATCGATTGGCGAAAGGTCATAGTCCAATTTGACAACACGGATTTTCTCCGGTTTCATGGAAGACAGGTATTCTATGGAGCCGTCCATTGCCGCAGGCGAAAAAATGTTGCCATCTTCATCGATGCGGCGAACAATGTCTCCGCTACTTTCGTCATCGGAACACGCCACAAGACAAAGCAATACTAAAGACAACGTTATTATCTTATGCAAAACAGACATAAGCTCTCCATTCCTAAGCAATGGCTAGAATTTACATAAATTAACAGAAAAATGAATCTTTAGAATACAATTCACCGACAAACGGCCATTTTTACTAGACAACCGACCAAGTCCCCGCAGGTTTTCGCCTGCGGCTACTTGTCAAGCGGAAGCATCAAGATACGGGAATGCCGTTTCTTGTTATAATGGTCGCGCTTGGTAGGCGGCAATTCGTCTACCGTACCGTCGACAAATCCAAAGTGGTAGAACCAGTCGAGAGCCTGGGTCGTGAGCAAGAACAGCTTCTTGTAGCCCTTCATGCGACCCATCGAAATCAGGTGGCGCACAATGGCGTCGCCAATGCCCGACTTGCGGTAGTTCGCGCCCACTGCAATACCCGCGACTTCGGCCATGCCATCTTCGAATGCGTGCAAGGCGCCACAGCCGTGAATGCTGTTGTCGATGCTGTAGACAACGTAATCGTTGAGCTTTTCGGAAATGCTTTCCTGCGTACGCGGCACCAAGAATCCCTTGTCGATATAGTCCTGCATAATGCGCAAGATATCGGGAATGTCTTCGATGTTTGCAGGCCTAATGCTCGAGTACTGGTTCGCGTACACCATGGTACCGTCACCGCGGGCGCTGAACACTTCTTGCAGCACGCTGCCCTGGAATTCACCACTCAAGAGGTGAACACGGTTCGCCCCCGCCTCGCAAGCATGAATGGCGTTCATCAGGTAATCCATCTGTGCAAAGTCGAGCTGGTCGGAATTAAGTTCCAACAGTTCCTTCGCCTGGTCCACGTCCATAGCCGAGATAACCCCGGATTCCGTAGGTTCCAGGTACTTGGTGTTCTTGCCTGTTACCAGGCCTTCGAGCTTGATACCGTTCTGGTTACCGATAAAGAACAGCTTGCCCACCTTCATGTACTTGCAAAGTTCTGTAGCAAGTTCAGTAGAGCTGATGTTGTAGGCATGGCCGAGCTTGTTCCAGCCAATCGGCGGAATAATCGGCACGAACTTTTCGTCCAGAAGCTGTTCCAGAATGTCGCGCTGGATGCGTTCGATACGGCCGGTGCGCATGTAATCGACACCGTCGATTACACCCATGCTCCGGGCCAGCACCCAGTTGCCCTGAATGCCCCTAAGGCCGCTTGCCGTGAGGTGGCTCATGATATGCTGTGCAACGCCTAGAGAAGCCTGCTCTATATGCGGCAGGGCTTCTTCGCTCGTGAGTCTTACGCCAGCATGGAAGGTAGATTCCAGTTCCCACGCCTTGAGCTGAGCATCGATACTGTTGCGCGTACCCGGAACAATAATGATGCGGATTCCCGATTTGTGCAAAATGGCGATATCGCGCATGAGCACCGGAAACAGGGGGTGACTCATCAGGTCATCCTCGATTTTCAGCACAAACAGCTGGCCCTTGAAGCGTTCCATATAGCCGAACACTTCGCGAATGAAACCGGCAACTTCAAAATGCTGCGAATTAAAATCAGGCGTTGCGTTACTCATAGTTAATAAATTAGCAAATTGCCGAGCCGAGGCAATAGGCGGGCCGCCTATTGTCAAGGCGAAGGGCGAACAATGGCTTGCTAATCTTTTTGGAGTTCTCGTAATCCATTGTTCGCATCTATATAAACAAACGCGGTCCCAAGGGACCGCGTTCGTTTAGTTGAGATAGAATACTCTTTCCCGAATCTTAGTCTTGGATTCGAGTCCAGTTGAGGATACCCTTCTTGACCAGGTAGATATAGCCCGCTTCAAGAATCACGAGGAATCCGAGCAACACGAACAGCAAGTCCCAGCCGCCATTGAGGAACTGAACGGTCCAGGGGTAGAGGAACGCCACTTCGAGGTCAAAAACCAGGAACAGCATGGCGACCATGTAATACTTTACAGGATATCGTTCGCCCGAAGTACCGGAAACATGGGCGACACCGCATTCGTAAGACGTACCTTTGATGGAGGTTCCCTTGATTTTACCCGGATGCAGGAACCAGTTCGCCACCAAAAGGGCGGTAGGAACAACGAGTGCAAGGACCACGAGGATGGTCATGGCAAAAGTGGTATCAAAGATTTCAACGTTCGACATAGTGATACAAACATAGTAAAATTCTTTTTTCTAGTTAAGACCGAAAATGTAAACTATATTTACGAACATGAAAAAGATCACTACATTTTTGGGATGTGTGGGTGTGGTGTGCTTATTCTGGGGGTGTTCCTCTGACAGCGACCTGCTGTCTCCTGGATATACACTTGCAGATGAACCCGCTATTTCTTCGGCGACGAATTCCCCAGCAAGTTCCGGTGCGGCTACAAAGAATTCTTCTAGCTCTACTGCAACCGCAGACAAGGTCAAACCGACATCGTCGGCTGCCGCAGGCACGCCAGATACTGTAAAAAAGCACCGCTACATACAGGACAGCCTCGATATCGAAACCCCGAACTTCCTCGACATTCCGATTTTCTGCTTTGACTACAACAGCGCAGAATGCGAGAAAGCAAAGGCAGAAGCAGCAACCATCCGGTCTTCGTCTTCTTTAACGATTGACATCGGCATGGAAGGCGGCGGCACCCCGGTCGACAACACCATTCCCCCTGTCATTAACGGCCTGCAGATGACCGATATGCGCGACACCCAGACCTACGCACTCATTGAAGTCAGCGGCAAGCTCTGGATGGCTCAGGATATCAACATCGCTCTAGCGAACAGCCAGTGCTACGACGAAAACGACGCTAAATGCGCTACCAACGGAAGACTCTATACCTTCAGCGCAGCACAAAACGCCTGCCCTCTCGGTTGGAGACTACCAAACCGCGAAGAAGCACAGACCGTTCTCGACAACGCCACTTACCCTTGGACTTACAGCGGTCGTTGCAAAGACGGCGATTGCAGTTTCATGGGCGACATGGGCTTCCATTGGACATCTGCCACACCGCAAGAAAGCGATAAGAAGTACGGCGAAAACCAAGGCGACTCCTACACCGTCATCATCGTAGAGAAATCTCCTGATTACGGTGACCCGGACGATGCGAAGTTGTTCTTCCAGGTCGACTCCAAGACCAAGCGCTTCAGTGTACGCTGCATCCAAGAATAAAAAATCCATTTCAAACAAAAGAAAACCCGAGCGCAACGCCCGGGTTTCTTTTTTTAAGCCTAGTCTTTAAAGCCTATCGGTACCGTCCATCCCTTCGTCCAATAGGAGCGTAAGGTTCTGGACTTCCTTTTCCATCTGGTCATAATAAATTTTCGCGCGGCCCAGCTGCTTTCGAAGTTCCATGATTTCGGACGTAAGTTCCACGGCAAGCAAGGCCATGCGCTTACGGTTATCCATCTGGAATTTCGCCGAGCGTTCAAAACGCTGGTTAATGCTATCCACGATTTCAGACAGTTCCGCCTCGGGTAAGTCGGTACGAATCTGAATCGTTTCCTGGGCAACGGAAATTGTGACAGATTTCAAAGGTTCGATACTAGCCATTATTTTATCCCTACGCCGAATGGATCATCGTCCATCAGCATCCTTATCCGAAAAAATTTGTCTGCGAGCCCTCCTGCTTGCTCGCGAACAAATCGTTATCATTTTCGTCGGCCCCATGAACCTCGATTGCCGGAACATCTTCCTCGGATTCCTGTTCCTGAGAAACAGATTCATCCATCTGGGGTTCTTCCGTGGCATCGTCAGCCACTTCTTCGGCAGATTCTTCGGCCACATCCGTGTTGTCTTCCGCCGGAGCTTCTTCAGCGGCGGCTTCATCAACAACAGGTTCAATAGCCGGGCCGTCTTGGTCAAGATCGATATCGGTACCCAGTTCGTTTTCGATGGTGGCCACCAACTGGTTGAACTTTTCCTGAGCTTCGGCAATTTCTTCGTTCTGTGCCTGCAGCTGTTCGTTCAAGTTTTCGACAAGAGCGTTCTTTTCAGAAAGCTGTTCCATGAGGCTGGCAATAGTAGCATCCTTCTCGGCCACCTGGGTATTGAGAGCATTCAGGAGTTCGGACTTTTCATTCACCTGGCCGGTCAGCAAATCGGACTTTTCAGTCAGTTCACGGACCTTGTCGTTCAGGCTTTCGATACAGCCGTCCTTTTCCACAAGCTGCTGGCCGAACACCGTGACGCGATCCACAAACTTCGCGAGTTCGGCATCTTTCTGGTTCAGCATTTCTTGCTGGGCATTAGCCTGATTGGCTCGGGCATCGAGAGCGGCCTTGCAGTCAGCCAGATCGTGCTTGGCCGATTCCAGCAGCAGGGTCTTGTCCTGGGCTGCAGCCTGAGCCTGAGACAGTTCACGCTTGATTTTTGCATTTTCTTCTTTGAGGGTACGGACCGTTCCCAAGACCCCCTCAATTTTCTGAGATAAAACACTCATCTTTTCTAAATTCATTTCTGCTCCGTCTAATGAGTTTTAGAACTTTAACAATATTAAGATAACTAATTTTCGGCCCATAAGACAACTTTTTTGAAATTTATTATAAATAGAGTCGTGATTTCGGTAAACGAACATATACAGCGTAGGCTTTCGGAGCTCCCTGACCGACCGGGTGTTTACATCATGAAGAACGCCCAGGGGAAAATCATTTACATCGGCAAGGCGAAGGTCTTGAAGAACCGCGTGCGCAGCTACTTTGACGGCTCCGAGCACAACGGCCACCGCGCGGCAACGCTCATGCTCCCCTACATTCGCGACATCGAATGGATCATTACCGAAAGCGAGCAAGAGGCGCTGATTCTAGAAGCGAACCTGATTCGAAAGCACACACCCAAGTACAATGTGCTTTTGAAGGACGACAAGCATTTCCCTTACCTGGCATTTTCGGTGAAGGAGCCATTCCCGAGGCTTTCGCTATCACGTTCGGTCAAGAAGGACGGCCGCCAGTATTTTGGCCCTTACATGAGTTCGCGATATATCGACAAGCTGATTGACATTTCGGCGAGGCTTTTCCGCATTCGCGAATGTTCCATGGAACTGCCGGCCAAGCATCCGGTACGCCCCTGTCTGAATTACCATATCGGGCGCTGCAGTGCGCCGTGCGCTGGGCTGATTTCGCAAGAGGATTACGCCCGCGATGTAGAAAGTACGCGCCTGATGCTCGAAGGCAAGCGCGACGACTTGATTGACAAATGGCAGCGCGAAATGGAAGAGGCAAGTGCCAACCTGGATTTTGAAACCGCCATGAAAAAGCGCGACGCGATTCAGGCACTGCAAGCTTCCGGCACACGCCAAAAAACCGACACCAGCGACCCGAACTTGTCGCTGGATGTGGTGACGCTCCGCCGTAACGGCGACATGGCCGCGGCAGTGATTCTTGAATACCGCAAGGGTGTGCTCATGGGGCGCAGGCATTACCGGCTGGAATGTAAGCTCGAAGACGACGAGACCGAAATATTTAGGCAGATGGTGCTCCCGTGGTACATGGAGGCGCCCCTGATCCCTGCCGAAATCGCAACAGACATTGTACTCCCGGAAGACCGCAAGGAACTCGAAGCAGCGCTCAGTAAACAGGCAGGGAGAAAGGTCTCTTTCAGCACGCCCCAACGCGGCGAAAAACTAGGATTCCTGAAGCTTGCAGGCGCGAACGCCGACATGATTCTTGTGGAAATGCGCGCCGAAGTGCAGAAGTATAGCGAAATCGATCAGAGCGTATTCGAGCTGCAGAAAGTTCTCGGACTTAAAAAGACGCCATTCCGCATCGAATGTGTGGACATTTCTCACCTTTCGGGCACGAACACGGTGGCAAGCCTCGTGGCCTTCAAGAACGGGCGCCCTGATAAAGCCAACTACCGCAAGTTCATCATCAAGACTGTCGAAGGCGTCGACGATTTCGCCAGCATGCGCGAAGTGATGACCCGCCGCATTCGCAGACTTGAAAACGAGGGCGTGCCCATGCCCGACTTGTGGGTTTGCGACGGCGGTAAAGGCCAGGTGGACGCCACGATGCAGATTCTGAAAGAACTCGGCCACGACCAGGATTTACCGCTCATCGGCCTCGCCAAGCGCCTCGAAGAAATCGTGTTCCCCGACGACCGCAAGAGCATCGTGCTGCACCGTACCAGCCCTGCCCTTAAACTTTTGCAGAACGCTCGCGACGAGGCGCACCGATTCGCCATTACCTACCAGCGCAGCAAACGCAAGAAAGACCTGGAAGTCGAATGGCTCAAGATGCCGGGCGTCGGTCATGAAACCCGCGTCAAGATTTTGAGCAAGTACAGGAGCGCCGAAGCGTTCATGGCAGCCCCCATCGAAGACATCGAAATCCTGCTCGGCAAGGTCCGCGGCAACAACTTGCGCGACCAAGTCGCAAAGTACGTCACGGAATTTATAACTCCCGATACTGAAGGCTGAATATTCCAAAATGGAGTAGGGCTCGTTTGTATAAAAACGGCCTTTACGAACTAATTTCGCCAAGCAACGATAAGAATTATTTACTTATCATTTATTTTAAAAGGACAAAAAAATTTTTTTCGTTTTTTCGCTTGCTTTTGACATTCAACTTGGCTATATTACGGGTAGGCATCCCACGGATTAACGCCCGATCTAACAGTATTATTAAAGCTCGTCGCTCTTGGTGTTCAGTTTAGGCGCGCATCGACGCGAAAAACAAAGCCCCGAGGCACTGCTATCATTTTTAGATGAGTAGCTTCGAGTGTTCCACCGTGAGGGATGCCTTTTTTGTACCCTGAAAAATTTCCATAAAAAAACACCCTAAAAGGGTGCTTTTTTAATATAGCTTGGCTTGCAGCTTAAGCTTTCGGCTTGACGCAGGCGCGAATCAGCATGAGCTGTGCCGGCACATACAACCACCAAATGATATTATTCGCGATTTCGGCAACCGACTGCAGTGTGCTGTGGTCATCACCCGTGACCATGGAAAGGCCAACGCAAACATCGCCCAAGAAGAAGGCGACCATGCCCCAACGGATAAGCTTTGCATTGGCAACCGGGAAGTAACCCTTACGCGGAACAAGAATACCAACGACCACCGAGGTAATGACGAACACGCCATAAACCACGACAACGGCCACGGTAAGATCCAAGGTGCCGGTAGCGATCAGGGCGATGCCTGCGATAACAGCCACAGCCAACAACCAGTAAATCTTGGGGAGGCTCTTGTCTGCTTCGGACTTGCGGGAATGCCTGTAAATCAAGATGGTCTGGAACACCATGAAGAAGGTGATACCGAGAACGGTGCTAACGGTTCCCGCATCAGGAGCAAAAGCCTTAATCAAGCTAAAGCTGTAGTCCGCCAACAGCGAGAACACGAACGCCGCACGCAACAACTTGCCATCGCGGCCGGAGAACGCCTTCGAAGCGGTAATGAAAGCAAGAATCGTCAGCATGGTTGTCATAACCGACTTGGTGTAAAGCTGCAGGGTGCCAGAATCCGACAGGCACTGGCTTACGGCGCCGCAGGAATAAAAGTCAAACCAATCCTTGCCTGTAGTAATGAGGAGGAACAGGGCGAGGACAGAAAAAGCGATTTTTTGAGCAGTTGTTTGTAAAAGCATGAATAAAGGATAGCAAAATTCACGCTTGTTTGGTAAGCTTTTTGTAGTATTTTACAAAATAATCGGTCAAACCTACTTGATTCGCACCTGACGCAAGTTTTTACCCTGTCGGACAAGGTAGGTTCCCGGAGCCTGCTTTAAAGAATGCCCCAAGAATCGGCCCTGCATATCAAAGACCTGGATAGATTCGCCCGCATTCAACGGCTGTAGCATTCCGACAATGCCGCGCTGACCAATGGCTGTCGTAGAATCTTCGTCGGTTGAATCCTGTTTGGTGGTATCCGGTTCCACGAAGGGGTGCGCCGGATCGTCCACCACCACCTTGAAGGTCACGGAGCCTTCGCAGCCTGAGGCGTTCGTGTGGACCGCCTTGTAGTAGCCGCTCATGGTGCCGTCCATCTTGCCGATGTGGATTTCGCGGTTCGTGGAGGTAAAGTTGTTCGGGCCGCTCCATACCCAGCGACCGCCTTCCCACGGGTGCGGGCCAATCGAAATCGAATCGCCCTTGGAAAGCGAGATCTCGGTTGCGGTGGACCAACCCTCGTTATTGTTGATTTTCGAATACGGGATGATGGAATCCGGCTTGCAGACGCCACCTTCGGCGCCGTCAATCACCATCGTGGTAATCGTGTTGGACTTCGCCGTCATCGAAAGCGCCTTGCCCGAAACCACGATATCGGATTGCTTGGTGAGGCTGCCCGGCAGTTCAAAACGCACCACCTTCGCGCTCGTGCCAATCTTCACGAATTCACCCAGGTCGAATTCATACTTTACGTCGCTAGAACCGCTGTTGCGCACGATAAGCACCAGCGCTCCCTCGGGCGTGAGCGCCGCGAGCGTGTTGCCGTTGTCGCTATCGATAATACGCGAACCCGGACGGATGTAGCGGCTGAATGCGGCATGCATGTAGTAGCGCGCATTCGGGCTGAAAGTCTGCTTGCTGTGGTTCAGCGCGAGGCTACGCCAGTTCTCGGCCGGGTCACCAATCTGCCAGTCCACCCAGGCGCTTGCCTTCATGTCGCGCAGGTCTGCAAGAATCACGCCCGCCATCCAGAGCGCAATGTTCTCGTCGCCGCTCTTGTGAAGCGGGCCCGTTTCGGACTGCCACACCTTCTTGTCTTTCGCGAACGCCGCATTGAAAAGTTTGGCGCGGTTATCGCCGCCGGAATAGCTGTGCGTGTTCACCTGGAACATGTAAGAGAGCGCTTCGGAACTGTACTTGTTGAACTGGTTCAGGGCATCGCCGATATTCGTCTCGTCGGCGGCACTCACCGAAGTCTCGGGGAACAGGCCCTTCTTCTGAAGCGCCTTGCCGAGTTCCACAATCATCTTCGTCTGGTTGTTCTTGAAACCGCAACCTTCCTGCCCGCCATTGGACTTCCACCAGCCAGCACTCGGCTCGTTGAACGGTTCCACCGTGCGGAACGTGATTCCCCATTCCTTCTTGAAGTGCAGCGCCACTTCGGAGAGGTAGTCCGCGAAGTCGTCGAAATAGTCTTCCTTGAGGTTGTCGCTACCGTCGCTACTGCCCGAAACGCAGCCACTCTTGGTCATCCACCACGGGGGCGAATTGCTGAACGCCTCGAAAATCGGGGATTTTACGCGTTTTGAAAGTTCAATCGCAATCGTGCGCTGGTACGGGTCGGCCGTCCAGTCGAAAGCGCCCTTTTCGGTAGGCTTGTAGCCGGGAACATTCGCGCCGCCATCGCCCTTGTCCAAATGGTTATGGCCCGGCTGGTCGCCGCCGCCGATGTTGTAGCGGAAAATCGTGTAGCCCAGACCCGTGTCGGGGTCGGCAATCGCACCCAGAAGCTTGCTGCGGTTCGCCTCGCTCCAGGCGCCCGCCTTCACGGCCCACCAGCAGAGACTCGTGCCCCAACCCTCGAAAACCTGGTACTTTTTGCCGGGGTCCACGATCACCTTAGTTTGTGCCATAGCGCCATTTGCAAGGAACGCAACTGCAGCGCTAGAAATAGTAAAAAACCGAACCAATCCTTTCATGGTTCTAAATATATCCTAAAACAAGGCGAATGTCAAATGTGGACTTTTTCGGGGAAATTACGGTTTTATTTCAACCCACGCAGGGTTTTCTTCTGTTCGTCGGTGATGCGGTAGCTTTCGCAGGCTTTCTGGATGGATTTTGCGTGGATCCAGGGCGAAAGTTTGCGGCCTTTAATGTAGGGGAATGCAGCATCCCATTGCTTGGCGAGGGCGGTCGCCATGTACCAGGCGATAACCATTTGCACGTAGTAACGGTCGGTGGGGCATTCTGCGCGGCCGTCATCATTAAACAGCGATTCATCGATGGCCGCCACCCATTTCAAGAAGCGCTTGTCGAACCGCTCATCCAAGAAATAATTCATGAGCATGTTCACGCCGAACCGCACCGTGTACGGGTGATTTGACTTAATCCATGCCTGAATGCGTTCCAAGAATTGCGTTTCATCTTTGAGCAGAGCTTTCGGGGATTTGCCATCGCACACGGCCCAGTTATCAATGTAGGGCAAGAACCGTTCAATGCGACGCAAGCATTCTTCACGGTCCTTGATGCGTTCCACCACAAAAAGGTGCACCTGGTTTTCTTCGAAATACTTGTGCGGGAGCTTGTCAAGGAACTTGCCGAGGTCAGCAGGAGTTGCGCCCGCAGCAAATTCTTTCGCAATCTTTCTCATCATGGGTACGCGCACGCCAATGATCGTTTTCTTGTCGATGTTCGGCAACAGCGACGCATGAAAGTCGCGGTACTTCAAATCCTGATTTTTGAAAAGCATTTTTTTTAATTCAGCAACGGTCATTTACTAAAAATAACTATTTTTCTGAGCATACTTTTCCCACGCAGGAGATGTCAAATGAATTTACTCTCTTATCTAAAATTTTCAATCACGCCATTTGCTTTCATTGCTATCATATTTACCGCATGTGATAGTGACAATTCTTCTTCTGCACATGACATAGAGGACATCCAACCATCCAGCTCAAGTATTTTCCAACAGAATGACGATATTAAAGTTTCGTCATCTGCAGCTATTTCGTCCTCTTCCATTATAGAGTCGTCTTCGCAACAGATTGTAGAGGAGTCCTCTTCATCACAAGAACATTCTTCTAGTTCCTCGGCCGAACCAGAAGAATCTTCATCTTCTTTATTTATTCCGCCAGCAGATTCTGCTTGGACATACTTGAATCCAGAAATTTCCTATGGAGAACTTGTTGATGAAAGGGATGGCCAAATTTACAAGACTGTAATGGTGGGCGATAGGGAATGGATGGCACAAAATCTCAATTACGCAGACAGTGTTAATACCCCTAGTCTTCTTGGCAATTCTTGGTGTTATGACAACGATCCAGCAATGTGTTACAGATATGGAAGACTTTATACGTGGGCGGCCGCAATTGATTCCGTAACTCAAGCCAAAGATGGGAAAAAATGCGGAATGGGCGACATATCGTGTAATTTTGTTCAGGGGGTTCAGGGAATATGTCCTAAAGGTTGGCATATCCCTTCTGCCAACGAAATACACAAACTCTTTTATGCAGGAGCGTCATCAATTATTACCTGGAGTGGAATCGATACATACAAGAACTCTGGTAAAAATTTGAAATCTGCTTCCGGCTGGATTGACGAGAGAAATGGAATCGATAGCTTAGGGTATTCCGTTCTTCCGGCAGGAAGCAGGAACCCTGGGTTCAGATCTTTAACGTCTCCACATTTCAATGGTGCCGGTTCATCAACCGTAATTTGGACCTCAAGCATAGCAAAAGAAGACATCTCTTGGGTAATTAAAATAGACGAAGATGACGAGGACTTTATAAAGTCGTCTTCTGGTAAGAACAACGGATTTTCAATCCGTTGCATCAAGGACTCCACATCAATTGAACAGGAATAACTTAGCTGTTATTCACTCCGCTTTCGGCTTGATTCTTGCGCTCAAATAACTGAGCACCAGGTTCTGCCACACCACGTAGCAAGTCGGGGCAAGTGCCACCACGGGGCCCGCATACAAAGTGGCAATCCAGATGACGAGCGTAGTGTTCTTCTGGCCCATACTTTGCGCACTTTCGATGGGACGACGGTTCCTTTCGACATACCAACCGAGAGCATACAAAAGAATGCAAAGAATCAGCGAAATGCCCGCCATCATGGGGAGCTTTCCGCTATTCCACAAATCCATGAATCCCATTTCGCGAATGTCGTAGCTGGCCTTCGCGATAATTACGAACACCGAGAAGGTCCATACGAACATCGTGTACTTCTGGTATTTGGCGGCACGGTCGGCAAGTTCCGGGTAGAACGCCCGCAGGCCAAGCGCAAACGCGAGCGGTATACTGATGATGGGCTGAATCGTATTGAAAATCTTCATCGCGATTTCGCTCAGGCCCGCATCAGTTCCGGTCAGGTAACCGAACACCAGCGGAATCGAAAAACACGCAATCAGGTTTCCGCTCAAGAAAATCTTCAAGGCGAGCGAGGCCGAACCGCCAAGCATCTTAGCCATGGCAGGGGCAGCATTTGCAGGCGGGCAAAGTGCAATAATCGCGCCGCCCAAAAGGACTTCGCGCGGAAGGTCAAACAGCTTTACGATACCCGCAATGGCCGCCACCAGGATCAAGCTCACAATCAGGGCGCGGATTTCAATTTTAAACGTGTACCCATGCGTTTGCGGCGGAATTTTCGTCACAAACGTCAAAAACATCATGGTACCGATCAAAAAAGGCATTAACGGCGAAAGCACGTGTGCCTGCGGGAGCAAAATCCCGAGTAAAATCGCAATCGGCATCAAAATGGCACGTAAATTCTTCATACGGGCCCAAATGTAGAAAACCGCCAAAACCTAGGCAAGATAGGGATTAATTTCTATATTTACGCCCATGTTACGTTCAAGGTACGAAGCGTTTGACTTCGTGGAAAAGAAGGCCGAAGTCAAGAAAAAGTCGGGCAACCCGATTTTGATGATCGTGTCCGGCTACCTCGCGCTGGTTTCTTTGGGGGCACTCCTGTTGTCGCTCCCGTTTGCGCAGCGTGAACCGGTAGGTGTACTCGACGCATTCTTCACGGCGATGTCTGCCGTATGCGTTACCGGCCTTACCACTATCGATATTAGCGCAAGTTTTACCACCTTTGGCAACTGGGTACTCGTGGTCCTGATGCAGGCGGGCGGTCTTGGAATCATGACGATTTCTACCGTGATTATCTTGCTTGCCGGTATGCACCCTGGATTCAACCACCAGTCGGCCCTCCTCGCGAATTACACGCAGGAAGGTAACGTCGATGCCGGCCGAATCCTGAAAGCAGTGCTCCCCTTTACCTTCTTGCTCGAAGCCATTGGCGCTGTGGTGTACTTTACGCAGTTTAGCGACATGGAACTCTACGACCGCCTTTTCTGCAGTCTGTTCCAAGCGGTAAGTTCGTTCTGCAACGTGGGCTTTACCCTGTTCCCCGATTCACTTGAACGGTTCCAGCTGAACCCGCTCATGAACATTACTACCTGCGTACTCGCGCTCGCCGGCGGCTTCGGATTCTTGGCCATTACCGAAATCCGCTACCTGTTCGACTTTAAAAAGCGCGCTATCCGCAAGGTATCGCTCCATACCCACATTGCCACAGGCTTTACCCTGATGATCGTTCTCGTGAGCATTCTCTTCTTTATGTTCAGCGAATGGAGTAACACCTTCGAGGGCCTGAACTTCGGCCAAAAGCTGGAAACCAGCGCCTTCATGGCATTCACCAGCCGTACCGCTGGCCTGAACTCCGTAAACGTGCCCGGCCTGAGCGTGGGCTCGCTGTTCTTCTTTGTGATTATCATGCTGATCGGTGCAAACCCGGGTAGCTGCGGAGGCGGTATCAAGACAACGACCACCGCCGTGATCTTCCTGCTCGGATTCAACCGCCTGCTCGGCCGCAACAAGACACAGATTCTTGGCCGTACCATCCCCGAAACCACGGTCGATAAGGCCGTGCGAATCTTCGTGGTCGCTATCGTGGTCGTGGTGGTGGCAACCCTCGTGTTGCTCGAAACCGAAGCCGCCGGCAATTCCATTGAGCAAGTCTCGTTCCTCAAGGTATTTTTCGAAGTGGCAAGCGCCTACAGTACCTGCGGTCTTTCCATGGGTCTTACCCCCGATCTTTCGATTCCTGGCCGTATCGTGATTTGCCTTGTCATGTTTGTCGGCCGCATGGGTCCGTTGTTCTTGATTTCTGCCGTGGCTAAAAAGCAGGAACAGGGCATGTGGTATGCCGAAGAAGACATCATGGTAGGCTAGGAGGGCCTTATGAATTCGAGACATGTCGTCGCAACCGCACTTCTTGTTGCTGCAACAATAGCAAGTGCCACCTCGGTCTGGGAACGTTCCCCCTGGGACAAATCCCCCACCGAAGTAAAAGAACAGGCCGAGCCGACGGCAGTCCGCCAATCGGGCGAAGCCGGGTCCACCAATTCGGACATCTTTATCGATTCCCGCGATAACCAGCCTTACAGGACCATTACAGTCTACGGCATGACATGGTTGGCCGAAAATCTGAACTACGAAGACAGTCAAAGCACCTGTTACGACAAGAAACCCCATTGCAAAAAAGACGGCCGCCTTTACACTTGGCGCTTCGCCCAGAGAGCCTGCCCTCCGGGAACCAGATTACCGACTACTAGAGACTGGGAACGCGCACTGCGAGCCGATTCTTTTGAAAGCACCCTCTCCTCTGGCACCGGATTCCGCGCCTTTAACGGGGACTTTTACGACTACAACAATACCGGAGTCTATTGGGCTGCCGAAGAAAAAGATGATTATGCCGACTACGCCTACTATTTCAAGTGGAAATTTGGAAGTTGGCAGCAAGAAGCCTTTTATAAAGACCAGGCCAATTCTGTCCGTTGCATTGTAGAGGGTTCCAAATCATCTGGTTCCCATACATGGGGCGACCAATAACTATCTTTAGGCCATGGCATCTAAACAATTTGTAGTTATAGGACTGGGTAACACGGGTTACTTTTTGGCCCGTCACCTGACCGCACTCGGACACGACGTGATGGTCGTGGACCCGAGCCCTGAAAAAATCCAGGATATTTCGAACCAGGTAGCTCAGGCTGTCGTTGCCGACGGTACCCGCAAAAAACAGCTGCAGTCGCTCCCGCTCTCCAAGGTGGACAGCGTCATTTGCTGCATTGGCGAAGACCTCCAGGCATCGCTCCTCACCGTCCTGAACCTCAAGGAACTGGGCGTCAAGCACATTATCGCGAAGTCCAGTAGCCCGGCCCACACGATTATCCTCGAAAAGCTCGGCGTGGCAGACATCTTCCACCCGGAACGCGACATGGCCATTTCGCTGGCAGAACGTTTGAACCGTCCGAACATGCTCGACTACCTGCCGTTCATGGAAGGCTTCTCCATCGTCGAAATCGCCTGCCCCGACGCATTCCTCGGCAAGACCCTCAAGGACCTGTCGCTCACCCACAAGTACGGCATCCAGGTGATCGCCATCCGCGACCCGCTGGAACCCACTCCCAAAATCGGTAACATTGCCGACTACGTACTCAAGGAAAACGACGTGCTGTTCGTGATCGGCCCGAACGAAGCCTTGGACAAGCTCAAGACCTAATTTGGCCCAAAGCATAAAATTTAAAAGCCGGCGAAAATCGTCGGCTTTTTCTATCTGAACTAATTTCAAATAAACTAGAAAACAGGCTTGGTGGAAGCGGCACGTTCCGAGGCGCGACTTGTACCAGTGGTCTTCTCGGTAGCGAGCTTGCGGTGCGTTACAGCACCTACTGCAAAATAGCGGCCATCTTTCTGAACCAGTCCAGTGTAGATATTCAGCACCTTCTGGGAGAACCACTGCTGGTAAAGGTTCAAAATGCTTTCTTTAAGGGCAGAGGTTTCGTCAATGGCGGGGTTACCCGAGGGCTTGCCGTACTTGAGCGTAAATTGCTCAGACATGTAGGCTACAGCCTCGAAAGACTTGTTCAGACGGGCGCGTTCTACACGGCCAGTACGGATTTCAAAAGAATAGAACTTGTCATTCTTGTTAAAAATAAAGTCAACCTGGACCGGCAGTTCACCGAACATAAATACGGGAATGACGACACGTTCGCCTTCGCCACTTTGACCATACGGCTCGTAACCGAGCTTCATCACCTCTTCGATAACGGTCTCACGGGTGGCACCGAAGGGAATACCCGCAAAGTCATTATAACGCTGGGCGGCCGCTTCCAGAGAAAGCAGCAAAGTCAAAATCGTTATAATAAATCCAAAGTGTCTCACAGGATTCTCCTAGAATCTTTGTAAAAGATAGTAAACTTTGCCATGTTGGTAAGTCCTTATCTGATATTTTCTTAGAAAAAACGCCGATTATCTATATTTTGACTCATGGCAAGCACTTTTGGCAAAATTTTTAGCGTTACTACCTGGGGCGAATCCCATGGTCCGGCCGTCGGCTCGGTCCTGGACGGATGCCCTGCAGGCCTCGAAATCTCCGAAGAAGAAATCCAGGCGGAGCTCAACCGCCGCCGTCCCGGACAGGGCAAAATGACCACCGCCCGCGACGAAAAGGACCAGGTCAAGATCCTTTCGGGCGTTTTCGAAGGAAAAACTACCGGAACCCCGATTTCATTCGCCGTCTTTAACGAAGACCAACGCAGCCACGACTACGCCGAAATCCAGAAATGGTACCGCCCGGGTCATGCCGACCTGTGCTACGACCTCAAGTACGGGTTCAGGGACTACCGCGGCGGTGGACGCAGTTCCGCCCGCGAAACCATCGGACGCGTTGCCGCAGGTGCGGTCGCCAAGAAACTTTTGAAGCAGGTCAACGGCACCGAAATTATCGCCTGGGTGAATTCCATTGGCGAAGTGGATTGCGCCCCGCAGGACCTCAACAAACTGACTCTTGAACAGATTGAAGAATCTCCTGTGCGCTGCCCCGACAAGGAAGCCAGCGCCAAGATGGAACAGGCCGTACTCGATGCACGCGCAAACGGCGACAGCATCGGCGGCACCGTATGCCTCCTGGTCAAGAATCCGCCAATCGCCCTCGGCGAACCGGTATTCGACCGCCTAGACGCCCTGCTCGCCCAGGCCATGCTCAGCATTCCCGCTTGCAAGGGTTTTGAAATCGGAAGCGGCTTTGCCTCGGCTCGCATGCACGGCAGCAAGCACAACGACGAACTTTACTTTGATGGCCACGCCTACCACACCCGCACCAACAATGCAGGCGGTTCCCTCGGCGGAATCAGCAACGGCGAGCCCATCTACTGCCGCATGGCCTTCAAGCCCACCGCCACCATTTCGCAGGAACAGAAGACGGCTGGTCGCGGTGGCGAAAACGGAACGCTTGCCGCCCGCGGTCGCCACGACCCGTGCGTTGCAGTCCGTGCGCCAGTGATTGTCGAAAGCATGGCCGCCCTCGTCTTGGCAGACTTGTTCTTGCAGCAAAAGCGTCATTGTCTCTAGCGGCTTTTCCGCAGTCGGCAGGTTTCATGTTTCGTTTACTCGCTGCAATCTGCTACCGCGCCGTTTACCTGTTGCATCACGCGCTCCGCCTTCGGCCGGGCGCGCCTCTTCAATATTCGCAATTGATTGTTGTCGGCAGCTTTCGCACCGGTGGTGCCGGTAAGACGCCTTTCTGCATCTGGCTTTGCAAGCACTACGCCGCGCAAGGAAAAAAGGTTGCGCTTCTCACCCACGAATACGCCTTCGACGAAACAACGATGCTCCGACAAAAGTTTTCCGACAACGGAAACGTCGAAATCTTTGCAACCAACAACCGCTATCGTCTAGCTCATGAACTCGACCGTTCGCAAAAGTTCGACTACATTGTCTGCGATGATGGTTTCGAGGACAGCCGTCTTACAGGAGCAGTCACGCTACTCTTGAACTGGGAGAGCGCCCCCACAAAGATATCAGAACTTTGGCCCTGCGGAAAAATGCGCAGTCTCGCAAAAGACCACATGGCAAATTCCACGACCACGATATCGCTAAAATGCTTCGGCGAAAATCCCGAGATTCAGTTCGTTGTAGACAAAGTATCCCATTTAGCAGCAGGCGAAGTTTTTCAAGAAAACCTCCCCGACACCTCCAACGCAAGCATTATATGCGGCCTCGGAGACCCGGAACGATTCCGCAAGGACATTCAAGAATACGGAATCCATATCAAGCGCACATTCTTCTTTAAAGACCACAGCAAGGCATTCCCTGCAGAATTAGAGCAATCTCTCGAAGAACATCCTCAAGACATCTTTATCATCAGCGAAAAAGATGCCGCACGGCTCCCAGCTGAATTTATCCAAAAAAAATTAACGGCCCAGATTTACGTTGCCCACCAGACAACCAAAGTTTCTGCCGAAACACTTCAAAAGCTCCCCTAAATTATAGTCGCAGAAATTCTTTCCTTTGTCAGTTTTTATATTTCTGCAAAAGAAGGAAGAAATCATGACTCTCACCTCCCGTATCCAGAACTTGATGCAGGCTCTTTGCCAGGAATTTCCAGAAAGGCAAGACAGACTCCAACTGGGGTTCCTCGCCGCCATCAATAACGAGTCCTTTTATCTATACGGACGCTCCGGTTCGGGCAAGAACTTCATGATTGGCCGACTGCTTTCGGCATTCAAGAAAACGAGACCGCTTAAGATCGGCACACACCCGCAAAACCGTCTGACAGATTTCGAAGACTACGACTTCATCTGGTTCAAGGATTTCAATCCGATTGACGATGTCACCAAGGACAACGTCCGTCACGCCCTTCAAGACCGAAAGAATTCGACACTCATTCTTAGCAGCGACGTGAGGCCAGAAAATGCCATGGGTCGTGCCGATATCGCCGACGATATCACGCTGACCATTTACATGCCCGACAATCTTTCTTCGGACGCATTGTGCACGTTGCTCCAAAACTATAAGCTCTACGACAACTTCAAGGTCCCCGAAGAATACACCATCTCGGAAGAAGAAAAATCTGCATGGGCCGAAGAAATCAAGAAGGTCTCCCTTTCTCCCGATACCATGGCCATTATCGGAAAGCTTTCGGAACTCTGCATCCAGAATGCAATCTATGTGCCTATCAGCAAGTGGCTTTCTTTGGCAAACATCGCCCGCACCATCGCATTCTTTAACGGCCGTAACGAGACAACATTCTCCGACGCATTGTTCCTCGGCACCCCCATATGGGGCCGTTCTACATCGAACAATGTCATTATCGACAATTTCAACAGCATCGTAAAATCGGTCATGCTCAAGGACCTTGCAAATGCCGTGGAAAACACCTACGACGCCGAATCTCTTTACCGTAAGGTCAAGGGTCTCTTGAACAGTTCGAATAATTTGTACGAAACTAAGGAATTCAACGGCATGCCCTGCATCAGCTACCGCATCACCATTGCAGGCGAGCAGATTCCGCTATACGTTCCGCTTCACTACGTCGAATCTGACGAAGACTTCAATCCTTTCAACGAACTTCGCCAAATCGAAAAGCACGTACGCTGCAACTTCCACGGGACTTCCAGCTGCACCATCTCCATCGACTCTGCAGTCAAGGGTGTCGGTCTCCGTAACAACAACTCTCGAAACGGCAACAATACGCCAGGCAAGTTCGAAGACTTCGCCACGCTCCCGACCTACATTCTTCGTGAGAATGACCCTGAAGTGGCCAAGAAAAAGCGTACCGAATTGGAAGCCAGCCAAAAAGAAGCTCAGGCTCAAATGGAACAGCAGGCAAAAATTCTGCGTTCGTTACGCGATTTGTATCAGTCCAACAAGACTTTCCGCAACGACCTGTTCTGCAATCTCGAAAACTTCGACAAGATCCAAGGCGACTTGAGCGATATTTTCAACACCATCAATGGTGTGGCAAGCAAGCTAAAAGAAACGCTCGAACTGTACAATACAACAGCCCGAGCTTAAATCACTTTCCTCGACGAATACCTATCGTGTAGGTGTTATCGCTGCTACCGGCCGTTTCAGAGCCGTTTATAATCTTTACCTTCATCTTGGTAATGTATGCTCCGGTGCCGACCACGCGGCCCTTCTCGCTGCGGGCATTCCATTCAAAGAACAGATTGCCGGGGTTGTCATAGCAGTTAGACCGATCGGGATCAGACTCGTTATAGAATACGGTCTTGTCGTTACATGCGATAACTCCGCTCGCCTTGTTCACGAAATTTCCCAAATGCGAGAAATAGTAACCTTCCCATTTTATACGGATTAAAGCAAGCGCCGAATCCTTGTCCGCATCGCTTCCCAAATCCATGAGCATCGATGTGGCCAATTCACCGATATTGAAATTCAGCAACAAGCCTGGCATACCTACACTATCGATAATATCTTGCAAAGACTTGTTCGACGGAACCACCGTAGGAACAATCGGTTCCTTGTAAGGCCAGGCTTCCGGATTGCGAGAAATAGTCACGACACCGGGAGCCTTGATTTCGGTACGCTGTTCACCCACAATGCGAACCTTCGGATTGTTCACGTGGGCCGCATTACCGCTGCGATCCTTGAACTCACCCGGCAAAAGCCTTACGTAATCACCCACTTCCGGCAAAGTCGTCTGGGCGGTACGCTGGAAATAAAGGCGGATGATATTGCCCTTGTCATTCATATCAAAGCGAGCAATATAAAGGGAATCCATAAAGCTTGCCGAATCGCGGTAGAACACAAAAGCAGTCTTTCCATCTATGGACTTGTCGTCGGTACCTTCGCTCAAGCTAATCGTCACCACGCTTATGTCATCTGTCGACGGCTCAATCGTAGCACTCAATACGATGGGTGCCACCTTGTCTTCAATAGAGGTGTTCATCGAAAGCCTGACTTCTTCACCAGAGTCTTCATCAATATAGGTGTAGTGGTACAATAGCGATCCTGCATATATCTGGTCAGAAAGACCTGTAAACACATCATCGCGCAGGCCATCCGGTTTATACAAGGTAATCACCGAGTCCATCACCACGAGAGGCCAAATGTTTTCTTGACCGGCAGTCGTATGGAATTCAGTTCCGCCAAAAGACCAAGAAAGCGTATCGGGTACCACCTTGTCAAAGGCCTTGCTAAACGGAATAACGAGGCTGTCCGGAATACCGTCGCCATTCACATCATACATCTTCGCTTTTTGAACAAAGGGAACCGGCGGTTCCTTGAAATGAATATCCTTCCAAATCAAAACATTATTCACACCATTGCTTTCAATGGTAAAGAAGGCATCAACCATGGCAGAGTCACCCACCACATAGAAAGTCGCATATCCCATGGAATCGGTGGAAATCGACGTTATACGTTGGCTGTTCCTGTCCAAGAAGCTAATCGGGAATTTTGTATTCAGGTTCAATTCCTGCACGCAGTTGATATCGGTCCCTGCAGCCAATTCGCCACAAGGCGTCGTGCCAAAAAGAAGCGCAATCTTTATGGGAACCGTATCGGGATATGTAACATGGGCCAAGAGTGTATCGTTTTTTCCGCCATCACGACCAATGACATCGCCACGCAACGTATATCCGGCCGGATCAAAATAAGCAGAGTCCGTCACGTGGAAAACATCCACAAACGCAATATCGGGAAGCGGATATTCCGGAACCGTAAAGGTGATAACCTGATATTGAGTAGCATCCGACGCCAAAATGCAATACAGAGCATACTTGCCAGGGCTAAGCTGTCGGGAGTTCACAAAAGCGGAAGTGTCGATTGATACCCCAGCCATATTTTCATTTATATAGATGCCTCCATACTGCAAACCAGTCATAAGAGCCACGCCCTCAGCGGGGAGATTTCCACCCTTCAAAATAAAGATGGATTGAGCCAACTGATCACGAGCGCTTTGGACACTGGACACGTCGCAGCTGATTGCCTTGTCGACCAACAACTGGTGGAATTCGTATTCCACAGAACCGTTCGGATAATCCTTCTGCTTGGAGAAATATGTTCTCTGGGTCTGCAAGTTGATGGATGTACGCATCTTGAAATTCGAACCCGTCGCGTTACGTTCCGAGAAGAAAATATGGAACGGATACTCGACACCTTCCACCAAGCCAAGAGTGTCAAGATCCACAGCGCCCTCGATAGGACTATGGCAACCGCCAATATCCACCACCAGACGATTATTGATATACACCCACACATCGTCGTCACCACGGAATTCAAAATACTGACCCTTCACATACTTGAACTGGGCAGAAACCTTCATGGAGAAACTGTAGTTGTGCTTCTTTCCACCGGCTGTCAGCTGATCGTCCCAATCGAACTTCGGATTTTTCACCGTCTTTGCAGAATCGAGATATTCCAAATCGTCAATGGGGAAGAAACCACCATCTTCATGGGATTCCGAAATGTCAGCCAGCCAAAAGCCTTCTTCATCCAGGACCAGGTCAATGTCGCGGCAAACCGCATTCGTATATTCCTTGCCTGCAGCATCAGTCGCCACCACCTGCGGAATAAACCATTTTTCAATCTCGTGAGCAGCCGAGCACTTGCTCCAGGGATACACCGAGGAATCAACACGGGCAGGAACACCATTGACCAACGTATCCTGGACCATCCCGGTCACCAGATTCTGACAACTCTTGTATTCTACAAGTGTACCCGTAGAATCTAGAACCGTTACGGTAGTATATTCGTTTCCATCATAAATGCCGCCAAAATCTATGTCCTGGCTAAAGTCCGTCACACGGTTGTATTGATCCGTTCCCGCCTTCTTTACGCCTTCACCGGCCCAGTCAAGGACCAAGGCCGAAATCTTCATCGAGGGGCACACACCAAGCACCTTGGGATAAGCACTGGAAATGCGGAACGGAATCGAAGTAACCCAAGCGGTATCGGCTTCGGCAAAAATGGAATCCAAACTGATCATTTCTCCAGGAATGGAATCAAGGCCGGTTCTCGAATAATATTCAAATCCAAATGCCTGCCTGAAATAAACATCCCAAGAATCAACATGCTTGTAAGACACGCCCTGATACCAACCGCAAGTGTCGCTATGGAAGGGCCCCATCTTGATCGTATCACCTTCGACAAACATCGTAGGCGTCATGTTGTCCCAAGGGCTCATCAGTCGAACTACCTTCGGTTCAAGAGGACTGAACGACAAATCCAAAGTACCGGCGCTATTCGTAAAGAGCCATGTTTCATAGACTCCCGTCGGGAATAGTGCGGAAGCCAACGGACGACTGGCTTCCTTGAAATAGGTTACCTGCGGCCATTCGTTCTGGCGACGGTAAATATTGAACAGAGCCATAAAAGAACTCCAGTTCGAAGACATGACTGTCGCCGGTTTAAATTCATAACGGTACCAATAGGGATAAGTATCTTTTTCGGTCGCCACAGGGTTATTCAAGATATTGTTACCCACCGTAATGTAGACCGCGCTATCCTTGTATGTGGAATTGGTACGCCACGGGTGGTAAATATGCAGCACATAGCTAGAATCAAAGCATGTACCCAGCGATCCAATCTTTGAATCGACAACCGGAGAAGATACCGTTCCGTCAATAAAGACCGTATCTAAAAGAGAAAAATAATCCGCAAGTTCAACTACGCCTGTCGCAGGGTAAGACATGTAAGGCGTATTCAAACGAATAAAATGCGCCGCCTGCACCGGATTACGTTTCATCATCGCCGGAGAAATGGCGCCGTAAAACCAGCCGCAACTGGACTTGTCATCGACAACGAAACGCATCATCACGGAGTCTGTACCAAAAATCATCTGCGGCAGAGCCTTGTTGCCCCACGGGCTCTTGAACCACACCATCTTGGAACCAGGAGCAACGAAGGACTTCGTGTAACTCTTGTCCGAGGGATCCGTATAAAGCCACACCTCGGTGTCGGTACCGAACAGCGTTCCCATCTTGAATTCGCCGCCGTCCTTCCACTGTTCACCGTTATTATTGTTGAAATTATTGTCAGCGGTATTCGGATAAATGCTTACCGTGAAGGATTCCCAATCCTGGAAATCGGACACATTCTTGTTCCAGGTATAGCTAAACCAGCCATCGCCTTCATCGGTCATAATCGTCGGAGAACTGGCACCGAACATCGCATTGTAGGAACCACCCGCTCCGCCCAGAATATGCAAGAAATAACCATCTTTAGACGAATCATTACGCCACGGCGATTGAATATGTACTGTAAGTGTCGCCTGCGCGACAACAGCAAAAACCAACCAAATAAGAACCAACAGCTTGTGCATTAAACACAACTCCTTTACATCACAAACAGCTCCAATCTATAAAATATATTCTTTATTCCAAATCGGAATAAATAACAGCTTTTTGGCTGAAAAACGTTGTGTAAGACACAATAAAAAGGGATATACAAAGGGGTATATCTCGGTATAAAAAAAAGCCCCGCTCGCCGTTTACGGCAAGCGGGGCGTGAATCCAGCAGCGACCTACTCTCCCGGGCCCGTGGGCCAGGTACCATCGGCGATGAGGGGCTTGACTTCCGTGTTCGGAAAGGGAACGGGTATGACCCCCTCTCGGTAACCGCTGAAACAATCTTTACGGCGACAACGTGTTGTCGAAAAAGTCCTTGTTAAGCACAGCCTTGAAGCTGGTGTGGATCCGGGCTGCCCACGCGGCAGATGAACCGAATCGTCGAAAAAAAGGAAAAGCTCTACCGGGCTATTAGTACCGCTCGGCTCAACGTGTCGCCACGCTCACACCTGCGGCCTATCGACGTCGTAGTCTACGACGGCCCTACATGGGGTTGCCCCCGCGAGACCTGATCTTGGGAACGGCTTCACGCTTAGATGCCTTCAGCGTTTCTCCGATCCGTACACGGCTACCCGGCAATGCCGCTGGCGCGACAGCCGGTACACCGGAGGTACGTCCGTCCCGGTCCTCTCGTACTAAGGACAGCTTCCCTCAAGTCTCGAACGCCCACACCGGATAGGGACCGAACTGTCTCACGACGTTCTGAACCCAGCTCGCGTGCCGCTTTAATTGGCGAACAGCCAAACCCTTGGGACCTTCTCCAGCCCCAGGATGCGACGAGCCGACATCGAGGTGCCAAACCTCCCCGTCGCTATGAACGCTTGGGGGAG
>JAEEGG010004354.1_pt1 | contig 34448 bp, 25 predicted proteins | sample 9134161 | NCBI WGS metagenome assembly JAEEGG01 (sample SAMN16246543, study PRJNA631951) | gut metagenome | biome: gut microbiome; feature: rumen; material: CR-attached | host: Bos | place: Iran: Karaj | collected 2018-10 | reverse complement strand
GAGCACAAGACTGCGGGCAAGGCCGGCAACGTGGCGAACGTCGGCGTACATGTCTATTCCTCGCCGAACCTGCTCGAATGGCGTGATCGCGGCATCGCGCTGGCGGTGGAGCCCGACGAGGCGTCGGACATCGCGTGCGGCTGCATCCTCGAGCGCCCCAAGGTCGTGAAGGCGGCGACCGGCCGGTTTGTAATGTTCTTCCACCTCGAACGCAAGGGGCTGGGCTACACTGACGCGCGCGTCGGAATCGCCGTCGCGGAGCGTCCCGAGGGCCCTTTCTCGTTCATCCGCTCCCTGCGGCCCAACGGCGGGGAGATGTGCCGCGACATGACGCTCTTCCGGGACGATGACGGTTCGACCTGGCACATCTTCGCCTCGGAGGACAACGCCACCCTCCACGTCGCCGAACTGACGCCGGACTGCCTCGACTACACCGGCCGCTGGTGGCGCATGGCAGAACAGTCGTATACGGAGGCTCCTGCCGTCTTCAAGCATGACGGGTGGTACCATTTGATCGGCTCGGGCTGTACTGGCTGGTCGCCGAACGCCGCCCGCGCCTTCCGCGCCCGGCGCTTGTCCGGTCCGTGGGAGCCGACGGGCAATCCGTGCCGCGGCGTCAATCCCGCGAACAACCTCGGACCGGAAAAGACCTGGGGCGCGCAATCGACCTTCGCCATCCCGCCCGACGAAATGACCGGCGGACACTGGATCGCGATGTTCGATCTGTGGCGGCCCGAAGACGCCATCGACGGCCGCTACGCCTGGTTGCCGGTCGACTTCCGCGACGGTTGGCTCGAAATCGCCTGGCGCGACACATTCCCAAGTAAATAAAGCATGCCCCCTGGCTTGGTGTCAGACACTGTCTGCCAAGGTTGTTTTACCAGAAATTGAGCCAAAAACCAAGGTTGTTTTGCCCGATATTGAGCCAAATGCCAAGGTTGTTTGGAGGCGAAAATACCAAATGCCAAGCGGGCGTAGTCAAGTGCGAACGCCTCTATGACGGCTGCGACATGCGGTTTTTCTGCAACTACCGATGAGGCTTACTCGTAATGACTCTTGCACTGGACAATGTAAAGAACGCGATTGTCGCCGGATTCCGGCGTGTTCGTTCCTGAAATCTTATAGACAAGTCTGTCCGCCTCGTTTATTCTGCGGCTCCAATAGCCTTCAAAATTACGGAGCGGCTCCGGCTTCCCTATGCCGGTATTTCCGTTGCGTTCAATGTCCTTTATGAGGGCGTTGATGCGCTTCAGTGTTTTCCTGTCTTCAAGCTGCCAGCCTGTGTATTCGTACCATGCGCGAGGCGAAAACGTAAGGTTCATGGAATCCCTCGCGTTCAGTCTTCAATCAACTCATGGGTTTGTCCCTCTCCACGCTCAATTGACGCGATGGACTCGCGCAGGGCGCGCTGGTTCGCCTCGGACCAGAAAGGGTCTGGATTTTCGGATATGACCTCAAAAGGAAGGCGGCGACGAATGACGGACTGGCGCAAAAAGAGACGCACCGCGCTGGACATGTCGAGCCCAGCTTTGTCAAAAAGCGCGTCTGCCTCGCGACGCAACTTGGAGTCAACGCGTATTTGTAGTGTGCTTGTGGCCATTTCAAACTCCTTTGTATTTCAGACAAATTATATTATAGCAGTATTTGAATCGAAATGCAATGGGGTGTAGTTTAACATCCAAATCGACTGAGATACCCACCAACTCCATCTGTCGTGTTTTGCAACTACGGTGCGGACACTTTTAACCCTCAATTTAGAATCATCCCTTACAATAATCTCCTTGCTGAATAATAAAGTAATTGATATCATTTTGCTGCGAAAAGGAAAGGATAAAACTGATATGTCTGAATTGGGAGAACGGTTTGCCCGCGAGGAAATGGAGCGGGAGATGCGCGACGAGGAACTGGCCGAAGCCCTTGGACTTGAAGGCAAAGCCCTTGAGGATTTCCGGCGGCGACGGCGTGAAATCCAGAGCATGCAATTCATGATGGACCTTGAGATGGACCCGGCATTCCAGTCCCCTGCTTCACAGAAGGTAATTCAACAATTGAAGATCAGGCGATACGAGGGCGACGACATCGGCACTCAGATTGTGCGCCTGAAGCCGAAGAATCCGAAACTGAACACGCTCGACGACTTGTTCAACATTCTGCTGGAGTGCTGGTGCAAGGAGACGGCCTATCCCTCCTGCCAGAAAGACTGGAGCAAAGATGACCCCAGCTATGGCCAATGCGCCATTACGGCCATGCTCGTCCACGATCTCTTTGGCGGCACAATACACCGCACACGGAACCTCGGCGGGGGAACCCACTATTTCAACAAGATAGGTGATCGCTACATCGACCTCACCGCCGCCCAGTTCTTGAACGAGTATCTCACATTGGAATTTGAACCTAACGAAACCATAGACCGAAAGTATTGCGGAAGGAACGCAGACACGAAACGCCGCTATGATTTACTTATAAGCCGTATCGCGAATTATCTTTCGAAACCATAATCTGGCCTCAGGCAAAAGCGCGTGCAACTGGGACGGCACACAAGACACGACTCTTTTCGCCTACTGGCTGCCGACGCAATACGAGGTCCGATTCTACCGTACCTACAGGGACGTGACACCAAAGAAGCCGTATGACCAGAGGTTCATCCATGGCCATGCGAAAAAGCTGGCAAAGAACCGTTTCACGCGCAAAAAATACGTATTCGCCGGCTGGGCGAAGTCGGCGGAACGGGCGGCGGCCGGCGAGGTCGACTACAAGAACAAGGCCATAGTCAAGAATCTCACTACCAAAGGCAAGACCATCAGGCTCTACGCCGTGTGGCAGTAGAAGTAGCTCTACCTCCTCGGTCAAACCGCACAGTAAAGCGGAACAAATCCAAAGTTGAACTTGTGATTTGTTCCAAAACGTGATATACTTATCCGCGATTTTGGAGAATCAAACCATGATAAATCGCATTCTCTCCGCTAAAATCTGTGAAATGGCAACCCATTATCCGGTTGTCACATTGCTCGGTCCCCGTCAGTCCGGGAAAACGACGCTCGCCCGTTCGCTTTTTCCTTCGTTTGCATACGCCAATCTGGAAGATCCCGAAGTGCGCGTCTTGGCGCGGGATGACCCAAGGACTTTTTTCGAAACATACTCGGAACCCCTGCTCATCGACGAAGTCCAGCGCGTCCCGGAACTACTCTCCCATATACAGGTCCGTGTCGACGAGGACCGTCGCCGAGCCGGCCGGTTCATTCTCACGGGGAGCCACCAGCCCCGTCTCAAAGAGGCCATATCACAGTCTCTTGCCGGACGCACCGCGGAACTGGAGCTTCTGCCGCTTTCGCTCGAGGAACTAATCGGCAGGACAGAGACCGTGGCAACCGATGAAATACTCCTCAAAGGTTTCCTCCCCGAGGTCTGGGAGACGTCGATATCCCCGACGGACTTCCACCGCAACTACTTCCGAACCTACGTCGAGCGTGATGTGCGGACTCTTCTTGAAGTGCGCAACATAGCCGCATTCGAGAAGTTCCTGCATCTCCTCGCCGGCCGGATCGGGCAACTCGTCAACCTCGACGGCCTCGCCGGGGAAGTCGGTGTCAGCGCGGGGACCATCGAGAACTGGATATCCGTCGCGGAGGCGTCTTTCATCGCGTTCCGCCTCCGCCCGTGGTTCGCAAACGTCGGAAAACGCTTCGTCAAGGCACCGAAGATCTATTTTACAGATGTCGGTCTCGCGTCCTATCTGCTCGGCATTGAGACGGCGTCGCAACTCGCCCGCGATCCGCTTCGGGGCAATCTCTTCGAAAACATGATCGTCGCCGATCTCGTCAAGGCGCGCACGAACGCCGGGCGCGACCCCGCGCTCTTTTTCGTCCGCGATTCCAAGGGGTTTGAGGTGGACGCCCTCTACGCCATCGGCCGCGACCTCCGCCCCATGGAAATCAAAAGCGCGCGGACATTCGACGCCTCGCTCACAAAAAACCTCGCGTCATTCCGCAAGCTCGTGCCGGACAGCGCCACGCCGACCCTCATCTACGATGGCGAACCCTACTCCGATCGCGGCGGCGTACGCTGCCTCGGCTTCCGTTCCCTCTCGCGTCAAACGCTTCTAGACGGTTGAAGACACCCTACTTGAAGAGCGACAAGAGTTCGTCGGGGGTGAGGGCCGAGGCGGAGGCGTCTTCGAGGACGTCCTCGGCAATCGCCTTCTTTTCCTTGTGCAGCTCTAGAACCCGCTCCTCGACGGTGTCGGCGGCGATGAGCCGGTAGACCGTGACGGGATTCTTCTGCCCGATTCTGTGGACGCGGTCTGCGGCCTGGTTCTCGACGGCCGGGTTCCACCACGGGTCGAGCAGGATCACGTAGTTCGCGGCCGTCAAGTTGAGCCCCGTGCCGCCGGCCTTGAGCGAGATGAGGAAGAAGTCGCCTTCGCCGCGCTGGAAGGCGTCGACAAGCCTTCCGCGCTCCGACGCCGGAGTCTGTCCGTCAAGGTAGAGGTGCGTCCAGCCGACGTTGTCAACGGCCTGGCGCACAAGGGCGAGATAGTCCGTGAACTGGCTGAAGACGAGCGCGCGGTGGCGGTTTTCGCGCAGGTCGCCGAGAAGCTCGACAAGCGCGTCCATCTTGGCCGATTCCTGCGCCTCCGGCCCGAGGACGAGCGACGGATGGCAGCAGTAGCGCCGCAGCCGCGTCAGTTCCGCGAGTATGGAGATGCGGTTGTCTCCGGCGGCACCGGAAAGGGCCTCCAGGGCGAGGCGGCGGCAGGTCTCGTATCCGTCGCGCTCTTCCTTGCCGAGATCGATGGGGAGCGTGATCTCGGTCTTTTCGGGCAGGTCTTCGAGGACGTCGCCCTTGAGGCGGCGCAGGACGAACGGGGAGACGAGGCGCTTGAGGGCGGGCGTTGCGCGTCCGTCCGAGGTGAAGCGTTTGTTGAAGAAGTCAACCGACCCGAGAAGCCCGGGGTTGAGGAAGTCGGAGATGCTCCAAAGTTCCGTAAGCCTGTTCTCGACGGGCGTGCCGGTCGCGGCGACGCGGAAGCGCGCGTGAAGTTTTTTCGCGGCATGGGCGCGTTTGGAGGTCTCGTTCTTGATGGCCTGCGCCTCGTCGAGGACGACGCCGTTCCAGTCGCGCGCCACGAAGGAATCCTCGCGCGCCACGAGAAGCCCGTAGCCGGCGATGACGATGTCGCCGGGGCCTGCGGCATGGACAGCCTTCATGGCGTCGGCCTTCTCGTCCCACGCCATGATGGGGCGCAAGGTCGGTGCGAAGCGGTTGAGTTCGTTGCGCCAGTTGCCGCAGACGGAGGCAGGGGCGATGACGAGCGAGGCGCCATCGGCCGCGCGTTCGAGGAGAAGGGCGATGACCTGGATTGTCTTGCCGAGGCCCATGTCGTCGGCGAGGCACGCACCCATGCCTGCGGAGGCGAGGCGCGAGAGCCATTCGTAGCCGTCGCGCTGGTAGGGGCGAAGCTCGCCCGTGAGCCGCGACGGCGGCTCGACTTTGCGCGAGAGGGCGTCGCGGACGGCGGCCGCGCGTTCCTCCATCGATTGCGGGAGCGCAAAGGTGTCGTCTTCGTCGTCGCCGAATGCGCCGTCGAGCATCGGCAGCGCGGCCGGAGGCACCTGCAGCGAACCGCCTTTGACGCGGCCCGCCGCGTCGAGCGCCTCCAGCCGCTTCATCATCGCGGAGGAAAGGCGCAGATACTCGTTGTCGCCGAAAGGCAGGAACTCGCCCTTGCGGTTGCGGTAGGCGTCGAGAAGTGAGGCGATGGAAATCGCCTTGCCGTCATCGAGCGGGAACTGGCCGGCGACGGAGAACCAGAAATCGGCCCCGCCCACGGCGGAGAGCTTCCACTTGCCGGCCACGGGCGCGCTGACGGCAAGTTTGCGTCCCTTGCGCCATTCGAGGTGTATGGTTTTGCCAAGCGCTTTCAGCGCGTCGAGCGCGCGGAGGGCGTGGAGGAGGTCGTCGATAATCCAGTCGTTTTCGCCAGATGCCCATGCGCCGAAGTCGCCGAGCGCGCCCCGCACGGTTGCGGCGGCCTTCGCCTCCGCGGCGAGGTCACGGACAATGACGACGGAACCGCGTTTGTCCGCCACGAGGCGTTCGGGCTGGCCGGAGCCGGGGATGAAGACGAGGTCGCGGCTCGATTCAAGCGGGCGCACGCAAAGGGCGATGGCGAGGCCTTCGTCGCCGTATTCGAGGCGCACCAGCGGTGTCGGGTCGCCGTTGACGCGCGCAAGGTTCGCGCCCCCGCCGAGAACGGAGAGCTCGCCCTGAATCGGCGCGAGCGCGCCCATTCTGGGGAGAAGCGCCTGAATGTCCGCGACGCCCTCCTTCGGGATGTCGATGCGTCCGTCCGAGCCGTAGCTGCTGAAAACGGACAGCGTCTCGGCCGCCGCCTTCGGCAGGGGGTAGAATTCCAGTATGCCCTCCTGCTCTTGCGCGAGGATGTAGTCGCGAGCCTGGTCGAGGCACCACTCCGGGACGGAAAGCGTCAGACCGCCATCCGGAGCGGACTTGACCGCGAGCGGAATGTCGCGGCGCTCCAATGTCACCAAGTTTGATTTCGACGCGCCCTTGTCGTCATCGTAGTCGTCCACCATGACGGCGTCGTGGCCGCAGAGCGGCGCGAGCACGTCGGCGGCAACCTCAGTCGAATAATACGAGGGCTGTTTGTCGAACTTGGTCTTGTGTACGGCGGCGAGGACGGCCCGATCTGTTTCGGTAAGGATGGCGTCATGCTTTCCGCCGTCCATGACGCGGAACGAAACAGGCTTGTCGCCGCTCCCGTCGGATGCGGCGCGCGGACCCCTGAAGCAGGGGGCGATGTCGGAGCACTTGAAAAGCGAAGGTCTCGAACTGGACGACGGGGTGTCGTCTGCGTCAACGTGACGGATCTGGATGTGCCAGACAATTCGCCCGCCCTTCGCCTTTTCCGCCCGGGCGGAGGCCTTAGGGGCTGCTGGAAGGCATTTGGCGAAGGCGTCGATGGCCATCTTCCAGGAATTGGCGGAAGAGGTGTATGGCCGGAACCAGATGCCGCCAGCGGCGGTAACGCGCTCGGCGAGATCGGCCGCTTTCTTGGCTGTGTCGCCAGTGAAGACCCATGAAAAGGCGGAAAGGTAGACTCCCGCCAGCGTCGGATAGCCGTTCGCCAGCGCCAACTCCGCCTGGTGGAAAAACTGCGCCCGGTTTTCCTTTACATATTCTCCGGCCATGCCGAATGCGACGGCGGCCAAGGCGTCGCCGCTTGAGCAGACCGGCGAAAGCCATGACGTTCTGAAGACGGAGTAGCCTGGAGTGTCCGAGAGGGAGGTGAAGGATTTCGAGGCCCCGAGCCGCGCGTTTATGAAGCTCCTCGCCCCGTATGAAAACTCGGAGGAGGTGGAAGTTGCGACAGGGCGGAACTTTCCCACCAGTCGCGACAGCCGCGTCCTTACGGGCTTGTGGAATGCCGCCAGGGTAAGCGCGAGCAGATGCGAGGCGGGCATCGAGGCAAGCCGCGAGTCGCGGTCGTCAAGGGAGCGCGCGACATGGTTGTCGATGACGTCGCTCGCATCGAATGCCGCCGCGATGTCGCCCGCCGCCAAAGCGATGCAGCCCTTTGCGAATTCCAGCGACGAAGGACTGGCCACGCGGACTGCGGAGCCGATCCAATCGGCATGCCCCGTCCATACGCAGAGAGCGGAAAACTCCATTGCGTTAGAGTCGGCATCGTTGCCCTTGAACCCGCGTTTGGCGACAAGGTTCGCCCGCCAGTTCTCCAGCAGGGGCGTGATGTCGATTCCCCTGCAGAAGAGAACAGACGCAAGAATGCGGAAGACTGAATCGTCCGTTTGAGACGGGAAGCTGAAAGGAGGGAGCTTGTCCGTGACGGACATTTGAAAGGCGAACCAGACCGCAACCTCCCAGAAGGAGCGCCTGACCCAACTGGGCATTTTTGCAATCGCCGGACCTTTGCCGCCGCTGACCAGCGTCAGCATAAAGGCTTCCTGCTCGTATGAAAAGGTCGACGGGGCGCATTTTGCCGCATGAAGAACCACTTCGCGCACGAGAGGGAAGGGGAACGGCCTCTGGAGCTCGTACCAGCGCATTGCGACATTCATGGCGGTTGTGACGCACTTGAGCGCCCCGAGCGAAACGAGGCTTTCGCAAGTACGCCAGCAGAGCTGCGCCGTCCTTGAATTTGAGTGTCGGACGAAATCGGAGCGGCAGATTCCGTCAACGCGCATCTTGTCGTTGTCGCTGATTATGAAACTTGCAAGGACGAGCTTTTCGTCCGAAGTGAGGGTGGTTTTATCTGATATTGGCATAGTTATGGCAGATGTCGGCATATATGGCAAAACGGGGCGACACTTTTATCGGCTCCTTCGTCGCCGCGAGCCAGTTTTTTCTCAATCCTTCTTGGCGAGCAGCTTCTGCTTGAGCAGATCAAGGTCGGCAAGGGCCTTTGAGACCTGTTCGCGGGCCTGGACGAGCTCGTCGATGGCGTGGCTGATTTCCGCCAGCTGCCAGTCACGCGCCTGCAGCGCTTCGGCATTGGGCTTGCGGAAGATGAGCCGGTCCTTGTCGGAGAGCGTGAAGTTCGCCGTGTAGTAGAGGCTGTTGAGACAGACGATCTGCAGCTCCAGCGTGTCGCCGCCGTCATCCGGGACAAGGGATATGACCAGCTTGTCGTCCTCGTCGGATTCCGACCCGTGCCTGTGCTTGATTATGTGCCCGTCCTTGCCGAAGGAGTAGGGGAAGCCGTCGAGATACTGCTCGATGAAGGCGCCTTCCGTATCGACGAGGTCGCCGTTTTTCGTGTAGACGTAGAACGCCAGGGGGTTGCCGTCCGGACGCGGGTTGAAGCCTATTACCGTCCCGTTCTGGTCCATGAAGTTCACGGACCCCTTTTTGACGGTCAATGCGTTTTGGATTAGTTTGATCATTCGATTTTCCTTTCTCCTTGTCAAAACCACACTAATGATTATAGCACAGTTTTCGGGGTTTGTAAGTGCGTGGGAGACCCCACTTGCGCGGGGAAAAACTATGTGATACCATTGAAGTTATGAAAGACAACCTACAGGCCACCACGGGCACGGCCATGACGGACAAGTTTTGTGTCGTTGAACACACTTGCGGACCATGGGACGCGAATGTCGCAGACTTCCCGCGCAAGAATGGCGAAACGGGCGATTCCGCCCGCATAATGCGCGCCGTCGAGGCCGCAGGCGCGGCAGGCGTCGTCTATTTCCCGCGCGGAGAATACGCAATCGACGAGATGCTCGTCGTCTCGAACAAAACCTCGCTCCTCCTCCACAAGTCGGCCCGCCTCAAGGCCGTCGACGAGATGCCATTCGTGCTGAAGTACTTCGGTCGCATGATGGAACCCGGAAACGGTGATTCCTCCGGCATCGCCGACCACAATCTTTTCATCAGGGGCGGCGAAATCGACGGCAACGGACTTGCGGCATGCGCGAACGTCATGGGTGTCAGGCACTTCACGATGGCTGACACCACCTTCCGCAACGGAAAGGGCGTGGGGCTCCAGCTTGGCGACCCGTCCCTCGAGCGCGCCGTCGAAGGCGGCTACGAGATTATCGCCAACAACCTCTACTTCATCTGCAACCTTTCCGGCCTCGCCGGAAACGTTGGTTTCCTGGCGACAATAGGAGACTCGCACTTCACGGACATTGTCGTCGTCGACTACACGGTCGGCATCCGCGACCTCAAGTGGTCCAACCGCTACACGCGCTGCCATGTCTGGGGCGGCCCCGTGAAGAAGGCCGGAACCGACCAGCCCGAATATCTGCCGAACTCCATCGCCTTCGACATCCATGGCGCGGACACTGTTCTCGACGACTGCTATGCTGACACGGCCATGACAGGCTACAATGTCTGCGCAGACGCCCGCATCTTCAACTGCGCATACTTCAACAACTGGCGTTTCCTAATGGACAACCCGACTGTCTTCCGTCACGAAAAGGGGGCGCTAATCGTCACGGGCGGACGCTTCTCAAAGAACTCGCCCAACGCGACGCTCTACACACCGGGGCCTGAAGCCGGTCACCTCGCGTGGCGCGACAACCGCGTTCTCGCCTTCACGGACGCCGAAACGAAGGCGCTGCATGACAAGCTCGCCGGCGACAACGGCGACAATGCCGGCGCGCAGCACCTCGCCGGATAACAACCCTTGGCCGAGGAGGAATCTTGCCGAACATGAAGCGACATTCGACATCCGGCGAAATCCCGACGGACGGCGACGCAATCGTCCGTCTCCCGCGGCGCAAGACCGAGCGTCGTCCATTGCCCCCGGAGGGCGCCTACATCGGCTCGGGCGTCTATCCAACCAGCGGGCATCTTCTCTTTACCGGCCTGGCCTTCACCTACTGGAGCCCGGAGCGCCCCGCTCTCGGCGAAATCGTCCGCCTCTGCAAGGCCGACAACCAGGGCAACACCCTCCAGTTCTGGCTAAGCGGGGGCGAACTCGTCGAGCGGGCGCGCGAAGCCGCGGCAGCCGGCCTTTACGCGACATGCATCTACTCCGCCGGCACATCGGCGGAGGCCCGCGCCCTTGCCAATCTCGGCGCGTCGTACATCGGCTTCGACTTCGGCGAGCGCTATGTCTTCGGCCTCTACGACGGCAACTTCTCCGGCGACCGCGGCCTCTCGCCCAAGGCCGCCGCGAAGGTCACGCTGCGGACCTTCGCCGACGGCTTCGTCCGGCGCGTCCGGGCCGACGTGGACGAACGCCACCGCGACGGCTGGGGCGACCTGATGATCACCAGCGGGAGCTTCGCCCTCGACTACGAGATCGCCGGCGGCATTGAGGTTCCCTGCACGGAGGACTGCGGCTCGCTCGCCCTCTCATCGCTGGCGCGCGGCCTCTACCGGATGTACCGGCTGCCGCTCTGGGGCACGCACATCAACCACGAGTGGTACTCGTGGATCCCCCACGCGAACCCGCTCAAGATGGAGACCTTCCGCCTCTGCCTCTACCAGAAGTACCTGCTCGGCGCGAAGCTCATCATCAACGAGAGCGGCAACTGGCTGCTCCAGTCCTCGCTCTGCCCGGACTCGCCGATGCACACGCTGCCGCGCGTGGCCGGCGACCCTCCGGGCCTCCACGCCGTGGACGACTCCAACCGCGTCCGGTACGAGGCCCCCGTCCGCGACGAGGGACGCCGCGGCTTCCCCTCCATCGACTACCGTTCGCCGGTCGCGCGCAAGTACCGCAAGATCCTCTCCGACTTCTACGACTTCTGCAAGGCGAACCCCGCCCCAGCCGGCCAGCCCGAGACGACCATCGCCCTCGCCAAGGGCAACTTCGACCTCGGCTCCTTCGGCTTCAGCCGCCCCGACGCGGTCGCAGGCGCCTTCACGCTCGCGGCCACGAACCCCAACTGGATGAGCGGCGACCCCGAAGCCAGCTGGAACATCGTCGAGAACGTCTTCTTCCCACGCCCGCCCGACCTCCTCGCGCCGAGCAACAACGGCATCTACGGCGCGACACCCCACGGCCAGGCCGACATCGTCAGCTTCGCCTTCGACAACGTCCCGGACGGCTTCCTCGAACGCAACTACCGCTGCCTCCTCTTCTCCGGCTGGAACACCTGCTCGCCGCGCCAGTACAAACTCCTCTGCGACTTCGTCGCCGCCGGAGGCAGGTTGGTCCTCGCGCTTGCGCACCTCTCCTGCAACGAGCGGCGCGAATACCGGTTCTTCCGCCCGGACGAACTCGTCAACGGCGGCGACCTCACGGAACTCTGCGGCCTCAGGGTCACGGGTTGCGGTCCGCGCTTCTACTGGGCGACCGGCCCGACGCGCGAGCCCAACGCCCTCGGTCTCGCCTGCCCGCGCCGCTATGGCATCATAGGCGTCCCGCTCGGCGAACTCGAATACGCCTGGGAGCCGTCGCGCTACGAGGTCCTGGCGGCCGACGACGAGAACTTCCGCTCCTTCATCCTGCGCTGCAGGCAGGGGCGCGGCGAGGTCTTCCTCGTCAACGGCTGGGCCTATCCCTCGGCCATGAACGCCGACTTCGGCCCCGGCGCGACGCTCAATTCGCCGGGACTGATGGGACGCCTCTACGACTACGTCGCGCGCCTCTCGCGCGGCCATGTCTGGATCACCGGACATGACTTCGAGACCCCCGACAACGATTGCCGCCACATCCTCTACTCATACTTCCCCGAAGCCGGCAAAATCTGTCTATTGAACATCGACTTCCGCAACCCGCGCCGCTTTGTCCTCCACTCGTTCGGCGACAAGGAGCCGGTCGAGCTGGCGCCGAGCGAGTTCCGCCTCCTCGACGCCCCCGTCCTGCTGCCGCACGAAATGCTCAACGCAGACGACGCCTCAGAAAAACTTTAACCCCGGCCGCGAATGCGGACCGGTTACGCAAGAACCTCACAGGATACCGCCATGTCACAGGAAATCTTCCACGACCGCACCTTTGTCATGAAAAAGGGCTTCCCGAAAGTCACCAAGATGGGGGCCGTCAGCCCCTACGGCGAATGCTCGCCGTTTGTCTTCAATGGCCGCGTGTACCGGATGGAACTCGTCGACACCCATCGCCATACCAGGGGGCTTGACACTTCGCTGCCCATCCAGACGATCATCCGCGACAGGGAGACGGGCGAAATCGTCTCCCGCCTCGCCGAAGGCTGCTACTACCCCTCCGCGTACCAGGAGGGCGACACGGTCTACGTGATCGCCACGAAGTCCCGGCCCGGAAGGTTCGCGGGTGACAGATACCGGATCTACGAGAGCCGCGACCTGATTCACTGGACGGACCGCGAGCTGATTTCCCGCCCCGGATGGCTCTTCTTCAACTCCTCCCTGACGAAGGGGCCTGACGGGTACGTCCTCTGCATGGAGACCGAAAACCTCGGCATCCCGTTCACCTGCATCTTCGCGACGTCCCCCGACCTCGTGCACTGGACCTTCATGGATGACGCGAAGGCCTATCCCATGGACAGGTACTGCGGCGGCCCCTGGATGCGCTACAGCCGCGGCTACTACTACCTGATCCTCGTCACGCAGCTGCCGGGGGCGCGGTACACCAACTACGTCTGCCGCACGAGGGACTTCGACACCTGGGAGCTTGGGTACTACAACCCCCTGCTGATGCCGGACGAGGACGACCGGAAGATTTCCCCGTACATGTACGACATCTCGCCCGAGCTTATGGCGCAAATACGGACAGGCTTCCTCTCCAGCAACTCCGACGTGGACATGTGCGACTGGAACGGGAAGACGCTGATCACGTATCTCATCGGGGACCAACTCGGCTTGTACTACATGGCGGAGGCGGAGTACGACGGCTGCGTCGACGACTTCCTCGAGGCGTATTTTTCCTAGCGGTTTCGGATGACTTTGCCGCCCGTCGGGCGGCCTGCGCCCGAACGCGATTCCTTGCCTTTTGACCGTCTCTTTTCGAACCGTTTTCCCCCTTCTTCATAATCGCTCCATTTAATCTTGCACTTTCCCCAAGTAGCCGAATTGCGCGTTTCCGGTTGTTTCGGTTATAATTTTAGCGTGGAGTTCGGCAAAGGCCGAACTCCAAGAATACCTTTTCCAGGAGCTACAATGGGCGGTTTTTTTGGCTGCGTCTCAAACAGGGACTGCGTTAACGACCTTTTCTACGGCATTGACTACCACTCGCACCTCGGCACACGCCGTGCGGGCATGGCGATGGTCGGACCCGACGGCTTCCGCCGCCGCATCCACGACATCTCCAACGCCCACTTCCGCAGCAAGTTCGAGGATGAGCTTCCCGGTTTCTCAGGAAAGGCCGGCATCGGCGTCATCAGCGACCTTGAGGACCAGCCCATCCTCTCGACATCCCACCTCGGCACATACGCCATCGTCACCGTCTCCTTCATCACCAACATGAAGGATCTCACGGACGCCCTCTTCTCCGTCCGTCGCGGACACCTCGCCCAGACGACAGGCCTCGGCATAAACCCGACCGAGATGATATCCGCGCTCATCGACACGCAGGAGACATTCGAGGCGGGCCTTGATTACGTCCAGGAGGTCGTCAAGGGGTCCTGCTCGCTGCTCATCCTCACCGAGGAGGGCAAAATCTACGCCATGCGCGACCGCTACGGCCGAACGCCCGTCATCCTCGGCCGCAACGCCGACGGCTTCGCGGTCGCGATGGAGACGACGGCCTTCCCCAACCTCGGCTACGAGACGTACCGCGACCTCGGCCCCGGCGAAATCACGCTCATCTCCGCCGACCACGAGGACATCCGCGCCCTGCCGCGCCCCGACATGCGCATCTGCGCCTTCTTCTGGATCTACTACGGCTTCCCGTCCTCCTCATACGAGGGCATCAACGTCGAGGACGCCCGCTACCGCGGCGGTGAGGCGCTCGCCATGCGGTCCGGCGTTGACGCCGACCTCGTCTCGGGCGTGCCGGACTCCGGCGTCGGCAGCGCCCTCGGCTACTCGCACAAGACGGGCCTCCCCTACAAGCGGCCCTTCGTGAAGTACACACCGACCTGGCCCCGCAGCTTCATGCCGACAGACCAGTCGCGCCGACAGCTCATCGCCAACAAGAAGCTCGTCACCATCCCCGAACTCATCCGCGGCAAGCGGCTCATCTGCTGCGACGACTCCATCGTCCGCGGCACCCAGATGCGCGACCAGGCGAAGCGCCTCTATGACAACGGCGCCAGCGAAATCCACATGCGCATCTCCTGCCCGCCGCTCCTCTTCGGCTGCAAGTTCATCAAATTCTCCCGCACTAACTCGGAGGACGAGCTCATCGCCCGTCGCACGGCCAAGGAGATTGACGGCGAAAACGCCGATTTCCGCGAATACATCGACCCCGAAGGCGAGAAGTACAAGGCAATGGTCGACCGCATCCGCCGCCGCCTCGGCCTCACCTCGCTCGCCTTCCAGCACCTCGACGACATGATCCGCGCCATCGGCCTGCCGAAGGATCGCGTCTGCACCTACTGCTGGACCGGCGAGGATGTCTCCTGCCCACACGATTGCGCCTCCTGCCCCGCGCGGCGCTAATGTCTGTCACTACTATCATGAATCCGATTTATAAATGCGTCGCGTCGCTTTTGTTTGCCGTGTCCGCGGTTGCAGTGACCTTTGCGGAGCCTGCGCTGGCTGGCGGCACCTATTCCGTTGTCGTCCTTGGCGACTTGCACTATGACGACGAGACGCCGACAAAATTCCACGGCGAGTACATTAGGAATCTAAAAGGCGCAAAAAACAAGCGCCTCGACGAATTCAAGCGCAATGCGAAAATGTGGTCGGGACCCAGCCGGCGGATGCTGGAGGCCTCGGGCAAATGCCTCCGCCCCGACACGGCGTTCGTGTTGCAGCTCGGGGACCTCGTCCAGGGCGATTGCGACTCCGACACGATCCACACCCAGTACCTGGCCGAGGCGACCTCCCTTCTTGAATCGACATATCCGAAACTCCCAATCGTCACCGTCTGCGGCAACCATGACATCCGCGGGGGCACATCTTTGCGCGGGGCAACGAAGGCCTACAACCAGTTCATGCTGCCCTATCTCACACGCCAGCTCTCCGGCATCGTCACCAACGCCATAACGAAGACGACCTTCGGCTTCCGCCGGGGGCCGGACCTCTGGATCTTCGCCGACTTCAACGTCGGCGGACGCGACCTCGGCGTCATCAAAAAGCTGCTCGCGAACAACGAGGACGCCCGCTATACGTTCTTCTGCTCGCACGCGCCGGTCATTCCGAGCGACATAAGCGCCAAGAACCACGCGCGGCGCGGAATCTTTCTCGGAGATGGCGGCAACACCAAACTGCGGCGCGAGATGCGCGCAATCTTCGCCAAGCGCAACGTCATCGTCCTCTGCGGCCACCTCCACGACCTCGAATACAACGACTGGTACGGCGACGGCGGCCGCATCACAGAGATGCTGCTCAACTCGGTCATCTGCCGCAACTCGAAACTCGACAACCCGGTGGAGCCGGAGGTCGTCTTCGACTCGCCCGCCAAATACGGCGACTGGCCCGCCGACAAGGAGCGCGACGCCGCGACCGCCGCCATCGACGAGCTCTTCGCCGAATACCGCCCCGGACTAAAAAAGCGCTATGTCGCCCGCGCCGCCGGCCACTATGCGTTGCGCGTCTCGGATTCGTCCGTGACGATCGACTACTTCGGCCGCGACGCGACCACGCCGACTAAGACCTTCTTCCTTCGCGGACAAGACCCCTCACCTGCCCACGCAAAGTAGCGCCTCCTGGATTTGCGCGTCGAGCGCACGGGCCAGTTGCAGCGCGTGGCTTTCCCGGCCGTACGAATAGTCGTGGATGGATACCGTGATGCAGTCTCGCGCAAAGAACAGGTGGCGGCCGGATTCAGCGGAGAAGCAGATTTCCCCAGGGAATCCGGGGCCTTCCCTGCGCGTCTTTCCAAGGTTCGACATCGCGTCATCCACGACGTTGAAAAGATCCTGGCGGGCCTGCGCCGGGGTGGCGTGGACATGGACGACGACATGGCAGCTGTTGGTCCAATCGCGATGACCCGGCACGGGGAACATCACGCGCCACCCCTCTTCGTTTTCCCCAGGGCGAAAACTCCCGTCGGGAATCGTGCGGGAGACTTCGCCCATGTCGGGCCGCCACCCGTCCCAGTCGCGACGAGCGGCAACGCCAGCCGCCGACCATTCTTCGAAACGAAGTTTGCGTTGCCTCGTTGCGCGTCGTTTCGCCCAACCCTTCTCCCGGCGCTTCCGAGCAAGAGCCTCCCAGTCCCCACCTGCGCCGGCGAGGTCGTCGCCGTAGAGGTCGAGACCTACGATTCCGATGAGGAAGTCGAGAAGCTCGCCTGGATTGAAGCCGAGACGGACGGAGGCGATGAGCCCGACGGAGAGGTCGATCTGCGTCCATTGCGGATCAATGGCGGGATGGCATTCCGCGTCGGCATCCCATGGTAAATCAAGGAATGGGAGAAGTTTTTTTGAATCGGCGAAGTAGGCCGATGCGAAGGCCTTCCCGCGCGCGCATGCTCTGTCATCGTCCGGCACGAAACCGCCAATGGCGGCAATGATTGCGGCGCCGTCTCCGGAAAGGGGCCATTCGTCGTCCGTCGAGGACGTAACGAAGGAGCCGAATGTGCCTCCCCGAAGTCCATAGAGATCGATGCCGTAACCAAGGCCCGTGTGGACTGGTCCTGCCTTTGCCGTTACGCCGATGCCCGTGCCGACGGTGGCCGTGAAGATGTCGCCCGCGTCCGCCACGCGGTCGCGGACGTAGGTCGCGCAACCGGAAGCCAGTAATGCCGTAGCAAGAAGGAGAGTCGCAGCAAGTGCTTTACCGCGCATCTTTCCCCCCTTTTCTGAGCATGGGGACAACCGCATCCCAGTCGAGAAGGTCGAGAGTGACGACGCATATGGCGCGTCCGTCGCGGAACACGACACCGAGGACGCATCTTTTCTCGTTCTCGCTAAAGGCTGGAGTCTCCCCATAGATGAAGAGAGCGTCCCGAGCCGCATTCGGCGGAGCAGTAAGCGGCTCACCGAGTCGGCGTTCGCATTCTTCGCGAGAACCTCCGAGCGGGACGGAGAACGGGTTGAACCTGGCGAGGCGTTCGTCATCGGCATCAGGAAGTGGCTGGGGCTTCGGCGGTTTTGAGGTGAACCACGAGATGGGCGTGCAGACGGCGCGGACAAGCATGTAGGCCGCCGTGAGTCCCCAGTCCACCGATTGTCTGGGCGGATTCTCCGGGCTGGGCCGTTTCATAATTTTGTCGAGAGAAACCGCGTTGGTCGCGGACAGAACATCTGGTATGCGAAAGTCGGGGGGATCGCGCTGGCTACCGAGGTCGGTGAAAACAACGTGGTTCGTCGGCGAGAAGACGGCACGGGAAAGGACGCCGTTCGTGAAGATGGCGCAGAAGAGGCTATCCCTTCCATCGCTCGTATATCCCGTGTAGCAGAGGTTCGTCTTCCCGTCGGCGTCGAGCGCAATCCACTCGAACCAGCAATGGTGGATGCGCTCCAGCGCATCCGTGAGGGGCTGTCCAATCTCTGGCGCGGGGCATTCGGCGAGTGCTGGTGGTGGTGCCGCCCGTAGGAAGGCGATTGTGTTGGAGATGACGACGGGATTGCGCATCATCCAGGCGTGGCCAGTTGGAAGACGGAGTACTTCGGAGGGGCTGCCCGCGCTGGCACTTGCAACGGTAACTCTGCCATCGTTTTCTCCCGGAAGCATCCAACCGACGAGTCCTTTGTTCGTGCCGGCGATGACGAGGCAGGGAAAATCGATGGGCGGCAGGCGCGCGGGAAGCGCGTTCGTCCCCGTGCCGAGTTCTGGTGAAGGCGCTCCCCAGATGGTCACGAAGAAGGGCAGATGAACGAAGTTGTCGATGTGCTGCGAACCGCCGTTGGGCGGGCCGAGCATCACGACGCGACCGAGGTTCGGCGGCGCGCCGTCTCGAAAGGCGTCGCGGACAAGGATGCCGCCAAGCGAATGCGTGACGAAGTGGACGCGGGGCGCAGCTTCAATGACGGGCCCGAGCGCAGCAAAGAGGTTTGTGGCGATTTCGTGCGCGGGGCGGTTGGAGGAATAAGAGCAGATGACGGTGTTGTACCCCGCCTCCCGCATCGACGCCGCCATTTTGCTCATGCTCCGCCCCGTGCGCCGCATTCCGTGAATCAGGATGACCGTCTCGCGCGTCGCGTCCGGCACTCCGTCCACAAGCGGCAGCGAGCGGCAGGAAGCGCAATGCACAGTAACGATAATTGAAAACAACATCAACAACGGAAGCCAATGAACAGGATGGAGGCACGGCCTAACTCGGCCGTGCGAGCAAGTTCGCGAGCACCTCCAACATGTTTTGTTGGCCTTGGTTGTCATGGTTGTTTTTGATTCCCTTCAAATATCCGTTAAAAACGCGCATTGAGCAATGGCAGCCAGCGAGTTCCGTCGTCTGAGCCGAATCCGTTTACCAAGCCGATTTGGATGCCGCTTCCCGCACGGGCGAGATTCAAGAGTCCGACCTGTATGCCGTGCAGCACCTCTGCCTCATTGTAAATTCCAATCTGGAGTCCACTCAAATCGGAAGCAAATGTATGAAGCGAGATTTGGAGTCCTTCGGCAATCTCCGCCTCTGTCTGCCCAATTGCCATTTGGAGACCGCAGATTTCCCATGCTGTCGTACCAACCAGCGACAGTTGAACACCGCCGATGCAATCGGCAAACCCGCCGAAAATGGAGGTTTGAAGTCCGTGCGACCTGCTTGTTTGCGGAGGGCCGTCCAGCGTTAGCTTGCTCATGTTGCTGCAAGGGGTACCGGTGAAGGCTAAGATGTTGCCATGCTGCCACCCTTGGAAGGCTTCGGCCGCGGCGACAAAGAGACCAAACTGCATGCCGCATGAATTGTCGGCATGGGCAAACAGGCCGAGCTGAAGTCCACTGAAATCTTCTACATCAGAGGCAAGACCAACTTTCAAGCCGGGGATATCCAGACTAAGGAAATTACCGGCCGGGAAGTTTGAGTCCGAGTAACTGACCGTATCCCCCGCGTGTAGAGAGATGGAAAACGAGAGGCATGCGGAAAGCAAGACTACTAGCGGATGGTTGTTTTGGCCTTTCATGGGCGCTCCCCCCTGCCTTCGGTGTTTTCAAGTGCGCGAATGGCTGCGGAGGCCTCGGGGTCCGCAAGCGCCGCAAGGAAGACGGTGTCATGCGTCTCTTCCGGCAGGAGGAAAAAGCGGCCGCGTTCTCCGGCCGCCTTTGCGACGGCCCGCCCGTGGCGGAAGGGGATGACTTTGTCCTCCGTGCCGTGGAAAACGAGGACGGGGCAGCGCGTCCGGGGAATGCGCGCGATGTTCGGAAAGGGGTCGATGGGCAGGATACGCACCTGCGTGACGACGCGGACCGCGCTTTTGAAGGGCGCATAGAGCAGTAGTCCACCGACGTCATACTTCTCGGCGAGGTAGCAGGAGGGTCCGCTCCCGATTGAGTAGCCGACGACGACGATGTTCGACTCGGAAAAGCCGCAGTCGTCCGTCAAGTGTCGGAAGGCGGTCTCGGCGGCGGCATAGACAGACGCCTCGGTGGGCCTTCCGGGTGTGCGCCCGTAGCCGGGATAGTCGTAGGCCAGAGCCGAAAGCCCCAGCCTGTTGAAGTGTGCAAGACGGGAATGGACAAACCGAAGATCCTCCGCGTTGCCGTGCGAAAAGAGAACCGCCCGAGTTGCGCCGGGCACGGGACGCCACACGCCGGCTACGGGCGATTCCGGCGACCCCATCGTCACGAGTCCCGGCAGGTTCGGCCCATACGGCGGGCATGGCGGATGGAACATGGCGGAGTTCAGTACCGCGCAGCCGACACAGCTAGCGGCAACGTAAAGGATGACGAGGAGTCTAACGATACGACGCAAACTAAATGCGCGCCGCAAGCATGTTTGGTTGGCCTTGGTTGTCATGGTTGTTTACTCGTCATTAGTCTTTCGTACTTCGTCCTTCATCCGCGCCGCCCCGGCGGCGCGGATGTAGCCGGCGGAGCCGAGGAGGAGAAGTAGGCCGACGCCGAGGAAGCCGGCGACGCGCTCCGGCGTCGGGGCGCCTGCCTGGTCGATGAGAAGGAACTTTCCGGCGGCGGCGCCGAAGAGGCAAAGGGCCGCGCCGCGGACATACCGGCTGTCGAAGAGGAGTCCGACGACAAGCGTCGCGAGGGCGTGGATTCCCCAGTAGAGCGCGATGGACGGGGCGAAGTCGGGGAAGGCGTGATTGACCTCCCACGTCCCCCAGACAAGTGACGCCGCCCAGGCGACCCACAGAAGGGCGGGCGCGAAACGGCCACCCTCCGCCTTCATGCGGCGCAGCAGAAGACCGGCCGCCCAGAGCGAGGCGACGGCCGGAGCAATCCGGCCGATTCGCGCGGTCGCCGTTTCGGGCGTCCCGACATAGACAATCCAGAGAATCCACGACACAATGGCGAAGATCGACAGGATGGCGCTACCCCGTCGCGCGGCAATCCAGACGAAGGCGACGGCGGCCGCTGAAAGCGCGATGCACCTCGGCGTCCCGTCAAACGAAAGGCAGAGGAAGCAGAGGGAGAGGGCGGAGATGCCAGACAGAAGACAACCCGTAGTGATGCGGTCACGGACACCGCGCTTTTGAAAGGCGTGGAAAACGGCAAGGCTTCCAACGGCGAGGGCCAGGGCCGGAAGACCATCGGCAAACATGGGCCATGAAGCCGTCATGTGTGGCGTGGTGGCAAAGAGCAGCACGAAGAAAGTCTCGACAGCCCAGTGGGCGAGGTCGAACCAGAAGGGCGAACGGCGCCGCCAGAGTGCGTGGCCAAGGCCCTGCGCCCAGGAAAGGGCCGCAAAGACGGCCAGGAAGGACAAGGCCCAGCCACGGCCAAGGGCGTCCAAACGACAAGGCGACAAAGCCGAAGGCCAGAATACCGGCCAAGCTAGGGGGAGGCCCGCGACGAGCGAAATCCACGGAAGGCTGCGCCAGCCGCGCGTCACGGCGAGAACGGCCGCCTCTGCGGCGAGGAGCAGGAGCCACGCGAGAAGCGCGGCGTCTCCCCCGCGCACCGCCTCGGGGAAAAACCAGGGGGCGGAGTAGCCCGCGAAGAGGGCGACGAGGCCGAGGATGAGCGAGGAATGGCGCCACGCCATCGCGCCCGCGCCAAGGGCGAGGACGGCGGCAATCGCGAAGGCCGCAGGTGCAGGCAGGACGCCGTACAGATTCGCGCCCGCCCAGTCGATGAACTCGCCAAGCGCGAAGCCGAGGCCCGCGAGGACAAGGCCGAGCGGACGCCACTGGCGGCGCAGGAGGCGCGAGCCGAAGGCGACGAGCGCTGCGGCGACGACGAAGCCACCGATGACGCGTCCCGTCGGCGAGAACCAGCCCTGCTCATGGACGTAGCGGACGAACCATGCCGCGCCGAAAAGGAGCAGAACCGCCGCCGCGCGCAGAAGCTGAACGGCCGCGACGACATACTCGCCGGGAATCCAGCCCGGACGCCACTCCTCGCCGACGCGCAGCCAGTCCCATGCGGCCTTTGCCCACAGCTCGAACTTCGTCGGTTCCTGGGGCGGGATTTCTTCCTGTCCCGCCCTCCCCGCCCCTGCGGCTGGAGCAAAAGCCGCGAGAATGACTCCGTCGGCTTCTTGGATGCCCGGAGTACTCCCCCCGGCCCTTTGGGCCACCCCCCTCTCGGAGGGGGGATGCCCTGCGGCGTCTTCCCCTAAATCCGCCCTCTCGAAGGAGGGATGCCCTGCGGTGCCTTCCCCTAAATCCATCCCCCTCTGAGAGGGGGGATGCCCCGTAGGGGCAGGGGGGAGTATTCCGTTCCCCTGCTTGCGGATGGCGGCGGTGTCGGCCGCAAGCTTTGCCAGCATGACCTCCAATCGCTCAAATGCGCCGCGAATCGCGGTGAGGCTACTGCTGATTCGGATCAGTGTGACGATAAGGACAATCGTCGCGAGAATCATCATGAGTTCCATACTATTGCTTCTCCTTTTCTTCTTCCTTTGCCCCTGTCACATCGTCATCGTAGAGATCTAGGCCAACGAACCCTAGGGGTGCCCGTCAATTCTCAACGTTCAACCTCTCTTTTTGCGGTCGCCGTTTGAAATATTCAATTAACCCCCTCAAATTCTTGGCAGAACTCCGCCCAACAACCGGCAAAGGCGAGAAGAAAGAGCAAAAAGAGATAAAGAACGCTCCTCCATAGAACCCTTCGTGTTTTTGCCTTTATGAAATTATAGGCAAGCCTGCCATAAACAATGTCGCATACGATTGCGGCAAGGTATCTTATAAAAGTCGCTTCCCGAGAAACAAAACCTGCAACAGCAAACGGCCATGCGACAGGCGCAAGTACATAGGCGCGGAATACGATTGGATCGGCTCTCCAGTTTTCGCCCTTCCATATCAGCAATCCAAAAATGTAATAGATGAACACCATTGACAGACAGCCTATGCCACGAGATTTGGGCGAAGACTCTGGTTCTATGTCCCATTCCGATTTAGGTTTGGTGAAATCATCAGCTTGGTTCGGTGTCTCCATGTCGATTTACCTCATTACCTTACGATGAAGAAGTGATTGGGTATCACGGAACGATTTCATAATCCCACATTCCCATAATCGCCAACTGCCGCGTCGAGCGCGTCATGGAGGCGGACCATGAGCTTGGTCAGCGTTGCGGTTTCGTCGGGCGTGAAGGCGGACATCACGCGCGAGACGAGGGCGATGTAGTCGGGTTCGGCGGCAGAGAGTGCTGCGCGGCCGGCGTCCGTGAGGGCGACGGCGTTGCAGCGACGGTCGCCCTTGACGGCGCGACGGGCGACGAGGCCCGCCTTCTCCATGCGGTCGATGACGCCGGTTAGATCGGACTTGTCCACGAGGAGCCGTTCGCCGAGTTCGCGCTGCGTGAGGGGGCGTCCGGCGACCTTGAGGACGAGCAAGGCGTTGAACTGCGTGTCCGAGACGGCGTGGGCGCGGAAGAAGGCGCGGGCCGTCCTCTTGAGCATGAGGCCGCTCCACCAGACGCCCATCAGCGCCTCGTGGGACGGGTTGGCAAAGCGGTTGACTTCGTTGTAGTGCTGTTTCTTCATGGTGGTTTTCCCAGATTGACAGATAATAGTTTACTTCAAAACAGTTTGTATGTCAACTATTTTCGACGTTGTGCACCTACCTTGACATTCGCCCTATTTGGCGGGTAGAATCTTGAGCATGTTTTTCCACATGACTCCCTCTCCTGAAATACTCTCCCCAGCGGGGAACATGACCTGCCTTCAGGCCGCGATCAATGCGGGCGCAGACGCGGTATACCTCGGCGTCGACGTCTTCAACATGCGCTGCGGCGCGTCGGCCAACTTCTCTCGCGAGGCGCTTCCCGAGGCGTCGCGCCGCTGCCGCGAGGCGGGCGTCCGCCTCTACCTCACGGTCAACACCATCGTCTTCGAGGATGAACTGCCAAAGGTCGAAGAACTTCTTGCCTTCGCGAAGCCCTACATTGACGCGGCGATTGTCTCCGACTGGGCCGTCTTCCTGGCCTGCAAACGCCTCGGCATTCCAATCCACGTCTCCACGCAGATGTCGTGCGCCAACAGCGCCGCCGCCACCTTCCTGAAGGAGATGGGGGCCGAGCGCGTTGTCCTCGCCCGAGAATGCACGCTTGATGAAGTGTCCGAAATCAAGCGCAAAAGCAGCATCGAAATCGAAACCTTTGTCCACGGCGCAATCTGCGTCGCCGAGTCTGGACGCTGCTTCCTCTCGCACGAGGCCTACGGCTTTTCAGCAAACCGCGGGGAGTGCCGCCAACCCTGCCGCCGTTTCTACCGCGTCCAGGAAATCCGCGAGGACGCGCACTCCACCGCCACTTTCGACGTGGCGGGCCACACGATATTCTCGGCGAAAGACCTCTTCTCGCTGCCCTTCCTAGACCGCCTCGTCGCGGCCGGCGTCGCCTCCTTCAAAATCGAGGGACGCGGACGCAACGCCGAGTATGTCGCGACCGTGACGAAGGCCTACCGCACGGCGCGCGACGCCGTCCTCGCCGGAACCTTCACGCCCGAACTTGTCCGCGAACTCACCGAAGCCTGCACCCGCGTCTACCACCGCGACCTGGGAACGGGTCTCTACTACGGACGCCCCGGCAAGGAGCAGTTCGTCGCGGACGGGACCGAAAACCTCGCGACCATCCGCAAGATGCACCTCGGCGTCGTGACGGAGTACTACCTCCGTACGCACACCGTCCTCATGAAGGTCCACAACGACGCGCTCCACCCGGGCGACAAGCTTTCCATCCAGGGCGACAAGACGGGCGTCGTGGAACTCAGCCCCGCGGAAGTCTTCATCAACGGCCGTTCCGTCACCAAGGCGCGCAAGGGCGCCGACGCCACCTTCGCCTGCGCAACGCCCGTCCAACCCGGCGACGTCGTCTACCAGCTCAACAAGGTCTAGCCGCCATGGATTCCCTTCGCAAAATGCTCGCCTTCTTCATCCCGATGGCGCTGCAGGGGGCCTCTATGTCCCTCACCTACCCGCTTGTCGGGAGTGTCGTCTCGCACGGGCGGCTGGGGCCGGACGAATACGCTGTCTTCGCGCAGGCACAGGCCATCATGTTCCTCGTGGGATCCGTCGGCAACGGCATCATCACGACGGGCATGGTCTTCGCGCGCAGCAAGACAGGCATGCGCAACTTCACGCGCATGACCATTCTGCTGGCCGCCGTGGCGGCCGCCCTCCAGCTCCTCTGCTGCATCCCGCCCTTCGACGGCGTTGTCCTCGGCCGCCTCTACCATCTGGAGGGCGACCTCTTCGCCGTCGCGCGGAACACCCTCTTCTGGTGCATTCCCCTCAACGTCCTCTTCTTCCTGCGCGGGCCGGCGCTCGCCACGCTCTTCGTCGAAAAGCGCTCGGCGCCGGCCACGCTCGCGACCGCCATCCGCATCGCCCTCACTTGGGCCGGATCCGCCGTCTTCGTTCGCGTAGGTCTCGTCGGCTGGGCCTGTGGCACGGCGCTGACGACCTTTGCCGTTTTCTGCGAGACCGCACTCTTCCAAGTCTTCGCACAGTCGTCCATCAGGGCCCTCGTCGACACGGCGGACAACGAAAAGGCCTCCGTCACCCACCAGCTGCGATTCACCATCCCACTCTCACTCGGCGGCACGATGATCAACATCTCGGCCGTCATGGTCGGCCTCTTCCTCACCCTCGCGGACCATCCCGAAGACTCGCGCGCGATCCACTACATCGCGATCAGCATCGTGAACCCGCTCTGCGCGGCCGCGCTCCGTATGCAGGCGACAACAATTGCCTTCCCGCCGAAGGAATACGGATTCGGACGAGTCCAGACCTTCGCCTTCACCGCCGGCATTCTGCTCAGCTCGATCGCCCTCGTCCTCCAGATCCCAGCCGTCGCGCGCTGGTACTTCTGCGACGTCCAGAACCTTTCCGCCGAACTGGCGCCTCTCGCGAAGACGGCGTCGCTCGTCGCCGCCTCGCACCCCTTCATCCAGGCGCTGCGCGGCCATGCCGAAGGGCTGGGGGCAATCCGCCGCCGGCCGAACGCCATCCTCTCCGGGCAAATTGCCTATCTCGCCGCGCTTGTGACGGTCTTCTTCCTCTTCGTGCACTTCCACACGGTGCCAGGCTATCTGGCGGGGGCCATCAGCATCGCGGCCGCCCAGGGCGCCTCAATGCTGATAATCCGCCTCGCCCTGCTCAGCAACGACTTCGCCGACGAACACGGCATCGCGCATGTCACCTCGCGCCACAGATAGGCTCCCAAAACCAAAGTTCCCGTTTTCCTGCGACCCCACACACGCCACCATTCTGGCTTTCCCGCAGTTGCCCATAGGGTGTCAGGCTATACTTGTTTGGGTGTCGGGCTATATTAGCATTTTAGGGTGTCAGGCTATGTTGGCATTTCCCACAAGGCAATAATTGTGCCTGAAACTGGCTGAAATCGGCATTTTTGTGTTGCCGTAGAATTGTATTGATATTATTTTTCAGTTTCGTCAGTAAGTTGCGCTTCAATGTTCAGAAACAATTATCTGGTTTCTGGAATGGCCATTCTAGTGAAAATCTCGCGGAAATTTGATTTTTTAAAGGCTTTATAAATGTGGGGAATTGCGGCGCGATGTCTTGCGCCGCCTCCCAAAAGGAGATCCAAGAGCATGAGAAAGTTGAGACTCAAAAACGATGGCGAGGGCTTCTACCACGTCGGCAGCCGCTGCGTGGACAGAACCTTCAGATTCGACGACGAGGACAAGACACACGTTGTCGACCAGATACGCAGGATGGCGGCGTTTTGCGGCATGGAGGTCAACACCTACTCGGTGATGACCAACCATATCCACATACTGCTCCATGTCCTGCCGAAACGGGAGCTGACGGATGACGAACTCGCCTCACGCGTCGCGGCGCTCTACGGCCATGAGAAGGCCGAGGATTGCCGGGAAACATGGGCCGTGTACCGCCGGGACGGCGGCGTGGCGGCCATGCAGCGCCTGGAGGAGGAGCGCAACGCCCTGCTCCGACGCATGGGGGACCTCAGCATCTACATGAAGGAGCTGAAACAGTGGATTTCGCGGGACTACAACAAAAAGGTTGGGCGTAAGGGGACGCTGTGGGAGGACCGCTTCTGGAGCAACCTTCTGGAGGATTCCGCCGCAGTGCTCACGCGGGTCGCGTACTACATCGACTGCAACGCGGTCCGCGCGGGGATTGTCGCCCGCCCCGAAGACTACAAGTGGTGCGGCTACGCCCAGGCGCATGCGGGACGGGAAGCCGCGCAAAAGGCACTCTCCGCCATTTTCCGTGACTCCCCGGGGATTGCGTGGGCCGAGGCCGAGGAGCGCTACGGCTGGATAATCCACGCGGTGTCAGACACCCCTGCCGGACGAAACCCCGAACATGACGCGATTTTCAGGCGGGCGCTGGCGATTGGGAGCAGAGGCTTCATTCTTGAGACATACGCCCGCTTCCCGAAGGTGTTCAACGCAAGGAAAAGGCCTGCAAGACCGTTTGTGACGGACATTGGCGGGGCGGATGACGCCATTTGCGCGTCGCACAAGCCGCAAAGAATCGGCGTAGGCTGACACACGCGCATTCGGACAAACCAGGAATCCATGCGAAACCCGGCGGTAACCCGTCCGGGCGCGGGGGATGTACGCAAAAGTGGGATTATGGCGAACTTGGCGGTCATGCGCGCTTAGTCGCGCATCGATTTGAATGCCAGAATTTAAGCGCGTGAAATGGTCTCAAAAGCCGCTGGGACTTCGGTCTAGCGGCGGAAGGCGTCGGACGAGAAGGGCGGGGTGTCGGTGCGGCCTTCGCGCCAGTCGCGCAGGGCCTGCAGACGCGCCTTGAGCCGTGCCTCGGCGCCGAGTCCGGCCGGCTCGTAGTAGCGGCGCCCCTGGATTGATTCCGGTAGGCAGGTCATGCGGGCGATTTTCTCGTCGGTGTCGTGCGCGTAGGTGTAGCCCTTGCCGTAGTCCAGGTCCTTCATGAGACGCGTCGGGGCGTTGCGAATCTGCATTGGAACGGGTTCGGCCATCATCTTCTGCGCGTCCGCCGCAGCGGCCTGGTATCCCGCCTCCAGAGCGTTGGACTTCGGCGCGAGCGAAAGATAAACCACGATCTGCATGAGCGCCAGCTTGCATTCCGGCATGCCGATGTTGTGGCAGGCGTCCCAGACCGTCGTGGCGAGAAGGAGCGCGTTGCAGTCGGCAAGGCCGACGTCCTCGCTCGCGAAGCGGATGCAGCGTCGCGCGACGTAGAGGGGGTCCTCGCCAGCCTCGAGCATGCGCGCGAGCCAGTAGACGGCGGCGTCCGGGTCGGAGTTGCGCATCGACTTGTGGAGGGCGGAGATGATGTTGTAGTGCTCCTCGCCGTTCTTGTCGTACATCAGCGCCTTGCGGCTGATGCATTCGGCGAGGACGTCGTCGTCGATGACGAGCGCGCCGTCATCCTCCTTGCGGGCGTAGCCGACGGCCGTCTCAAGGGTTCCGAGGGCGTTGCGCGCGTCGCCGTTCGCATAGACGGCGATTTTTGAGAGGACGGCGTCCGTGACGCGGAGGTTGAGGTGGGCGAGTCCCTTCGGACTGGCGAGTGCACGCTTGAGAAGAGCGACAAGGTTTTCCTCGGAGAGTCCCTGGAGGACGAAGACCTTGCAGCGCGAGAGGAGGGCCGAGTTGACCTCGAAGGAAGGGTTTTCGGTCGTGGCGCCGATGAGGATGATGCTCCCTTGCTCGACGTAGGGAAGGAAGGCGTCCTGCTGGGCCTTGTTGAAACGGTGGATTTCGTCGACGAAGAGGACGGTTCTGCGGCCGAGCTGTCGCATCCCCTCGGCGCGGGCCATGATCTCCTTGATTTCGCGTATGCCGCTCGTGACGGCGCTGAAGTTGATGAACTCGGCCTGCGTCAAATTTGCGATGACGTTCGCGAGCGTCGTCTTGCCGACGCCCGGCGGCCCCCAGAGGATCATGGAGGGAATCTGGTCCTTCTCGATCATGGAGCGAAGAAGATGCCCCTCGCCGACGAGCTGTTCCTGCCCGACGAACTCCTCGAGCGTCTCCGGGCGCATGCGGCTCGCGAGTGGCTGGAGCGCCTCGCTTTCGGGTTTGGTCGACTTGGCTGACGCCTCGCGCGGCTGCGGCGCGGGGTCAGCCAGGTCTAGAAGTGTCATTTGTTTCATGGTGTCGCCTTTCGTGGCATGAACGCAATATGAATATGCGACGCCGCGTTTAGCGGAGTGAGAAGATTTTCGTGGGGGTGGTCGCGTCGTGGCCGTAGTATTCGAGTGTCACTCCGGAATCGGAAACGCGGAGGATATGGTGGCCGGCGGCGGATGCCGCATAACGGGTCTTCAGTCCGGGTCGGTACTCCTCGTACAGCGCCTCGAACCTTGTGTTGAAGTCACTTGCCGGGGCGGTTTTCAGCCATGCGCCATAGTCGTCGGGCGTCTCGGAGCGGACATCTGGAACGGCGGGCTTTATTCTTCCAGGCCCGTAGCGCGTGACGGAGTTGAGCACAATTTCGGTTATGCGGCCGCCGTCGCCCTGCCATTCCTTGTATTCGAGCATGTGCACGTGGCCGGCGATGACGATGGCGTTGTGCCGCGCGAGGAGCGCGCGGACTTTGCGCCGGGCCCCGTTCTGCCGCTCGTCACCCAGGTAGAACCAGCGGAACTTGAACTGGTCCATCGGCAGCACCGGCCCGTGAATCGCGATGAAGGTGTAGCGCACGTCCGGGTTGTCGTCCAACAGTTTTTCCAGAATCGGGATGGTGGCTTCGCCATCGTTGTAGTTTATGAAGATCCAGAGGTCCGGCCCATGGCGAAAGCCGAAGGTGGTGGATGTCACGGCGTTCGTCGTGAGGGGGGCGACCTGCCGCGCGAGCCAGGGGACCATGAAACTGTTGTAGGCCCTCTTCCCCTCGCCGGTACGGTCGTAGTTGCCGCACATGTAGTCGTGGTTGCCGCACACCGTGATGACGGGATGGCCGGAATAGGTCTTTTCCAGAACGGCCGTCGCCTCGGCGAGCATCTGCGTCTGCGCGTCGTAGCCGAGCGAGGCGCCGGCAATCAGGTCGCCCAGCTGCAGGGCGAAGGAAGTGTCGGACCCCACGAGGCTCGCGGAGGCGGCGAGCATGCTGGGCATGTCCTTCTCCCACATCAAGGTATTGCCTTTGAAGAGGCCAGCCTTGCCGGGTTTGTGGAAGCGTTCCAACGGCGGAGCTTCATAGTGGACGTCGCCCAGGACGGAGATGGAGTATGAAGCTTTGTTCGTCTGCGCGAATGACTGCGCCGCGACCAAAGCTAAGAATACGGCGAGAAAATGGCTCGTTTTCATACCTGACGGGAAGCAGGTTTTATACCACACGGAGGTCGGTGTGGGCCTGTCATCAGAGCATCATCCATCAGAACAACCAGGCAAACGGACAACGGAGCATCCGATTGGGTCTGAAGGAGGTCATTGCATAGTGACAAAAAAAGGTCGGATGGCAGTATGCCCGGTTGTTCCGATGAATGATGATCCGATGATTAGCGCAATGCAACGAGACCGAGCGGTGTCCGCTCCAACAGCTTCTGTTGGTGCTTCGTTTGACCCTTTTGTTGGGGTATTGTCATCAGTTCCGACTGCATTGGCCGACTACGCTTGTGTATTACTTTGGACATCAAGTTTCGCGCCACACTCAGGGCAGAATTTCATGCCGCTGGCAATTTCGGCTCCGCATTTCGCGCACGTTGTCTTTGTCGATTCGCCGCATTCGGGACAGAATTTAGCTTGAAATGGTAACGTTGCGCCACATTTCAGGCATTTTGCTTGAGTTTGCTGCGATGGCTGGGAGCTGTTTCCAGTCCCACTAACCATGTTCACCATCATCTGCTCCATGCGGGTCACCCTCTCAGCCGCATTCTTTGCATTAATAGCGGCTACTGCCGCAGCCTTGTCCTTTGCGCCCTCAGCATAGCCTTTCCAAATGATGATTACTGCGAACAGAAAGAATAATACTGCGAGCCACCCTGCCATTTCTGCTTCCCAAAAACATGTGGCAATTGCAACCGCACCAAAGATGGCTCCAAATATCCAGCCTATGGTAATCTTGATTTGGCCAGCTGCCTTTAAAAGCACTGCCGAGCCATCGGGGGCATCAGTTCCAGGAGCCTTATCTGGCTTTGCAGATTGGCTCTTGCTAGTGTCGTTGATGTTGCATGTCATGGTTTCAACTCCATGCCCCTAGATTGAGTTGAAGGCATTTCTTTTGGGGCAAAAGAAAACCTCTCGTTACGATATCAAAGAAGGTGTAGCGATTGCCTTTTTGGGGAACACAGCAAAAGATAAGCGCTTACACGCTTCCTCTGCGAAGTGTCGCTCGTGTTGAAAAACACTACTTTTCCCAGATTGACTCTTGCAGAATTGTAAGAAAGCAAGTTGCCAAATTAGCGGCTAGTAGTTAGTCAGTTCTCCGTTGTTGGTGGCGCGGCGAGACCGCGCGAATCAAAGACACAACTAGTATATCAAAAATCAAGTTGGCAAAATGCAACCGCCCGGCTCTTGTGAGCCGGGCGGTGTTGCGTTTTTTACATCTCAGAGAGCTTCTTCAGGAGCGCGTAGTTCTCCTTGAAGCCTTCCTCGGCCTTCTTCAAGGTCGCGACGGCCTGTTCCTGGCCGACGATCTTGACGAGCTGCTTGAAGCGGTTCTCGCCAAGTTCCTTGGAGAGGGCGGCATCGGCGAAGCTGACCTTGTCGCTCTTGTCCGCCGAGTCGATCTGGAGTTTCTTCTCGGGGAGCGTCGGGTTGTAGCGCCACAGCGGGAAGTGGACGCTGTCAACCGCAGCCTGCTGGTGCGCCGGGCCGGTCTTGGTCGCGAGACCCTGCTCAATGCAGTGCGCGTACGCGATGATCAGCGCCGGGCCGTCGTAGTTCTCGGCCTCGTTGAAGGCCTTGACCGTGGCGGCGGGATTGGCGCCCATCGAGACGTATGCGATGTAGACGTTCTTGTACTGCATCTGCATCAGGCCGAGGTTCTTCTTGGCCTGGGCCTTGCCGGCGGCCGCGAACTTGGCGATCGCGCCCTTCGGGGTGGCCTTCGAAGCCTGTCCTCCGGTGTTGGAGTAGACCTCGGTGTCCATGACGAGGATCTTGATGTTCTTGCCAGAGGCGAGGACGTGGTCAAGACCGCCGTAGCCGATGTCGTAGGCCCAGCCGTCGCCGCCGAGAATCCAGACGGACTTGCGGACGAGGTTGTCCGCGACGGCGAGGAGGGACTTGCCGAGGCTGCAGTCGCATTCGGCGCCCTTGGTGACGGGGCAGGAGGAGGCCTTGGCCTTGATCGCGGCCTTGAGCTCGGCCACCGCGGCGCGCATGGCTTCGACGCCCTGGCCCTTCTCGTCGAACTGGTCGATCGACTTGATCTTCTCGCAGATCGCCTTGATGTCGGCCGGGGCCTCGGGCTTGGCGAGGATCTTGTCGACGAGCTCGAAGGCGTAGGCCTGGAGCTTGTCGGCGGAGACGCGCATGCCGAGACCGAACTGGGCGTTGTCCTCGAAGAGGGAGTTCGACCAGGCCGGGCCCTTGCCGTCCTTGCGCTGGCAGTAGGGGGTCGTCGGCAGGTTGCCGCCGTAGATCGAGGAGCAGCCGGTGGCGTTGGCCACGAGGAGGCGGTCGCCGCAGATCTGGGTGAGGAGCTTGACGTAGGGCGTCTCGCCGCAGCCCGCGCAGGCGCCGGAGAACTCGAAGAGCGGGCGCTTGAGCTGGGAGTCGAGGAGCTGCTTGGTGTCGAGCTTGGCGGGGTCGACTTCCGGGATGTCCAGGAAGAACTTCCAGTTGGCGGCCTCGGACTGGCGGAGCGGAATCTGCTCGACCATCTTGAGGGCGCCCTTGGCCTTCATCGGGCACTTGACGACGCAGAGCTCGCAGCCCATGCAGTCTTCGGGGGCGACCTGGACGGTGAACTTGCCGCCGAGGGCCTTCAGCTTCGGCGTCTTGGTGTCGGCGCTCTTGAAGGTGGCGGGGGCGCCGGCGAGGGCGGCCTCGTCATAGACTTTCAGGCGGATCGCGGCGTGCGAGCAGATGGCGGAGCACTGGCCGCACTGGATGCAGGCCGCGGGATCCCACTGCGGGATGAAGGCCGCGACGTTGCGCTTCTCCCACTGCGTCGTGGCGGTCGGCCAGGTGCCGTCGTCGGGAAGCTCGGAGACCTTGAGCGAGTTGCCGTCCTGGGCGATCATCTTGGCGGAGACCTTCTTGACGAACTCGGGGGCGTCGGCGGGGACGGCCGCGGGCTTCTTGATCTTGCCGGCGGGGGCGGAGGGGTACTTGACCTCCTCGATGGCGGCGGAGGCGGCCTCGATGCACTTCCAGTTCATCTCGACGACTTCCTGGCCCTTCTTGGAGTAGGCCTTCTCGGCGTAGTCCTTGAGGACCTGGATCGGGTCGAGCTCGGTGCCGTCGGCCTTGGCGAGCTTGATGCCGGAGAGCTTGAAGAAGGCGGTCTGGAGGACGGTGTTGGTGCGGGTGCCCATGCCGTTCGCGAGCGCGATCTTGGCGGCGTCGATGACGTAGAACTTGAGCTTCTTGTCGATGATGGCCTGCTCGACTTCGTCGGGCATGTGGTCCCAGATCTCGGCGGCCGTGTAGGGCGAGGCGAGGAGGAAGACCGAGCCGGGCTTGGCGGCCTTGAGCATGTCGTACTTCTCGAGGTACGGGAAGCAGTGGCAGGCGATGAAGTCGGCCGAGTTGACGAAGTACGGGCTGCGGATCATGTCGGAGCCGAAGCGGAGGTGGGAGATCGTCACGCCGCCGGACTTCTTGGAGTCATACTCGAAGTAGCCCTGCGCGTAGTTCTCGGTGTAGTTGCCGATGATCTTGATGGAGTTCTTGTTCGCGCCGACGGTGCCGTCCGCGCCGAGACCCCAGAACATGCACTCCTTGCGGTCGCCCTTCGGGACGACGAAGGAGTCGTCGGCGAGGATGTAGCGTCCGGTGATGTCGTCCTCGATGCCGACGGCGAAGTGGTCGACCGGCTTGGCGGCGGCCATGTTGTCGTAGACGGCCTTGCACATCTGCGGGGTGAAGTCCTTCGAGCCGATGCCGTAGCGGCCGCCGAGGATGAGCGGGTACTTGAAGGAGACGACGCCTTCCTGCTTGGCCTGGCCGATCGCGGCGGAGACGTCGAGGTAGAGCGGGTCGCCGAGGGCGCCGGGTTCCTTGACGCGGTCGAGGACGGTGACGGCCTTGACCGTGGCGGGGAGCGCGAGGGCGAAGTCCTTCATGGAGAACGGGCGGTACAGGTGGACCTTGACGAGGCCGACCTTCTTGCCTTCCTTGACGAGGGCGTCGACCGTCTCGTGGAGCGTGTCGCAGCCGGAGCCCATCGCGACGACGACGTACTCGGCGTCGGGCGCGCCGACGTAGTCGTAGAGCTTGTACTTACGGCCGGTGAGGTCGGCGAGCTGGTCCATGTACTTCTGGACGATCGCGGGCGTGGCC
>JAEEGG010004353.1_pt1 | contig 34449 bp, 25 predicted proteins | sample 9134161 | NCBI WGS metagenome assembly JAEEGG01 (sample SAMN16246543, study PRJNA631951) | gut metagenome | biome: gut microbiome; feature: rumen; material: CR-attached | host: Bos | place: Iran: Karaj | collected 2018-10 | reverse complement strand
CCAGCCACACCGCCACTATCGCGCTGATGCCGAGGATAAGGGCAATTATTATTCCGCTGCGTTTCATTACTCTTAAAGATTAATAGGCGGGGAAAGCAATCTCGCGCTCTATCACCTGATAAGCCACGTTGTTGCGATAGATGGTCTGGCGCACCCAGTTGTCGTCCTCGTCGTACTCGAAGACATAGCTGTGCTTCCAGTTGAGGTGCTCATCATAGTTGAACGAGGAAAGTTCGATGAGGTTGTCGTGGTCGTCGTAGTAATAGGTGGTGAGAGCCACGAGGAAATCGTCGGCATCATAAAAACGCCACTCGATACGGTTGCCGTGGCTGTCGTACTTGTAGAGGTAACGCTGCATCAGTTCGCCGTCGCGGTCGTAGAACTCCATCTCGGTGTTGTTGCCGGCGTCGTCGTATTTGTATACGCGCTTCTCAGTCATGGTGCCGTCGGGGGCAAAGCTCTGCTCTTCGACGAGGCGGTTGTTCTCATAGCGCGAGGTCTCTTTCTTGGTCATGTGGTCACCCATAAAGACGGTGCGCTCGATGCGGTTGCCGTTCTTGTCGTTAAGATAGGCGGTACGGCCGGTAAGCTCCTTGGCGCGGTTGTATTCGTTCCAGCCTAAAGCATAGCCGTGAACATCGAAGTAGTAGGAATACCATGTGTATTCGCCGTCCTTAGTGCGATATTTGTCTTGGAAATTGCCGCGCTTATCAAAAGTGATGGAATCGATACAGACGAGCTGGCGGCCACCGTTGCGGCCACCGTGAATGTCGTAGGTGTATTCAATCACATAGACGGCATTGCCGTTGATGCCCATTTCCTGACGGGATGATTTGCGGGGTTTATTGCCGGCAAAAACAGTGCCAGCAACCAGCAATACCAACGATAAAACAATGTATTTCTTCATGTTATACAATAATTTACTATATAAAACGCAAATGCAAAGATACAACTTTTTCTCGAATGATAACGGAGTATGACCAAAAAAATTGTACAAAGATGTCAGAATGTTAATTTACAGTGTTTTCATGACTTCATCTTTCTGCAAGTTCGAAGCATTTATCTTTTATCGTTATCCACCTGACTGCCACCATGCTTTTTGGCCCATACGGCAAAGAGGGCTGTGGCCAACAGAGTGATGGCGGCGCCGATGGTATATCCGAGCCAACGTGGGATGACTGCACCCAGACCTTCCTTCTCAGCAACAAAGAGGAAACAGCCTGTTACCATGGTCATAAACATAGCCGGAAGGAGAGTGAGAATGTAGGGCTTGCGCTTGAGGAAGAGATAGACGGTAATGGTCCAAAGGGTGACAGTGGCCAATACCTGATTGCTCCAGGCAAAGTAGCGCCATATTACATCAAACCCCTTTGCATCGATGAGGGAGTATACCAACACAGCGGCAGTGATGGCGAAGATGGGCAGAGCCACGAAAAGGCGGTTCTTGACAGGTTTCTGGTCATAGTGGAGAAAGTCGGCCACAATAAGACGGGCAGAGCGTAAAGCGGTGTCGCCACTGGTAATAGCCGCGGAGATAACACCCAACACACATATTACAGCAATGACCTTAGGGAACCATGTGTTGGCTATGACACCCACCATAGCATTGCCACCCAAGGTTGCACCAGTCTCAGGATTGACGGTGAGTTGCTGCAGCTGGGGGTCGTGATAGAAGACGGTCGCAGCAGCGGCCCAGATGAGGGCTACAACGCCCTCGGTAATCATGGCACCGTAGAAAACAGGGCGCGCCTGCCGCTCGTTGGTCATGCAACGAGCCATGAGAGGCGACTGGGTGGCATGGAAACCGCTGATGGCTCCACAGGCTATACTAATGAACATCATGGGAAAGATGGGGTTGTGGGCAGCATCGGGATGCTGGTTCTGAAGACCATTCCACAGCTCAGGCAACGGCGGACGATAAACGACAAAGGCTATGACAATAGCCAAAGCCATACCGAGCAACAGGAATCCGAAAATGGGGTAAATCTTGCCGATGAGTTTGTCAATGGGCAAAAGGGTGGCAATGAGATAATAGGCAAAGATAATGCCCACCCAGAGGAAGATGTTCCACCCGGGCGTGAAATTGCTGTTGAGAAGCACTGCCGGGGTGTTGACAAAGACAGCACCGACAAGAATCATCAGAAACACCGTGAAGTAGCGCATAAATTGTTTGGGTCCGTTGCCCAGGTAGGCACCGTGGATTTCGGGAAGAGAGGCACCGTCCCTGCGGATTGAGATGTAGCCTGCAATGAAGTCGTGGACAGCACCGGCAAAAATGCTTCCAAAAACAATCCAAAGGAACGACGCCGAACCAAATTGGGCTCCCATGATAGCTCCGCATATGGGACCTACGCCAGCGATGTTGAGGAACTGGATAAGATAGATGCGCCAAGGTTTCATGGGCACATAATCCACTCCGTCAGGATGAGCCACAGCTGGAGTGGGACGATTGGGGTCGACTTCGACAATCCGCTCTATAACCTTGGAATAAAGCAGATAGCCAAGCAATAACAGCACAATAGCAAGTAAAAATGATACCATGATAATACGTTTTTTGAATCTGCAAAGATACGTATTTTTTCAAACATGACAGTTTTTTTTCTATCAAACAACCCATATCTGAGACAAAGCCATAAAAATGTCCATCGCAACACTGTACCCCTGACACGAACTATCATGCAATAACCACAACCCCGAAACGGCCATCGATACACGGAACGAGACAATCCCTATCAGCAAACCACAAATTAACTTTCTTCGTCATATCAACGATACTTCAACGATACTTCAACGATATTTCAACGATAAAATATCGTAGAACTAACGTTGATATATCGTTCAAATATTGTCTAACAAGTGTCTGTAGTTCGCTGGTTTCGGTTGTCCAATTCATGTCTTGCGACCGGACATAGTTGACGGGGTAAAAAAATATCGACTGGTTTCCATTGTCAGCCACCCGTTGTTGTGGATAGTTTCCGTTTACTCCGGACGGCAGGACTGCCTTTCGTCACGGCAAGTGGTGCGGAATCGCTGCGAGACGGAAATGTCTCCCGAAAAGCACAACCGTTGTTAAACCCAATGCCCGCCTGAGGATAAATCAATGATTTATTGAAGATAACCATGTGTGAAAAGGAAGGTTTACCAAGAATCGCCATTCCTTTGCAATGATTTAAATGATTTATTTGAACAATTGGAGACCAGTGGCTAATTATCGAAAAAAAAGTTGTACATTTGCACAATACAAATCAAAAACGTTTTGCACATGAAAAAGACATTACTAATTGTAATTATGACAGTTCTGCTGACCGCCGGAGTCTCGGCGCAGGGGACAAAAAGCCAATTCACACTCAACACCCGTGCGTGGTCGACCAACTACTGGACGACGATATTGTACAATCTGGCCCACACCGCTGTTGTCCACTTTGCCAGCGATGGAAACGCCACCGATGCGTTGATTGCTGGAGCCATCTTGCCCGATGCCGACGTGGTTTTCCCGATAGGCATGGGGAAAGCCGGCTTCGAAGCCCCTATGAACGACATCTATGGTCCATACCATCGTGCATTCAGCAACCCGTTTAAACGCATCGGAGATTACGGCATCGGACTTGACGTTTCGTGGAAGCCCAGCCCCATTGGAATCTATGCCGGTGCCTACTACAAAAGCCAGGAGATCTGCTTCATGCCCAACGACGATAATCTGCGCGGCTTTTATTTCCAGCCTCGGGCAGGATTGGTGCTCGGTAGCAACGAGAACTCATTTGAAGCCGGTGTGTTCTACGACAAGGTGGTAGGATGCGGTGGCACATGGGAACCCCGCAACAAAGAGATGCTGCAGAGCGGCTGGGGCCTCGACTTTACCCTGAGCCACACCGTGGGAAAAGGCCGCCACAAGACCATGCTCATGTTCTCCATGCCCCTGCATAACTTCTTCAACACCGCCTATGCCGACGGCTCGCTGAAGAACCTGAACCGCCGCGTGGGCTACATCATGCTCACCCACCGCGTAGTGCTGTAATCCCGGAGTACGGGCTACCAGCCCGTCAGAATAATAAGAGACATATAAAATTTATTCGGGTGTGAGTTATAATTTAACTCACACCCGAAAAGGTTACGCAAATGCGCAGACACACAAGCAAATCTTCGGCTTATAGCCTTATTGTGAAAAGCTTAAAAAGTTTTGCAAAGATACAAACAATTTCCCATATAACAAAAAAATAATCATCATGGGACAAAAAACATTAGGCATAGACCTTGGTACCAACTCTATAGGATTAGCTGTCAGGAACACAGACAACGGCAATAACATTGTCGACCAGTTGGAATACTATACTTCCATTATCTTTAAATCGGGAGTGGGGAATGGCGACAAAGGAGAATTCTCATACGCCGCCGAGAGAACGCGATTCCGCTCCACCCGCAGACTATACCAATCTCGCAAATACCGAATATGGGCTACCCTAAGACTTCTCATAGAACATGGTTGCTGTCCGTTGACCAATGATGAGCTTGACCAATGGAGCAGATACGACAAATCCAAAGGGCTGAAAAGGCAATATCCCATCAATGCCACCGAATTTGAGCAATGGGTTCGGCTGGACTTTAACTGTGACGGAATGCCCGAATACAGTAGCCCTTATCAGTTAAGGGCTGAATTAATGGAAAGACTGATTGACTGGAATGACAAAACTGACAGATATAAATTCGGTCGAGCCATGTACCACATTGCTCAACGGCGAGGCTTCAAGAGTAGCAAAGGCGAGACACTGAAAGATGCCAACGAGAACGAGGACAGCTCCACCCTCGACATAAGTGAGGCCATGAAGAAGTCGGAAGAAACGAAGTCGAAGGTTCTCGAAAAATACATGGGAAGCCACAACCTGCAGACTGTAGGATGTGCTTTTGCCCGATTGGAGAAAGAGGGCATACGAGTTAGAAACAGCGAATATCAAGCTGTGCAGAAACAATATCGTGAAGAAGTAGACGCGATATGCAAACGCCAGAATATACACCTAAAAGATCCCGAACTATACACGCGCCTTATCAGCACCAAGAAAGGAGAAGGGACCATATTCTACCGTCGCCCCTTGCGCTCACAAAGAGGGAATGTCGGGGAGTGTACACTCGAAAAAGGGAGACGCCGATGCCCCATAAGTCATCCCGACTATGAGGAGTACAGGGCTCTGACCTTTATCAATAATATCAAGTTCCGCCTCGAAGAGGATGGCAAATGGCTGAAGTTATCCAACGAGCAACGCAACAGGCTTTTTGAGAAACTATTCACCCGCGCCAATGCCACCTTTAAATTCGAAGAGATAAAAAACTGGATTGCAAAAGAATACCCTGGACACGATTTCAACTACAAGAATCATACCATCAATTACCCCGATTATACTACTGTGGCGGGTTGCCCTGTCATCAATAGACTTAGCAAGATAATGGGCAACGAATGGCGTACCGCAGTAATAGAGAGCGACAAATGCCGCACCAATTACAAGACTGGAGAGGTACACACTATCAGATATAACTACGAAGACATCTGGCACCTGTGCTATAACAGCGACGATTACGAAGAACTTGCAGATTTGGCAAAAGAAAGAATCGGTCTAAACGAAGAACAGATTGGCAACATCAAACGGCTATGGAGCGTATTGCAGGAAGGCTACGCCCCATTGAGTCTGAAAGCGATACGGAATATCCTCCCATTCCTCCGCGAAGGGATGATATACAGCGAGGCTGTAGCCGTAGCCAAGATACCTGACATTATCGGCAAAGAGAAGTGGACTGAATGCAAAGAAACTATCAACGAAGAGATAAAGCGCATTTCAGCAAAGACTTCAACGCTACGCACTGAATACAACATTGCCAACACCCTCATCGCCAACTATAAATCCCTGTCCATTGAAAACCAAAAGGCCTATAGAGATTATCAATACAAATTGGATAGCAGAGACAAGGAGGATGTTCTGAGGTGCATAATTGACTCCCTAGTACTGAAAGTCTGGCAAACATTATAATTAGAAGAACAACAGTCCATCCAAGAAACAGTAGAAAGCCTTTACCAACAATTCTTCTCATCGACAAAACGAGATTACTACAAACTGCCCCACCAAAGCGATGTTCTTAAAGAATACCTCTCACTAACATTCCCCGAGATAACGCCCAAAGAAAAATGGGATGCCCTTTACCACCACTCCCAAATAAGTCTTTTTCCACACCAAAAAGCGTCCACAGGCGATATTGGTGGTTGCATAAGGAGCTATTATCAATTAGGGACTCCTAATATAGGCTCGATTAAGAATCCCGTAGCTATGCGTGCCCTACACACACTAAGGCGTGCAGTGAACGAGTTACTAAAGCACGGTATGATAGACGAAGACACTCGTGTGGTGGTAGAAACGGCACGAGACATGAATGATGCTAACTGGCGCAAGGCAATAGAAAGGTACCAGAACGAACGCAAAAAAGAGAACGACCTTATCACCAACATCATAAAGGATTTCAGACCCAAGTATTCAGATGACGATATAGAGAAAGGCCGGCTATTGTTTGAGCAGATCGAATCAGGCGACTTTAAAGAGCCCGACCTTGACAAATACGCCAAAGCATCGCGAATTCAAAAGGAGAAGGCTGAGAAATTCGCTCTCGACCTTCAGAAATACAAACTATGGAAAGAACAGAGATTCCTCTGTCTTTACACGGGAGACGCCATAAGTATAACAAAACTATTTGACGAAAATGCAGTGGATATCGAGCACACCATCCCACGCAGTATATCGTTCAATGATTCCTTGACAAACAGAACCGTCTGCTCATCTCATTTCAACCGCGATGTAAAAGGAAACCTTATCCCGACACAATTATCAAACTACGAAGAAATCAAAGAACGAATCAAGCCATGGGAAGAAAAGGTAGAACATTGCAAGAGCCAAATAGAACTATGGAAAAAGAACGCTCGAACGGCAACCACCGTTGACCGCAAGGACGAATGCATTCAGCAGAAACATCTTTGGGAGTTAGAATTGGACTATTGGCAAACCAAAGTCAAAACCTTCACAATACAAAAAGACGAACTTGACCTCGGTTTCCGCAACAGGCAACTCGTAGACACACGAATCATCACAAAATACGCATTCCACTATCTGAAATCGGTCTTCACGAGAGTCGATGTCCAAAAAGGCCGCATCACAGCTGACTTCCGCAAGATATTGGGAGTACAAAGCGTCGATGAGAAAAAAGACCGTGCGAAACATTCCCATCACGCTGTTGATGCCACAATTCTCACCATGATTCCCGTTGCAGCAAAAAGAGACCGCATCATTGAACTATTCTACCAAGTGCAAGAAGCCCCTGATGCGGAAAAAGCATCACTTAACAGTAAGTTGTCTGATGAAATAAAATCTTGCAGATTGGGCAATATTTCAAACCTTGTAGAGACTATTGAAACCAACATTCTCATAAACCACATCTCAAAGGACCAGACCCTTACCCCTGCCCGTAAAAGAAGACGCTTAGGGAAAAAAGACAAAAAGGTACAATGGTTACAAGGTGACTCCATACGCGGAAGTTTACATCAAGAAACCTTCTATGGCGCAATAACCGATGGGGAAAAGAGCCTTCGAACAGTGATCCGTAAGCCATTGAAAAGCCTGAAAGAGAAGGATTTCGACTCAATAGTAGACCCATCTGTTCGTCATTCTATCGAAACTCAAGTCAAACAGCGCATGACTGAAGAGAACCTCTCATTTTCAAAAGCATTGGAGGAGGATACCTGGTTGCTTGACAAAGATGGAGTTCCCATCAAACAGGATAAGCACGGGCACTATATAGCTCCCATCAGACATGTACGTTGTTATGCAAAAGCTGGTCGCGGTTATTTCAAAATAGACACAGCCATACAAATAAAACAACAGACCTATCTATCAAAAAAAGAATACAAAAGACACTATTACGCACAGAATAGCGACAACTATCTTTGCCTCCAATACGAAGGGACATACAAAGGCAAACACCAGCAAGCATTTCGACTTATCAACTATTATGAAATTGCTCAGCTGCATATACAGAATTCTGATGTACTTTTTAACGAACCCGAATTTGCCTGTTACGAAGGTGTGAAAACCATGCCACTAAAAAACATCATAAAGAAAGGCTTCCGCGTTCTATTGTACGTCAACCATCCTGACGAACTTCGCGACATGGATTCCGACAAACTTAGTAAAAGGCTTTACGTTGTATACAAGTTTAATGCAGTCGGAACCCCTTCAATCTATCTAAGACACCATCTGGAAGCCCGAAAAGAAACTGAATGTAGCACTGCAGAATCGGGGACATCTTTTACACCTCTTTCTCGAGCATCATTCTTAACTCTGAAATCCAACAACTTTAAAGCCCTTATTGAACATACCGATTTTGAGATTGACCCATTGGGGAACATCACCTTCAAAAACAATCAATAGCCATGATTAAACGGACACTCTGCTTCTCCAACCCTGCCTACCTTTCTATGAAGAACAAGCAACTGGTTGTTCGGATAGAAAGCCGTGGCGATGATCCCGGGCAACAGACTACCATCCCCATTGAAGACATCGGCATGGTGGTATTGGACAATCCTCAAATCACCCTTACGCATGGCCTCATGGCCGTCCTATTGGACAACAATGCTTCTGTCATCACCTGCGACGAACGCCACATGCCTGTTGGGCTCATGCTCCCCCTCGAAGGCCACACTGTGCAGAGTGAGCGCTTCCAAGACCAATTATCGGCATCCCTTCCTCTCCGGAAACAATTGTGGCAACAAACCATACAACAGAAAATCCTTAACCAGGCCGCCTTACTACGCGAATTGTACAATGTTGAGACCGGCAATATGCAGCAATGGGCTAACGAGGTACGCAGCGACGACAGCACCAATCTCGAAGGCCGTGCCGCTGCATTCTATTGGAGCCAAATGTTCCCAAAAATGAGAGGATTCACCCGTGGCCGCGATGGTCTTTATCCCAACAATTTCCTTAACTATGGTTATGCCGTTTTGCGTGCTGTCATTGCCCGTGCCTTGGTAAGCAGTGGCCTCCTACCCACCCTCGGCATTCACCATCACAACCGCTATAATGCCTACTGCCTGGCCGACGACATCATGGAACCATACCGCCCATTTGTTGACCGGCTGGTAGTCCAGACTATCCAACAAAACCCTCAAACAGCCGAAGTGACCACCGAAATCAAACGCTCTCTGCTCTCGATTCCAACCCTTGAAGTACGCATCAACGGCCAGCGCAGCCCCTTGATGGTCGCTGCCAGCCAAACCACAGCCTCCCTTGCCCGCTGCTTCTCGGGCGAATGCCGCAAACTTTCCTATCCTGAACTATAATGGATCGTTTCTCTGAATACCGCATTATGTGGCTGCTTGTTTTTTTCGATCTGCCCACCGATACAAAAAAAGAGCGCAAAGCCGCTGCCGACTTTCGCAAGAATCTCCTTGCCGATGGATTCACTATGTTTCAGTTCTCCATTTATGTCCGCCATTGCGCCAGCCGCGAGAATGCCGATGTACACCTAAAGCGCGTCCGTTCCATGCTGCCCCTATACGGACAAGTGGGATGCCTAACCATCACCGACAAACAATTTGCCGACATAGAATTATACGTCTGCAAAAAGGAGATTCCTCCCAGCGCACCCGGCCAACAGTTAGAACTCTTCTAACCTTTCAACAGAATCAAAAAAAGCACTTCATAAAATAAAAAATCCCACTCAATAAGTGGGATTTTTTTAATCATTGACAGCCTCCTGAACATTGATTATCACTTAGATACCGGAATCGTGTTGTTTATCGTATGTGTCAATGTTCTCTTTTTAAGCAATTCACAACGCGTGTATGCATGCTTTCGGAACCTTTGTGTTGTTTATCGTATGTGTCAATGTTCTCTTTTTAAGCAATTCACAACTGCCGCCTTAGAGACAATGTCTTATCCCAAGTTGTTTATCGTATGTGTCAATGTTCTCTTTTTAAGCAATTCACAACAACTTTTTTCCGAATTGCAAAAAAAAAAATGTTGTTTATCGTATGTGTCAATGTTCTCTTTTTAAGCAATTCACAACTCAGATGGGTAATGGTTCCACTGCCTCCAGTTGTTTATCGTATGTGTCAATGTTCTCTTTTTAAGCAATTCACAACGTTAATGGAGTGTAGTGAAAGAGTGAAATGGTTGTTTATCGTATGTGTCAATGTTCTCTTTTTAAGCAATTCACAACACTGGAGGGGTTAAAGAAGCATTCGGGGCAGTTGTTTATCGTATGTGTCAATGTTCTCTTTTTAAGCAATTCACAACATTGAGTTAATCCTTGCCACATTTCCCCAAGTTGTTTATCGTATGTGTCAATGTTCTCTTTTTAAGCAATTCACAACTGTTCCCCATCACAATTACAGTAAACTATGTTGTTTATCGTATGTGTCAATGTTCTCTTTTTAAGCAATTCACAACGCATTGTGTTTTGTTTTATATGTGTCGCGTGTTGTTTATCGTATGTGTCAATGTTCTCTTTTTAAGCAATTCACAACTACGTCGGTGGTCATTGTAAATAACGAAAGGTTGTTTATCGTATGTGTCAATGTTCTCTTTTTAAGCAATTCACAACTTGCCAGCACATCGTCAATCTCGTTGCTGTGTTGTTTATCGTATGTGTCAATGTTCTCTTTTTAAGCAATTCACAACCAAGGACACGCTTGACTACATCTTCCTGCAGTTGTTTATCGTATGTGTCAATGTTCTCTTTTTAAGCAATTCACAACTATATGAGGGTGAAAGATCCTACCTAAAAAGTTGTTTATCGTATGTGTCAATGTTCTCTTTTTAAGCAATTCACAACCTCTTAAAGACTTAGCAAATTCAACTGAGAGTTGTTTATCGTATGTGTCAATGTTCTCTTTTTAAGCAATTCACAACCAATACACTGAGTGCATAGGATTCAACAGCGTTGTTTATCGTATGTGTCAATGTTCTCTTTTTAAGCAATTCACAACACTTTAGCATATCCTACTCCATCATAATGAGTTGTTTATCGTATGTGTCAATGTTCTCTTTTTAAGCAATTCACAACGTTCATCGGCATTGTCAGAAAAGACCTTGGGTTGTTTATCGTATGTGTCAATGTTCTCTTTTTAAGCAATTCACAACGGGTGGCTCATGATTCGGAGTATTGGGAGTGTTCTGAACAATCAGAGGTCTGTTGGGATGGCCGACTATGTCCTTTGGTGAGGTTTGTCGTTTATTTACTCCACTCTTTTCTGTTTTATAAAGGCGACGGAGGATATTGTCCTCCGCCCCCTTGGTAGTTTTCACAACGGAATAATCCTTATTGTGAATTGCTTAAAAAGTTTTGCAAAGATACAATTTTTTTTTGAATTGGGAAGATTTTTTTAGGTGCTTATAGGAGAAGTGGGAGGAAGGTAATCGGGGAGTCTTGGGTGTTGGGGAGTTCTGATTATCCAGGTCCAAGGGGTGCCTTTGCTTTATAGCTCTACTTCTTGGCGGAAGTCTGCTATCTCTACGCGGTTCCAGCCCACTTCGTTAAGGGTTTGCTTGAAGTGTTCCTGGGTCTCGGCCTCACCGTGGACAAGGAAGATTTTTTTCAGACGACGTTTTTCTTGACAGCCAATGTAGTTGATCATTTCGCTATAGTCACCGTGGCCTGAGAGCGACTCAATACGGCGCAATTCTGCCCGCACTTCGTATTTATGCCCAAATATGGAGACGGTTTTGTCTCCCCGCATGATTCTTGCCCCAAGGGTCTTGGGTTCACAGTATCCCACACAAAGAATTGTGGTTGTGGGGTCGTCGATATGGTTGGCCAGATGGTGCTTGACGCGACCAGCCTCCATCATACCCGAAGCAGAAATGATAACACAGGGTTTGTGGCGCACATTGAGTGCCTTTGAAGCCTCAACGGACTGAATATATTGCAGGCGGTCGAACCCGAAGGGATCAGGGTCTTTCTTCATGTATCTGAGGATGGACGGCCCGAAGCATTCGGTATGAAGACGCATGATATTAGTAGCTGATACACTCAACGGACTGTCGACAAACACATCAATGTCAGGCAATAGATCAGCCGTTTCCAAACGGTCTAAAGCATAAATGATTTCCTGCGCACGCCCCACAGCGAATGAGGGAATAATGAGCTTGCCTTTTTTCTTGGTGCAGGTATCCAGCACGGCCATTAGCAACTCTTGCTCGGCATCCTCGATAGTGGTGTGGAGACGGTCACCATAGGTGGATTCCATGATAAGATAGTCGACCTGTGGGAAAGGCTCAGGATCTTTGAGTATCCGTTTGTTATAACGGCCTATATCACCAGTGAATCCCAATTTGATGGTTCTACGGCCATCTTTGACCTCAAGATACACGCAACTGCTTCCCAGAATATGCCCGGCATCGTAAAATTCCACCGTCACTTCTCCTTCAATATTGAATTGTTTGTGATACGGAACACTGATGAAACAGCTCATACACGCCTGTGCATCCTGCTCGGTATAGATAGGCTCCACCTCGGGCAGATTCTGTTCCCTGCGTTTTTTATTGAATGTATGAGTATCCGCTTCCTGTATTCGACCGGCATCGGCAAGCATGATGGCACAAAGGTCGCGTGTGGCAGGAGTGCAAAGCACCGTACCCCTAAACCCCTCTTTATAGATGTAAGGTATCAGTCCTGAATGGTCAATGTGGGCATGGGAAAGAATCAGATAGTCAATCTCTGCGGGGTCAAACCCGAGGTCTCTGTTCATCGCATCGGTTTCCAAGCCTTTGCCTTGATACATGCCGCAATCGAGAAGTATATTCAATCCTTTTTTCGTGGTGATAAGGTGTTTGCTGCCGGTCACTTCACGTGCGGCCCCCATGAATTTCAGTTTCATATCAGTTTTCTGTTATTATGAGTCAACTTAATAATAATCATTTCCATACAGCATCATGTCTCCTTCTTTGCCAAGAGACAATAGCAAAGCAAAGATACACTTTTTTTTTCAAACATAAACAATCCTTCATACTCATCGGAAAAGAGAAAAAACGTTTAATCGAAAAAAAAACGTATATTTGTAATGTCCAACAAGAAGCAAAATAATGCTCAACGTATTATAAATTAGCCAATAAAACACAAAGCACTATGGCACTAAAAAGAGTAATGGTTCTCACAGGGGGCGGCGATTGTCCCGGACTCAACGCCGTCATCCGCGGAATAGTCAAACGTGCTTCCCAAGAGAAGGATTGGGAGGTAATAGGTTGTATCGAGTCCTTCAACGGTGTGTTGCGTGAGCCCACTGAAATCGTCGAGCTGAACGAGAAAGCCGTCGAAGGTCTCCAAATACAAGGCGGCACCATCCTTGGCACCACCAATAAGGGCGGCCCATTTGCCTGGCCAGTACGCCAACAGGACGGCACTTGGACCACCGTTGACCGCAGCGACGAGATGATACGCAAGCTGCAATACCTTGGTGTTGATGCTGTCATTAATATTGGTGGCGACGGCTCCCAGCGTATCTCGTTGGGACTGGCACAAAAAGGCCTGAATATCGTGGGGGTGCCTAAAACCATCGACAACGACCTCTCCTCCACCGACTACACTTTCGGCTTCCAAACCGCTGTGCAGATATGCACCGAAGCCATCGACAAACTGGTCACAACAGCCGCCAGCCACAACCGTGTCTTCATCATGGAGGTAATGGGCCGTGATGCCGGTTGGATAGCCCTCCATAGTGCCATCGCCGGAGGTGCCGACATCTGCATCATTCCCGAGATCCCCTACGATATCAATAAAATAAAGGAGAAGATAGAACAGCGCTACAACAAACGCCACGGCTACTGCATCATTGTGGTGGCCGAGGGTGCCAAGCCCAAGGGCGGCACCACCGTCGGCACCGAGAGCAGCGAAGTGGGCTACCAACACATCCGCCTTGGCGGCATCGGTCACCAACTGGCTGCCGAACTCAAGGCTGCTGGAGTGGAGCACGACATCCGCTGCACCATCCTTGGCCACCTACAGCGCGGCGGCACCCCTGTGGCTTTCGATCGCATCCTTGCCTCTCAGTTCGGTGTACGGGCCATGGAGGAGGTCATTCGCGGCAACTACGGCCAGATGGTGGCCTACCGCCATCCCGACATTGTCGCCGTACCCCTTGAAGAGGCCGTCCGCGCCCAGAACCTCGTCGACCCCAACGGCAGCCTTGTCCACACCGCCAAAGGCCTCGGCATCGAGTTCGGGCAGGATACCCCTGTTAGCAAATAAGCATAATATCGCTCCAAACAATATTGCCCTATGATTAATGATGAAAAGGAAAGATCAGGCCGACTGACAAAGATACTCCTTGCCTTGGCATTTCTGACACTGATAATAATAATAGTGGCACTGTTTTACCGAAGTAACTCTTCCAAAGAAGACTCATCCAGTGCTGTAGAAGAGATACACGAAACCACTGAAGAATTCAACACGGTTGTAGAAGAATCCGCGCCATACAGCCCGACCGCTAATGCCGACATGCAGAGCGAAATCAATGCATTGCATCGGGAAATCGCCCAACTAAGACAAGAAGTCCAGCAACTGAAAGGCAACAAATCCACTACCTCATCCAAGACACAAACAAACGAGGCAAATCTTCAATCTACAACAGTAACCCCCAACAACACAACAACGAGGACTAAACCAACAGAGCAAACTCCCGTAAAGCAGAAACAAGAGACTGCTTTCAACCCCAATGATGTGACATTGGCCAAATACTCCCACGATTGGGTACAACCCAATGCCACGGTAGCATTCCAAAACAACACCAACCGCACCATCACACAAATTACTGGACGCATAATATATTACGACATGCAAGGCAACATGCTTGACTACCAAGATTTCTCCAAACCAATCAATATTGAACCAGAAATGGTAAAAAGCATCTCATTAAAGGGATATGGCCATAATGAGTCTTATTCTTACTACCAAAGCGACCATCGTAACAGTATGCCAGGTCGTCAGTACAAAGTGCGTTTCGAACTCAAATCATATAAAACACAATAAATCCAGGTATTACCATGAAAAGAATGAAATTAATGTTGACATTTGCCGCCGTGGCCATGATGGCGGTCTCCTGCTGCCCTAAGAAAGAGACGCAGAAAATATTAGTACTCTATTATTCACTGACAGGCAACACCAAAACCGTGGCCGAAGAGATTGCCAACCGCCTCGGTGCCGACATCGAGGAAATTGTCTGTGTCAACCCTTACGACACCAACTTCCAAGCCTGCATCCAACGTTGCATGCAGGAGCGTGAGCAAGGTGTAATCCCCGACATCCAGCCCATAAAATCCGACCTCAGCCAATACGACATCATCTTCATCGGCTATCCTGTCTGGTTTGGCACATATGCACCGCCCGTCGACAAATTCCTCCTCAACGAAGACCTCAGCTGCAAGAAGATAGTTCCTTTCTGTACCTTCGGTAGTGGTGGTCTGGAATCAAGCATTGACGACCTTAAAGACGACGAACCCTATGCCGAGATACTCCCTGGCTACGGTGTCCGCGCAGCCCGCTTGGAGGCCATGCCACAGGAGATTGACCAGTTCTTGAAAGCCAGTGGTTTTGTCGAAGGCGAATACACCAAGCTGGAAGACTTCCCCAAACAGCATGAAGTACTCGTGGAAGAAGCAGACATCTTCGACGCTGCCGTCGACGGTTATCCCATGATTCACGCCCAAGCCATGACCGTAGCCTCCCGTGCCCTGCCCAATGGCACCGAATATCTCTTCACTGCCGAGGACCTTCCCCGCGAGGACAAACCCGACATGCCTGTCGGCAAGATGCAGGTCTATGTCACCGTCATCGATGGCCAAGCACCTGTCTTCACCAAGGTTATCCGCTAAAATCATTGATGATAATAATCGTATTCAACTAATTGCAGTGCCATAAGTACACTATCATAGGTATCATCCACCATCTGTCCGCCGGCTCCAATGAGGCCGGTGGACGTTTTTTTTTGACACCAAATGCCAGATATGCCTCTTTGTCCAAATTTACGGCAAATATATTATCTTTTCATACCCAATGATCGAAAAGAGAAATTACCTAAAGAAAAAATATTAACTTTGCATTCTCAAACAACGCACCAAAAGAAATATGCATATCACATTATATCATTATAATCCAACATACTGACTGAGTCCAATTACCGTTTTCAGACAATATCAAGCCAACATGCCGTCAGCCTTATACAAGAAGTAAAAAACATAATATATTCACTAAACAAACAATAAAAAACACAAAAAAAATGTACAACAACAAGAAAAGGGAGTATACCTCTCCCGAAATGGAAATCTTGAACACCCGCGTGGAACGCGGCTTCGAAGGGTCGACCACAACCGATGATGCATTCACCAACCCCACCGGCAACGACCGCTATGCTATGGGCGAAGGTATTGGACACAGATTTAGTTGATTCTTAAAAACTACAGCAAGATGAAGAAGTATTTCTATCGCACAGCCACATTCATGTCCATCGTGGCACTGTTCTCGCTCGCCTCTTGCCAGAAAGAAGAAGACGGCAAAGTGCTGTTCACCGGCTCAATCGAAAAAGCCACCATCGACAGCAAGACCTCCATCCAAATCGACGATGCCACCAACGAAGGCATGGTGGTATGGGAATCAGGCGACCAAGTGGCCATCTATGACCAAGGTGTCTCCTACACCCTCGAAGCCATCCCCACCGGCGACTTCACCACCGCCGACTTCACTGGCGACGCCACCCCCTCCGGCGGCCCCTACTACGCCATCTACCCTGCAGGCATTGCTTCTGGTTCCGAGAGCATCACCCTCCCCGCCGAGCAGACCTGCTCCAACGGCACCCGCTTCACCGCACCCATGTATGCCTACTCCACCACCAGCAATCTGGTGTTCAAAAACCTCTGCGGCGTCCTGCAACTTTATCTCCCTGCCGTAAATAAGTCTATCGCCCGTATTGAGCTCACCACCCCCAACAACAACATCTGCGGCGACTTTGCGGTCAACTACAACAACGGCGACCCCCAGTTGAACTGCACCGCCAACGGCGGCCACAAGCTGACCCTCAACTGCGGCGAGCAGGGCATGGACTGCAGCCAAGGCCTCACCTTCTACATCTACCTGCCTGCCGGCGACTACACCAACATGACCTTTGCCATCGAGGCTACCGACCACAGTAGCTGCCTCAAGCACTTCGAGGACGCCGCCAATCCCATCACTATTGTTCGCAACACCTATTATCCCACTACCCTCAGCAACCTCTCCTTCCTCGCCCCCGCCCAGTTGGTCGACGGAGAATCCTTTTCGAGTGTTATGATGAGCCATCACGATTTGAGAAATCTGGTGTTCGAATACAATAGCACACGCCCGGCCAGCACCAACGGTCTCCTCTCAACCAGCAATTCTACCCCCATTTACTACACTATTGAAAACACCACAATGATTGTCTACACCCCCGCTGCCCAAATGTACGCCAATCCCGATTGCTCTTATATGTTCTTTGAGACCTTTGGCGGCAATGTAGAACAAATTGATTTTGGCACAGGCTTCAACACTGCAAATGTAACTACAATGTCCAACATGTTCGGTGGTTGCACCAACCTCACAAGTTTGGATATTTCAAGTTTCAACACTGCAAATGTGGCCAACATGTCGTACATGTTTTCCTACTGTCAAAACCTTGGGAACTTAAATCTTTCAAACCTCAACCTTCAGTCCGTCACAACTATGGCAGGAATGTTTAGTCGCTGCGGCGTCCAGACGCTGAACCTTTCAGGTGCTACCACATCTTCTGCCCTGAACAATGCCACCAGCATGTTTAGTTACTGCGAAAACTTGTCCGGCACACTTGATCTTTCCGGAATCGAACTGAGTACCATCATTAACTGGTGGAACAAATTTGACATCTTCGGCAACACTGCCACAAACGCCTCATTAACCGTCCTGTGCACACAAAATACCTATAACGCACTCAATGACGGGCACAGTTCTGACTATGGCTTAGCAGGCAACAACCATATCACACTTCAGGTGGTAGAATAAAAAGCCTACAGGATTCACGGCGCAAGCCGCACACCCACAAAGAACGCTGCAAGTCAACCCTTGCAGCGTTCTTTCTTTTTCAGCAGAGAGGCTACTCCATATTATCTTTTTCATGCCTAACAAAAATAAAATCAAAAAAAAAGAAAAAAATTACTAATTTTGCATTTTCAATCAATGCAAAGAAACCTAAATATATAGTTGACATACAACACATTGAGCCAAACTGTCACCTATATCCACTACCCTATCAACAATGCTTTCCACCTTAGACAACAAAAAGAAAAAATATTTTACCTATTAAACAATTAAAAAAAACAAAAAATGTTCAACAACAAGAAAAGGGAGTATACCTCTCCCGAAATGGAAATCCTGAACGCCCACGTTGAGCGCGGCTTCGAAGCAAGTACAGCAACCTACAACACACTCAGCGGCAATGGTAACGAGTCGGTTGAGAGCAGTGGCAACAATTACAATGACGCTATTTTCAGTTGATTAAATCGCAAGAAAAATGAAGAGAATAGTAGTATCGTTTTTGTCACTTTTGACCATTGCAGGAATTGTGAGCTCCTGCCAGAAAGATCAACATGCCGGTAACGGCAGCAAGTTTACCGCCACCATGGAGGCCTGCACTTCTATCTATGGAAAGACCGTATTAGACGGCAGCATGCTTAATTGGGTTGACGGAGACCAAATCAAAGTGTTCGGTTCCAGAAATGCCGAAGGTGTCTATGCCGCTGTTGCCGGTACCGATGACGCCACCACCGCCACATTTGAAAATGTAGAAGGCGATGCCGGTTCACCCGTGTTCCACGCCATCTATCCCGCTACTGTGGCCGTGAATGCCACCAGTGTAACCCTGCCCGCCGAGCAGGTGTCCGTCGATGGCTCATTGACCGATTTCCCCATGTACGCCACCTCGGAGAACAACTCTCTCCAATTCCAGAACCTGTGCGGTATCCTGAAATTCCACCTCACCAAGAGCGATGTAAGCATCAGCAGCATCAGTGTCACCACCACCGACGCCACCAACGGCAACTTCACCGTGTCATACGACACAGAAAACAAGCCCGTCCTGACCAGCACCAGCTCAGCGTCCAAATACACCACAACGCTGACCTGCACCACACCTCAGGACATCACCAACGGCGTCGACTTCTATATGTATCTGCCCCAAGGTAATTACTACGGCATGAAGATTGTCTTCACCACATCCACCGGAATGACTTGCACCAAGACGGTGTCGGCCGAAAACCACATCGACATAGTGCGTAGCCAATACAGCACCCTCACCCTTTCGGGAACCAACTTCGACTTTGTGCCAAGCGGTGCCCTGAGCGGACTTTTCACCATTAACAACAACGGCGCCAAAGTCCACTTTGCCAAGGGAAACCTGCAGTACCAGCCCAGCACCGATACCTGGCGTTTTGCCGAACACCAGTACGATTACATTGCGCAACGCAACCAGTCGGTCGACCTCGCCACCTACACCGGTTGGCTCGACATGTTCATCTGGGGTACGGGCAACGACATGAGTGCCACCACAGGAACCTCAAGTGCAGGTTTTACCGATTGGGGAACTTATCCCATCAGCAACGGCGGGGAAACAGGCGGACTGTGGCGCACTCTGACATATAATGAATGGCATTATCTTTTTGTGAACAACCGTGGTAATACAGGGTTTCCATTTGGACGCGGCATAGTGAATGGAATTAAAGGAGTTATTCTTTTGCCCGATTCATTTGTGAAACCCGATGGCATAGATTTCACCGCACTACGTATTAATGAAGACTGGAACACAAATGTTTATACTCTTGAAGATTGGACAGCCATGGAGGAGGCTGGAGCAGTGTTCCTTCCTGCAGCAGGGTACTACAATGCCACCAACATTGTCCAGGAGCAAATGATGGGCTGTTATTGGTCTAAGACTCGAACCACCAGTGGAATTGCTGAATTCGCATTCTTTTCCGACAATGATGGTTTCTTTTTCCCTTTTGATTGGAAAAGAAAATATCCAACCACTTTGAAATTCTCCTGCTCAGTTCGATTGGTTTGCAATCAGCAATTGGCAGAATAATCATTCAACCCTAAAAGGAGTCCTTGCCATTGTGCAAGGACTTCTTTTTTTTTTGCTGCCAGTCATCATTGCCACCCACAAACCGTGCCTGCTGCACCCACTCTCAATAAACCAACATGCAATGTTTGTTCTTCTTTCCGGAAGGAAGCACCCTCCTCTCCCTCGTTATTGAGAGCGACTCCCTTGGGTACCCGAAACCCATATAGACCTTCTGAAAAGAAGCACATTTCCGACACCTGACCACAAATTCACCAATGATATTTTCATAAAAAATCGTGTTATTATTTCACGTGTCCATGTATAATTCAAGAATTATATGTATATTTGCATTTTGCATGAAATTGTGCAATATATCACCCAAGTGATATATTGTCAATATGTTGTATAGATAAAGAGTACACAAAAACAGTAACAATGGAACTGAAAAAAATAAAATCAGCCCTCATCTCCGTCTACTACAAAGACGGTCTTGAAGACATCGTCAAAGCCCTCGACCGCCAAGGCGTCACCATCTATTCCACCGGCGGCACACAGAAATTCATCCAAGAACTCGGCATCGAACCCGTAGCCGTCGAATCGCTGACGGGCTATCCCTCCATCTTGGGAGGGCGTGTGAAGACACTGCATCCCAAGGTGTTCGGGGGCATACTGAGCCGCCGCGACATGTACAGCGACGGCGAGCAGCTGGCCCAGTACGAGATACCTGAGATTGACCTCGTCATCGTTGACCTCTACCCCTTTGAGGCGACCGTGGCAAGCGGGGCAGCGGAGCAGGACATCATCGAGAAAATCGACATCGGCGGCATCTCGCTGATACGCGCTGCCGCCAAGAACTTCAAGGATGTGGTGATTGTGCCCGCAGTGAACCACTACGAGGAATTTTTGAAAATATACACCGAGCAGGAAGGCAGCACAACCCTGGCACAGCGGAGACGCTTCGCGGCGTATGCCTTCAACGTCAGTTCGCACTACGACACCGCCATCTTCAACTACTTCAACCGCGAGGAACAACTGCCTGCATTCAAGCAGAGCTGCACACAGGCACAGGTGCTGCGCTATGGCGAGAACCCCCACCAGAAGGGCTACTACTTTGGCGACCTAGAGGCCTGCTTCACCAAGCTCAACGGCAAGGAAATCTCGTACAACAACATTGGCGACATCGACGCGGCCTGCGCCCTGATAGACGACTATGCCGACACCACCTTTGCCATCCTCAAGCACAACAACGCCTGCGGACTGGCCTGCCGTCCCACCCTGCTGGAGGCTTGGAAGGACGCGCTGGCGGGCGACCCCGTGTCGGCCTTTGGCGGCATACTGATTGCCAACCGTCGCATCACCAAAGAGGTGGCGGAGGAGATGCACAAGATATTCTTCGAGGTGTGTATCGCGCCCGACTACGACGAGGAGGCCCTCGCCATACTGAAGGGCAAGAAGAACCGCATAATACTGAAGCGCAACGCCTTTAAGATGCACGACAAGATGTTCCGCAGCGTGCTGGACGGGGTGCTGGTGCAGGACCGCGACACGGTGGTTCCCACCGCTGCCGACATGGCCAAGAGCGTCACCTCTACCCCCATCACCGAACAGCAGGCCAAGGACTTGGCTTTTGCCACCATCCTGGTGAAACACACCAAGAGCAACGCCATAGTGCTGGCCAAGAACGGTCAGCTGTGTGCCAGCGGCACGGGCCAGACCTCGCGCGTGGATGCCCTGAAACAGGCCATCGCCAAGGCGCAGAGCTTCGGCTTCGACCTGCATGGAGCCGTGATGGCGAGCGATGCCTTCTTCCCCTTTGCCGACTGCGTGGAGATAGCCCACGAGGCGGGCATAGTGGCAGTGGCACATCCGGGCGGCTCAATCCACGACCAAGATTCCATCGACTACTGCGAGAAGAACAAGATGGGCATGGCCATCACCGGATTCCGCCATTTCAAGCACTAAGGGAGATAGATATTATAGAAATCATAGATATTATAGAATCCAGTTTAGCAAATAAAAAATATTAATAATGGGTCTATTTTCATTTTTCAACAAAGAGGTCGCAATGGACTTGGGCACAGCCAACTCCATTGTCATTTACAACGACCAGGTAGTTATTGACGAGCCCTCCATCGTGGCCGTCGACCGAACCAGCAACCACATTATCGCCGTCGGTAAACGCGCCCAACAGATGGCGGGAAAAACCGACAACAAGAACGTCGAGACCATCCGCCCGCTGCGCGGCGGTGTTATTGCCGACTTCGAGATGGCACAACACCTCATCCGCGAACTTATCGGCATGACCAACATCAACCGTTCGTTCATGCCACCGTCGCTGCGCATGGTCATCTGCATTCCCTCGGGCATTACCAACGTCGAGGAGCGTGCCGTGCGCGAGTCGGCAGAGCAGGCGGGTGCCAAGGAGATTCGCATGATTCACGAGCCTATGGCGGCAGCCATCGGTATCGGCATCGACGTGCTTGAGCCCGAAGGACACATGATTGTGGACATCGGAGGCGGCACCGCCGAAATCGCGGTCATCTCATTGGGCGGCATCGTGTGCAACAACTCTATTCGCGTGGCCGGTGACGAGTTCAACGAGAACGTGGTGGAATACATGCGCAAACAGCACAACATGGTCATTGGCGAACGTACCGCCGAGCAGGTGAAAATCAAGGTTGGCGCGGCCATCAGCGAACTGGACGAGCCCCCCGAGGACTACCCCACCCTGGGACGCGACCTGCTGACCGGTCTGCCTAAAGAGATATTGGTCAACTACAAGGAGATTGCCCACGCGCTCGACAAGTCTATCGCCCGTATTGAGCAAGCCATCCTCGACACCCTGTCCGCCACCCCGCCCGAGTTGGCAGCCGACATCTACCGCACAGGTATCTATCTGGCTGGCGGCGGTTCGCTGCTGAGGGGCTTGGACCAGCGCATCTCGTCGAAGACCAAACTGCAGGTGCATATCGCAGAGGATCCCCTGCGTGCCGTGGCCCGTGGCACCGGCATCGCGCTGAAGAACTTCAACAAGTTCCATTTCCTCATTCGATAGGATATACTTTCAATAAAGAAGAACGGCTCCACAACACTTGCGGAGCCGTTCTTATTTATCTCATCCAGCCTTCCATACGGTAGATTTTCTGTAACAATCGTCGTTCTTTGCCTGTGACAGCGTTGCGGTGCCACACCTCGACACGGACGGCATAATAATCCTCCCAGTCGCCCTCGTAGACGGTGAACTCCTCCCTGTCGACAATCTTGCCAAAGCTTGTATGTCCTTGCACGTGAACTGCTGAGCGTTCCCGTATCCTCGAAGCCGAAAGCTCCAGGTTCTCAGTCACCTCAAAGCAACGGAGATAGACGTCACCGTCGGGCAATGAAGGATAATACAGGTCGTATTCATATATGCCGCCTTGAAAACCATTCCAAATCTGGAGCCACGACTGACTGTCAAGACTATCAATGGTCGGCTCCTCCGCATGGCACTCTTTCAAGGAGAATGGAGCATCCATCCTTTCTCCCGTTTCGTCGATGATATAGCCTAAAGGGAAGCTGTATTCTAACCCTTCGGGAATGGGATGTTTGCCACCAAAATCGTCGGGTGCAGACTGAAGGGTCATACACACTATCAATAGAGGAAAGGCAATGAATGCAACCAAACTGACCACTCCAGTCAAGAATGTCCCTACCGCCACCCACCATTTGTGACGAAACAAGGCAGCAACGAATACAATCAGTTGCACGCCCAAACAAAGCAGAGCCACAGCAATTAGGCCAACCAGCGGCACACGTGCCCCCTTTACGCACGAGTCCAATATTGGAAATAACAAACACGAACAGGCTGTACCCACCAGTGGGAACAGCCACCAAAAACGTACCAGCCAATCAAAGATGCGCTTCATCATCACAAACGGATAATTTCCTCTAAGATGTCGCGGATGAGGGCGTTCATAGTGGCGTCGTCGCCGTCGAAGTTGTTGCAGAGGATGGCAAAGCTGTACATCTCGTCGTCGTCGTTGGTGAAGTAGCCCACACAGTTGCGCACACCCGACATGATGCCGGTCTTAATCTTCAGCGAGCAACCCTCTGGCACCTGCGGAATGATGGAATATTCAGGCATTTTGCGACTGATGCCCAGCGTGCCGACAAAATCCCAGAAGAAAGGCTGGCGCGCCACCACGTCGAGGAACTGGGCCACGAAATAGGCCGTCACGCGGTTCTCGCGCGAGATGCCGCTACCATCCACCACACGCACACCCGACGGGTTCAAATCCAACTCGTTGAAGTAGTCGTACATAAACCTGCGACCCGAGGCATATCCGCCATGCCCGTCGCGCAAGCAGCCCAGCATCTTGTAGAGGCTTTCGGCCGCGATGTTGTTGGTGGTCTGCATGGTCAGAGCAGTGATAGTGAACAGGTTGAACGACGTGTCCACACATACCTTTTTATACTGCTTGGGCATAGAAAACTGGTCCGACGGCTCGCCTGAGACGGTGATGCCGTGGTTGCGCAGATACTGGGTGAAGTCGCGAGCCATCGCCAGCGCGGGCTTCGGCATCGAGGCGCGGAAATGGGTGTCCGCCGTGCCCATCGGCACTACACCCTTGCAGATGCGGCTGTCGCCGTATGGCGAGCCATAGAAACAGATGTCACACACCGTGTCGCGCGGACCCGTCACCACCTGGTTGACAAACTCGATGCCCGGGTGGTTGCTCGTGATGGTGGTCATGTCCCCCACCCTGCGTCCCGCACGGAAATGGACATCGATGGAATTCTCGTTATAGTTCAGCCCACAGGCACCGCTGCCATAGCCGTTGCCCATGTCCGACCACTGCCAGCTGGGATGCATCATCATATCCTCAAAGAGCGTGGTGTCGGCATAGATGTGTCCGTTGATGCGTTTGATACCCAGCGAACGGATGCCGCTAGTGAGGCGGTAGAAGGTCGAATCGGTATAGGTGAAGCGGCTCGAGCAGAAAAACGGGTCGCCCGAACCAGTCACGATAATGTCGCCATTCAGCGTGCCCTGCCTGTCGATAGAGCCCGTATAGTAGAGATAGGTCTCAAAGGTAAACTTCGGCCCCAGCCGGCTATAGGCGGCAGCAGTGGTAAAGAGCTTGTTCACAGCCCCCGGCATCATCGCCAACTCCTCATTGCGAGTATATACGGTGCTGTCCTTATTGATATTGTGCACACACACGGCCAGCGAGGCGTGACGCACGGCAGGCTTGCGCGTAATATGCCGCACCACAAAGTCCAGCCTATCTGTATTCTGAGCCACAGACGAAAACCCCGCAAGGGTAATCAAACACAACAGCAACAGTTTCTTGCAATACTTCATAATCCTTAGTTTCAATTCTCAATACTCAAATTATTATTCTCCATCATTTGATTCATCTCGTCGATGCGGTCAAGCAGCTTCTCCCTGCCAAAACGCGTCACCGACGACGTCATCAGCATCTCCGGCAGCCCCTCCCACGTCTCTAAAAGCAACTGCTTGTATTTGTTGACCGTTGCCGCCACCTCGCGCTGCTTCTGCTTGTCAATCTTAGTGAACACTATGGTCAGCGGCACACCATTCTGTCCCAAGAAGTTGATAAACTCCAAATCGTTATTCAGCGGAGGAATACGCGAGTCCACCAGCACAAAGACATTCACCAGCTGCTCCCGTTTCAACATATAGTCCTCAATCATCTTCATCCACTGGTTTCGCGAAGCCTTCGAAGTGCGGGCGTAGCCATACCCCGGCAAATCCACCAGATACCATTTCCCATTGATTAGAAAATGGTTAATCAGCTGGGTCTTGCCCGGCTTCTCGCTCGTCTTCGCCAGTCCCTTGACACCCGTAAGCATATTGATTAACGACGACTTGCCCACATTGCTCCTTCCGATAAAGGCATACTCGGGCAGTCCCGTGTCGGGGCACTTCCGATAGTCGGTATTACTCACCACAAAAGTAGCATTCTTTATCTCCATAGACATCCGTTTCTCAAATCTACTTCTTCATCTTCAACAAAGCGTTCCGCCCATTGTTCTGTTCCTTCTCGCGCATCTCCTTCAACTTCTTCAGCCGCTTCAGCTCAACACGCTCGTCCTCGTCCACATTCTTCCACCACGGCATCCGCTTCATATTGATGCGGAACAGGTGCATGCGGTCGAACACACGGTTTTTCGTCTCGTACGACTCAAAATAGCGCGCCCTCTTCTCCGGCACAATGTCGCGCAGCGCCACCAGCAGGCCCGTCTCGTCCGTGTTGCCAAACTCGGCGTTGATGGCGGTGCCAAACGAGCGCATCGTGGGCGACAGCGTCATATAGGCGTTAATCATAGCCGGCACCACGCTACCCAAAGCCCTCACATTGCGCACCAATATCTGATAGTCATCCTTATAGCTGCGCCCTTCGAACATGGCGTTCAGCTCGTTCAGGTCCGACTCGATAGGCAGCACCTCGTAAGGCCACACCAGCCCGTCGCGGTCGGGGAAATGCTTCTTCAAGAAAAACAGCACCAAGTCCTTAGCCCGGCGGTTCATCTGCGGATACATCGTTATCTTGCCAAAGAAATAGCGCGTCTCCGGTATCTCCAACGCGATGGCACCCAGCCCGTCCCACAGATTATCGAGCGAATACAGTCCCTTGCGGAAATTGTTGCCCGGCTGGAAATCGGGCTGCACAAAGGCGCGCCCCAGCTCCACCGTGTAGGGCAGATAGTTGCTCCTGAAATCCTCCGAATACTGAAACAACTCCGCCGTCGGCGTGGCTATCGTCCCATCGTCGCGGCACAGCATGTTGCTGCCGTGGATAAACCTATATCCGCCCACAATCTCCTCATCCTCGGGGCTCCACACAAACAGTTGTTTGAAGCAGTAAGGCTCTGGCAGCGTATCGAACTCGTCGATGTCGCAATCCTTGCCCGTGCCGCCCCCCTCGAGGGCGAAACTCAGCTCCCTCAGCCTGCCAATCTCACGCATGATATTGGGCGACAGATGCGCTGTGGTGATATAAATCTCCTTGTTGCCGCAATTCGTCTGGCGCAGAAAATGCTTATGCTTCAACTCGGCGCGAATCAGCTCGCGCGGCACAGGAGGGATAATATACGAAGTGTCAATCATGATGTTTAATGTTTCGTGGTTAGAGGTTAGGGGTTAGAGGTTTGTGTCGGTATGTTGTGCGTCAGCCTACTTTTCAATTTTCAACTTTCAATTTTCAATTTACTATGAACTCCGCCTTCGGGTCTTCCTTCAGCCTATAGCAGTAGTCCTGCACCATCTGCGCCCACTCCTTGGGCGTGTGGCGGCTGTCGAAGGTAGTGTAAGGGATAGGCCTGCCCACCACCAGACGCAGCTTTTTGCCCCGTTGGGCAAACATCTCGGCAGGCAGCAGCGCCATCTCGAAGTTAAACTTAATGCCCAGTCGCTCGCGCAGTCGGGCTATGTTATAAAACCGTTTGCGGTTGCGTGCGTCGAAGAAGAACGGCACCACGTCGCGGTGATACCTCACCGCCTTTTTAATGAACGTCGGCTTCCACTCCAAGTCGTGAATCTCGCCGCCCTTGCGCTTGCGCGAGCACAGCCCCGCGGGGAAATACAGCAGCGCGTTCTCGCCCGCAAAAGCCTCCTCCAGCGCGCCCACATTGGCCGTGTTGCGGTGCACCTTGTCAATCGGCACAAACAGCGGTGCCGGACCCGGCAGATAGAGCAAGAAATCGTTCACCGGGAACTTAATGTCCTGCCTATACCGCCCTATAGCCCCCATCAGTGCCAGCCCGTCGGGGCCGCCCAGCGGGTGGTTGCCCGCCACGATGGGATACCCCTCCTTAGGCAGATTCTCCGCGTTCACCACCTCCACCCGCACATTCAAGTCGTGCGGCTCGTCGCCCTCCAAAAAAGCGTGAACAAAGTCCAGCCCAAACTTCTCGCGGTGGTTATAGATGACATAATTAATCTCATCCACATGCAGCAAACGCTCCACCCATCGCACCATCCATTTGGGCAGTTTCACCTTCTTGTCCGCCAGAATCTTTTGTATGTCAACATGTTTCGGCGTAATCGTCTTGGGGTCTATATGGCTATACTCCTCCATAAAATACTACATTTCGAATTTGCAAAAATACGAAAAAAAATCGTTCTAATAAAATAAAAATAAGTTATAAAATGCAAATAGCCATCCCCCACATCTTTAACGCCCGGCGACAGCTGCCTCCCCACTCCGCCCCACACAAAAAAAAGGGATGCCCCAATCGGGACACCCCCTAGGTGTGGCTGCAGACACCGACCTCAGCAGATCTCGATGTGCTGCATCAGGGCTTTCTTCTCCTGCTCGGTGAACTTAGGCAGCGTGATGCGCAGTATGCCGTGTTCCACCTTGGCGCTGATTTCGTTCTTCTTCACGTTCTCGGGAAGGCTGAGCAGCTGCTTGAACTGAAGTTCGTTGAACTCGTGGCGCAGGAAGTGGCGATCTTTCTTCTCCTCCTTTTTCTCCTCTTTCTGCACCATTTCAACTACCAGGTTGTTGTCGCTGTCGATGCTCAGGTTCAAATCCTCTTTCGAGAGGCCGGGCACGCAAAGCTCTAGTTCGTAATCCTTGTCGCTCTCAGTCACATTCATCTTCGGCATTGGGTAATGCTCGTCGAGTGTGCAGTTGTTCCAATTGTTCCAGTCCAGAAGTTCGTTGAACAGTGAGGGCATCAAATCGTTTCTTTTTGCTAGTAACATGGCTTAAATCTCCTATTTTTAATTGTTTATTAATTTTGTTTTTTCTTTTAATTCTTGCGGAGCTTCCTCCGCTGTTCGCGCTCTCATTCGCGCTTACATCCCTTATAAGAACAATTCCAATGCCACACAATAATACATGACAAAATTTCCGAAATTGGACATTTTGTAGCCATTTTTCTATGTCAAAATTTCCGAACCCACCTACTGCGCCCCACCTTCCTACCGCCTGGCTCCCGACAACCGCCGAATTTCAATAGCCTCATCTTAAGTCCTTCATCGCTATAATAGCGGAAAAGAACTTCCCAAGAAGTAAAAATCGGTAAAATGAAGTAGGAATCCGCACGAAGCGGTAGGAATCGGTAAGTGACAGAAAAGAATTATTTATGGCGGGACAACCAGGGACGGTGAGCGGACCGATGCCAGAGGGCAGAAAAAAGCCCTCCGCGGCATGGCACGAAGGGCTTGGTAATAAATGAGTAGGTTTAGTCTAGAATTTGAAGAGCTGGTCGAACTTCACTTCGGTGACCTTGACATCGGGGCCGAGGAGACGGGCGATGTCGCTGGGCTTGTATTTCTTGGCGTTGCCGGTGATTTGCACCACCAGCGGGCGGCCTTTGATATACTTGCTGTGGAAGGCGCGGAGGTCGTCCAAGGTAAGACGGCTGATTTGGTTGGTGATGTAGACGCGGTGGTCGGCGTTGCGGCCAATCTCCATGCTGTGATAGACCATTGAGGGGATTTCGCGGAAGCCGTAGTACTGGCTGTTGCGCGCCGCCACCTCCTGCTCGATGGCGGGGAGCAGTTTGTCGGGCCGCTCGGGGAAGTCGACCATCAGCTCGCGCATGGCCTCAACGCCGTCGCGGGTCTTGTCGCACTGGGTGCCGAGATAGCAGTAGAGGAAGGCGGGGTTGTGGTTGAAGATGTCGTAGCTGAAGTAGCCGCGTGTGGCATAGCCGAGGGAGCGGAACTCGCGTATCTCCTGAAAGACGACACCGTTCATGCTGCCGCCGAAGTACTCGTTGAAGAGGATGCTGGCAGCCTGGTCGGCGGTGTCGAAGTCGCTGCTGGGGATGACGAAGTTGATGTCGGACTGGAGGAACTTCTTGTTGTGGGCGTAGTAGACTTGAGGCTGGTCCTGTTTCTGACGCTTGAAGGCACGGCGCGACACCACTTCCACATCGTCGCGCACCAGGCCGTAGTGGCGCAGCTTGGCGCAGATGTCGTCGGGCGAGGTGTTGCCCGTGAAGGTTGCGAAACCATTGCGGGTGAAGATTTTCATCATCTCGTCGTGCAGCTGCTCGCCGGTGAGCTTGCCCCATTGTTTGTAGGGCATCTGGCGCAGATAGGACGACTGCCCACCGTAGTCGACATAGTCGCGGAGCGCAGAACGCCAGGTGGAGGCATCGTTCTTGGCCATCTTCACGCCCGACTTCAGCTCGTCGACCATCTTTTCAATCTGACGCTTGTCGTGCGTGGGCTTGTGAATCCAACGTGACGCAAGGCTGAGGATGCTGTCCATGTTCTGTTCCAGACCGCTGATGCGCAGGCAGGCACGGTCGTCGCCAGTGAGATAGAGCGACACGCTGCCCCCCAGCTTGTCCAGTTCCATGTTGTACTGCTGCGGGTTCATGCCGTCGGCACCGAGCTGCTGCATGTAGCTGAAGGCGCGGTCGAGATTGTAGTCGTCAATCTGGCCATAGTTGTAGCGGATGGTCAGCTCGAAGACGTCGTTCTTGGGGTTGGGCGAGCTGAAGAGGCGGCAGTTGGGAGTTACGCCGGCGATGCTGACATCCTTTTTGAAGTCGATGACTTGCGGCTTGATGGGGTCGGGACGGTTGCCCTCGATCATCTTGGCAAAGGGCGACTGCGCACCCTTGTTCTGAGCCTCGAGGTGGTCCCAGTCGGGCTTGACGGCAGCGTCGTGCTTGGGGAAGCCCATCTTGCTGCGCACGATGGTGCAGTGGTCGCGGTCGAAATATTTGTTGGCTACCGCAATCACCTCGTCGCGGGTGAGGTAGGCCCACCGCTTGTTGTCGCGGAGCCACTCTTGATAGTCGGAGCCTTTCAGCTCAAGGCCGAGCAGGAGGTTGGAGATGCTCTCGAGGTCCTCGACCTGACGCTGTTGCGAGACGATGCTGGAGGTCTTGATGCTCTCCATGAGCTCGTCGCTGAAGTTGCCCTGCTTGATGCTGTCGATGCAGTCCCAGATAACCTGTTCCGCCTTGTCGTGCTTCTGCCCGATGAGGTTGGGGACGTAAAGGATGACATTGGAGCCGGCATCTTCGAGCGAGAGGGGCATGAGCTGGGCAAGCATGATGCGGTTTTCGCTGGCGGCCTTGTCGAGCAGGCCGCTGCCACCACCCAGGATGCTGCCCATCATGTCAAGCGGCATATAGTCGGGGTGCTTCTCGGTGACACCGGGGAACACCATCAGGCCCACCTTGATGGGGGTCTGACGGACGTTGACAACCTTCTGGTTCTCGAACTTGGGCAGATTGTAGGTAGGCTGCTTGGGCAGCTCGCCACTGCGCCAGACGGAGAATTTGTCCTCCACCAGACGGCGCGCCTCGGCGGTGTTGAAGTCGCCCACCAGCAGGAGGGTCATGTTGTTGGCGACATAGTAGGTGTTGAAGAACTGCTGCATCTCGCTGGGCTGCGGATTCTTGAGGTGCTCGGCCAAGCCTATGACCTCGCGGCTGTAGGGGTGGTCGCCAAAAGATTCGGTGAGCACGTTGCGGGTGAAGTCGTGCATCATCTGGTTGTCGTACATGTTCTTCTCCTCGTAGACAGCCTCCAGCTCCGACTGGAAGAGACGGAAGACGGGGTTGCGGAAACGTTCGACATAGACGTCCATCCAGTTGATGAGCTGGTTGGCAGGGAGGGTGTTGTAGTAGACGGTGTAGTCGTAGCTGGTGCCGGCGTTGAGACCGGTGCAGCCCATCTTTTGAAGTATGGCATCCACCTCGTTGGGGATGGCATATTTGGAGGCGGCGATGTTCAGGCGGTTTATTTCCAGCTGAATGGCGTGGCGCTGCTTGGCATCGGTGGTGGCATGCAGGCGGTCGTAGGCCTGGCTGATGCTGTCGAGATAGAGGCGCTCCTTGGCCCAGTCGGTGGTGCCAATGCGGTCGGTGCCCTTGAACATGATGTGCTCGAAGTAGTGGGCCACACCCGTGGCGGTGGGTTTCTCGTTCTTGCTACCCGCATGGACCACCACACAGCCGTATACCTTGGGCTGGGAGTGCTCTTCGCATAGGATTACCTTGAGGCCGTTGTCAAGACGGAAGGTTTCGACCTTCAGTGGACTCTGAGCCTGTGTGGAACAAAAAAGTACAATGTAAAAACTAAAAACTAAAAGGAGGAAAGGCTTTTTCATAGGTTTATTTCTTTATAATGCGTTTAACAGTGGTGTTTTCGGGCGTTGTGATGCGGATAAAGTAGGCACCAGCGGGGAGATGGCTGATGTCAAGCTGGTGATGGTCGGTACTCGTGATAAGGTGACCGCTCATGTCCATCAGTTCCACCTTGTGCAGATGGGCAGCCTGTATGTGAAGCACCTTGGAGGCTGGATTGGGATAGACCGATACGGTAGTGTTTTCGGATGATTCACCGAGGCCCACTGTGCCGTCAGACTCGCAGGGACGCGTGATGCGGTGTACGCCACCATTACGGTAGGCATTGCGCACCGATACGAGGGTTTCGCCCTGCTGGTTCTTGATAGTATAGTTGACATAGCGGTCTGTGCCTCCGCCCGAATGCCAAACGGTGTTGATGGCATCGGGAGCAACACGGACGATGACAGAATCCTTTACGCCTGAGACCAGCTGGGCTGTGGCATACACATAGCCTGAGGCCGACTCGAAGGTCAGGTTGGCGCCACCCTGCCAGCCGTCGCCATGGGTAGCCTCCATTACCACGGTCAGCGGACAAAGCTCCTCGTCGTCGAACGCATTCTGCACAATATGCACAGTGAGATGTTCTCCACCTTGTGTGAAGGTGATAGTGGCGGTACGTTCTGCTCCGCTGTTATTTTCAGGCACATGGAAATAGAGCCAGCCAGCACGCAGGATGAGGTTCTCGGAGAAGGCAATCCAGTCGGCATCGCATGTCATGTTCCATGGGGCATCAATCGTGTCGTTGATGCAGAAGAGCAGCGAGTCGTCACCACCGCTGCGGTTCATGGAGAAGAGGGTGTCACTCACCCGCATGCGGTAGTCAGGTACCAGACCGAGGAGTGCGGCGTTGTCCTGATTGAAGGTGTAGGTACCGTTGCCACCCACACCGCCTACTCCGGGGCTGATGGAGTCGACGGGGAAATAACCGTCGCCACGACGGCTCCAGCCGAAGTTGAAGTGCAGGTAGCCGCGGTTATCGTAGCCGTCGCAGACAAAGCCGTGACCGCCAGCATCACCCGAACCGACATAGACGATGGGATGCCCGAGGTCGAGCTCGGCGGTGAGCATGTCGCGCCACTGGTCCTTGGTGTAGTACTCACGATGCACAACGCGCATTGAGGTGCTATAGCCAAAATAGTCTTTCAGCGAATTGTCGATGCTGGGGATGCCTTCCATGCCAGCCAAGCCTGCTGCCGCGCTGCCGTTGGGGTCGTAGTTCATATCAAGACTTACACCGCAGTGGTACATCAGCGTCGCCACCGCCACTTTCTCCACCATGGGAGTGGTGTAGGTGGCCATAGTGGGCATGTGGTCCCAGTCGTACAACGTGTGGGCGAAATCGGCAGACTGCACACCATAGCGTGCATGAGTGTAGTTGTGGCTGCCAACACCGAAGGCGGGAAACTTCCAGAAGTTCATCACCTGTGCCTGTGCCGTGGCAGCACAGCCCACAGCCGAGCCTCCGGGGCAATAACCATTGTAGGGGTAAGTTTGGTCCCAGAAGGTGGTAATCAGTGGACCCACAACGGCTGTGCCATCGTCCTTGGGCATCAGGTTGTTCTCCAATGCGTACCACTCGGGGAATTGAGAATTGTAGGGGCTGACACCAGCGTCTGCCCTTACAAATTGAGAATTCTGTATTTCAACAATTTCCTGCTGATAGGCTTCTAGCCACTGCCGGAGAGCGGGAGGCATGTTGTCGGGGTCGAGTGTACCCGTAGGCGAATAGCCCAGTATGGGGCGCACCGCGTCGTCGGCAGCCACTAGCACAAAGCCTCCGTCAGCAGCGGTGAAGAGGTAGATGCCGTCGAACTGCCACGGGGTGCTGCTAAGTTCCAGCTGGGAGCCCGCTTTGGTGGCGGACACCGAGTTGAAGAAGTTCTGCGCCACGGTGGCTGCCCGCTTTGGGGTGACAGGACCAGCAGTTGCGGTACTTAAAACCAGTATTGCAGCTGCTAGAACAAGGATCGATTTTAGATTTTTCATAGTCGGTCAGCCTATTAGAGTCCGAGGGTCTGCGCTATCTTGCTGACAACCTTCTGCCAATTAGTCTTTCCCGTATTGGTCTGAGGACGGGGGACGATAGTCTTGGCAGGGTCTTCCACAAGATTGAACACAATTATGGAGGTGCCCATCATCTCTTCCATGTCGGGGTCGTCATAATCCATGGTCAGAGTCTTGGCCACCGTGTCGTAGATTGCCACATAGCCGTA
>JAEEGG010004349.1_pt1 | contig 34479 bp, 22 predicted proteins | sample 9134161 | NCBI WGS metagenome assembly JAEEGG01 (sample SAMN16246543, study PRJNA631951) | gut metagenome | biome: gut microbiome; feature: rumen; material: CR-attached | host: Bos | place: Iran: Karaj | collected 2018-10 | reverse complement strand
AGATTACGCTTTCTTTAGGCTCTGACTTGCTTGGCGGACGCCGCGGAATCTTCAAAACTTACAATAAAAATAAGCAAATATGGGTAAAAGGTAAGTTTTTCTTCTGATTCCTACACTTGCCGAAATTTTTGAAATTGCTTATATTTAGCTTTGTCTAATATTTTTAGGCTTGACTAACATGCTTAGTCGAGTCTAAAATTACGAATTGGTATTGTATTATGATAAAGCCCATTACAGATAAAAATCTGATTCAGATTCAGATGACAGACTTCTTTTCCCATTACATGTTGCAAAACAAGACTGGGACTGGGCACCTCTTGATGTATAATGTCCTGCCGGGACTTCAAGTTTTTTACAGCAATTTTCACCTCAAGGAATTTACCTTCAACTTTGAAAATCAAGGGAAAAGTTTAATTGTCCTGCATTGCCATAACGGCAGTTCGGAATGGCTGAATTCGGAGTCCTTGCCGAAGTCCATGGAAGAAAATGGTCTGCTTTTGCTGGACTCTATGCCCGCAAGCAAGACGTTCCAATTCCCAGTGCATTGTTATCACGGAATTGCGGTCGTGTTCTCGATGGAACATTGCTTGTCGGAACTCATGGATATGTTCAAGGCGGTCGGTGTGGATTTTGCTGCCCTCATACAGAAAATCCAGCCGCTCACGCTCCCGTTGAAACTCCCGTCAAGCGAGCACGTCAGCCATATTTTCACGGAACTTTACAGGTTGCCGAAAAACATCCGCTTGCCGTATTTCAAGATTAAGGTCCTGGAGCTGATACTCTTTTTGAGCCGCCTCGATTCCGAAGCCAAATATGAAACGGCGGCGAAAATCCCGAGTGCCTATAAATCGAAAATGGAACTGCTTCGCGAAATCCTCCGCGAAAATATCGAGGAACATTTGACGCTTGAAGAACTCTCCAAGCAAATCGAAATGAGCCCGACGCAGATGAAAAAGTATTTCAAGCTCGCGTACGGCGATTCCATTTATTCGTACCTCAAGACGTACCGCATGAAAAAGGCCACTCAGCTTTTGATGGAGGGCAAATTCAATGTCGCCGAAGTCGCAAGCCGTGTAGGTTATACAAACTCCAGCAAGTTTGCGCAGGCGTTTAAGGAATATACGGGGAGTTCGCCTAAGGAATACCGCAACAAAGGGTAATCTACTAATAAATGTTTTAATTTACTATCTTTCCCGTTAGAGGTTATATTATGAAAGTTTTAGTAACGGGAGTCGGTGGCCAGCTCGGTCACGATGTGATGAATGAACTTGCAAAGCGCGGCTACGAGGGCGTCGGTAGCGATATCGCTCCGGCTTATTCGGGCGTTGCCGATGGAAGCGCTGTGACCACGATGCCGTACGTGCCGATGGACATTACGAACGCTGCCGCGGTGGCCGAAACCATCAAGAGCGTGAAGCCGGACGTGATTGTGCACTGCGCCGCCTGGACTGCTGTTGACCTCGCCGAAGACGAAGACAAGAAGGCGAAAGTCTTTGCGATTAACGCCGAAGGCACGGAAAACATCGCCCGCGTTGCTAAAGAAATCGATGCGAAAATGGTCTATATCAGTACGGACTACGTCTTTGATGGCCAGGGGACCTCTCCGTGGAAGCCGGACTGCAAGGATTACAAACCGCTCAACGTCTATGGCGAATCCAAGCTCAAGGGCGAACTCGCCGTGAGTGGAACCCTCGAAAAATATTTCATTGTCCGTATCGCCTGGGTGTTCGGCCTCAACGGCAAGAACTTCATCAAGACGATGCTGAACGTAGGGCAGTCTCACGATACCGTCCGCGTTGTCTATGACCAGATTGGTACGCCGACTTACACGCTCGACTTGAGCCGTCTCCTCGTCGATATGATTGAGACGGACAAGTACGGCTACTATCACGCCACGAACGAAGGCGGATTCATCAGCTGGTACGATTTTACGAAGGAAATCTACCGCCAGGCCGGGCTCCCGACAAAGGTTCTGCCGGTGACCACTGCGGAATATGGACTTTCCAAGGCCGCACGCCCGTTCAATAGCCGCCTCGACAAGAGCAAACTCGTGGAAGCCGGTTTCAAACCGCTCCCGACATGGCAAGACGCTCTTGGCCGTTACCTCAAGGAAATCGGAGTGCTTGCTTAAGTTTACGAAGTGAAAAAACAAATAAGTGAAAACGAAGTGCTACAGAAATGTGCACTTCTTTTTTTTGTCTTTCTGACAACTGAAATTGCTTTGTATAAAGCGAGAAAATGTGAAAAAAAGTTTTATTTTGAAAAAATAGGATAAATTTTCTCGAACAACTGCTCCTAGTTTGAATTTATTATTACATAATAAAATAATGATTAATTTACAAGTTTGCAATAAATTTGTATAATTGGCTCGTGATTTTATCTTATTTCGAATCATAGTTGATTTCAAGGAGAAAAAATGATAAAAGAATCCATGTCAAAAAAACATTCGTTGATGCAAACTCTAATGTTTGTATTTGGTGTTTTGGCGATGTCCCCGTTTACAGTGCATGCTCAAGACTATGGCTCTTGCTATGTGTCTATTTCAACAAGCTCTACAGTATATGATGCTGGTTTTTATGATTGGCATTCGTTCCCGCCTGGTTGCCCAAGCGGGTCTCCGGCTTCTTCAGGAACTCGTACTGGTGACGCTACGAAAGGAAGGGTGTTCTGCAGTACGGGAAATATTAGTGCTTCTTATGCTGCTTATACTCAAACTTATAGTAATGGTTGTGTTTGCGTCCAAGTTCCATGTGCAGGTGGACAATCCGTCTCTATATCTGGCGGTGGTGGTCATGTCTACTATAGCTCCAGTAGCCAAGCAAGATCCAGTAGCAGTGTAAGATCTAGCAGCAGTGCGAGGTCGAGCAGTAGCACGAAAATTAGTGACATAATTGTTAAGAATGGTAGTGATAACAATAAAGTTACCAGCAATAAGTCATCGGCAAAAACGGGTGATGTCGTTACCTTGACAGTTTCTCATGAAAAGGGATATTTGCTCTATGATTTGACTATTAAAGATGAAAGTGACCATGAAATTAATCCAAATGGTTGTCTTTGGTATTATTCAGGGAATACCTGTACGTTTGAGATGCCTTCATCCAAAGTTACAATTACTCCGAAATTTACATCTAAATTAAACGCGGATGGAGGGCTTTTCATCAATATGCCAAAATCAGGTACTTTGACGGTTGATGTCCCCGATGATGTATCTTCGTTCAATGTATATGATGATGGCGGTGTGAATGGTGGCTATAGCAGTTATTGCGCAGGTTATCTTAAATTGAATACGAATACGGATAGTGATAAATTCTCGTTGAATGGTAGCGTTTATACGGAAAAAGGGTATGATTATTTTTACGTCTATGATGGCTTGAGTACAGATGATAAAATGCTTATTGAAAAAATGGATGGAACAAATAATCCGATTAATGCTGTGACATCTTCGCACAATAAGATGATGCTCAAATTTTCTTCTGATGGAGGCATTTTTAAATCAGGTTTAGCCTTGACTGCTACTGTTATACGTAATCTCAATAGTGAAAACATTACTGTTGCCGATATTCCCGCTCAGACTTACACGGGTTCTGCTATTTGCCCTGTGGTAAGCGTCAATTATAAAGGCTCGGAACTTAAAGCAGGGACTGATTACACGGTCACTTGCCCCTACAACGTGAACCCTGGCACGGGATCCATCACCATCACCGGCAAAGGCAACTATGCAGGTTCCATTTCGAAGACTTTTGAAATTTTGAAAGCTCCGCTCACGGTTACGGCCAAAAACAATACAATTACCTATGGCGATGAACCGTCAAATGCAGGCGTTGAATATGAAGGCTTTGTCAATGGCGAAACCGAAAATGTCTTGAACGGAGAACTTTCGTATAGTTACGACTACGCAAAATTTGGCAATGTCGGCGAATACGCCATTACACCGAGCGGCCTGACCGCCGGCAACTACGAAATTAAATATGTCGCAGGCAAGTTGAAGGTTGAGCCGAAGATTATTTCGATAGCCTGGGGTGAACAGACCGTGTTTACTTACGATGGCGAGGAACATGCTCCGACGGCGACCGCAGATGGTCTCTTGAACAATGACGAGTGCGAACTTGCTGTAACAGGTGCAGCGGTAAATCCAGGCAATTATACCGCCACGGTAACAGGCTTGAGCAACACCAATTACAAACTGCCAGAAAGCGGTATCGAAAAGGAATTCAAGATTGTTAAGCCTATCGCCTACATTGACGAGAAAGGCGATGAGCAGACTGTTACGAAATACACCGTGCTCACCAACGACATCTCCGTAGATGAACTCTCCGGCGGCTGGTACGTAGTTGAAGGCAATGTGAAATACGTGCGCATGGTCAAGTTCAACGGTGACGTAAATCTCATCCTTGCGGACGGGGCGAAGTTGGAGATTGATGAAACAGAGGGCGAAAAAGGAATCTTAACCAATGCAAATCTGATCATTTACGGTCAGAGCAAGCAAAGCGGAACTTTGAAAGTCTCGTCTAAAGGCAACTATGGCATCTACAGTAGTGTAAATATCACGATAAACGGCGGCAGCGTCACGGCCTCTGGCCGCAAATACGGCATCGGCAGCGAACAAGGAAATATCACGATAAGTGGCGGCACGGTCGAGGTCACTGGCTCATACGGCATCTACAGTAACGGCGATATCACGATAAGCGGCGGCAAGGTCACGGCCGCTGGCGACCGCTACGGTTACGGCATCAGCGGCGAAGAAGGAAATATCACGATAAGTGGCGGCACGGTCACGGCCACTGGCTATTACTACGGCATCAACAGTAAAGGAAATATCACGATAAGCGGCGGCAGCGTCACGGCCACGGGCACTGGCGAAAACGGTGACGGCATCTACGGCAGAGGCGATATCACGATAAGCGGCGGCACAGTCACTGCCACTGGCAGCAGATACGGCATTTACAGCTATAAAGGAAACATCACCCTTGACTGGACAAGTAGCACCGACTTCATCAAGGCAAGCAGCTACTCTCTTGGTGGCAACGAAAAACATGTCTCCATCGCCGAGGGCAAGTCGTTCAAGGACGAGAATGGCTACGTGTATAGCGGCACGTTCAACGCTGGACAGTTATCCTCCCTCAAGGGCCAAAAACTCGAACCTTTTGAAGGTGTAAGCGTATCTTTTGTCGATAACTTCAGCGGAGCTTCGGATGTCTTTGCTGAAATCGCCGTTGACGGAGAAGGCCATGTCTCAGCCCCGTCAAAGCTCCCGTTCCATAGTGGCAACACATTCGTCGGCTGGTTTACCGCCAAAGACGGCAACACAGAATTCGATTTCTCCGCTCCAATCACCGGCAACACGACCGTCTATGCCAAGTGGAAGGAGAACACACCTGTCGAATACATCGACGAAAACGGCAAGGCTAATAGCGTTACAGATTACGTCTTGCTCACTAATGACATAAATGTGGATAACCTCCCCGGTGGCTGGTACGTGGTGCAGGGCGAGGTGAAATACACAAGCCAAGTCAAGTTTAGCGGTGACGCTCATCTCATCCTTGCGGACGAAGCGAAGATGGCGATTGAAACTGAAGGCAGAGAAGGAATCTACGCATCGAATAACCTGACAATTTACGGGCAGAGCGGGCAAAGCGGATTTTTGATAGCCACGGCCACTGGCGACAACGGTTGCGGCATCTACAGTAACGGCGATATCACGATAAGCGGCGGCACGGTCACGGCCACTGGTAACGAGAACGGCATCTACGGTTATAACGGAGTCACGATAAGCGGCGGCACGGTCACGGCCATTGGCAACGACTGCGGCATCTACAGTAATAAAGGCGATATCACGATAAGCGGCGGCACGGTCACGGCCTATGGCTCATACACAGTCATCTACGGCTGGGGTGATGTCACGATAAGCGGCGGCACGGTCACGGCCTCTGGCAATGAGTACGGCATCCAGAGTGTTGAAGGAGTCACGATAAGCGGCGGCACGGTCAAGGCCATTGGCAGCAAATACGGCATCTCCTGTTCTAGAGGAGTCACGATAAGCGGCGGCACGGTCACGGCCACAGGCGAATACGGCATCTACAGCTATAATGGAAATATCACCCTTGGCTGGACGAACAGCACCGACTTCATCAAGGCAAACGGTTACTACAGCAAAAATGGCGTCTCCATCACCGAGGGCAAGTCACTCAAGGACGAGAAAGGCAACGTGTATAGCGGCACGCTCACTGAAGAGCAACTTTCCGCTATTAAAGACAATAAACTTGTGCCTTGCTACGCAGTGACGTTCGATGCTCAGAACGGCGACGACCCCATAATGCTTTTGACTACTTTCGACGAAAACGGCGTTGCTCACGCTGCAAAGCCCAACGACCCGATTCGCAGCGGTTTCTCGTTTGAGGGATGGTTCGACAAAGGCGGCTCTGAATTCGACTTTACCAAAGCAGTCAAGGAGAACACTACCGCCTACGCCAAGTGGAGCGTCCTCTACATCGACGAGAAGGGCAAGACGCAAATCCTCAAACCTGGCGAATACACCGTGCTCACCAACGACATCTCCGTAGATAACCTCCCCGGTGGCTGGTACGTGGTGCAGGGCGAGGTGAAATACACAAGCCAAGTCAAGTTTAGCGGTGACGCTCATCTCATCCTTGCGGACGAAGCGAAGATGGCGATTGAAACTGAAGGCAGAGAAGGAATCTACGCATCGAATAACCTGACCATTTACGGGCAGAGCGGGCAAAGCGGATTTTTGATAGTCACAGCCATTGGCGACTACGGTTGCGGCATCTACAGTAACGGCGATATCACGATAAGCGGCGGCACGGTCACGGCCTCTAATACATCTTCTATAGACGCTCCCATCTGCAGTAAAGGCGATATCAAGATAAGCGGCGGCAAGGTCTCGGCCTATGGCAACGACTACGGCATCTACAGTTATAACGGTATCACGATAAGCGGCGGCACGGTCACGGCCTATGGCAACGACTACGGCATCTACAGTTATAACGGTATCACCCTTGGCTGGACGAACAGCACCGACTTCATCAAGGCAAACAGCTACTACAGCAAATATGGCTCCGTCCAAATTGCCGAGGGCAAATACTTCAAGGACGAGAAAGGCAACGTGTATAGCGGCCCGCTTTCCGATGATGATCTCGAATCTATCAAAAACAAGACGCTTGTGCCGTCGTTTAACGGAACATACCTCTCCGACGTGAACATCGCCGTCGCCGACATCCCCGTGCAGAAGTATGCTGACGGCAAGCCCGTCTGCCCCTCTGTGCTCGTCACCGACGGCAAGGACACGCTCAAGGCCGGCACGGATTACACGGTCACATGCGTGAACAACACCGCCGTCACCACCGCCACGCTTGACGAAGCCGCCGTCGTGCAAATCACCGGCAAGGGCAACTACGCAGGCGCAATCCAGAAACGCTTCTTCATCTGGAAAAACGTCGGCAACTACGCCGCCGTGCAAGTGTTCGAAGATGCTGATGGAAAAACTCACGCCGAAATCGACGGGGCCTACGACGGTACGGATGCGGTCGCAATCGACGAGGATATCACGGTGGAAAGCGTCGTGTTCAACCGCAAGTTCCCGAAAGGGAAATACTCGACAACAGTGTTGCCGTTTGATGTGAATACGGAAAATGTTGAGGGTCTCGATGCAGTGCTCCGCTATAACGGTATTAAGACAGTTAATGGTGTGTCGTCTATCCGCATGAAAGTCGTGTGGGCTACAGATAAATGGGTTGAGACGAATGACATCAGGGATGAAAAGAATAATCTAGTGCATTACAACCATGCGGACTTGACTGCTAACACTCCGTACCTGGTGCTGATGAACGATGCTACGCTCAAACTCAAGAGTGAAGCCTTCCCTCTGATGCTTGAGAAGACCGTTCCTGCCGAAGTCTCTATTGACGGTTGGACTTTCCGTGGCACTTGGAAGTACAAGAAGTGGGGTCCCTCCTGTTCAACTAAAGAACAAAATTGTGATCCGGAAACCGGTTTTGCCTACGGCTTTGCGGCGAGTTCGTCTGATGACAATAACATCAGTGTTGGCGATTTTGTGAAGGTCGGAGAGGGAGCGTGGATTCGTCCGATGCGTGCCTACCTTGTCAAGAAAGATAAAATGCAGGCTGTGCGCGCGAATGGCGCTTACGTGAAGCGTCCTTCCGTTATGCAAGAAGAACTGCCGGAATTCATGAGCATCGTTATCGATAATGGCGATGGCGACGATGAGAATGCGGAACACACGACCGTCATCGGCCAGTTCAACACCCGCACGGGTGAGTTCAAGATGAACTATGACCGCGGCAAGTTTGACCTCAAGGGTCGCCGCGTGAACGGCACGAACAACGCCCGCGGCGCCTACTACGGAAAGAAAGCGACAGTCCGTCATCCTGAGCGATAGCGAAGGATCCAGTGCTGTTTATACGTTCGTGAAAAGGAGATGCCTGTAGGCATCTCCTTTTTTGTTTTCTCGCTAAAAATATTTTACGCAAAAAGTCCGGAAAAACAGCGCAAAAAAGCGTGCAAAATGAGCGTCGCAGAAAAATGCTTGCATTTTTCTATGACCGAATGCAGCCGCGGACGCCGTAGGCGTCAAAAGCGTGTTAAGGATATAGGGCCCCCTCAAAAAAAAGAATAATCTATGTGTGAAAACGAAAAGAAAGAAATTGAAACGCCTGAATCAGTCATCCGCGACATCGCCAAAGAATTTAACATTATTGCCGATTTTGTAAGAATTTTCTAACTTTGCGGTAATTTTTGCGAAAAATAACCTTTAAAAAACATATGAAAAACAAAACACTATTATTCATATTCCTTTTCTTCCTGTTCTCGCTTACAACGGCGTATGCGAGGCTTAAAACCTATCCTCTGAATCTCGGCTATAACACCGACAACACAGAAGCCCTCGCGGCGGCTACAATGGGTGGACCGTATGACGTGACACTTTCGGATCGCACCATTTATGCCGATGGCAGCTGGAACACACTGACTCTTCCGTTCGGGATGACGTCGGGGGAGATTGCTAAATCTCCGCTGAATGGTTTCACCATCAAAAAACTGAACGTCGCGACATCGGGCCTTGACGGAGAGAAGCTGACGCTCAACTTCACGGATGTTACAGAAATTGAGGCTGGAACGCCGTATATTGTAAAGTCTGCCAATGCCCAAACTCCCGACCTCGTCATCAGTTCGCAAGCTGACTGGAACGCCTTCGCCACCACTGTAAACAATGGCTCAGATTCCTACGAAGGCAAGTTAGTGAGACTGACCAAAGACATTAGTGTATCAACGATGGTCGGGACAAGCAGCAATATGTTCAAGGGCACATTCGACGGAGCAGGGCATACGCTGACCCTCAACTATAGCGTGACAGAGAATGTCTGCGCTCCCTTCCGCTACATTGACGGCGCTACAATACAATACCTGAAAGTCAACGGCACTATCGACAATAACGGCAAGCAGAATGCTGGCATAGCAGGATATTCTTATGGCAACAGCAAGCTTATAGGCTGCCTTTCAGATGTCAGCATCACTAGCAACTTTGACGGCGATGCCAGCAATGCCGGTTTGCTCGTTCATGTTGATGGAGGAACAGCCACGATCAACAACTGCGCCTTTACCGGTAAGTTGCTTAAAAAAAACAATACCAATACCCCCATCAAAAACGGAGGCCTCGTTGGATGGACGGAAACGAGAAATAGCGCTAAGACAAACATCAGCAACAGCCTCTTTGCTCCTACAGAGTTGACGATGACTGGCGAACAGACGATTGCCCGTGCTCGCAATACAACTTCTAGCTTGACCATTAGTAACTGCTATTATACACAGACCTTTGGCGAAGAGCAGGGTTCACAGACCTCGGCCACTGGCGATGATCTCGTTTCTCAGCTCGGCGACGGTTGGGTAAATAATAGTGGCGAAGTTGCTCCTAAGATGTATACTCATGGTGGTATCGTCAACCCGACATTCGGTACTGTTGCGTTCATGTTCTTCGACGCGGATGAGTCAACAGTAGCTACTTCCAATGACGGTCAAGTGACGCTGAATGGTACGTACGGTCCTTTTGCCAATACAGATGGTCTGCTGTTCGATGAGCACAACACCGCCAACGGAGCCTTCCACGCGGCACTCAGCGTTGCAGCACGAGACGGCTACATCTTTAGCGGCTGGTACACCGATGCTGGCAAGACTACTCCAGCCACATCAATCCCCTTTGCCCCTGACGGCAGCGTAACACTCTACACCAAGTGGAAAGAACTCTTTGCTCACACGGACATCGCAATTGCCAACATTGCTGACCAGACCTACACGGGTTCCGCGATTTGCCCGGCGATTAACGTCACTGATGGCGAAAAGACTCTTGAACTCGGCACGGACTATACCACCACCTGCACAAATAACATATCTGTTGGAACTGCCGAGATGACTATTACAGGTATGGGCGGCTATGCAGGTTCAATTACGAAGACTTTCGAAATCACGATGAAAGAAATTTCCATTGTTTGGGGTAAACTGACTTTGTTTTATAACGGCACGGAACAGGCTCCCACTGCAACGGCGGAAGGGCTTGTAAATAGTGATGACTGTACGATTACGGTTTCGGGAGCTGCAAAAGATGTTGGTACATATACGGCCACGGCCTCGGTTGTATGCAGTGATGATTACAAACGCAATTACAAACTGCCGACAGAAAACCTCGAAAAAACGTTCGAAATTACATATACGAACCTTGCAACGCTGGATGGTAACTATACTGCACAAAATGGCGAAACATTGACGGGCACGCTTGCCGGCCTTTACAAAATATCGATTGCAGACGGTGCTACTGTAACGCTTGACGGAGTGACAATCAATGGTATAGACAGAGTGACTATCAATGGTCGTAAATTTCGCTACGAATGGGCTGGCATCACATGTGAGGGAGATTGCAATATTATCCTCGCTGAAAATTCAGTGAATAAAGTGAAGGGGTTCTATAATATTTATCCAGGTATTTTAGTGCCAGAAGGTAAAACGCTTACTATTTCGGGAACCGGTTCCCTTGACGCTAGCAGCAATGGACGTGGTGCCGGTATCGGCGGCTACGGCGGATCTGTTGGAAACATCGTGATTAATGGAGGAACAATAACTGCTACGGGTGGTCAATATGCTGTAGGCATCGGGAGCAGCGGCGGATCTATAGGAAACATCTCGATTAACGGAGGAACAATAACTGCTACGGGTGGTAAATTTGCTGCTGGTATCGGCGGCAGCGAATCTGTAGGAAACATCTCGATTAACGGAGGAACAATAACTGCTACGGGTGGTGAATATGCTGCTGGCATCGGCAGCGGCTACGACGGATCTGTCGGAAACATCACGATTAGCGGTAACGAAACTAAGGTCACTGCAATAAAGGGGGAAGAAGCTCCCTATAGCATAGGTAAAGGTAAAGACGGTTCTAGAACAGGCACAATCACTATCGGCGGTATCGAAACACAAGATATTGAAACAAGCCCATTTGTCTATCCGTACACAAACCTTGCAAAGCTGGAAGGAGACTATACTGCACAAAATGGCGAAGTGTTGACAGGCACGCTTGCTGGCAATTACAAGATATCGATTGCAGACGGTGCTACCGTAACGCTCAATGGAGTGACCATCAATGGCATTGACAACGACAACTACAAATGGGCGGGCATCTCTTGTGAGGGTAACTGCAACATTATCCTTGCAGAGAATTCCTCAAATGCAGTAAAGAGCTTCTATTCGGGTTATCCCGGTATCTATGTGCCGGAAGGTAAAACGCTTACCATTTCGGGAACGGGTTCCCTTGATGCAAGTAGCAATGGATGGGGAGCTGGTATCGGCAGCGGGAGTCTTATCAGTTGTGGAAACATTGCGATTAGTGGAGGGACTATAACAGCTACGGGTGATAATAGTGCTGCAGGCATTGGTGGCAGTTTTGGTGGAAATGTAGGCGACATCACAATTAGTGGAGGAACTGTAACTGCTACGGGTGGTGATGGAAGTGCTGCTGGTATTGGTGGCGGCTACGACAAATCTGTTGGAAACATAGTGATTAGTGGAGGAACTGTAACCGCTACGGGTAGTGGAAGTGCTGCTGGTATTGGTGGCGGCTCCTACGGATCTGTTGGGAATATCACGATTAGCGGCAACGAAACCAAGGTCTCTGCAATAAAGGGGGGGGATGCTCTCTATAGTATTGGTAAAGGTAAAGATGGTTCTAGAACAGGCATGATCACTATTGGCGGTATCGAAACGTCTGATATTGAAACAAGTCCGTTTGTCTATACCAAGTGGATGGAATTCATGAACGTCACCGTCGCAAACATTGCAGACCAGATCTACACGGGTTCCGCGATTTGCCCGGCTGTCAGTGTAACCGATGGCGAAAAGACGCTTGTTCTTGGTACGGACTATGCCACCACTTGCACAAATAACATATCGGTTGGAACAGCCGTGATGGCTATTACTGGAACAGGTGACTATGCAGGCTCAATTACGAAGACATTCGAAATCGTACCGAAAGAAATCTCTATCGTCTGGAGTGAACAGACATCGTTCATTTATAACGGCATGGAACATGCTCCCACAGCAACGTTGGATGGACTTGTAAACAGTGATGGCTGTACGATTACGGTTTCGGGAGCAGCCAAAGATGTCGGTACATATACGGCCTCAGCAACGGTTGTATGCAAAAACAATTACAAACAGCCAACAGAAAACCTTGAAAAAACTTTCGAAATTACATATACGAACCTTGCTGCACTGGAAGGAGACTATACTGCACAAAATGGCGAAATACTGACGGGCACGCTTGCCGGCAATTACAAAATATCGATTGCAGACGGTGCTACCGTAACGCTCAATGGAGTGACCATCAATGGCATTGACAACGACAACTACAAATGGGCGGGCATCTCTTGTGAGGGAAACTGCAACATTATCCTTGCAGAGAATTCTACAAATACGGTAAAGGGGTTCTATAGATCTTATCCTGGCATCTACGTGCTGGAAAATAAAACGCTTACCATTTCGGGAACGGGTTCCCTTGATGCAAGCAGCAACGGCTTTGCTGCCGGTATCGGCGGTGGTTATGAAATCGGTTGCGGAAACCTTGTGATTAATGGAGGAACAATTACTGCTACGGGTGGAACTAGAGCTGCAGGCATTGGCGGCGGCCGCGAAGGAACTGTTGGAAACCTTGTGATTAATGGAGGAACAATTACTGCTACGGGTGGTTCTATGGCTACAGGCATTGGCAGCGGCAGCGAAGGAAATGTTAGAAACCTTGTGATTAATGGAGGAACTATTACCACTACGGGTGGTGCAAATTCAGCTGGCATCGGTGGCAGCTACCAAGGAAATGTTGGAGATATCACGATTAGTGGAGGGACTATTACAGTTACGGGTGGTGCAAATTCAGCTGGCATCGGTGGCGGCAGGTATGGTAAAGCAGGAAACATAGCGATTAGTGGTAACGATACCAAGGTCACAGCGATAAAAGGGGAGTATGCACCCTATAGCATAGGTAAAGGTAATGAGGGTATTAGAATGGGCTCAATCACTATCGGCGGTATCGAAACACAAGATATTGAAACAAGCCCATTTGTCTATCCGTACACAAACCTTGCAAAGCTGGAAGGAGACTATACTGCACAAAATGGCGAAACATTGACGGGCACGCTTGCCGGCAATTACAAGATATCGATTGCAGACGGTGCAACAGTAACGCTCGACGGAGTGACCATCAATGGAATTGGTCACAAAAACTACCAATGGGCGGGCATCACATGTGAGGGTAACTGCAACATTATCCTTGCGGAGAATTCCTCAAATACAGTGAAGGGGTTCTATTATTATTATCCCGGAATCTATGTGCCGGAAAATAAAACGCTTACCATTTCGGGAATGGGTTCCCTTGATGCAAGCAGCAACGGCTTAGCAGCTGGCATCGGTGGCGGTTATAACGACATCAGTAGCGGAAATATCGTGATTCATGGAGGCTCTATTACTGCTACGGGTGGTCAATATGCTGCCGGTATCGGCGGCGGCTACCAAGGAAATGTTAGAGATATCACGATTAGCGGAGGAACCGTTACAGCTACGGGTGGTATGAACGCTGCTGGCATTGGCGGCGGCTACCAAGGAACTGTTGGAAACATCACGATTAGCGGAGGTGCCGTTACAGCTACGGGCAGCCTGTATGCTGCTGGCATTGGCGGTGGCAACAGAGGAACTGTCGAAAACATCACGATTAGCGGAGGTGCCGTTACAGCTACGAGCAGCTTGTATGCTGCTGGCATTGGCATCGGCTACCAAGGAAATGTTGGTGATATCACGATTAGCGGAGGAACCGTTACAGCTATGGGTGGTACGTACGGTACTGGCATCGGCGGCGGCTACCTAGGAAATGTTAGAGATATCACGATTAGCGGAGGAACCGTTACAGCTACGGGTGGTAAGAGAGCTGTTGGCATAGGTGGAGGCTATGGCAATTCTGTTGGAAACATCACGATTAGCGGTGACGAAACCAAGGTCACTGCAATAAAAGGGGAGGAGGCTCCGTGCAGTATCGGTGCTGGTACAAATGGTTCTAGAACAGGCGCAATCACTATCGGCAGTACCGAGACTCCAGATATACAAATAAGCCCGTTTATCTATCCGAATATAATGCAATACGCCGCCGTGCTGATAATCGAAGATGTAAATGGCAAATACCATGCCGTCATCAACGGCATGTACGGTGGAGAGGATGCCGTAAACATTACGGATGATATCACAGTAAATAGTGTTGAAATAACACGTGAATTCCCGACAGGGAGCGATAATGCGTTCTCCACGACTGTGCTGCCGTTCGACGTGAATACGGCAAATGTCTCAGGCCTAAGGGCTGTGCTCCGTTATAACGGTATTAAAAATGGTTCAACTATCAGTATGAAGGTCCTGTGGGCAGAAAAGGGTTATATAAAGAATAAGGACGGTTCTGATAAGGAATATGAACATGCACAAATGGCCGCAAATACTCCGTACCTGGTGCTGATGAAAAATTCTGAGTTCAAGCTCACGAGTGATGCTTATCCTGTAACGCTCAAGCAAACTACACTTGCCAATACGGAGATTGAAGGCTGCAATTGGGTGTTCCATGGCACTTGGAAATACAAGAAGTGGGGCTCCTCCTGCTCAACTGGAAAACAGGATTGTGATAAGGAAACTGGCTTTGCTTACGGCTTTGCTGCGAGCGCGTCCGAAGATAATAAAATCGATGTGGGCACGTTCGTGAAGGTTGGCGAAGGTGCTTGGATCCGCCCGATGCGTGCCTACCTTGTCCGCAAGGATAAATTTCAGACTCCGCAGTTTGCTCGTGCGAACGGCGCTTACGTAAAACGTCCGACCGTCGAGCCGGAAGAACTGCCGGAACTCATGAGCATCGTTATCGACGGCGACGGTGATGAAAACGAAACGACTGTCATCGGCCAGTTCAACACGCGCACGGGTGAGTTCAAGATGAACTACGACCGTGGCAAGTTCGACCTCAAGGGCCGCCGCGTGAATAGCGAAAAGCCGAACGCCCGCGGCGCCTACTACGGAAAGAAAACGACAGTTCGTCATCCTGAGCGATAGCGAAGGAACCAGTTACGGTCCTGTCATCCTGAGGGCGCAAGCCTGAAGGATCCAGTACTGTTTATACGTTCGTGAGAAGGAGATGCCGGCACACTGGCCGGCATGACAAAAAGCGAATGTCAAGCCTGCCACGTCCTAGTGCGCGGGCTTTGTTGTACATCCGTTTAAAACAAGGACTATAACGGACCCTGTGTTCAGGGTATTGCAGGAAGAAGTGAAATTGTGTAATTTTAGTTCGAGGTATCTTATGACGGACGAGGTAATCTCGGCGATGCTTGCGATTAAGTAACTCATCTTTTTGTCACCCCAGCCTCTCAGTTCCAAATTGCAGACTGAGGCACTTGCCATCAAATAAGGTTGTTGTTCAATGGTTGGGTGTCTCCATTTATTTTGGACACAACTACTGCAAATCCCGCGGACGCAAAGACGAAAAATGCCCGATTTGCGGTTCCATAAAAATGATTTAACAACAAGTTTGTAAACTTTTTGTACATTTGTTGTAAATATTTTATTTTCAACAAGAGAATCAACATGATCTTAAAAACCAAAACTGAACACCGAGCCCGTTTGTGGCTCTCTTTGGCTGTAGTGCTGTCCGCCACGTGGACCAGTGCATTTGCGAAATTTACTCCCGATATCGACGCTCCATTAATAGGAGCCCTCCCCAAAATTTTAGGACCAGATTTATCAGGAGCACCAAGTGGATCAGGTTCAACAGGTTCTTCCGTTCCAACAGTTTCTTCAGGCTCACCAGAGACTTGCACTGTTACATTATCGGGACAAACCATCTTTACAGGCAACCAGATAAAACCCGAAGTTAAAAAGGTTGTCTGCGGCGAGGACGTATATACCCAAAATGAAATTTCAACAAGCTATGGAAAAAATATCGATGCCGGAGAAGGTTCTGTAACCATAACGCTCCCTAATGGTAACGAGCTTACGGAAAAATTCACCATCGCCAAAAGACCAATCACGGTAAATGTCGATAACGCCGAAATGGAAATCTTCGATGCTCAGCCTAAATACAAGTATAAGATAAGCGGCACCGAAGGCCTTGTCTCCGACACTGTGAGCAATTTTATAAACGTGCTGTCAGGAGGATATGGTTGCGATGAAGGAAATAACGAATATCAGTGCACTTCGAATACCTATGCTTCATTGAATCTTTCTGCAAACGTCAACTCCAGCACAAAAATTGGCGAAGTCTTCACTATCACCAATATCAACGACTTGACCAGCGCATTCCCCAATTACGACATCCAAGTGACTCCGGGAACTCTGACCATTGTGCCAGTAAAAATTTCCAATCAAGTTTTCATCTATAGCTACACTCAAACTTATACGGGAGAACCCATCTGCCCCACATTCACCATCAAGAACAAGAATACCGGAAATGTTGTTCCCTTAATCCGAGGCACAGACTACTCGGTAACATGCGCGGACAACATCGATGTCGGAGACGCATTAATGACTATCGAGTGTGCAGAAAACAGCAACTGCACGGGAACAACCCTAAGGTGGTTCAATATAGAGATGCCTTCAATCGAATACGTCAATAAATCCGGCACGATATCGAGCACTAATAACTACAAACTTATCACTACCAATAATGCAACGCCCAATGAAAGCGGGATTATTAGTTTGAGCGGCGGCTGGTATGCCGTGAAAGGCGAAGTCAAACTCACAAACACAATCAGATTTACAAGCGATGCCCACTTGATTATCGCCGATGGCGCAACGCTTGATTTGAATGTTCAAAATACAAAAGCTATCGATGCCGAAGGCAATCTGAACATTTACGGTCAAAGCGGCCAAAGCGGTACTCTAAACGCCTTTGGCTCAAAATACGGCATCTCTTGCGATAAAAGCATCTTGATTACTGGCGGCAAAATCAACGGAAAAGTCATAAACGAAAAAAACAGCGGATACGGAATCTACAGCAGAAGCCTAACAATCAACGATGGTTTAGTCACCGCCAACGCCCTCGCAGGCGAAACCGGAATCGCCATCAGCAGCAGAAGCGTCACTATTAATGGTGGCCAAGTCTCCGCCGAAGGCTCTATGTATGGCATCGAAAGCAATATATTGCTCAGTTGGACAAAAGAAACAGATTACATCAAAGCCAGCAGCTATGCAGGCACGGTCACAATCGCCGAAGGCAAACGATTCAAGGATGACAGGGAAATAATCTATTACGGCACACTGAACATGGATCAGACCGTAGAACTCAAAGACCAAACCCTCACCCCCACCACTATTTTAACCGTTACTTTTGTTGATAAACTGAACGACAGCAAGACAACAGTCAACGCTAGCGAGAACGGACATGTCACAGCTCCTAAAGATCCAACAAACGAATATGGCTACAAATTCCTCGGCTGGTACACCACAGAAGACGGCGACACAAAATTTGACTTTGATGCAGCCATAACCACAGATGTGACTGTTTACGCCAAGTGGGAACTCTCCAAACATACCATTACTATTGCAGGCGAACACCTCAACGTCGACAAGACCGAAGCCGCCGCAGGAGAGACCGTAATCTTGACCATCAATTATAAAGGCAAATATCAAATTATGGTTAGCGATCCCTCCGGAGAATATCCAATAGAAATGTTATCGAACGTACTAAATCCGACTCAGCTTGCAGAAAACGCCATGTCGTTTATAATGCCTTCTTTTGATATAGTCTTACGGCTTGAACCTGTCGGATATGCAGAAAACATCCCCTATATCGACGAAAATGGTAAAACCAAGTATTGCGAAAAAGCAACCGTTCTCAAGAACGGAGGCACCTTATCGGCCGGCGGGTGGTACGTTGTCGAGGGAGACGTTACAATGCAAGCGATTTTCGTAATGGATCAGCAAGAAAGCATCCACATTATTCTCAAAGATAGAGCAAAACTGACATTGACCGGACTCGATGTCGGTAATAGCACTTTTTACTCTGCTATGACATTTGGAGCTTTATCAATCTACTCCCAAAGCACGGGCGACAACGCGGGTTCGCTTATTGCCGAAGGTATGTTTATTGCAATAAACCTAACCGTAAACGGCGGCTCTATCCAAGCAAAGGCAAAGACTTCAGGTGACAATGTTTCTTTAACTACAGGGAGCTTTATCATGAACGGTGGCTCCATCAACACAAATGATGCTATCATAGAACAATTGATCATGAACGGAGGCTCCATCAATGCAAATAATGCTTATATGCGTAACCTTACCATGAACGGTGGCTCCTTGAATGCCTCTAAATATCCCACAACCTTCGCTATCGCCAAAGGAACAATCATGGACGAAGACGGCAACGTGTATAGCGGCACTCTCACCTCCGAACAAATCATCGCTATCGCCGGCAAGACGCTTGTGCCTTCGTCGTTTAAAGGAAAATTCCTCTCCGACGTGAACATCGCCGTCGCTGACATCCCCGTGCAGAAGTATGCTGACGGCAAGCCCGTCTGCCCCTCTGTCGTCGTGACTGACGGCAAGGACACGCTCGAGGCCGGCACGGATTACACGGTTGTTTGCTCCAACAACAACGCAGTCACCTCCGCTACGCTCGACAAAGCAGCCGTCGCGCAAATCACCGGCAAGGGCAACTACGCAGGCGCAATCCAAAAACGCTTCTTCATCTGGAACAACGTCGGCAACTACGCCGCCGTGCAAGTGTTCCAAGATGCTGGTGGAAACACTCATGCTGAAATCGACGGTGCTTACGACGGCACGGATGCAGTCGCAATCGACGAAGATTTTGAGAATGTCGCCGTCAAGTTCAACCGCAAGTTCACTGTGAACCTGGAAAATGGCGGCTTTTCGACTATCATGTTGCCGTTCGACATCGAAGCGAAGAATCTGACCGGCGTGAAGTCGATTTTTGAATTCGCGGGCGTTTTTAAAAACAACGGCAAGAACGCGGTGGGAGTGAATTACGTCTGGTGCAATGCAACAATAGGCAAGCAAGAGCTTGAAAAAGGCAACCCAGATTGCAACGAGTTGTCAGGCAATCTTACCGCCTACACGCCGTACATGGTAGAGATGGATACGCCTACGCTCGGAATCGAGGGAAAAATTACGCTCAAGCCGAATTCTGGAAAAACCGTGGGCGATGCTCGCAAGGGTAACTGGGTGTTCCGTGGTACACTCCAGAAAGATGAATGGTCGAATGAAGACGATGATATCAAAAATGGCCAAGTTTGGACATTTGCCGCTTCCGCCAGCAACGGAACTTCTATCGGTAAGTTCGTGCAATTTGAAGGCCAGAATAGTGTGAATCCGTTCCAAGCGTACCTATACAACTTGAACGGAAAACAACTGGCTGGCACCGGCGAACTCGGCTCAATGGACATTGTCGTTCTTGCCGACTACATCGACTACACTGCCGTGCAAATCTTCAGAGTGGCGAACGGCAACAAGCATGCCGTCATCGATGGAAGTTACGGTGCCAGTGCAGATGAACCGGAAGCTGTCTCTATTCCGGCTGATATTGAAGTAAACAGTGTCGAAATGACACGTGAATTCCCGACAGGGAGCGATAATGCCTTCTCCACGACTGTGCTGCCGTTCGACGTGAATACGGCAAATGTCTCGGGTCTCAGGGCTGTGCTCCGTTATAACGGTATTAAAAATGGTTCAACTATCAGTATGAAGGTCCTGTGGGCAGAAAAGGGTTATATAAAGAATAAGGACGGTTCTGATAAGGAATATGAACATGCCCAGATGGCCGCAAATACTCCGTACTTGGTGCTGATGAAAAATTCTGAGTTCAAGCTCAAGAGCGAAGCTTATCCTATAACGCTCAAGCAAACTGCACTTGCCAATACGGAGATTGAAGGCTGCAATTGGGTGTTCCATGGCACTTGGAAATACAAGAAGTGGGGTTCCTCCTGCTCAACTGGAAAACAGGATTGTGATAAGGAAACAGGCTTTGCTTACGGCTTTGCGGCAAGCGCGTCCGAAGATAATAAAATCGATGTGGGCACGTTCGTGAAGGTTGGCGAAGGTGCATGGATCCGCCCGATGCGAGCCTACCTTGTCCGCAAGGATAAACTTCAGACTCCGCAGTTTGCTCGTGCGAACGGTGCTTACGTGAAACGTCCGACCGTCTTACCGGAGGAATTGCCTGAGCTCATGAGCATCGTTATCGACGGCGATGGTGACGAAAACGAAACGACTGTCATCGGCCAGTTCAACACGCGCACAGGTGAGTTCAAGATGAACTACGACCACGGCAAGTTCGACCTCAAGGGTCGCCGCGTGAATAGCGAAAAGCCGAACGCCCGCGGCGCCTACTACGGAAAGAAAGTTCTGAAAAAGTAGACCTGCGCGTCATCCTGAGGGCGCAAGCCCGAAGGATCCAGTGCTGTTTATACGTTCGTGAGAAGGAGATGCCGGCACACTGGCCGGCATGACAAAAAGCGAATGTCAAGCCTGCCACGTCCTAGTGCGCGGGCTTTGTTGTACACGCGCTTAAAAACAACCTACTTTCTAAGAAAATCTTTCGTACAAAGCGTCTCGTTCCACCGGAACGAGGCCTTCGTTTTTTATGAGGCTTTGCATGCGTTCCGGGCTCATGCCGACGGGAACCGTGGCACCTGCGGCATGCGTAATCTTCTCTTCGATAATCGTACCGTCCAAATCCGATGCGCCGGCGTGGAGGGCCTTCATGGCGGTCTCGATGCCCATCTGGATCCAGTAAGCTTTGATGTGCGGGAAGTTGTCTAAGAACAAACGAGAAACGGCGACTGTGCGCAAGATGTCTTCTTCGCTTGTGATGTTCGGGACGATTTGATGGAGCGCGTTGTGTTCCGGGTGGTACACGAGCGGAATGAACGCGAAAAAGCCGGGCGCTTCGTCTTGCAAGTCGCGGAGCATTTTCATGTGCGCGATGCGATCTTCGATCTTTTCGATGTGCCCGAACAGCATGGTCGCATTTGTCGGGATGCCGAGTTTGTGTGCGGCGCGGTGGACGTCGAGCCATTCTTCGCCGGTTTCCTTACCCGGGCAAATTTTATCGCGTACACTTTGTACTAAAATTTCGGCACCGCCGCCGGGGAGTGCGTCAAGGCCTGCGTCCTTGAGCGTTGCCATGATTTGCTCGGGCGACTGCTTGGAAATCTTGGCGAAGTGGCAGATTTCTACGGCGGTAAAAGCTTTCAGGTTTGCTGACGGAAATTCCTTGCGGAGTTTGCGCAGCATGTCGATATAGTAGTCGAACGGATGGTCGGGATGTAGCCCGCCGACGATATGCAGCTCGCGGGCGCCTCCGCGGATGGCTTCGGCGGCCTTGTCGCGGATGGTTTCGTAATTCCAGTCGTAAGCGGTCGGACTATCTTTCTTGATGCGGCTGAAGGCGCAGAATTTGCAGTGCAGCACGCACACGTTCGTATAGTTGATTTGACGGTTGTTCACCCAATAGACGGACTTGCCGTGGCGCGCTTCTTTTTCGGCGTTGGCGCGTGAGCAAAGTTCATCGAGCGGTGCGTTCAAAAATAAATCGAGAGCTTCTTGTTCTGAAATGCGAGACATGCTGTAAATATATTTAATTTGGTTGGTAGAACTTAGAGCTTAGAACTTAGAAAAACAAAAAAAACGCAGACTGAAATCTGCGCTTTTTAGTAGCGGGGGCAGGACTTGAACGCTGCGACCTTCGGGTTATGAGCCCGACGAGCTACCAACTGCTCCACCCCGCGTCGAGGTTGTCCCATATATAGAAAAAAATAATGGATTTGGCAACCCTGAGGGGCGTCTTAAAAGGTCGAATAAGTTTTTTTTATGTTTTTTTCGCCATTTTTGCGCGAATTTCAACTATACGAACTTCTTCAGAATGTGCTTGCTTGCATAGAAATAATCAATTCCACTGATGATTGTAATTGTGGTGATGATGCCCATTACGACAACGGGGAATTGTAGCCAGATGTTTTCGAAACCGGGGATTAGTGCGCGTACCGGATCGATGGCGCCGAGTAAAATCGCGACGATGCCAATGCCTTGCAGTGCTGTTTTCCATTTGCCGCTGCGGCGTGCGGGCATCACGAGGCCTTCGCTTGCGGCGAGCGTTCTCAGCGTCTCTACGCTGGATTCGCGGAAGTAGATGAGTGCGACCATCCACACCGGCGCATAGCCTGTCGCGATGAAGCACATGAAAATTGTCATGTTCGAAATCTTGTCGCTGAACGGGTCGAGGTATTTGCCGAGCGTGCTGACTTCGCCCATGGCGCGGGCGAGCTTGCCGTCGAGATAGTCGGTGAGCATGAACCCGAGAACCATCACGAGTGCAAGCACTTTGAACACGATGCTGTTGTTGCTGTAGTCCAAATCGTTGTCATAGAAGAACACCCAGAGGAAAAACGGCGTGAGCACGATGCGGCTCATGGTGAGCTGGCTTGCAATCGAGAGCGGTTTGCGGTGAGCCGGGTCGCGGTAGTACCAGTAGGCATATGCGGCGGTGGAGGCGGCAATCAGCAAAATGGAAATGACCATCATGATTTGCTGGAAGTTTTCCAGGTTCAGCAAATAGACGCCCATTGTGATGGTGATGGAAAGGTTTGCGAGCTTGCTCCAGCGGCGTTTGCGGGGGAGTTGTTTGCCTTCGCGAAGGACGCCCAGTGAGAATAAAGTATGCGAAATCAGTCGTGCGAGCAATACGGCGCATCCGACGCCCAGGAGTTTTTCGGCGCTCTCGTTTTGCATGAGGTCGCGTACAAAAATGCTGGTCATCACGATGAATTGCAAAAATCCATCGATAGTATTGAGCCAAAGCCTGTAATAAGGTTTTTCAATTTCTTGAAAACGAAGCTGGTAGAGGTTGACCCAGCCCATAACTAGCGCAATTCCGACGAAGGAACACGCCATTGTCGTCCAACCTTCCCAAATGAAGATTATGACGCAGACAAATACGAGTGCGCGCAATATGCTCCAAATGCGCGACCGCAGACGGACGTCTGATGGTTTTTCGGTCATAGATTATTCTCCAACAGTTGCTTTGCGTGGGTACGGACAGTTTCGGATGTTCCACCTAACATTCTAGCAATTTCTTCGATGCGTCCGTCCTTGTCGAGGTCGGTAATGGACGTAAAAGTCCTTCCGTCAACTTCTTTCTTGCTCACGGCGAGCTGATTTTGGGCGCGGCTGGCCACTTGATGCAGGTGGGTGATGGTGAGCACCTGGTGGTGCTTGCCCAAATTGCGGAGGGCTTCGCCGATGCTGTTGCCGGTTTCGCCCGAGATTCCGGAATCGACTTCGTCAAAAATGAGCAGTGGAACCTTGTCCAGGTCGGCCATGACGCTCTTGATGGCGAGCAGCACGCGGCTGAGTTCGCCGCCGGACACGGCTTTCTGTAGCGACTTTTCGCCTTCGCCCGGGTTCGGGGCGAGCAAAAACTCGATGCGGTCGGCGCCGTTTGCGCTGGGCGCCTGTTCGGTGATGCTCGTGAAGAATTTGGCCTTGGGCATGCCGAGGCTGTGCAAGATTTGTTGCACGGCCGAGTCAAAGCGCTGGGCGGCTTCGCGGCGTTTCTCGGTGAGGCTTGCTGCGAGGCGGTAGGTCTCGGCCTTGTGCGCGTCGGCTTTACGCTTGAGTTCTTCGAGGTCGGCGTCCAGATTTTCGAGGCTGTCGAGTTCCTGTTTGCGCTGTTCGGTAAGCGCGATAAGCCCGGCAACGTCGGTGCGGTACTTGCGCTTGAATTTTTGGATGAGCGCGATTCTGGAATTGGCGCGGTCGATCTCGACGGCGCTCATGGACTTTGCGGGGCGGAGCCTCTGCAGGTCCTTGCAGATTCCCTCGAACGGGTCCGCGACTTCGACGAGGGCGTTCAGGTCTTCTTCGTAGTGTGGAATTTTTTGGGCGAGACTGCGCAACTTGTACTGAAGGTTCTGGACCTGTTCGAGAATGCCGTTGTCGCAGCCGATAAGTGACTGGATCTCGTCCAGCAGATTGTGTTCCGCTTCGCTCTTGCTTGCTGCCGTGACTTTGTCTTCAAGTTCTTCTTCTTCGCCATCGCGGAGTGATGCTTTCGAAAGTTCGTCGTACTGGAATTTTAAAAAGTCTTTCTGTGCGGCGAGATTCTTGGCGCGGGATTCTGTCTCTTCGATTTCTGCGAGAACGCCGTTCCAAGCGTTATAACTGTTTGTGTAATTTGTTAGTAATTCGTTGTTGCCCGCGTATTCGTCGAGCATTTTGGCGTGCGTGCGGATATCGCGTAACAATAGTTGTTCACTCTGCCCGTGCATCTGGATGAGCGATTCGCCGAGTTCCTGCAAGTCGGTAAGGCTGACGACGGAACCGTTGACGCGGGCGCGGCCCTTTCCGTTTTCTAAAATTTCGCGGCGGATAATGAGTTCATCGTCTTCGTCGAGTTCGAGTTTTGCTAGAATCTGTTTGACATCGGGCTCGTTGGAAATGTCGAATGTTCCTTCGATGACCGCTTTTTCTTCACCTGTGCGGACCATCGACGCTTGCGACTTGTCTCCGCAGACCATGCGCAGCGCTTTCATCAGGACGGACTTGCCGGCGCCTGTTTCGCCTGTAATAGCGGTAAAGCCCCCGTGGAAGGGGACTTGTGCCTCCGCGATTAATGTGAAGTTGTTTATTGTAAGCTGCTTTAACATGATGGATAAAAAACTAATCTCTACTTCTCAAATTCAATGATGCTTCTGTAAATGGGTCTGCCTTCTTTGCGGTACTTGCGTTCGAATCCTGTCGTGATGCCTTCGGTGGGTTCAGCCGTGTTGCGTTCGATGACCTTGCAGGTCGGGAATGCGTCGAACGTTTCAAGTGCGATTTCGTTGTATTCCTTGTGGTCGGTACCCCAGTAGAACTTGCGCTTGCCCGGTTTCAGGCAGCGTGCGACTTCCGCCAAAAAGTCTGGGCGGAGCAAACGGTTCTTGTGGTGGCGTTCTTTTGGCCACGGGTCCGGGAAGTACATGTGGAACGCATCGACGGTGTTGTCTTTCACGGCGTCACGCAAGAAGTAGAATACGTCACCGCGCAACATGGCGGCGTTGCCCTGGGCGACGATGCCGCGCTTTTCCATGCGTTCGTGTGCAAAGGCTGCCCACGTGAAATCCCATTCGCTACCCATGATAAAGTAATCCGGGTGCATCTCGGCGTAGTCCGTCATGAAGTTGCCCTTGCCGCTTCCGATTTCCACTTCGATGTGCCCGTTTTCGTTCGGGAACATGTCTTTCCAGGTGAAGTCGAGCTTGTGCGGCAAACCATCCGGCGTCTTGATGGGCTTGCGGTCGCCATTTGTGCGGAACACGTAATGCCACAGCGCCTTCATTTGCGGGTCCTGACTCAAGTCGCGGTAAAATTCCGGAATCACGACTTCCTTCGGCGCCTTTTCTTCTTCTAAAATTTCGTTATTGATTTCTTCTGCCATGTTTTTGTTCCTATTAAACTTTTCTGGATCCTTCGTCCCTATGGTCCTCAGGATGACAATGCCCGCACATCTCGTTCTGCGCATTTCGCTTTGCGTTTATCACTCTCGTCTAAATAAACGCTACAATCTTCTCCTTGAACTTGTCCGGAATTCCCTTGTCGAGCGCATCTCGGATGTGCCTCTCGGAATACTTCATTGAAAAATGGCTCAAGATGATTTTTTCGCACTTGATGTCGTCGCCGAGTTCGTTGAGCGCATTGACGATGTCTTTCAAGTGGCTGTGCCCCTTCTTTTTGCTCATAGCCTCTTCGCCTTCGTCGAGGAACGTGCATTCCGTAATGAGCACCTTCGACTGGAAAACGTGGCTGTTGTCGAGCAGACTTTCGCCAAGGCAATCGCCCATGAAGCTCACGAGCGGTTCATAGACTTCGCGCGTGATTTCGACACCGTTCTTGCGGAGTTCGATAATTTCGGTCGCGGATTTTCCGAGGTATTCGTCCTTGAGTTTTTTCTTGTAAAAGTACAGCGTGCCGCCCATCGCCGGGATGGAGTGCTTGACTTCGAATGGCTCGAATGCGATTTCCTTGCGGTATCTCAGGAATTGTCTGTTGCCTGCCGTGACGGGTTCAATTTCCGGATAACGGAATTTCGCTTCGGACACGCCTTCGAACATGGCTTCCGCCTTGATCCATTCCCTTGCGTTTTCGGAGATGTTCTCCGGCATGTAATAGACGCTGTCGCGTTCGACGCCCATCATCTTGCGGAGGCTGTGGTGACGCATGAGGCAACGCGCATGGTCGCCGTGGGCGTGAGTCAGGAACACGTGGTCCAGGGGAATCGCCGAAAGCGGGCATTCACCCATGTCGATGCAAAAGTCCAGTTCGGGAATCTGGATATATGTCGCGAGTCCGGAAATCGAAAAACCGGAAATTGGCGAACAGGGCGTATCGACGTGAATCTGCCGCAAAGCGTTATGTATGTACTTGTTTTCGTTCACTTTTTTACCGCACGATAATTTAGCAAATAACGTTGGATAAAAAATGACACTTCATTCTCGAAAAACAAAAAAGCAGCCCTTTGCGGAGCTGCTCTTTGAAAACACAAAGCTATAGTTACTTTGCCGAAACGATATTGTCGAAATCGGAGCACGACATCATCTCGATGTTCACACCCATGGCCTTGCTACGGGTCCTGTCGTTACCCTTCTTTTCGGGAATGCGGAAGCAGAAGTCGTACTTGTTGCCCCTGTCGGTCGGAATCCCCATCTTGAAAATGCGGAGGCGTTCGTAACCTTTGCGGGTGATTTCATGGTAGTCGTAAGTGTTCTTGACGCGTTCGAGGCGTTTTTCCTGGCTGAATTCCAGTTCGTTCGTAATTGGACCCTCGAGGTTAATCGGGAGGGAGTTCTGGAAGCGGAGCTCAAGTTTGCCGTTCGTCTTCACGATGGACGTTTCGGACGGCTTGATGAGGTAACGCTGTTGCGGAATGTTTCGATAGGCGATGTTGTGGCTTGACGCCTTGCGCACGCCGCAGACTTCGCGCATGTCCGGATCGGCATTGAAGTCGATATCGCGGCAGATGGGGGGAAGGTCGGTCGGAATTTCGAGTTCATCCCCTTTCTGGGAGGAGCCGCCGCAACCGACTAACGTTGAAATTGCAAGGACGCAAATAGGCAACAAAATTTTTTTCTTCATGTTCGTAAATATAAGATTATTATACAACAAAACGATTTTTTTTTTGAATTTGTGAAAAAATACGTGTTTTTTTCTGTCTTTAAACGTATTTTGTAAAAATTTATTAACCAAATATAGCGTATAAACGCATTTACCCTTTGGACTTTGAAAAAATATTCTATCTTTGGCGTTGAAAAAGTGATTGGGGTTCAAATGAAAATCTACAGCTGGAACGTCAATGGTATTCGTTCCGTACTGAAAAAAGGCTTTGATGACTGGTTCTCCGCGACCGATCCTGATGTGCTGTGCCTTCAGGAAGTCCGCGCCGAAAAGAACCAGGTTCCCGAAGTCGTAAGCCGCGAGGGCTACTACACTTACTGGAATGCGTGCAAGCGCAAGAAAGGTTACAGTGGTGTAGCTATCTACTCCAAGATTGAACCCGACGCGGTCAATTACGGCTTTGACATCGAGGAATTCGATGAAGAAGGCCGCGTGCTCCAGCTTGTGTTCCCGGACTGGGTGCTCAACAGCATCTATTTCCCGAACGGCGGCCAGGGCGATGACCGTCTGGACTACAAACTCCGCTTTTACGATGCGTTCCTCGAAAATTCCAAGCAGTGGCTTGCGGACGGCAAGCATGTGGTGACCGTCGGTGACTACAACACCTGCCACAAGGAAATAGACATCGCTCGCCCCAAGGAAAACGAGAACGTGAGCGGCTTTTTGCCGATTGAACGCGCCTGGATGGACAAGTATGTCGAAAACGGCTTTGTCGATACGTTCCGCACGCTGCACCCGGATACCCGTGACGCTTATTCCTGGTGGTCGAACCGCTTCGGCGCCCGCGAACGGAATGTCGGTTGGCGTCTGGATTACGCGTTTGTCGATGCCGCCCTCATGCCGAACGTGGTGAGTTCAGAAATTCACAGTAGCGTGATGGGTTCGGACCATTGTCCGATTAGTTTGGAACTGGAACCGCCGTTTGCGCCGCTCCCGATCAAAAAATCCGACGACGTTTAATTCCTGTTATCTTATTTTGTCTTTGCGATAATCCAGGCTTCGTCATAGAACTTCGTGGCTTCCCCCAAATCGGTGAGGAATACCATGCGCTTTATTTCTTGCCCGTTCGGGTTGATAACGCGGTTGCTCTTGAATTTTTCGTCGATGACTTCGAGACTGGCCTTGTTCGGCGTCGCGTAATTGATGTACTTTGCAAGCTGGGCGCCAATGTTTGCATCCAGAATATAGTTCATGAACGCGTAGGCGCCTTCGACGTTAGTGGCCTTCGAACTGAGCAGCATCGCATCGACCCACATGAACGAACCTTCCTTGGGAATGACGAATTGGAGCGTCGAATCCTTGTCGATGGCCGCTTGGGCTTCACCGTTAAAGACGATAGCCGCCCAGTTCTCACCGGAAAGTACTTTGTTCTTACCCTCGACGGAACCGTCGAAGCCGACAAAGTTCGAATCCTTTTTTGCCTGCAATAAGTATTCTACGGCCTTGTTGATTTCTTCTTGCTTTACGCTGTTCGCGTCAAAGCCGATTGCCTGGAGCGCCATGCTCAGCATGGAACGGCTTTCTCCGAGAAGGCTGAATTTTCCTTTGGTGTTCTTGGCGTCAAAGAGCATGGAATAGCTTGCGCTGTCCGGATGAATCGGTTCTCCGCGGAAGAGAATCCCCGTAGTGCCCCAGAGATATGGCAAGCTGTAGGCGTTTGTCGGGTCGTAGGCTTGCCCGAGGAACTGCTGCGCGACGTTGACTCTGTTCGGAATTTTGTTCGAGTCGAGAGGTGCGATTAGCCCTAGCTGGATCATCTGCTGGATAACGACATCCGATGCGATGATGACGTCGTATTTTTTTGTGCCCGCGGTCTGCAGCTTGACAATCATCTCTTCTTGGGCTTCGTAAAGTTCAAGATTGACCGCGTAACCCGTTTTTTTCTCGAAGTCCTTGAGCAAGCTCGGATCGATGAACTCGCTATATATCATTACGGAAACAGTCTTCCCGGAACTCTTCTGTCCTTGTGTATCGTTACAGGCGGTAAGAAATACTGCAAAAAAGGAGAGTAAAAGGAGAATTTTTTTCAATTTCTGTTTCCTTATGGGAATGGATCGTCACATTGTTGATACAAAAATAAATCAAATGTATGGATTTTTGTTTGTCTTTTATGGTAAAAAGATTTTTTTGCAGAAATTATGGCTGAAAAACGGGTAATGTAAAAATTCACAACGGAAATTTTAAGATTTTTATAAAAAAAGTTGTTTTGGCGAAGTGCATAATGCTATATTAAACACAACATATAACCAAGGAGACTTAAATATGTTTAAAAAAGTTATTCTCGCCGCACTTATTGTGACTAGTGCTGTATTTGCTCAGGTTAACGTTGGTGGCCGTGCCGCATTTACCTTTGGTACATCCTGGGGTGGTGGCGATGGTGAAAAGAACTGGGGCGCCGGTTTTGTTGCTGGTATTGATGCTAAGATTCCTATAAATCAGAATCTTGCCTTTGTTCCGGGTTTGGAAGTCGAACTTCGCAGAATCTCCGATGAATACGAATCCCATGGGTATACTATAGAAAATTCCCTTTCCATGTGGTACTTGGATATTCCTCTTCTGCTCCGTATCAATGCTACCCCGCAGTTCTTCATTGACGTTGGTGGCAGTTTTGGCTTTAACCTGAGCTCTGAAGTGACGAGGGAAGCTGCTGGCCACTCTGAAAGCGCCGATGTCGGCGATCAGATGGAAACGGTTGATCTCGGTGGCATTGTCGGTTTTGGCGTTGCTGTCATGCCGAACCTCGACGTGAACGTCCGCGCCACCATCGGTTTTACCGATATGGCTAAGGAAGGTGAAGGTTCCAAGAACCTCCGCTTCCAGGCTGGCGTGACCTACTGGTTCATGTAATCGTAAGCTGATTATTGAAAAAACACCTTCATGGAAAATGAAGGTGTTTTTTTTTGCAATTTTTTTCTTTTTATCTATCACTGTTTTAGATTATATTCAATCAAAGACATATCCAAGGAGATTAAAATATGTTCAAAAAAATTATTCTTGCCGCTCTCATCGTGACGAGCGCTGCCTTTGCGCAGTTCCAGCTGCATGTCGGTGGCCGTGCCGCCTTTAATTTCGGAACCATCTATGGCGATACCCCGGAAGGCGTCTCGTGGAAGTGGGGCCCCGGTTTTAATGCCGGTGCTGCCGCCAAGATGGACATCACCCCGCTGGTGACATTCGTTCCCGGCTTGGAAGTGGAACTCCGTACGGCATCTGCCGATATTCCGTTCTACGATAAGAGCTCTTTCGCGTTCTGGTACATTGATTTCCCGCTGTTGGCCCGTTTCAACATCACTCCGCAGTTCTTTGCCGATGCTGGCCTTAGCGTGAACTTTAATATTGTTGCTCAGCAGACCATAGAATTTGAGGGCGTGTCCGAAACCGATGATGTTGAAGAAGCTAAAACAGTTGACTTTGGATTCATAGCCGGTGCCGGTTTTACCGTGATTCCGAATCTCGATATCACGCTCCGCTTTGTGATTGGCCTAACCGACATGGTTGACGACATGGAAATGGGTACCAAGAACTTGCGCGCACAGCTCGGCGTGACCTACTGGTTCATGTAATCGCAATCTGGAATCCTGAATTTCGCACCCGCATCTTTTGCGGGTGTTTTTGTTCGAATTAGACTAACAAAGTCAAAGGAATTTATTCTATATTAAAACCGTTCTAAAAAAGGAGACAACATGTTTAAAAAGATTATCCTTGCTGCCCTTGTCGTGGGTACCGCCGCTTTTGCACAGATAAATGCAAAATTCGGTGCCGATGCCGCGTTCACCTTTGGCACGATGTGGGGCGAAAACGGCGATAAGCTTCATAATAGCTGGGGCCCTGGTTTCGCGGGCGGTTTAAGTGCTAAAATTGCCATCAGTTCATCGCTTTCCGTTATCACAGGATTGAACTTCGAATATCGTAAAGTCTCTTCGGATTTTCTCAGTGAGGGCTTGATAGATTTGATAAAGAAAGCTGCCAAGCAAGAATACGGAAGAGATTATAGTACGGAAGAAGTTCGCCATGAGCTTGGTTGCAGCAGCGATTATAGCGACGAGTGCATGCTGGACATGCTTACGCTGATAGACGCTGCGTTTTCGTTCAAGTATCTCACGGTTCCTCTCGTTATTCGTTACAATATGAATCCTGACTTTTTTGTGGAGGGCGGCCTGTCTTTTGCGTTTAACTTGAGCGCTTATTTTGATATGTCATACGAAAGCCGATCCAATAATATCGAAATTTCTTCCAATAGCGTAAATCCTGTTGAATTGGGAGCCGTTCTTGGTCTTGGCTATTCATTTTTGCCGAATCTCGAATTTAATTTGCGTTTTGATTTAGGTCTTACTGATATGATTGAAGGTCGTAAGGCCCTTGCTTCTATTTTTAGCACAATGGGAGAAAATGCGGAGGTGTTTATTCCGTACCTCGAGTCCAATTACGGATTCAAAAACATGCGCTTTCAGGCGGGTTTGACCTTCTGGTTCAACTAATTGAAACTTGAAATCCTGAATTTTGCGCCCGCATGTTGAGTGCGGGTGTTTTTTTTGCATTGGTGCTTCTTTAGGGAATTTTTTATGCTATATTAAAAACAAACAAATCAAGGAGTGATGTATGTTTAAAAAGATTATTCTTGCTGCCGCTCTTGCTGTGAGTGCTGTATTTGCACAAATGGACGTCAGCGCCCATGCTGCTTTTAGCTATGGTACGATTCGGACTGATGATAAAGCTGCAGAAATCGATTGGGGGGCAGGTTTTATTCTCGGCCCCGAAGTCAAGTATTACGTCAACCCGATGATCTCCGTGATTTCCGGTTTGGAACTCGATTACCGCAGGGCTTCCGATGACTATTTTGTGGAGTACGACCGTTATCTTGACCCGGATCTTAGGAACTATACAGTCACTGAAACGATGACCTTTATGTACTTGGACATTCCCTTGCTGTTGCGTATCAATCCGGTTCCGTTCTTCTTTGTTGATGCCGGTATGACTTTTGGTTTCAACTTGAGCGCAAGCCTTGCTACTGAATACGATGGCAATACTTCAAGTGACGATATTTCTGAATCGGTAAAGTCTTTTGAATACGGTCTTGTATGTGGTTTGGGATTTACTGTGCTTTCGACTTTTGAATTTAACTTCCGTGCAGCCTTCGGAATGACGAGCATGGCGAAAAAAATAGACGACTTCAATAACTTGCGTTTGCAGTTTGGTATCTCTTACTGGACTTTCTAACCGCTTAAGCTGCTTGAAAATGTATTGCCCGTCACTGAGTGGCGGGCTTCTTTTATAAAAACAGCTTTTCTTGGCCGGAAAACTTGTAAAAAAAGATGATTTATGCTATATTCAGAAAAAACATATAAATAAGGAGTTAAAATATGTTCAAAAAAATAATTCTGGCAGCTCTCATAGTGACCAGTGCAGCCTTTGCCGATTTCTTTAGCGTTGGTGCCCGTGCGGCGGCCAACTTTGGTACGGCTTGGGGTGATGATGCGGACGATGCAACGTGGGGCGTCGGTTTTAATGCGGGTGTCGCCTTAAAAATCGATATTCTCCCGGTGATAACGATTATCCCTGGATTGGAAGTGGACTATCGCCGTATGGGCGGAGAAACAGATTATTCGGATGGTTTTAGTGAAATTTCTACGGATGAAACCTTGGGCATGTGGTACTTGGACATCCCGGTTTTGGCGAGAGTCAAGCTCATTCCGATGGTCTATCTTGAGGGCGGTGTCGCCTTTAGCTTTAATTTGTCTGCTACAATGGATTATGATGAAACAGAAACCAAACCAAATGGCGAAACTGAAAAAGAATCCGGCGACATGAGCTATTCGAAGTTCGTCAATACCATGGATATTGGTTTGATTGTCGGCGCTGGAATCTCCCTGATGGACAAGCTGGATGTTGATTTCCGTTTAGTCCTTGGCTTGAACAGCTACACGGATAAAGATGAAGTAGGCGTGAGCATGAAGCACATGCGTATGCAGGCCGGTGTGATTTACTGGTTCTAATCTCGCTTAAAAAGCGCAAAAATTATCGCCCGACTCGTTAGAGCCGGGCTTCTTTTTTATTTTAACTCGATCTTGAATTTTTCAGGAGAAATGAGTTTCTGCATGAAAGACTTTTCTTCGGGTACCGAGGAATCCTCTATTTCAAGAACGGCGCTGAGATAGAGGTAAATGATTCTCTGGGCTTGCTCCCTGGCGCGTTTCTTGAGTTCGTCGTAATTTTCCTGTTCGTATTTCTTTTGCTCGTAAACGAAAAATTTTTTGAAGTCTTCGAACTTGATGCTGTTGAACCATCCCGCTTTTTCCATAACCACATCGATACTTTCAAAATCAATGCTGTGACTCAAAATCTTGGGATCGGGTAAAGTGATGGTGATGGTCTTCGTGATTTTATCGACAAAAATTTGGATGTCCTTCATGTCGTACCCGAGCTTGACATCGCCTTTGTAAATGAGGACAAACTCCTTGACGGACTTGTTGATTCTCCAGGCGGGGAGTGATTCCACCAGTTTTACGACATCCTGGTAAGATGCCATTTTGCGGTACTGATGGTGAAGCGTGCCTAACTCGGATATTTCATGTATTTGATGTTCGATGAATTCACTCGTGATGTCTTTTCGCGAAGTCCCGAACAAGTCAAACTTGTTGATTATCATCATGCTTACGACGGTGCAGAAGAACACCGCCATGCAAACAAGAACAGTTATCAGCAAGATTTTGACAGGACGTTTCATGG
>JAEEGG010004344.1_pt1 | contig 34492 bp, 22 predicted proteins | sample 9134161 | NCBI WGS metagenome assembly JAEEGG01 (sample SAMN16246543, study PRJNA631951) | gut metagenome | biome: gut microbiome; feature: rumen; material: CR-attached | host: Bos | place: Iran: Karaj | collected 2018-10 | reverse complement strand
GGCTCATACGATTTTATGACCTTCACCTCTTGATTCAGGTTGTTCTGCGCCATTACGGTGCACGAACCTAACATTGTCAGAATCAGGATATTTCGTTTCAAACGTATCATATCTGTATGTCGGTTTATTCTTGTTCTTGAATTGTGTTTTCTTCGGCAGGTGCTTCGGTATTCTCTTCTGAATCAGAAGGTTCAGCCGATTCATCGGTCTGCTCGGCAGCGGGTTCTTCAGCGGCTGGCATTTCAGCAGTTTCGCTGGCTGGCTCTGCTGCTTCAGGCTCGGCCTCGGTGGTTGCCGCTGGTTCCTCAATCACTGATTCGTCCACCTGCGGCGCACTCTCCTGCCCGTTTTGCGGCTCTGGTGTGTAGGTCGCGGCCGATTCGGTCATCGGGGCCTCCATCAGTTGCATTTGGGCAGGCTGGCTGTTATCGCTTGTTTCCTTGTTCTCTTCAGGCTCTTCTCTGTCGTTATAGTAATTGTTTTCGTTGTCGTTACCGCCACTCATATCAATCGTTACTTCAACCTCCTGCTTCGAGTTGTCGTCAACAAACTTGGTGCTTTCCGCGTCAACAATGAGTTTCAGTTTGGCGTTGGCCTCGGCCACAATGCCGTCTTTGGTGTCGCCGTAGTTGTCGATGACGCTCTGCAGGTTGGCTTTGGCCTGGAAGCGGTCGTTGCGGCTCATGCATATGTCAGACAGCAGGAAGAACGATTTGGCAATCCAGTAGATGTGCGACGTTCCAGAGCCGATAAGTTTGTTAATCTCATCCTCTGACTTCTGCAACTCGTTCTGTTCGAACAACATACGAGCAACCATATACTGAGCCTCGGCACCCTCGCGGCTGTTCATATCCTGCGCCAGAATGCGGAATTGTGTGATGGCTGGGTCCAACTGGTTTGTTTGATAGTAACTTACGGCCATTATGTGGCGTGCGGTGCGCACCTGCTCGTCCGAAACCTTGTCGGTGATGAGCAGTTTGCGGGCCGACTCAAGCGCGTTGTTGAAGTTGCTGTCGGCAAAGGCCGTTTTCATCTGCCCCTCGCGCGCAATCATCAGGTTCGACTTCACTTCGGCGTTGTCTTCCAACTGTTTATAAAGGTTGTAAGCCTGCTTGTAGTCCTTGTCGTTCTCGGCCAGAGTGGCTGAACTCAACAGCGCTGCCTCGGTGAAGGTGTTTTTCTGCTTCCCTGCCACAGCAATAAAGTCGGCTTTGGCCGCGCTGTTCTTATGCAGTTTCAGGTTGCAGTCGCCGCGATAGTAGGTCGCGTTAAGCGAGAAACGACCGCTTGGGAACTTGTCCAGATAACTGTCGAACAGGCCTGCGGCTTCGGTCCAATTGCCTGACATATAGACTTTTTCGGCCGATGCGTAGGTAAGCGAGTCGCGCTCGTTCTGGTCGATGTTGCCCTTACCCTTGCTCTGCGCGTAGTCGAAATAATCGTCAACCTTGTTCATGTCCACGTAGACGTTCTTCAAAGCAAACAGCGCCTCGTCGGCCTCCGATGAGCCAGGGTATTTCTCAATCACATTCTTGAAGTTGTCGATTGCCATATAGTTCTGACCATCAGCATAGTAGAGCAAGCCCGTTTGAAGCATTGATTTAACCACATACGAACTGTTCGGATAGTTCTTCGCCAACAGGCGGAAATCGCTGATTGCCAATTGTGTGGAATCGAGAATCGTATAGGCGCGGCCACGTTCAAAAAGTGCGTCGGCGGCATATTTCGAATTCGGATAACGCTTCAGCAAATCGCTCATTGCCAGAATCTTGCCGTGCAGATTCTTGTCAAGTCCCATTGCAAAACCCTTCTGGAACAATGCGTATTCGGCATCGAACTTATTCATGTCGGCGGCCATTCCGTAGTAGAGCACGGCATCGTTGAACTTCGACGAAACAAAGTAGCAGTCGCCTATGCGGATGTAACTGTCGGCCAGTTTGGCGGTATCGGCCGTGGCGGGCTTCTCAACATATTTGCGGAACCAGTCGGCGGCTTTGATGTATTTCTTTGTCTTGAAATTGCAGTAACCGATGTTGTAATAGCACGTCTTGTACTCGGGCATTGTGTAGGCTCCAGGCGTGGTTAGCAACTGGTTGTAGGCATCGGCTGCCCTATCGTACTCCGCCATGCGGTAGAGCGCCTCGGCCTTCCAATAGCAAGCCAGAGCGCGTATCTCCTTGTCGTACGCTTTGAGCGATATGGCCTGGTCGAACGCAGCAACCGACTCGTCGAACTTCAGGTTGTTGAACAGTTCGAGTCCGCGGAAATAGGCCACGCGCTGCCATGCCGACTGCATCTCGGCCGTCTTGTTCTTAATTTTGGCGATGGTGGCAAGTGCTTCCTCATAGTTTTTGCTTGACAGACAAACCTTTACCATATATTCGTACACCTCGTCGCGGTGAATCGATTTCGGATAGAGTTCGAGATATTTGTTGAAAGCCTTAAGTGTCTCGTTGAAAGGCGAATAGGCTAATTCATACGACAGTTTTGCGTAGTTGAGCAGCGACTGTTCCTTGATTCGGTCGTTGAAATCGTATTTTGACGCCGCCTCAAAGGCCAAAAGCGCCTTATCCTTCTGCTCCAACTTCATATTTGAGTAGGCAATGTGGAAATAGGCGTTCTGCGTCAGTGCGTCGTCGAGGTTAGTCACGTTCGACATTGTGTTAACGGTTTGCTGGAAGTCACCCGTCTTAAAGTACGCATAACCAAGTTGATATATATCCTCGCGAGTGTAGTTGCTGGCGTTGCTCTTGTAGTTCTCCAAATAAGGTAAAGCCTCGGTGTAGAGCCCTTTGTTGTATAGCGCCTCACCCACTATGCGCAACATCTCGGCCTGACGCTTGGCATCGCTTTTCTCGAGCAACGGACGACCCAACTCCAGCACCTTGTCGTCTTTCCCCTGAAGGAAGTAAATCTGCACCCTGTAGTACGGCACAACGGGCGCGAAAGCGGGGTCGTTCTCGATTTTTGCAAGATTGTTGAGCGCCGTTTCGTAGTTTTTGTTGGCGTAAGCCAGATGAGCGTAGAAATAGATGGCTGGCGCCGAATATTTATTGTTCTTGTCAATCAGTTCGTAGAACATTTTCTGGGCCTTCTCGGTCTGCCCCAGTTTGAAGTAGCAGTAGCCCTTCTTGAAGTAGAGTTCGGCCTGCTGGTCGCGGTTCAGGTGCTGCTTCCACACCTTGTCAAAGTACTCGATGGCCTCGCGATAGTGGTTCACGCGGTATTGGTAGCGGCCCATTTCGAAGTATGCGGTGCGCGTGCGCGGACTTTCAGGATAGTTGATAATGAACTTGCCGATGCGGTATTCAGCATCGTTGTTGAAGAGTTCGAGGGCGCACAGCGCGGCATAATATTCAGCATCGGCCTTGATGTCGGCAAACTCATCACCATAGCGCGACACCACCCGCTCAAAAAACTCCTGCGCCTGCGAATAGTGCTGCTTGCTGAACAAATCGACGCCTACGCGGTAATCGTAGTCCTCGTCGCTATAGATTATCGATTTCTGTGCCGAAGCACTTAAAGCCGTTAGTGAGATAACGGCCGCCAAACATCTGGCTAATAATTTTCTATGCATAAAAGAATGAACTAAATGGGAACGCTCCCGCCCCCCGTTTCTATTCCAATTTTGAGTCAAATCAGCGTCATTTTCAGCCCAAATCTGGCTCTTATTATCCAGAACAAATAAAATCGTTTTCAGCAACATGCAATTTGTGCAACGAAGGTTTTAATTAACAAGTGAGTGTTTATTTATTGACGGATGGGAAAATGAACGCAGATGACGCAGATTGAAGGGATTTATGGGATTTTTCGCATAGATTACACAGATTTTCATAGACAAATATCTTCTGCGTAAGCCAAACCTATAGGTCACCGGAAGAATATTGCAAAAAAAATCCTTGTTATTGATTAACAAGGATTTTTTGGAATACGTATTTATGCTTTAGTTTATTTAGTCTTCCAAACCTATCTTTACTTCTACTTTCTCTCCGATGGATGATATTACTACGGTTCGATAATTTACAGTTTCATAAAAGGTATAGCCGCTTTTTTGTACTGCTTTAACTTGATTTGTTGTTCCAACATTAAGTTGCAAATTCAACTTACCATAACCGTTAACAACACCCTTAAATTCGTTATTTACATATACATTAAATGGGTCACCAGACTGATTCACAACCGTCAATAATCCCAATTGTGGTATTGTGCTTGCCCATTCTTCTGCAAACTCCACTATTTTATCAAATATTGACACAAATAGTTCACCAAATTCTTCTTCTTCAGCCGAATAATCTATAATGTTTGCAGGGTCGTTAACATCGTTGGCCACATTACTGAATAATTCATATTGCTTTTTCAATTTTGGAATAAGAGCGTTTCCTTTTTCAATCACTTTTTTCCATTCTGGGGTTAGTCCACCTATTTTGGCATCCAAATCATCATGTTCCTGAGCCCCCAGTTGTTGTGATATCTCTTTTACCATCATTCCTATCATGCTGTTTGGATTTGTGGCAGGATTTGTGTTAACGGCATCTTCGGCCATATCTATCAACATACATAATGATAAGTAATCTTCGTTTATTTCGCCCAGTTTCTTTTCTTTCTCTAAATTCCAATTAATCCCTTTACAACCATAAAGTGAGAAATCTGTCAGAAAATATCGAGAGACAAGTGCATCTGCTTCATTTTGGCAATCTTTCAATTGTTGTTTCACGAATCCAATTACAGCATCAATTAAGTCACCGTCGGCTTTCGAAAGTTTTTGTATAGCGTCTGCCCAACTATCGGTGTTAAGATGGGGACCTTCAACATCGACAACTACGCTGAAGCCACTTTCCCTGAAGTTTTTATTTTGTTCTTCTTTGTTTTCAACCTTAAATCCACCGGAAACCGAACCTAACGCCCCTTCCATACTGGCAACCATTTCATCTATGTTTTGCTCTTTTTTTTCTGATTGGTTACGTATTAATTCTACTGTAACCTTTGATGTTTTTCCTATGCCCGAGACAAAATGAGTACCATAACGCGTTTTAAATTCATCGTACTTTCCTTCATTCAATAACGCTTTTGCTTCTGGTGTAAACTCAGGTTCGTCAGGATAGAAATAATTACCGAAATCGACAGTTGCAATAAAAACAAGTCGCTCGGTTTTCTGCATAGATTCTTTTAACAATTGTGATGCCTGTGATGCCCCGACGGAAAAAGTATTTAAGAATGAAACGCTTTCAGATGCATTCGTACTTTTCAATTGCTGATACTCCTGTTCATTTTTGGTATAAAATACCTCAACATGTGTTTTTACACCTGCTGTACCTTGTTTTTTTAGTAAGCTGGCGTCACGCGAACTGCTAGTAAAACATTGCCGTGTTGTCATAAATGGGTCGGCAATGTTTATACTTTTGCCAGGTTCAATTGCGGCCTGCTGACCGTATATTTTGAACATTGACGCATCATAACTACTTCTTCCTTGTGCCCATGAGCCAAATACTATACCCATAAAGGCCATACATACAATTGTTTTTTTCATTACTAAATATTTTATAATTAAAAATTTACGTGATTCAGATTGTTTGGTTTTCCATATTCATAAATTACATCGCGCAGTAGGTTACCATGCTTATTACAATTATAAAAACAAACAATTAATAAGAGCCTTAACCATGATGCCCCAAACGGGCATCAAATGCCGCCAATTTGGGCATCTATAGCAACTCGGAATAAACCTTAAAGAAATCACGCTGAAGGGCTATTGAAATTTGAAGCAATTGGTAAGTGTCGATAACTTCCTTTTTGAATATTTTGCTAATTGTGCGCGAATTGCACGACAACTGCTGCGCCAACCAAATATTGGTACGTCCCTGCCGATGCATTTCGGCGCGTATTATTTCTCCTATGTGGGGTAATCCATTCATCAGTTGTTGTTAAATGAATCTCAGCCCAATTCCCCAGCAACCAAAAAGAAAGGCGTTTGCCATTTCGTTTTAATCGCTTATTATCTTGTCGAGGTACCCCTACCTTTGTGTCTAATAAGCACGAAACGGCTCACGCCAACGGCGTGAACCTCTCGCTTGCTTATTCCGACACTTTGTTTACTTTGGGGTGTTTCGACAAGAGGAACAAGAGCGTAAGACTCTTAATGTTAATATATTAAATCAAATACTTTTCTTTACTTAATTCATTAATGTTTTTTTATACAAATCAAATCCGCCCCATTAACACTTGGTTCGGACTTGCACAAACTTACAAAAGATTCTCAAATTGTGTTAAGATTTCGGATTCGCCAAAGATAATAAGGCCATCACTCCATCTTTCTTGTCCCATTGCATTCGGGATAGCCCGAGCAACTCCAAAACTCTTTGCCGGCATTCATACCCTTCTTCGCAACGCGGCGAATCATCGGTTTGCCACACTTGGGGCAAGCGGGCGCATCGGCCTTAATGCTTTGCTCTGTGCGATACGCGAGTCTTTCGGCGGTCAGTCCTTCGGTAAAACCGCCTTCTTCACGGAATGATTCAAGAAGATTGTTTATCAGGTTGTTAAGTATCAGAATAAGGCGGTTGCAGAGTATCAACAGGCAGCGTGCTTCTGTAATCGAATCGTTTGAGCAAAGCCACGCATCGAATTTGTGTTTCTGCGCCAATATGTGTATGCTGCTATAATACTGAACGTCATCTTTGTAGGTGGGTTTATCCAACAGAACAGCATTTACCTGCCTGCATTCTTCCGATTTAACCGACCACGGCAATTGCTCGTTCTGCAACAGCCAATTCAGATAATCGTTAGCCAACTCAGCAAGGCTTGCGCGGGCAACATCGGTGAGTTTCATCTCCGTCTCTTTCGATGTTGAATGTCGAGAGTTGCCTTCTGCAATGTTTGCAGGCACAGAACGTGCCGCTTGCGTCATTTGGTCATATTGGCGGCCACAAGGGTCGTTTGAGCGGTTCAAATAGCGTTTACAGAAATCTTGCGTCGCAAGTTGAATGATGTTGGCCATCACCCACGCGTCAAGCCAAAAATAACCGAAATTGCGGATTTGCATTTGCTTTGGCATTGTATTTTAGTTTTTTACGGTTGCTAATATAGTTTATTTCGCTATATCGCAATATCGAAATAGCGCAATCGCGTAAAAAAATCGACATGACCACCCATCATTCCATATTAACACCCAAATGTTTATTAAATAAAACACTACTCGCATTCTTGAAAAACACTAAATAATACTTTTGATGCGGTATGAAAGGCCTCGTTTGGGGTGCAATCGCATAATCAAATCGAAACATAAAAAAGTGATACGATGGACACAATGGACACCAAAATTCAACTGACCGACGCAACTATCGCGCAGCCTGACAACGTGATTCTCACCAACATAAACCTGAAAATCGACAGCGGTGAGTTGGTTTACCTTATCGGCCGCACGGGAAGCGGCAAGAGCAGTCTGCTCAAAACGCTCTACGCCGACCTTCCGCTCGCAAAGGGCAGCGGCACCGTGGCGGGCTTCCAACTCGAGAGCCTGCGCCGCAAGCAAATCCCCTATCTGCGCCGCAAGTTGGGCATTGTGTTTCAGGACTTTCAACTGCTAACCGACCGCAACGTGCACGAGAATCTGCTTTTTGTGCTCAAGGCTACGGGCTGGAAGAACAAAATCGAGATTGAGAACCGCATTCAGGACGTGCTGAACAAGGTCGGGCTGTCGCAGAAGGGCTACAAAATGCCCAACGAACTGTCGGGCGGCGAACAGCAGCGTGTGGTGATTGCACGCGCGCTGCTCAACAACCCCGAAATCATTCTGGCCGACGAGCCCACTGGCAATCTCGACCCCGAAACGTCGCGCGGCATTTTGACGCTGCTCACCGAAATCAGCCACAACGGCCGTGCCGTGCTCATTGCCACGCACGATTACTCGATGATTAAGGAATTCCCCGGCCGCATTATCAAGTGCGAGAACGAGACGCTTATCGAACTGAAAAACGATGAAGTGTTCGATTTTAGCGATATTGAGAAGTAATTGATATTCAATAAATAATGAAGATTCTCGATGCTGCACAAATCAGAGCCTGCGACCGATTCACTATCGAAAACGAGCCCGTTGCTTCTATCGATTTGATGGAACGTGCCGCTGACGCGATAACCGATTGGCTGACAGGGAATTACTTTTACTGCGACACACAGTTTACCGTTTTTGCAGGTTCGGGCAACAATGGCGGCGACGCGCTGGCCGTGGCTCGGAAGTTGGCGAAAATGTTCGGCGGCGGCGTGACGGTTTACAAACTTAACATTGGCAACAACTCACCCGACTGCCAACAGAATCTCGAACGCTTGCAAAGCACTGACGGCGTGAGCGTTACATTCGTCAACAAAGGCGACGCGCTGCCCGAAATCAAGCCCGACAGCGTGGTTATCGACGGCATTTTTGGTTCGGGCCTGAACCGCCCCGTCGAAGGCTATTGGGCCGAACTGATTGAGCATATCAATAGCGTTGGAAATGAGACGATTGCAATCGACATTCCGTCGGGATTGTTCTGCACCGACAATCGGGCGAACACTGGCGCAATCATTAAGGCCACCAACACGCTGAGCCTTCAACTGCCGAAACTGTCATTCTTCTTTGCTGAAAATGAGCAGTTTGTGGGCGATTTCGACATTCTTCCAATCGGCATTAGCCAACAGGCTATCGACAGCGCCGCATCGCCCTACTTTCTTACGCAGAAGGACGATATCAGGCGGCTGCTGAAGCCGCGCTCACGCTTTGCACACAAAGGCACCTTCGGGCACGCGCTGCTCACGGCGGGCAGTTACCAAATGAGCGGTGCGGCTGTTCTGGCTTCGCGGGCGTGCCTGCACACGGGCTGCGGACTGCTCACGACGCACGTTCCGCAATCGGCCTACCAAATTATGCAAACGGCTGTGCCTGAAGCAATTCTGAACATCGACGACAGTCAAATGGAATACAGCGCCGCCGACCGCCTGCAACGTTTTTCGGCGGTTGGAATCGGGCCTGGCATTGGGCAGAGCGACGCTGCACGCAACGGACTGGCGCAACTGCTGCAAAACTGCACAGCGCCAATGGTGCTCGACGCTGACGCTCTCAACATTATCGCCGCCAATCAAGAAATGTTCAAACTGCTGAAACCCAATACAATACTTACGCCGCACCCTGGCGAGTTCGACCGCCTGACGCACCGCCACACGACGGGCTACGAGCGGCTGCAGACGCAAATCGACCTGGCTCGCCGACACAATATAATAATTGTGCTCAAGGGCGCGTTTACTTCGGTGGCAACGCCCGACGGCACCGTACGCTTCAACTCTACGGGCAACGCGGGAATGGCCACGGCAGGCAGCGGCGATGTTTTGACGGGAATTATCTTATCTTTGCTGGCTCAAGGCTACTGCGCGGCTGACGCGGCCGTTTTGGGCGTTTACGTCCACGGTCTGGCTGGCGACATTGCCGCCCGTGCCGATGGTATGGAATTTGTTACGGCAAGCAATATTATCGACAATATAGGGAAAGCGTTTCTAAAACTAAAAGATATTGACAATGAATAGTTTGAAATCGATTATCTCAATCGCTGCTTTAACTTCGGCAACAGTGGCTTTCGGCCAAAAAGATGTTGAGAACAGTTATTTTGTAACGCCTGTTCAAGGTGAGATGAACGTCGATGGGCACCAAGTATTTTACTCATTACCAAGCAATTCGCTGATGGTCAGCCTGAAAATCGAAAAAACGGTGAAGGCCAAAGGTCCATACGCGCAATACGCCGAGAAATATCTGAACATAACCACAGGCGTTATCGACGAGTCGGGAACCGCTTATTCGATTGAGAATGTGAAAGTTGAACGTATCAGTCAGCCCGACACGAGCCAACTCTACGCAATCAATTTCACAGGAATCGACAATCTGCCAATGGTTCAGTTGAACGCCGACGGTACCATTCTGGCCTGCAACTGCCCCCGCACCATTGAAGGCTACAAGGCGCCCAAACCGCAAAACAACGCCGTGCCCGACGCAAAGCCAATCACCTTTTTGGATATGGGCGTGAAGCCGTTCATAGTTATTGAAGAAGAAGAAGATACGAATGAAGAAGACTCGGTTGAAGTGAAGAAGCCGAAACAGCAACAGCCGATTGTGATGACCGAAGAAGAGAACGCCGCCGCGGCCGCCGCTTTCATTCGCAAAATCCGCAAACGCCGCCTGAAACTGGTGGCAGGCATTGCCGAAGAAGCCAACAACCCAAGCGGCAAGGCGCTGAAACTGATGATTGCCGAACTCGACCGCCTGGAAAACGAATATTTAAGTCTTTTTGTAGGTAAGAGCGTCAAAAGCACTTACACACAGTCGTTTGTGGTAACGCCGAATGGCAAGACAGAAGACGAACAAATCTCGTTGAGTTATTTCTCAAAAACAGGAAAACGCAACGACACCTATCCTATTACAATGACAATCAAGACATTGACAAGTTCGCCAAAGGTGTCGATTAAGGAAGTTGACACGTCGTCGAAATCGTCGTCGAGCATAAAATACGGGCTCTACCACCGAATCCCCGCAACAGTTTCGGTATCAGTTGATTACGATGGCCAACAATACTTCTGCGGACAGTTCGGAATCGCGCAGAAAGGCGTGGTTGTGCCAATGCCGTCCGACTATCTCAACAATCACAAGTATTCGATTGAATTTGAGCCTGAAACGGGCGCGCTGAAACGGATAACTGGGAACTGATTTAGAGCGATGTATTTTTGAACACAGATGACGCAGATTGAACTGATTTTCACAGATTTGATTGAATTATGAATTACGAGTTACGACTAATTCAACCTGTTCAACTTTAAACTCGATTATCAATTAGTCAGTCCTTCAATCCTTCAGTCCTTCAATCAGTTATTTACAAACAATGAAAGTTTTTCAACTCGACGGCCTGCAAAAACAACTGGCGCTGCTGGCGGGGCCAATCTTTATGGAAACCCTGCTGGTGATGACGCTGGGCGCGGTCGATACCATAATGTTGAGCCAACATTCTGACAACAGCGTGGCCGCCGTGGGTATGGTGAACCAACTGGTGAGTATGATTTTCCTGGTGTTCGAAGTCACGGCGCTGGGCACTTCTATCCTATGCTCGCAGTACATTGGCGCAAAACTGTCGGACAAGGTGACGCAGACGGTTGGCGTGTCGCTTGTGCTGAACGCCACTTTCGGCCTGATTATCAGTTGCCTGATGTTCTTTTTCGCGGGCAACATTCTGCACCTGATGGGGCTTCGTCCCGAACTGATGCCCGACGGCCTTTCGTATATGCGAATTGTGGGTTCGTTTGCCTTCGCGCAAGCAATATCGATGGCTGCGTCGGCGTCGCTGCGAAGCGCCAACAAAGCCGTCTATCCGATGATGGTGACGCTTGTGGTGAACATTGTCAACGTGATTGGCAACTACACGCTGATTTTCGGCAAGTTCGGGATGCCCGCGCTGGGTGTCGAAGGCGCGGCCATTTCCACCGCCGCCTGCCGCACCATTGCAATGTTCGCGCTGCTCTATCTGCTTAAAACAAAGCACGTTCGGCACTTTCCGCGCGCGCTGTTCCGCCCCTTCCCGTTCGGCGAACTCAAAAAACTGCTGCACATTGGCGTTCCGTCGGCTGGCGAGCAGATGTCGTACAGCCTTTCGATGGTGGTTATCACCTACTTTATCAATATGATAAGCAACGAAGCGCTGGCCACCCGCACCTACTGTATGAACATTATAATGTTCGTCTATCTGTTCTCGGTTTCGGTGGGCCAAAGCGGCGCCATAACCATTGGGCACCTTGTGGGCGACCGCCGTCCGCGTGCGGCCTTTGTTTTCGGCAAGCTGGTGATGAAGATTGCCGTTGTAACGTCGATTGTGGTGTCGGTGATTTTTGCGATATTCGGCAAGTTTATCTTCAACTTCCTTACTGATAATCAAGAGATTATTGCAATGGGCGTTGTCATTCTCTGGATTGACGTTGTGCTGGAATTCGGCCGCGCCGTGAACGTGTTCGCCGTGAACGCCCTGCGCTCGGCTGGCGACATTTATTTCCCTGTGCTGCTGGGCATTGGCGTAATGTGGACGGTGTCAGTCGGGCTGAGTTACCTGTTCGGCATTGGCTTCGGCTGGGGCCTGATTGGAATGTGGGTGGCCTTCGTGCTCGACGAGAACATTCGCGCAGGCGTGTTCATTAAGCGCTGGTGGGGCCTGAAATGGACGACGAAGAGTTTTGTGAAGGATGTTAAATAATCCGATTTTTAAGAAAAAAAATGCTCTGCAACAATGTCACAGAGCATTTTTCATATCAAGTAAACAAAGCCGTTTAGGCGTCGATGTTTGCGTATTTGGCGTTCTTCTCGATGAACTCGCGGCGTGGCGGAACATCGTCGCCCATCAGCATTGAGAAGATGTAGTCGGCGGCAGCGGCGTTCTCGATTGTCACCTGGCGCAGAGTACGGTTTTCGGGGTTCATGGTGGTGTCCCAAAGATCTTCGGCGTTCATCTCACCCAAACCTTTGTAACGCTGCACTTTAAGGTTCTTGTCGTTTCCGCCGAAATTCTCTATCGCCTGCTGGCGCTGCTGCTCTGTCCAACAGTATTCCTGCTTGTTGCCCTTCTTCACCAAATAGAGCGGCGGTGTGGCAATGTAGAGATAGCCCATCTCAATCACTTCGCGCATAAAGCGGAAGAAGAAGGTCATAATCAGAGTGTCGATGTGGCTACCATCGACATCGGCATCGGTCATTATGATGATTTTGTGGTAGCGCAGGCTCGATGTATCGAGTGCATCGGGGTCGTCTTTGGTGCCCACGTGTACGCCCAAAGCGGTGTAGATGTCGCGGATGGCGTCGCTCTCGTAAACGCGGTGGCGCATCACCTTCTCAACGTTCAGAATCTTACCGCGCAACGGCAGAATGGCTTGGAACTTACGGTCGCGGCCCTGCTTTGCCGAACCGCCTGCAGAGTCACCCTCGACAAGGAACAACTCGCTTTCGGCTGGGTCTTTGCTTGAGCAGTCGGCAAGTTTGCCTGGCAGTCCGCCACCCGAAAGCGGCGATTTGCGCTGAACGGTCTCACGAGCCTTGCGTGCTGCCACACGTGCTGTTGCGGCCAAAATCACCTTGCCCACAATGCGCTGTGCTTCGGTCGGGTGCTCTTCAAGATAATTGGCAAGGGCCTCGCCCACTGCCTGTTGAACGGCACCGGCCACCTCGCTGTTGCCCAACTTGGTCTTGGTCTGACCCTCGAACTGCGGCTCTGCAACTTTGATTGAGATAACTGCGGTCAAGCCTTCGCGGAAGTCCTCGCCCGAAATCTCGATGTGGTTTTTCTCAAGTTTCTCAAGGTCGCGCTTGCAGTTGTCGTCGGCATACTTTTTCAGTGTGCGGGTTAGCGCCATACGGAAGCCCTGAAGGTGTGTTCCGCCCTCTATAGTGTTGATATTGTTGACGTAAGAGTGAATGTTCTCTGAATAGCCGTCGTTGTACATTACGGCAATCTCGATTGGTGTGCCCTGCTTTTCGGTGTTGATGTAGATTACATCGTCGAAAAGGTGGGTGCGGTTGCCATCAACGTAGCGTACAAACTCGCGCAGACCGTCTTTCGAGTAGAAAGTCTCTGTGCGTGTCTTGCCCTCGTCGTCAGGACGCATATCGGTGAGCGTGATGGTGATGCCTGCGTTCAGGAACGCCAACTCACGCATACGGTTTGCCAGAATCTCGTATTTGTAGATGGTTGTGGTGAAGATGGTGTCGTCGGGCCAAAACTGCTGGCGTGTGCCTGTTTTGTCGGTTGTGCCGACTTCCTTCACATCGTAGAGCGGCTTGCCCTTCTCATATTCCTGCTGATAGATTTTTCCGTTACGGAAAACCTGCGATGTCATATGTTTCGACAGCGCGTTGACGCACGAAACGCCCACACCGTGCAGACCGCCTGACACCTTGTATGAACCCTTGTCGAACTTACCGCCCGCATGCAGCACGGTCATAACCACCTCAAGGGCCGATTTGTGCTCTTTCGGGTGCATATCAACTGGGATACCACGGCCGTTGTCGACCACGGTTATTGAGTTGTCCTCGCCGATTGTCACCTCAATGTGGGTGCAATATCCAGCAAGGGCCTCGTCGATTGAGTTGTCAACTGTCTCGTATACAAGATGATGCAAACCTTTCTCGCTGATGTCGCCAATGTACATTGCGGGGCGTTTGCGCACGGCTTCCAATCCTTCAAGCACTTGAATACTATTGGCGCCATAATTGTTGTTCTGCGGTGTTGTTTCTTCCACTTCGCTCATATCTTAAAATTTTGTGTTTCAATTATTTAATTGGCAAAATTACACCTTCGCCAAAACAAACAAATATAGCCATTACCCCTCGCCTCCCAAACCGCCGCAACGTCAATTTTCGATGACTTTTAAACACGAATTCAACAAAAAAAATGTGTCGTTATACATATTATTACTTGTCGGATTTTTATTGCCGCTGGCATAAATTTTGCTAAAGGTTTGGGCAAAATTTCAAAAACAATGGCTGACAAATTCAAAACCACCTTTCAGGTTTACACCAACAACGCCGATTCGCGAAAAATGGCCAAACCAGGCTCGCTGTTCGCTTATTTTATTGAGGCTGCAAGCATGCACGCCGAACGCCTTGGAATCGGCCACAAGAGCCTGCAGGACAACCACAACGCATTCTGGGCGCTTTCAAAAGTGCATTTCGATATTTACAAAACTCCCGTCTGGCACGATGTGCTGACCGTAACAACCTGGCCTTCAGGCTATAACCGCTTGTTTGCACGCCGTTATTTCCAGATTTCCAACGCCAGCGGCGAGGTTATTGTCGAGGGCGCATCTGACTGGGTGATAATGAGTTTCGAGAACCGCAGTTTGTGCAATGTTCAGTCGATTGTGGAGAGCATTGCCCAATTCAACCTTGAGCAGGAGCATCTGAACCTGAACACAGCCAAAGTTCAGCCCGCTACCGCCGAAACTGCCGCCAAAACCATGCGCCGCGTGATGTTCAGCGACCTCGACATGAACAACCACCTAACCAGCATGCGCTATCTGGACTGGACAATGGACTGCATCGACACCGACTATCTGAACACGCATCTGGCAAAATCAGTGGATATAAATTTCCTACACGAAATGCCTGTGGGCGAAGATGTTACACTGGCATGTCAACAAGACGGCGATACGTTTGTTGTGTCGGGAACATTGGCAAACGGCAAGACATCATTCGCGGCAAAAATCGCTTATTGATTGAATGCGAGAAGGATTGACGCATCAAATCAAGAAAATCGTTTTCTTTGCTGAAAATTACGGTCATGCACATTTTCTACACACCGCAGATAGCGAACGGACAATGCACCTTGTCGGAGGAGGAATCGAAGCACTGTATCAAGGTGTTACGGCTTGTGCCAGGCGACAAAGTGCTGCTGATTGACGGCGTGGGCGGCTACCACACGGCCGAAATCGCCGACCCGAATCCGAAACGCTGCACGCTGACCATCACCAACACCATAAATAATTACGAGCAACGCCCCTACCGCATCCACATTGCCATTGCGCCCACAAAAAACATCGACCGCACCGAATGGTTTGTGGAAAAGGCCGTCGAGATTGGAATTGATGAGATTACGATGCTCGTCAGCCAGCACTCAGAGCGGAAAAATGTGAATCTGGACCGCATCGAGAAAATCATTGTTTCGGCTATGAAACAATCAGTTAAGGCATACAAGCCTGTGCTGAACGACATCACCCCTTTCGACAAGTTTGTCAAGACACCGCGCGACGGCCGCAAACTGATTGCGCACTGCATTGAAAGTGAGAAACATCCGCTTAAAGCGATGGTTGATGACTGCAACGAATACACCGTGCTGATTGGCCCCGAAGGCGATTTCTCGCCCGAGGAGGTTGCGCTTGCCGCCGCCAACGGCTACTCGCCCATCGACCTTGGCCCCTACCGACTGCGCACCGAAACGGCGGCTCTTGTGGCGTGCCACACAATCAATCTTTTGAAACAATGAGGCGTTTTGCGGCCATATTGATTTTGTTGCTTGGCGCGACAATGGCGCAAGCACAACCCGTGCGCATCGCTCTGCTGAAATACAACGGCGGCGGCGACTGGTACGCCAACCCCACCTCGCTGCCAAACCTGATTGAGTTCTGCAACAAGAACATCGGCACCAATATCAATCCCGACCCCGCAACTGTTGATGTTGGCAGCGCCGACCTTTTCAACTATCCGCTTGTGCACCTGACTGGCCACGGCAACATCGTCTTTTCCGAGTCCGATGTGCTGAACCTGCGCAAATATCTGGAGGCTGGCGGTTTTCTGCACATCGACAACAACTACGGCATTGAGCAGTACGTTCGGCGCGAGATGAAGAAGGTACTACCCGACCAGGAATTTGTTGAACTGCCATTCAATCATGCCATTTATCACACTGTTTATCAATTCGATAACGGTCTGCCAAAAATCCACGAGCACGACAATCTGCCGCCGCAGGGTTTCGGCTTGTTTGTTAATGGGCGGCTGGTCTGCTTCTTCAGCCACGAGTGCGACCTTGGCGACGGCTGGGAGGACCCGAGCGTTCACAACGACCCGATGGAGAAGCACATCGAGGCCCTTCAAATGGGCGCGAACATTGTGAGTTTTGTGTTCAGTCATTGATTGAAGGATTGAAGGATTGAAGGATTGAAGGACTGAATGCTTGAAGGATTGAAAGATTGAAAGATTCCGGAAAAATTCCCCGATTGTGTTTATAAAACGTTGGTAAATTCTTCGTTTTTAGCCGATAGAGAAGCCTGCACTTTTGTGTAAGTATATATTTTTATGGTATGCGACGGAATCTATCAAGACACATTCTTATTTTGTTGGCGGGAGTTATTGTATGCCTCTCTCCTGCCCGTTTGTTCGCAATTGATTTCCAATCCATTAACGAGACTCATCACATCTCTATTCGCGAGATAAATTCCATCTGCAAAGATGCCAATGGGTTTGTCTGGGCATCGTCGAAGATGGGCGTGGTGCGGCTTGCAAACAACGACTGCCGCATCTACCAAGTGCCTTACAGCAAGATGAATATGGTGACGCTGAAACTGGCTTGCCGCGATAATCTGCTAGTGGCATACAGCAGCGACGGCCAGATTTTCCGTTACAATCCTGTCTACGATAAGTTTGAGAGCGTTGTCAACTTGAGCGAGACGCTCGATGATGACGCGTTCCGCATTAGCCGAATGCTCATCGATGTTGGCAGCAATCTGTGGATTTCGGCAGCAACAGGATTATTCAAAATTGATGTTCAGGATGTTACGGCAACCGGCATTACCGAACTGACCGACTGCATTGAGTGGATTGACGATAGCACGCTGATTGTAGCGAGGCGGCATGATGTTCTGCTGTTTAACACACTGACACAGAAAACAATAGCCACGTTCAACAATCCACGACTCGATGCCATAAAATCGAGTCTGCACTACAATGCGGCGACAAGGCAGATTTGGATTGGCACAAAGGCTAACGGATTGTTTATATTCGATTTAGCGACGGAACAATGCACGCCCGTCTGCCCTACCCAACTGCCCAAACAGCCAGTTCTGGCACTGGAACCGCTCAACGACAGCATTCTGATGGCAGGAATCGACGGACAAGGCCTTTGGCTAATCAATAGTAACACGCTCACCATCAGCGAGATATACAAGAAAGACAATGACAATCCCAACACGCTGCGTGGCAATGGCGTTTACGACATTCTGTGCGAGCCCGGCAAACGCGTGTGGGTGTGCACCTACGGCAGCGGCGTGTCGTTTTTCGACATCCAAACGCCAGCCATCCGCCAGATAAAGCACCAGAGCAACAGCCGCAACTCGCTCTCCGACGACAATGTGAACGCCATTGTCGAAGATAGGCGCGGCAACATCTGGTTTGCCACCAACAACGGCATCAGCCGGCTCAACCCGCAAAACGGCCAGTGGCTGCACCTTTTTTCCGACAAGCAAAACCAGTCGCAGGTGTTTCTGTCGCTTTGCGAGGACGCCGACGGACACATCTGGGCGGGCACTTACGCTTCGGGAGTTTACGTGATTGACGGCAACGGACAGACGCTCGCCCACCATTCGAGCAAAGAGTCTAACAATCTATTTGACAACGATTTCGTGTTCGATATTATCAAGGATTCGATTGGCGACATCTGGATTGGCGGCGTGAACGATGACTTTTTCCGCTACGACCACCGCAACGGACGTTTCAAGCGGTTCAACTATTTGGCCATCAACGCATTGGCCGAACTTGACGGACAGCGGATGCTGCTCGGTTGCATCAACGGATTGTTTATGCTCGACAAGGCGACGGGCGAAGAAACCACACTGATTGACCGCATTATTATAAATGACATCTTGGTGAAAGACAACTCGATATGGGTGGCAACGACCGGCTACGGACTGCGCCGCTACGACCTTGCGTCGGGCAACACCGAGCAGTTCGACACACGCAACGGCCTGCCATCGGATTTTGTCACCAGCATTGCCGACGGCGGCGACTGCCTTTGGATTGGCACCGAAGCGGGGCTGTGCAAGTTCGCGCCATCGGGGATTAACGGCAATCAGGCGCACACCGTTGCAATGACCGAGCAATTAGCCACTGTGTCGTTCAACCGCCACTCCCACTGCCGTTTGCGCAACGGCAACCTTGTGTGGGGCACCAACAAAGGCGCCATCGAGTTTAACCCCGAAGCCAGTCTGGAACAGCCGTCGAGCGGAAAAATATACTTGCAGGACATCAGCGTGGCAGGAAACCCAGTGAGCACGTTGCAACTCACCGACAAGCCTGTCAATCAACTCGATACGCTCACGCTGAATTATATGCAGAACAATATGCGCATTGAGTTGGTGCCGATTGGCGACATTGCCGGACCAAAATTTGCCTGGCAACTTGCGGGGCTCGACAACGACTGGACACAGCCCTCAACCGACCGCGTGATAGCCTACACCAACCTGCCCAACCACAACTTCGACCTGCATATCAGGCTATACGACAACACTTTATCACACATCATCGACGAGCGAACACTTCACATCGAAATCACACCGCCCTTCTGGCGCCGATGGTGGTTTGTTGCCATCAGTTATCTGATTGTGTGTCTAATAGTTTATATGATTATCACACAATATATTCAGAACATCAGACGGCAGCACGCCGAGGACAAAATTCGGTTCTTCACCAACACGGCGCACGAAATTCGCACGTCGCTCACGCTGATAAAAGCGCCGATTGAGGAGTTGCACAAAGAGAAGAAACTGACGGCCGGCGGTCAACGAAACCTTGAATTGGCCTCGGTTCAAGCGCAGCAACTGTCGGCAGTGGTCACGCAACTGATGGACTTCCAGAAGGCCGACATCGGCAAAGAGAAACTGATGCTGGCAATGACTGATATTGTGGGATTTACGGGCAATCGGATTCAGATGTTCGAGTCGATGGCCGAAAAGAGCAACATCAAACTGCAATACCACCACAACACCGACAGTTACTCATCAGCCATCGATGTTAATATAATGGCCAAAGTAATTGATAATCTGATATCTAATGCCATAAAATACTCACCGCAGGGCGGCATTGTCAGCATCGGCCTTGAGTGCGGCGAAAAGTTGTGGCAACTGTCGGTAACAGACCACGGAATAGGCATCAGCCGACAGGCGCAAAAGCATTTGTTTACAGAGTTTTACCGCAGCGACAACACCATCAATTCGAGCATTATGGGCTCGGGCATCGGGCTGATGCTGGTGAAGAATTACGTGGAGATGCACAACGGAAAGGTGTCGTGCACGAGCCAGGAAGGCCGCGGCTCGGTGTTCACCATCGAGATTCCGGCTGCCACAGCCGAAAACAAGTACACCGCAACGGCTACCACAACATCGCGGCAAACATCGCAACCATCTGAAAGCAAGAGCGTTGCACAAAGCGAATCGGACACCACGCTGCTGATTGTGGAGGACAACACATCGCTGCTGCGGTTTATGAGCGACACGCTGGCGGCCGATTTCAACATTCTGACGGCCGCAAACGGCGCCGAGGCTTGGAAAACCATCGGCACGCAGCAGCCTGACATTGTGGTTTCCGACATTATGATGCCCGAAATGGACGGCTTTGAGTTGTGCCGGCTGATGAAATCGACCTTCGAGACTGCCCACATCCCGATAATCCTGCTCACAGCACTATCGGAGCAAACCGACCAGTTGAAAGGTCTCGGACTGGGCGCCGACGACTACCTGACAAAGCCGTTCGATATGGACATTTTGCGGCAGCGACTGAAGACGATTGTGCACAATCGGCAACTGATTAAATCGAAGATTGTGAACAGTTTATCCCACGGCGCACCCATCGTTGAACTTGGCAACCGTCAGAACGATGAGTTCATTCAGAAACTGCACGAGGTGGTGAAACGGAATATGAACAACAGCGATTTCGGCAAGGAACAGTTCGCGTCGGAGATGAACGTCAGTTCGTCGCTTCTATATAAAAAGGTGAAGGCGCTGACCGATATGTCGCCCACCGATTTCATCAAGATTGTGCGGCTCGAGTACGCGCAACAACTGCTCAAGTCGCGCCAGTACAGCATTACGGAGATTAGTGAGATGTGCGGATTCGCAAGCCCCGCCTACTTCAGCACGGTCTTCAAAAAACAGTATGGCGGCGCGCCATCTGACTATTACAACAGCACCGAGGACACAGAGTGATGCGAAACTCCGCTTTAATATCGAAGTTATTGAAACACAATCATTGCAACCGATTGTATTTTTTTATTGCATTCGGTTTCAAGTGTCGATTTTTTGCATATTTTACAACCGAAAGCATTTTAACTAAACACATATAGTAACACACTAAAAATCAAAACTATGAGACGTTTAAACAGTATCAGAATTTATTGTTTGATGGCTTGCGCGATGATGGTTGCGGGATGCTCGCAACAGACTGCGCAACAAACTGACACACAGCGCTGGGTTGGAACCTGGGGCACTGCCGTGCAACTCACCGAGCCGCATAACTGCCCGCCTGAGCCAGGAATCAGCGGGAACACCATTCGCCAGAAAATCCGCGTGTCAATCGGCGGCGAGACCGTGCGCCTGAAACTCTCGAACGAGTTCGGCAACGACGTGCTGAAGATTGCCGCCGTGAGCCTCGCCCCCGCCCTCGAAGGCAGCAAGATTGACGCCGCAAAGGCTGTGAACGTGCTGTTCGGTGGAAAACAGGCCATTGATATTGAGAAAGGCAAATCGGTTATTTCCGACGCGCTGCAGTTCGCGCTGACACCGCGTATGGACGTGGCCGTGACCATTGCCTACACCTTTGTGCCGAGCGACATTACTGGCCACCCAGGCTCACGCACCACTTCGTACATTCTGACAGGTAACGAACTGAATAACACCGATTTTGCCGATGCTGTCACCACCGACCATTGGTACACCATTGAGCGCCTCGACGTGGTGGCCGACGAACCCACTGCAGCCATTGCCATTGTGGGCAACTCAATCACCGACGGCCGCGGCTCGACAACCAATCAGGTCAACCGCTGGACCGACGTCTTCTCTGAGCGCCTGCTGGCCAATCCCGCCACAAGCAAACTCGCAGTGCTCAATATGGGCATTGGCGGCAACTGCGTCATTCGCGGCGGACTGGGCCCCAACGCTTCGGTGCGCTTCAACCGCGATGTGATTGAGCAGCCTGGCGTTAAGTATGTCATTCTGTTTGAAGGCGTTAACGATATGGGCTACTCGCCAAATCCGTCGGTAACTGAGAAAGAACTGATTGACGCCTACTCGAAGATGATTGACACGGCGCACGCCCACGGACTGAAGATTTTCGGTGCCACCGTAACGCCGTTCAAAGAGTGCTTCTACGGCTCGCCCGAGAAGGAAGAGTGCCGTCTGGCCGTGAACAACTGGATTCGCACCTGCGGCAAGTTCGACGCCGTAATCGACTTTGAGAAAGCCATTTGCAGCGATTCGGACACTACCGTGATGAACCCCAATCTGCACGACAACGACAACCTGCACCCCAACGCCAACGGGCACAAGGCTCTGGGCGAGTTTGTTGATTTAGGGCTGTTTGAATAGAGAGTATTAAGGAACGCAGATGACACAGATTTAACGGATTTTACAGATTATTTTGAATTGAATTACGAATTTTGATTCAACTTGTTAAACCTGTTAAACATTAAACTAAACATTCTCAACAGCGTAGCGCTCAACTTTTTTATAAACTTTGAACTTATAACTTATAAACTTTTAACTCAATGAAACACCTATCAATCACCCTGTTAGCCGCTGCCGCGATAATGTGCGGATGCAACGGCCAGAAGAGTGCAAGCACCGAAACGGGCTTCACCAACCCGATGATTTGGGCCGATGTGCCCGATATGTCGATGATGCGCGTGGGCGACACCTATTATATGAGCAGCACCACAATGCATATGAACCCCGGCGTGCCAATTATGAAGTCGAAAGACTTGAGCAACTGGGAGATAGCCGGCTACGCTTACGAGACGCTGGGCGACCAGGACGAGACGATGCTCTTGAACGGCAAAAACACTTACGGCAAGGGCTCGTGGGCAAGTTGCATTCGCTACGTGAACGGCAAATTCTTTGTCAGCACCTTCGACCAGGTGACTGGCAAAACCTACTTTTTCACCACCGACAACATTGAGAATGGTAAGTGGGAACGCCACGAGTTCCGTCCTTCGCACCACGACCATACCGTTGTGTTTGAAGAAGATGGACACGTTTATATGATAAACGGCGGCGGTAAATTAATAATTCGCGAAGTTGAACCCGATTTGAGCGGAATCAAGCCCGATTCAGAGAAAGTTCTGATTGAGAACGCCGGTCTGCCCGCAGGCGAAAACCTGATGCTGGGCGCTGAAGGCTCGCAGATGTTCAAGATTAACGGCAAATACTATCTGTTCAACATTTGCTGGCCGCGCGGCGGAGTGCGCACTGTTGTCTGCCACCGTGCCGACAACCTGTTTGGCCCGTACGAAGGCCGCGTTGTGTTCCAAGACAAGGGCGTTGCTCAAGGCGGACTGATTGACACTCCCGACGGAAAATGGTACGCCTACTTGTTCGGCGACCGCGGTGCTGTGGGCCGCATCCCCTACCTTGTTCCCGTTGTTTGGGAAGATGGATGGCCGGTTCTTGGTGTCGATGGCAAAGTGCCCGAAACACTCGACCTGCCCGCAAACGGCAGCCTGATTCCGGGAATTGTTGATAGCGATGAGTTCGATGGCGACCAGCCGAAAATTGTTTGGCAGTGGAACCACAATCCCGTGAACAGCCTTTGGACAATGACCGAGCGCAAAGGCTTTATCCGCTTCCGCACTGACCGCACCGACACTCTGTTCACACAGAGCCGCAATATGCTCACACAGCGCACCTTTGGCCCGAAATGCTCTGGCAGCGCTTGTCTCGATGCCTCGAACCTGAAGGACGGCGATATTGCCGGACTTGCTCTTTTGGCTGGCAAATTCGGATTTGTGGCCATTCAGAACGATGGCGACAAGAAATCGATTGTGATGGTTAACAACCAGCCCGAAGCCAACGCCGACGATGCACCCTGGCCGCCACGCCGCGGCGTTCAGCACGTTGTGGCAAGCGTTCCTGTCGATGCCAGTACCGTCTATTTCAAAGCCGACTGCGACTTCACACGCATTGCTGATGAGAGCGCCATTGGCAGCCACGGCGTTGACAAGGCCGTATTCCACTACTCGCTCGACGGCAAGCAATGGAACCAAATCGGCGACACTCTGCCAATGTCGTACAGCCTCGACCACTTCATGGGTCAGCGCTACGCTCTCTTCTACTACTCTACCAAAGAGCCGGGCGGCTATGCCGATTTCGATTGGTTCAGGATTAGCGAGTAAACAACTTTTTTCGTGTAACAAAAGCGGCTCTTGCCTTTCGGTAAGAGCCGCTTTTTTATTTGCAATAGACTGCAGAAACGAGGTATCAATCCCCCCCTTTGGTAATACTCTTTCCAAATCGATTCGCAACTCATTTCTTATCAATTTCACACATAAAAAACACAAAAAACGAGCATTTGAACATTTGAAAAACGTGTTTAAAAACGAAACTCCTCTTCACAACCGATTGCAATAGTTATTAAAACAAAAATGTTTGATTATCATTTTATTACAAATCACTGCAACCGATTGCAAATATTGTTGCTATAGCAGAAATCGTCTTAAATATCCAAAATTATAAATGAAATACCCAAAATTGAAAGCCCGATTCTGCCACTCACAATAATTTTATCATCGAACAAAACCGCATTGACGAAGTTTTATGGGGACAATTAAAAACATACGGGATTATATCAGCAGCAAACCGGCAAAAGAGATTGCGATAAAGGTGATTTGTGCACTGTGCATATCCACGTTGGTTATACTCATAATAATAAGTTGTGCACGCGGTACAAAAGCCGAGGCATCGGCAAATGATAAAGAAAATTCGACAACTCTCATGCTGTTTGAACAGCATGGCGAAATGTGGAACTATACTATTTAATAACTAAACACCAATTTATGATGAAACATCAATTATGGAGAAAGGCGGCTGCAATGCTGCCAACATTGTTGCTTTCATTCTGTACAATGGCACAGACTCACAGTGTGAGTGGTACCATTACAGATGAAGAACAGCTTCCGATTCCGGGAGCAAACGTAGTCATCAAAGGGACAACTACGGGTACAATCACCGCTGGTGACGGCAAGTTCACCATGGAAGCCAAAGACGGTGACGTGCTTCAGATTTCCTACATTGGCTACACTACTGAAGAAGTGATCGTTAACGGTAACGGTCCTTACAACCTCAGCCTCGTTCCTGACATGGTTGGTCTGAGCGAAGTTGTTGTCGTTGGTTACGGTACTCAGCGCAAAGAGGCTGTTACCGGTTCTGTCGCATCAATGAAGGGCGATGTTATCCGCGAATTGCCGGGCTCAAACATCACTCAGTCATTGCAAGGACGTATTGCCGGTGTCGACATGCAACAGACATCGACAAAACCGGGTGCCACAATGCAGATCCGTATCCGTGGTACACGTTCATTGAACGCCAGCAACGACCCGTTGGTTGTATTGGACGGAATTCCGTTTGCAGGCTCACTGAGCGACATCGACCCTGCATCAATCAAGAGCATCGACATCTTGAAAGATGCTTCGGCAACCGCAATCTACGGTTCTCGTGGTGCTAACGGTGTTATCTTGGTAACATCAACCAAAGGTAGCATTGAGCAAGACGCCACAATCGTTTATAGTGGCTACTATGGCATCAAGGATGTTTTTGCAAAATATCCGATGATGAACGCAAAACAATTTGCTGAAATGCGCGCTTTCGCCGACAGATACACTAACAGCGATTTGGAGCAGGAAGGCGAAGACAAAGGCGTTGATACCGATTGGCAGGACCTCATGTACGACAAAGGCATGGTGACAAGCCACGACCTTTCAGTTACAGGTGGTACAAAATCAGCCGCTTACAGTTTCGGTTTCGGCTACTATCGTGAGGAGGCTGTTCTGCCTTTGCAAAACTTCTCTCGTTTGTCATTCCGCTCGGCTGTTGACCAAAAGGTTGGCAAATACATCAAAGTCGGCTTCACAAGCAGCAACAACTACTCTATCAACAATGGCAACAGCATTGGCATTTACGGAGTTTTGTCGGCTTCACCGCTTATTGACCCGTATGACGAGAATGGTAACTTGCGCCGCACATTCAAGATGAACACCACCGACGAGAGTTGGACATACGTTCGCGAATCGTTGGAGAAAGCTGATGCTGATGGCGATTTTGAGGACAAAAACCTTGCTTACGGTACCTACAACAGTTTCTATACTGAATTCTCTGTTCCACGCATCACCGGACTTAAATACCGCATGAACGCTGGTTTGAACCTGAAATACACTCAAAATGGCCAATATCGTGGTGTGGGCTTCAATGCCATAAATGAAACTACTGCCTCATCGGCATCTTTGTCAAAATCATTGAACCTGAACTGGGCTGTTGAGAACCTTATCACTTATGACAGAACAATCGACAAGCACACTATCAACGCTGTTGGCTTGCTGTCGTTTGAACGTTCGCAAAACCAGTCGTCTTCTGCTTCTGCAAGCGGTATTGCCTCAAAGAAATTCTTATACTACAACCTTGGCCGTCTGAACGACGAAGGCTCTGTTTCTGTTAGTCCTAACGGTCAGAGCTATAGCGAATATGGTTTGAAATCGGCAATGGCTCGTTTGATGTACTCTTACGACGACCGCTATATGCTGACCGTTGCCGTACGTAACGATAAATCGTCGCGTCTGGCACCGAGCAAAAACTCACACACCTACCCTGCAGTATCAGTTGGTTGGAATGTCGGCCGCGAGGCATTCATGGATAGTTTCGATTGGATGAACTCTTTGAAACTGCGTGTCGGCTACGGTCAGACTTCGAACCAGGCAGTTGCTCCATTCAAGACTCTTGGCGCACTTGGAAGCCGTCCTTACAACTTTGGTAACGACACCTACAGCACAGGTTACTATGTATCAGAACTTGCCAACCCCGAACTTGGTTGGGAGTATTCTGAGACTATGAACTACGGTATCGACTTCGGATTCTTCAACCGTATCAGCGGTAGTTTCGAATACTATGTTCAGAACACCAACGACGTGCTGCTGAGTGTAAACCTGCCTTCTACTTCTGGTGTTAGCAGATATATGGCCAACATTGGTAAGACACAGAACAAAGGTTGGGAGTTCAACGTTAATGCCACAATTCTCGACAACTACAACGGACTTACTTGGGAAGCCGGTGTTAACATGTATCACAACAGAAACGAACTGGTTGAATTGGCATCGGGCGCTGAGCGCGATGAGGGCAACTTCTGGTTCGTTGGACACCCGATCAACTCTATCTTCGACTATGAGTACGAAGGTATCTGGCAAGAAGACGATTTCAACTACAAACCCGATGGCGCAGAGAAATCGTATGGCGAGATTCTTGAACCGACTTGCGAACCTGGCGACATCCGTGTAAAATACACTGGCGAATTTGACGAGAACGGAATGCCGACACGTAAGATTGACGCATCGGACCGCACCATTCAAGAGATGGATCCGAAACTTCAAGGCGGTTTCAACACTCGTTTGGAGTATAAAGGATTCGACCTTACTGTTATTGGTGCCTTCCAGGCAGGTGGCAAACTCATCAGCACATTGCACGCTTCGTACGGCTATCTGAACATGCTGAGCGGCCGTCGCAACAACGTTGATGTTGACTACTGGACTCCGGAAAACACTGGCGCAAAATACCCGAAACCGGGTGGTGCATTACAAGGTGACAACCCGAAATATGGTTCAACTCTTGGTTACTTCAACGCATCGTACTGCAAATTGCGCACCATCACTTTGGGTTATAATTTCAAAAACAACGGCATTAGCGTACTGGACGAGATTGGTATAAAGAAGATTCGTGTATACGCAACTATTCAGAACCCATGGGTCATTGCATCGAAATTCCACAAAGAAACCGGACTTGATCCTGAGACTAACTCATTCGGTAACGAGAACGTAGCCGTTACTCCTGGCACATACAAAGCCAACACAGTGCTTACCGTTGGTACAAACACCCCGGCAACACGCACTTATTTAGTCGGATTAAACATAACTTTCTAATCGAGTACAATTATGAAAAAGAATAAATTAACATTTATTAGCGCGGCAGCCTTAGCCTTGGTGGGCATAAGCAGTTGCTCTAACGTCTTAGACGAGACTCCCCGCGCATCGTTCACCCTCGACTACTTCACAACCCAAGAAGGTGTGCAAGGCGGTCTGACTCAAATGTACGCCCACTTGCGTTACATTTACGGTGGTTACTACTACGCTGCATGCGAGAATGGTACCGATGAGTTCACTTTTGGACAATCGGCCGACAACAACTTCAAAGACAGCGATTATACGCCAGGTGAAGGTGACTGCAATCCCTCAACCGCACGTACTGATGTCCTTTGGAACCCGATATTTGTAAATATCAACACTGCAAATAGCATTATCGAAAACGGAACTGCTTTCAATATTGAGGCATCGTTGGTGGCTGAAGCCAATTTCTTCCGTGCTTTCGACTACTTCCTGCTTGTGCAGCACTTTGGTGGCGTGCCATTGGATTTCGGTTCGGGTGAGTTGAAAGCCAACTCATCTCCTACCCGCACATCGGTGCGCAACACTGTTCCTGAAGTGTACACAAAATGTATTTTCCCTGATTTGGAAACTGCCATCGCAAACTTGCCAGAGTCACCCCGCGTGATTGGTGCCGCAACTAAGAATGTTGCCCGCCTCTATTTGGCAAAAGCATATCTGACATACGCTTGGTGGCTTGAGAACCCGAACAACATCCCGACCTATCCGGCTTGCGACCGCACTGACCCGAACGGAAAATCGGCTTCTCAATATTTCCAAATGGCTTACGATGTTGCTATGGAAGCCATCAACAATCCTGGTCCATACGCTTTGCAACCAACATTCTACAACATGTGCGTTGGCTCAAATGATCGCAATAGCGAAATGATGCTTTGGGCCGATCATACTGCAACTAGTTGGATGTACACTGGTGCCAATGGCGAAGGTCAAGCCAACAACTATGGTGGCGGTGTAGGTGCTCCTTATAATGATGCTTTCTGGCTCTGCAACTGGAACTACACCGAATTGAAAACCGCTGATGGTACTGCAGTTACCCGTATCGACCGTCAAGGCTATGGTCGTCCTTGGACTCGTATGGCTCCTCCCTACAATGTATGGACAGAGACATTTGCCGATGTTAAAGACTCACGCCGCGATGCTACTTTCCAAACAGCAATTCATGCTAACTGGGAAGTTGGTAACGACTCTGCTCCTGCCACTCACAAAAATGCCAACGATATGGATATCGAGCAAAACGGAATTGTTCTGACATTTATTCCTAAAGCCATCGATGGCACTGTTTACGACAAGAAAAATGGTGGTCTTGGATTAGGTGTTGCTCCTGGTCGTTCTGACTATGTTATGGATCCAGAACACATCAGCCGCAAAATATTCCCTGGTCCATTCAAACTCAGTGGCTACAGCCAGGAATCTGACGATGTAAAAGCAACATCACATCCTTACAAGTATACGACCTTTGGTGTGCCTAACGCTGACAATGTTCGTCCGTACTACATTGCAAAATTCTCTGAACTGTACCTCATCGCAGCAGAAGCCGCTGTTAAAGGTGCAAGTGGCGAGAAATCGGCCCGCGACCTTGTCAACGTTCTGCGTGAGCGTGCAGGAAAATGGAGTTACAGCGTTGCTGAAGACAAAGTTGTCAACTTCGACTATAGTGCCGACCTTGTTGCTGCCACACCTGCTACCATCGACATGAAATATATCATGCTGGAACGTTCTCGCGAGTTCTTCGGTGAAGGCTATCGCCGTCTCGATCTTATCCGCACCCAAATGTGGAAAGAACTTGCTGGCACATATAAGATTTGTGGTTCTAATGTAGGCGACTGGGAACTTACAGAGTATACTCGTGAAATTGAGGATTACATGTACTTGTCTCCTATTCCACAAGGTCAGATTGATGGTCTGGAAATGAGCGACGAAGAGAAAGCCGCTTATCAAAACCCGGGATACAAATAAACCATACATACAAAAGTTTTTCCCGATTAGAGTTGTTAGTACGTTATTGCCTGAGATGGCAATAACAATGGAGGCCGCCCGATGGACGGCCTCCTGTTTTTTTCTATCATTCACTCTAGTTGCAAAACAACTGCTGCAATCTACAACTTACACATACAAAAAAAAAGGCTTCACTCCCACTTTGGAAGCAAAGCCTTTGATATATAGCAAATTGCAGATTGTTAGCAGCAACCGCTGCATCCGCCTTCCTTGCCTTTGTCGCCACAGTTGCAGCCACCGCCGCAACCGCCGCCACAGTTGCGTTCAAGTTCGGCCATTGTGGGGTTGCGGACTTCAATAACCTTGCCTTTGAAGTGCAAATCGGCACCCGCAAGCGGATGGTTGAAATCCATTTTCACCGCTTCGGCAGTCGACGACACAACAACGCCGTGCAGACGGTTGCCGTGAGCGTCCATCATTGGAATGGTGTTGCCAACGGTTATCAGTTCCTTGTTCACCTTACCGCTCTCATCCTGAAAAACATTGATTGGCACATCGACAATGGCTTCTTCAGTAACCTGGCCGTAAGCCTGGTCGGCGGTCAGCACAAAGTCGAACAGAGAGCCGTTCTCAAGGCCGTCGAGATTCTTCTCGAAATGCGGCAGCATCATGCCCGCACCGAACAGGAATGTCAACGGACGGCTTTTGTCACACACTTCTATCAGTTTTGCGTCAGCGTCGTCATACTTCAACTCGTAGGTCACTGACACCATTTTTCCGTTCTCAATTTTCATTTTTATTGTGTTTTAGATTCGTTGGCAAAGAAAACAAGTTTTTTCCTAAAAGCACCGTCATTCCCCTTCGCCGTTTCTGAAAAAACTGAAATTCACCGCGCCGTAGTGCTTGTGCATGTAGAATTGCGGCATCTGGTCGAAGTTGTTTTTTTCGGAATGTTCCATAATGAAGAGCCCGCCATCGGCAAGTAACTCGTTGTCGATAACCATTTTAGGTATTTCGGGCAACTGCGGCAAATCGTATGGCGGGTCGGCAAAAATCAGGTCGAATTTCTCGGCGCAGGCTGGCAGAAATTTCAGCACATTGGCGCGAATCACCTTCAACCCCGTCATCTTCAAGTCGGCGGCCGTCTTTTTAATAAAACTGAAATGATTGTAATTCAGTTCGATACAGGTAATGTCGGTGCAGCCGCGCGACGCAAACTCGTACGATATTCCGCCAGTTCCACCAAAAAGGTCGAGCACCTTAACCGATTCAAAATCAATCGTATTCTCAAGAATATTGAAAAGGCTCTCTTTGGCAAGATCGGTGGTTGGTCGTGCCTTGAAGTTCGACGGCGGCGTAATGAGCCGATGCTTGTATTGTCCGCTGATTATCCGCATTGGTAAAGGTTTATCATGTTTGTGAAATAGTGCGACGGAATGTCGTTGAAGCCGTAGGCGTACTCAAAATGCGACGGCATGGCAAAATAGCCGATATTCCGCACGTATTCCTTCATCGATTCCAATATCGGGCTGTTGGCTGGCAGAATGCCGCAAACATTCACTGGAACGGTCGTAGGCGGCAGTCGCAGGCTGTCGACAGCGTTCAGGAAGAAATAGTTGAAATCGTCGGTCGATTTGTAACTGAATGTGTTGTAGAGCGCGATTTCGCCGTTGTCGACAAGCACAAAGTCGAAAAACGCAGGCATAAGGTTAATATACACGCGCTTGTCACCGCTTTCGAGTTTGCTTCGAAGTGTCAGGTCTTCAATCATCGGCACCGACTGGTGATAGAACCTCACTGATTCGAACCTTGCGCGGAAAATGTCGGCCAGCACTGTCGGGATGCTGAAAACCACATACGATGAATTGCCGAAAATGTAGTTCGACATCAACTCGTGGCCGCGCTGCAGTTCCTGATTGAAGCGGAACCACACTTCTTTCTCGTTTTCAGCGAAATAGGCGGCTGGCACAAAGGTGTAGTCGGTTGTGGCAAACAACAGTTTGACATGGCTGAAGCGGCATTGCAGCAACGGCTCGCTGTCGAAAATGGCGTCAATCTGCTTTGCAAGTGTGCGGAACGACGTCACCCTATTGAACTGATAATGAGCCAATGCGACATATTTGTTCCGTTCGCGGTCGAGCACGGAAAACGAAAATCCCTTCAGGAAAACCTGAAGGGACATATGGTATTTGTCGACATTGACGTAGTCGAACGATTTGTCTATGAAATGAATGTTCTGCAACAAATCAGTATGGTTTTTATTCCCAGTTGCCTGCGCCGTTGTTGACTTCGGTAACCGAACCAACCTTCAGACCTTTATAATCAAGGCCGTCGTTCAGATTGATAATCTCTTGCTCATCAAGACCTTTCAATATGTATTTCGAAGGTGCTGATGCTTCAAACACTTTAACCTTCAGTTTCGATTGAGTCTCGATAACGCCTTTCTTCAAAGTGAACTCACGACCGCCCGAGTAAGGGATAAAGCGCAGTGAGTCAACCTTATAATTTGCAGGATAGAGAGAGTCGAGCACCGAGACTTTAGTGGTGTCACGGATAATCATACCCTTCTGAATGGCTTCTTTTTCAGAGATTTGGCCAAGCAAATCTTCAGGAATTTCACCAATCTTACGGATAATTGAGAATTCGCCTGTTTTCAAGAAATCAATCAAGGTGTCGAAACTTGCGGTGTAGTCGCCGTTCACTTCCTTGAAGGCGCCTTCGGCTGTACGAATGTCTTTCAACTTCTGAATGGTTTCAGCGTAGCGTTTCTGCTGTTCTTTCTGAAATTCAATAGGTTTGACAATGCTTTGAACTGTGGCGTATGCCAAAAAAACAATCAATGCTGCTAACAATACGTGGATAAGTGCTTTCATTACAATATAAATGTTTAATTATTAACTATTAGAAGCAAAACCGCAAAACCTTTCGGCGCAAGCCCCGACCGCAATGCATGCTCTGCAAACGAGTGCAAATATAAAGGTTTTTCCAAAAGTTAGCCGATTGTGTCAGTTTTTCGACAGAAAATTTTTTCTCTTGCCAAATCCGTTTGTTTTATTTTAGTTCGTGGGCATGAATCAGAGTGTTTCGGAACGGATAAAAGATGCTTTGGGCTACATGCCGACAATCGACCAGCAAGAGTTGATTTCGCGCATCAGCACGTTCATCGGCAACTATTTCTCGCCCGACCACCGCGACGACACACTTATAATAAAAGGATACGCGGGAACGGGAAAAACATCGATGGTGGCGGCTCTTGTCAAGATTCTGCCGAAAATCGGACTGAAAGCCGTTCTGCTTGCCCCCACGGGCCGCGCAGCCAAAGTACTGGCAGGATATTCGGGCCATCAGGCGTTTACAATCCACAAGAAAATCTACCGCCAGAAATCGGCCACAGCCAACGGATTGGGCAGTTTTGCTCTCGACAACAACAAGCACCAGCGCACCATATTTATTGTTGATGAAGCGTCGATGATTTCGAACGACCAGTCGGAAAACTCCATTTTCGGCAGCGGCCGCCTGCTCGACGACCTTTTCGAGTATGTCTATCGCGGCGAGATGTGCAAACTGATTCTTGTCGGAGACACCGCGCAGTTGCCGCCCGTTGGACTTGCCATCAGCCCTGCACTCGACGCGAAAGTGATTGGCGAGATGGGATTCAGCGTCAGCGAATTTGAAATGAAGCAGGTGGTGCGGCAAACGCGCGAATCGGGCATTCTGCACAACGCCACGCTCTTGCGCCAGTCGCTTGCCGAGAACCTGCAAGGCTATCCGCCCCTGACAACCACAGGCTTTGCCGATGTGCGGCGAATCACAGGCGGCGAACTGATTGAAGAGATTGAGAACTGCTACGATGAGTTCGGCATCGGCAACACCATGGTGCTCTGCCGCTCGAACAAGCGCGCCAATAAATACAACGAAGGCATCCGCCGCACCATTCTCTGGCGCGACGAAGAGATTTCGAAAGGCGACCTGCTGATGGTGGTCAAGAACAACTACTTCTGGTTGGGCGATGAAGAAAAGGAAACGACGCCCTTCATCGCCAACGGCGACATTGCCGAGATAACACGCATCGGCAAATACCGCGAACTCTACGGATTCCGCTTTGCCGACGTTGACTTGCGGCTGGTGGACTATCCCGAAATCGAGATTCAGACAAAGATTATGCTCGACACGCTCACGTCGGAATCGCCATCGCTAACGTGGGACGAGAACCAGCGGCTGTTTGAAGCCGTGATGGCCGATTACGCTGAAATTGGCAACAAACGAGAGCGTATCAAAAAGGTGAAAGAGAACCCCTACTTCAACGCCCTGCAGGTGAAATTCAGTTACGCCATCACCTGCCATAAGGCTCAGGGCGGTCAGTGGCAGGCCGTTTTCATCGACCAGGGTTGGCTCACCGACGACATGCTCAACACCGAGTTCATGCGCTGGCTCTACACAGCCTTCACGCGCCCCACGGTTCGGCTCTATCTGGTCAATTTCAAAGACGAATTCTTCAAATAACCAATGAGCAACGTCACGAAGAAACAGCCTGAAATTCTGATTGTTGATGACATTCTCGTCAACCGCATGCTGCTGACCGACATTGCCACTTCAATCGGCTGCAAATGCACCTCGGTCCGCAATGGCGAAGAGGCGCTCCGTGCATGCCATGAGCACGACTTCGACATGATTCTTATGGACTTGGAGATGCCAGTGATGAACGGCATTGAGACAACTGCCGCCATCCGCGCAATGGAAGGTGAAAAAACGCCGACACCAATAATAGCACTCACCGCCCACAATGCCGACGAAATTGCCGACGAACTCACCGCCGCCGGTTTCACCAGTATGATTAC
>JAEEGG010004342.1_pt1 | contig 34500 bp, 23 predicted proteins | sample 9134161 | NCBI WGS metagenome assembly JAEEGG01 (sample SAMN16246543, study PRJNA631951) | gut metagenome | biome: gut microbiome; feature: rumen; material: CR-attached | host: Bos | place: Iran: Karaj | collected 2018-10 | reverse complement strand
CGGTAACGTCGAATTGATGAGCGTATTCAACAACCTTCTTTGTCAACTTTATGTTCTCTTCGTATGGCAGCGACGAGCCGTCAATCATAACCGATGAGAAACCGTTGTCGATGCAGTCCTTGCAGAGCTCGAAGCTGTCGCCGTGGTCAAGGTGAAGAACAATCTGCGGATTGGGGCAGCCAAGTTCTTTAGCGTACTCAACGGCGCCTTTTGCCAGGTTGCGAAGGATGGTGCCGTTAGCGTAGTTGCGAGCGCCTTTCGATACCTGCATAATGACAGGCGATTTGGTCTCAACTGCGGCCATAACAATAGCCTGCATTTGTTCCATTGTGTTGAAGTTGAAGGCCGGGATAGCGTATCCGCCTTTAACTGCTTTGGCAAACATCTCACGGGTGTTAACCAAGCCTAAATCTTTGTAGTTTACCATATTATTAAAATTGTATAATTAAAAATATACTTTTCTAAAACCGATGGCAAATATATCAAAAAATGAAGAGAAAGCCTTTCTTATATAAAATAGTGTGGTTCTATTTTTACAGATGCTGAAACGTCTGCTTTTGTGCTTTAATTCATTGATAATCAATATTTGTTTGGTTACCGATGTCTCGATGGCGTTCCTGTCTGCTGAAAAATTCAGTGTTTTTTGGAAAATATCACGAACCTTGACTTGCCAATAGTGTTTGTTGTGTATCTTCGCCAACTTTCGGAGTAGAGAAAAATCTAATTTGAAATTCAAATGGGAAAGAAAAATAGCGCAAGTAACGATTGGAAAGACCGCCTGAACGTGGTCTATTCAACCAATCCTGATTTTGTTTACGATACAGGCGAAGAGTCTGAACCAGAGACACTTGAACCATCGCGTCAGAACCTGAAGGTTTGCATCGACCGCAAGCAACGCGCGGGAAAAACCGTGACGCTTGTGCAAGGCTTTGTGGGCACTGATGACGATTTGAAGGATTTGGCCAAGATGCTGAAAAACAAGTGTGGAGTAGGAGGTTCGTCGAAGGACGGCGAGATTCTGATTCAAGGCGATTTCAAGCAGAAAGTTTACGATTTGCTGGTTCAGGCTGGTTATAAGGTGAAAATGTCGGGCGGAAACTGATGCAGCGCGAACTTATAATAGTGGTGGAGAAGCACCGCAAATTCGGCGTGCTGCTGGTTCCGTACATCATTACGCCGTCGGGCGGAACTGCGCTTTATTCGGTCATCGACAAGGCTTCGCCGATAAGCATCCGTGATGCTGCGGGCTATTGCGATGATTATGAGCAGATTATCCGCCTTTGCGGTTCGATTGAGGACACCTATGTGGCGCGGCTTTTCTCAAAAGAGCCGCCGTCCGATTTTTTGCGTCATGTTGATAAGGAGTTTATTGCCAACAAGATACGTCCATATATTGAGATTCGTCTGAAGAAGATGATGAAATTCGCATTGGCTCAACGTCTGCGTATCTTCTTGAAAGACAACAATTGCACACAGGTTTATGCTGCCGATGAGATAAAGGTGGCGGGCAGTCGTGTTCATGCGCTTTTCCTGTTCGACCGCAACGAGAACGGAATCCGCTACCGCATTGCCATCGACCACGGCGACCATTACGACAAACTGAAAGGCAAAACTGCTTTGGTGATTACCGATGAAAAACCATGTAATGTGGTAATCAACAAGGTTTTATATCAGTTTTTCGACATCGACAGCAAAAAGTTCGCACCATTTTTGACTAACGATTTCATTCATATCCGTAAAGAAACAGAAAATGCTTATTTTGAGAAGTTTATCCTCAATGCTGTTCGCAATTTCCATGTCCGAGCAACGGGATTTGGAGTGAAACTTGTGCGCGAAATGCCGAAAGCGGTGCTCAATCTTGGTTATAGCATCATGGGGGATGCCGCGCTGACGCTGAAATTCCAATATGGAATGAACCAGGTTTTTCATGATAACCAGACACAGGCGTTTGTCGATATGCAGCGCAGCGGCGACGATGTGAATTTCGTGAAAATGTTGCGTCAGACCGATTATGAGGATGAGTGTATTGAAACGTTGAAAAGTATTGGTTTTCAAACTAATGACAATACAAACTTTAAGCAGTCGGGCGCAGGTGACGCTGTTGGCGACGAATCAATGTTCAGTCTTGTTGAGGCGTTGAGTGAGCGTGCCGAGCAACTTGCCAATGCGGGTTTCGAATTGCGGCAGACAGAGAAAAAACGTTATCATCTTGGCGGTATCGGATTGACAATCAAGGCCGAAGAACGCAATGATTGGTTCGATATACGCGGAACAGTCACTATTGGCGGTTTTACTATCCCGTTCCAGAAGTTGCAGCGCAACATTTTGGGAGGAATCCGTGAGTTTGAACTGCCCGACGGCACAATGGCAGTGCTTCCTGCCGAGTGGTTTGTTCGCTATTTTGAGTTGTTCAAAGTGGGGCGCGTTGCTGGCGACGTGCTGTCAGTCAAGCGGCAGATGTTCGGATTGTTGCACGAATCGGGTGTTGAGGCGGCAGGAGTGGAGCGGTTGTGTAATATGTTCAATGTTGGCAATCTGCCCAAGGCATCGTTGCCCGCTGGTCTTAATGCCAATCTGCGCCCATATCAGTTGACAGGCTACTATTGGATGAAACTACTGAAAACCAATGGTTTTGGCGGTTGCTTGGCCGATGATATGGGACTTGGAAAAACTCTTCAGGCGCTTACATTGCTTCTCGATTCATCGAACGACAGCGTCGAAGTGGATGTTCCTCAAACATTTGGTAATGGCGTTCAATTGTCGCTGTTCGATACGCCGGAAAGAGTTCAAAAAAAGGCTACTAGTCTTGTTGTTGTACCATTGTCGCTGATTCACAACTGGTGCGCCGAGGCGGCTCGGTTCACTCCGTCGCTCAAGGTTTTGGCGCACGTGGGACCGGCCCGTACGCGCAGTGCATCAGTTTTCGACAACTATGATGTTGTGGTGACCACCTACGGCCTTGTCCGCAACGACTGCGAATTGCTGTCGAAATATCCTTTCTACTATATTATTCTTGACGAAAGTCAGACCATAAAAAACACAAGTTCAAAGAGTTACTCGGCTGTGACAAGTCTGAAGTCGAAATACAAACTGATACTTACCGGCACACCTGTCGAGAATAGTCTGACCGATTTGTGGGCGCAGATGAATTTCATCAATCAGGGATTGCTTGGCAATCAGAGTTATTTCCGCAAGGAATTCGCGCAAATTATTGAGCATGACCCAGAAAACAGTCGCGCAGCAAAACTAAAAGCCTTGGTGGAACCGTTCATTCTGCGCCGGACAAAGGACCAGGTTGCCGACGATTTGCCTCCAAAAACCGAGCAGATACGGGTTTGCGAGATGAGCACCGAGCAGCAGTCGCTTTACGAGTCGGAGAAATCGGCCGTCAGAAATGAGATTTTGTCGGGCATTTCAAGTGGTAGTCCTGCTCAAAATTCGGCTTTGGTTCTGCGGTCGCTTACGCGGCTGCGCCAGATAGCCTGCCATCCGAGGTTGGCTGGATTCGATGAACCGTCGGCAAAGTTCGACGAGGTGACCAGGGTGCTTGAAACGATTCTGTCGGAGAATCACAAAGTTCTTATTTTCAGTTCGTTTGTCGAATACCTCAATATTTTCGAGGAACATCTGAAAAATGCGGGAATCGGCTATTCAATGTTGACCGGAGCCACACGCAACCGCGAGGAAGTGATTGACCGATTCCAAACCGACAGCAATGTGTCCGTTTTTCTTATTTCGCTCAAGGCGGGCGGTGTTGGCCTGAACCTCACGGCTGCCGATTATGTTTTCGTCCTCGACCCGTGGTGGAATCCATCGGCTGAAAATCAAGCAATTGACCGTGCTCACCGCATCGGACAGACCAAGAATGTGTTTGTGTATAAATTTGTTACGGCCGGCACACTAGAAGAAAAAATCATCAATCTCCAAAACCGCAAGAGCCGCCTTGCCGGACTGTTCGCCAGCAGCAATCCGCTTGGAAGCCTGACAGTTGACGACCTTATGCAGTTGTTCGAGTAACGAATCCGGATTTGATTTCCCGTTGAGGCATAAAAAAACACAGACCATTTTGCTGACCTGTGTTTTCTGATAGTTATGCGTTGAATAGCATCATTTCTGTTGTTTCTGATGCTGCACTTTTTTCTTTGCCTTGGCTTTTTTGTTGTTGGCCTTGCGTTTTGGCGCGCTGATAGTTGAGTTTGTGGCGTTGTTGACAGCCGCCTGCATACGGAGCAACTCTTTAGTATCAGTCAGTTTCAGCCCCTCCGGAATTTTGAGGTGGTTGCACGAAATGGCGAGTATGTCAGAAAAAATCACATCGTCAGAGATAGTCTCGCGGTTCCATGTCAGGAACGATTTTTTCATCTGATTTGCAATCACTTTTATCAGTTCGTCTTTTTCCTCACCATCAGGATATTGAGTCGCTTTGCGCACCATATCCTCCAGAATCTTTCCGTAGTGTTTGAATCGGATTTCGTCAGGGTTGCTGTATTTCATTTTAGCCGGTTTCTGGCGAATTTCGCTCTTTGTCGGCAACGGATAAGGCGCGTCAATGTCGAGGTCGAAATTGGCAATCACGGCCAAGTGGTCCCAAAGTTTGTGTTTGTAATCAGCCGATTCGCGCAGTTGCGGATTCATGTTTCCCATCAACTGTACTGTGCTCTTGGCCAATGTGTTACGAAGTTCGCGGTCTCTGGCTCTTTTGATTGTGTTAACCATTTCCTGAACGTTGCGGCCATATTCCGGCAGAATAAGTTTCTCGCGGCTTGTGTTATAGTCCATTGTGTATTTCGATTTTCTGCAAATGTAAGCCAATTTTCGATAATTGAAGAAGAAAGTTGAATTACAATTTCACTAGTGACATTTTATGATCGATTTTTTAATCATTATTGTAACCAAACAACAATAATTACGTTTAAATATGGTGTAAAGATTTGACGGATGTCATATTTTTATAGATGTGTGATTTTTGAAAGATGTTGTTAAGTAGATATCTTTGTCGCGAGAAAGAATAGTTTTTCATAATGGTTAGTTGTTTGGGCAGCGGTCGTCGTGATGATGACCGCTGCTGCTTTTAGCCTACTAATAATTGCTCATAACTATTATTCGATTAAACAATTCCCCGAATTTGCTACCTTGCGCTGTTTTTATAATAGGTATGGAGTTCATTAAGAATTATTTCAGAAATCTTTTGAGCCGCAAGTCGAAGTTGAGTCTGGCACTAGACGTGATAATCGTTGTGCTGGCCATCTTCATAATGGTGCCGCAGACGAGGAAATCGGCCATAGCACTTGTTTTGCGGCCAACGGTGTTTGTCTATCAGCCGTCGCTGCTCAAGCAACCCATTCCGCTGTTCACATCGTCGCTCGACTGGCGTTTGCGCACGCTCGGGGGCGATACCTGCACGCTGGCCGATTTCGTTGGAAAACCCATCGTGCTGAACTATTGGGCATCGTGGTGCGCGCCGTGCTTGGCTGAGATGGGGCAGTTCCGCAGCCTTTATGCCGATTATGGAGACAAGGTGAATTTCCTTTTCATCACCAACGAGAAACGCACCGATATGGCAAAATTCGTCAAAAAGAAGAATTTGGATTTACCTGTCTATCTGCCAATTAAGCGTTATCCCGAACAACTCTCGACAAGCACACTGCCCGTAACATTCCTGATTGACGCCGAAGGCAACATCCTGATGCGCAAAAGTGGAATGGCACAATGGAACGGTCAGAAAATGAGACATATACTCGATGCAATGTTAACGAAAACACAAACTGAAAACGCAGATTAATTGAAAATTGAAAATTAAAAGTTAAAATGAGCAAGTTAGATGGATTTGAATAGACTTTTGCCTTATGCCTTTTTAACTTAAAACTTAAAACTCAACAACTTAAAACTTATAACTTAACAAGTTATAACTTAAAACTTATAACTCAACAACTTATAACTTAAATCAATGGCTCTGAATTACATCTGGATAGCATTCTTCGTGATAGCCTTTGTGGTGGCGCTCATCAAACTGATATTTCTGGGCGACACGCAGATTTTCTCGGCAATGGTGGGCAGCACGTTCGATATGGCCAAAACAGGCTTCGAAATCTCTCTCGGCCTGACTGGTGTGATGACGCTCTGGCTTGGCCTGATGCGGATAGGCGAGAAGGGTGGTATGATTAACATCTTCTCGCGGATTATGGGGCCGTTTTTCAGCAAACTGTTCCCTGAAATTCCTAAAAATCACCCCGTTAACGGCTCAATAATGATGAATCTTGCGGCCAATATGCTCGGCATCGACAATGCCGCCACGCCGCTCGGACTGAAGGCTATGAGTCAGTTGCAGGAACTGAATCCAAAGAAGGACACCGCATCGAACTCGATGATTATGTTCTTGGTTCTCAACACTTCGGGGCTGACGCTGATACCCGTGAGCATTATGGTTTACCGTGCGCAGATGGGCGCTGCCGACCCTTCGGATGTTTTCATTCCGATTCTGATTGCCACGTTTTTCAGTACGTTAGTGGGCATTCTTGCTGTTTCCATCTATCAGAAAATCAACTTATTCAATAAGGTCTTTCTTGGCTATTTCGCCGTTTTCTCGCTCATCATCAGCGGCCTGATTTGGTACTTTGTCCGATTGCCGCGCGAAGCCGTAAACGCTCAGTCATCGCTCATTGCAAACGTCATTCTTTTCCTGATAATCATTTCGTTTATAGTGTTGGCTGTCAGGCGGAAAGTAAATGTATATGAAGCGTTTATTGAAGGTGCGAAAGAAGGATTCAGTGTGGCCGTGAAAATCATTCCATACCTGATTGCGATACTTGTCGGGGTGGGTGTTTTCCGCACTTCGGGCGCGCTCGACTATTTGATTGACGGCCTGCGGTCGTTGGTTGCGCTCACGGGCGTTAACACCGATTTTGTTGATGCTCTGCCCACAGCGTTTATGAAGCCGTTGAGCGGCTCGGGCGCGCGCGGCGTGATGATTGAGACGATGAACCAAATGGGCGCCGACTCGTTTGCAGGCCGCTTGGCGTGCTGCTTCCAAGGTTCAACCGACACCACATTCTACATTTTGGCCGTCTATTTCGGCAGCGTGAACATCACTAAAACGCGCCACGCTGTTGTCTGCGGCCTGCTTGCCGACCTTGCTAGCATTATTGCTGCAATTGTTGTTGCCTACATCTTTTGGGGATGATGCGCCGCCTGTGCACCATATTGCCGATTCTGCTGATAATAAACATAGTTACAGCAGCACCTGTCAGCGTTGACAAAGCCGCTGCGGTTGCTGCAGGTCTGTTTGGCCGCAACACTCAAAAATCCACTTCAATCGTTGTTTTAAAGCACGTTGGCGTCTTCAATGGCGACACGGTTTATTATGTTTTCACTTATGCCGATGGCGGTTTTGCCATCATTTCAGCCGATGACGCGGTGAATCCCGTTTTAGGCTTCTCGCAAACATCGCCTGCAAGCGAACCAATTGAAAACAAAATGCTTATGCACCAACTCAACCGTTACGGGCAGAAGATTTCTGAAGTGCGCAGTCAAGGTATCGGTTCCACTGCAAACAAGCGCCAATGGCGGGCTCGCGCTGATTCGGCTCCGACCGCTGACACTGCTCAAGCGAAGACAGTTGGCCCGTTGGTTACATCGGCGTGGTCGCAGACTGATGCATACAACGATTCGTGTCCGTCATTTGCTGGTTGTGTGGCCGTTGCCATGGGGCAGGTTATGCGGTACCATAAGTGGCCCAAAACGGGGCGCGGTTGGCATAAATATGTGCCTTCGGAGGCGCCTGAATATGGGCTGCAGTTTGCCAATTTTGGTGCAACCACCTACCGTTGGGACTTGATGCCCGACAAGATTCGTGCTCATAATTCGACCGCCGAGCGGGCTGCTGTGGCGCAGTTGCTCTATCACGCTGGGGTGTCGGTCGATATGTCGTACACCAAAAACGGCTCAGGCTCTTACACTATCGATGTGCTTTACGCGATGCCTCAATATTTCCGCTATTCCGACTCAATCAGACTTTGCACGTATTCTGATTACTCAAATGCGCAATGGTTCAGTATGATAATGGCTGAAATTGATGCGGGACGGCCAGTCATATATTCTGGTGCAACGAGTGGCGATGAAGGTCATGCCTGGATTGTAGATGGCTATAACTCAGATGGTTATATGCATATAAACTGGGGGTGGGGCGGCGACTACGACGGCTTTTTCCTGCCCGATAGGATGATTCTTGAAACAACGCTTTTCGACCGCGAACTAGATGCTGTTGTTGGCATCAAGCCATCTACAGAGCCGCCGCTTATGTGGACGCTTCAGAGTTCGGGTTTCAGCAGAGGTTATCGTGGAATTCTAAATATTTCGGCAGTCAATGAGCAAGTTGCGTGGGCATCGGCATACGACGGCTCCATCAGCAACGGCCAATGTATGGATTATTGCCGCACAATCGATGGCGGCGAATCGTGGCAGGCAGGTACGGTGAATATCCCTAAAAATGAAAGTTATACAATTTCTTCGATAAGTGCGGTGAGTGCCGTTGAGGCTTGGGCTTCGATTTATGTAAGCGTCAACTCTAACACGCTGACTGGCGGCAAGATAGTTCATACCGCAGATGGAGGCAAAACATGGAATATCCAACCGACAGCGGTTTTTGATGGTAAAAGCGCGTTCCCCAATGCCGTTCATTTTTGGGACTCGCAGTCGGGAGTCTGTATTGGTGACCCCAATGGTGGTTATTTTGAGATTTACACTACCACCGATGGCGGCAAGCAATGGACGCGGGTTCGGTCATCGCGCATTCCGGCCAGTAATCGCGACGAGACGGGCATAGTGGGCAGTTTTTCGGTTTTCGACAATACTGTTTTCTTTGGTACCAGTACAGGACGGCTTTTCCGTTCGGTTGACCGCGGTGCAACGTGGACAGTGGTACAGACGCCATTAAGAACTGAATTCAAACTCGCTTTCCGCGATAATGACTCAGGCATGATAAGTGCAGTATCCGCGAAGAATTATGCAGTTTATCGCACTAGCGATGGAGGCTCAAACTGGGAACAGATTCATCCGCAAGGTCCGTTTTTTGTGACTAGTTTTGCTTATATGCCTGGTACTGATACACTTGTGAGTGTCGGATTTAACGCGCGTGGTACATTTTCAGGATTATCGTATAGTACCGATAATGGCTCGTCGTTCACCAATTACGAAGATTTTTACACTGATATAGATCATTTTACAGCCTTGGGCATTTCGCCCAATGGTAAAGGAATGTGGGCTGGGGCGCTAAATTACAGCGAGCATTACGGCGGCATGTGGCACCGCGGTGCTTTGAATGTTGTGCGCGGTTTAACGGCTATAAATCAGCACAATAGTGTAGAGCAGATGCCACTGATAGTTTATCCAAATCCGGCAACAGATTTAGTGACGATTGAAAGCGACCAATTGATTACCAATGTTGAGATTATATCAGCATCGGGCAAGATACTCGGTTGCTGGAGTGTTGATTCTGAACAATTTAGAATATCAGTTGCAGACTTGCCTCGCGGAATCTATATGGTTAAAGCCTGTCTGCGGAACTCACAACCTCGGTTTGGAAGGGTAGTGGTAGTCAGATGATTAAAACAGAAAATTCAATCTTGTAATTGATTGAATTTCCGAATTAATCACTTATTTCTTCTTTTCTTTCCTTGCGTATTCATCTTCAAGAACCTTCTCAAGCGTCTCAACATCAATGCGTTTGGCGATGATTTTCTTGCCACGGTCGAGCAGGTAGATTGATGGAGTGCTGCGGATATCGTAGAACAGTCGGAATCCCGATTGATTATACGGATCCCAAGCGTTTATCCAGTTGTCAAGTCCTTGTTTCTCAATAAATTCTCCCCACTCTTTTTTGTCGGTTTGGGTGTAGATGCCCATCACCTCAACACCGCGCTCCCAGAACTTGTCAGCCAGAGCTTTCATTTTGGGTGTAGCCTTCTTGCAGTGTCCGCACGATGGCTCGAAGAAGAACAGCACGGTGTATTCGGCATTGATGCCCGAGATGGTTACAGGCTGGTCGTCGTAGGTGTAAAGTTTCAACTCAACCGCCTGATTGCCAACCTGATTGTAGCGCAGTTCCTCAACACGTTCGCGAAGTTTCTCGAGCCAGGTTGAGTCGGCCCAAGTGGCGCGGCCGTTCAGGTAATAGTTGTCGCCAAAGAAGACGAGCACCTTGTCCATACCCATTATGTCGCTGTTGTTGTACTTGTTGAAGATGGTTTGCAGCAGGAAGCGGAACACCTCGTCGCAACCTTCAGCCTTGTCGAGCAGCATTTTGCTCTCCTTGATGATGGTGTCGGGCGCCTGAAGAATCATCTTCTCGAAATAGCGGTCGATTTTGGGTTGGAAAAACTGTGTGCGCAGCATTCTTGCATCCTGAAAATCAACATTATCGAAGAAATGCTTCTTGTAGAATTTGTATTGGAAGGCCGAGTCGAGTACTTTGCCGTCGGCATCGCGCGGAAAGTCAGGAATATCAATGTCCTTGTTGATGCGCAGAACAGCGGCCAGCAGCGATTTCTGATGGTTGGTCTCAATGTCGTCCCAACGAGCCTTAACTTCCTCATACAGAAGGGCGAGACTGTCTTTAACCGCTTTTTCGTCGTCTTTAGTTTTTGTCAGACGTTTGCGCAACTCTGTGGCTTTTGCATTTTGGCTAATCATAAATTGCTGATAGTCAACATACATCTTTACCTCGTCGCTGCCTTCCGATTTCAGATATTTGGTCAGGTCGCCAGCATCTTTTGTGAATTTTGTTGAGACGCTGAAGTCCTGCTCGTTATCAATCATCAGTTCGAAGATGGTGTTGCCGGGCACAAGCACAAAATAAATTCCTCCTTCGAGTTTTTTATTGCCCTTGAACGTGCCGTTGGCTTTCTTGTCGAGTTTGAGAGTGTCCTTAACATACTGTTTGTCACCAAAATAGTAGCCTAAATAGACGGTGCTGTCGGCCAGACCGTCGATGTGCACCTTGATGTTGTAGCCATCGGCTTTGGCAAAACTGCAGCCCAGAACCGATAGAATCGCCACCAAACAATATTTTATCCACCTCATAATCAATTAGAATTTAGAATCTCTATTCCTTATTCTTATGTTATCTCAACATTCTCAACCGCGAAACACTAACCTTTTAACTTCTTCAATCTATACTTTTAGAAGTTATACATTATACCAACGCCGGCAATCTCTTTAAATTGTATTTTGCTGCCAACCATTTTTGTTGAGCCATCAGGATTGGTGCCGTCAGCAATTTTAATATCATCGTCATACATCAGATGAGTTGAAACACTGACAGTTATGTACTTGTTCACCTTCATTGCAATTTGTGTCTCCCAGCTGACATCAATGTTCTGAGGATTATGCAGATAGTTCGAGAAGAAATCGGCCTTTGAGGTGATTGAGAAATTCTTCAGTAATTCGGCCTCGAAATCGCTCTTGCTGAACAGCAGTCGCACATATCCGCCGAACTCGCCGCGTGATTTTTTACCATGTTTAATCACAGCCCCTTTTGCGGTACTAACAACAGTGCCTGTTGAATCTTTTATCTCAATGACATCAAATTCGGCAGCGTCAACACCATATGCACCAGCATCGGCAAGGTCTTGGTCGTTCACAATAGTATATTTAAGTGTGAGCGGAGCAACGAAAGCGCTGAAATAACTGTTTGGCTTATAGTCGATACCAATGGCGCCGATAACGTAGGCTGGGGCCAAGAAAGCCGAAATTTTCTCCTTGGTGGTATCCTTATAGTTGTAGCCTTTGTCCATTTGCGACTTGAAGCTCACCAATGTTGCATAATAGAGCGATTTGTACATCTCGCGGCCGTATTTCGACGAGAGGTCGATGCGGTCATCGGTCTTGCGGAATTCATCATCCTCACCTTGTTTCATCAGACCGTAGCCCAGGTCGATGGTGTTGTCCCACGTGTTTTTGCCTTTTTTGTAGTTGGCATGCGCATTGAAAGCGCCGTTGATTGATATTGAATTCTGACCACCCGAAGCCCAGTTGGTAAGGTTTGTTTGTGTGGCGTTGAGCGATGCCACACCGCCTATTTTCCAACCTTGAGTGGTATCTGAATCATGTTTGCGAAGCGTGGCCTCACCTTCAGTAACCTGACCCGAAACAAGTTGCGCACATCCTATAAGTGCCACAACTGCAATAAATTTTACTTTCATTTTGTTTAAATTTAAAGATTTCCAAAAGTATACAAATTAGATGAAAAATGATAGCAAAAATATTGTTCGAAAACCTGCGACGGCACAAATAAAAAACACTATCTTGACAAGTCGAAAAAGAATCAGAAATGACATCTAAAAAGGATGGTATTGAAAGCAACGGAAACGTTCAGGAACTGCTTGACAAACTAAGGCAGACAGAGCCTGAATTATGCTCGGAATTAGAGAGTTATATCAATGAACTTGCCGAAGAACATAACCAACTGATTCGCGAAAAAGAACGTGCCGAGGAATCGGACACAATGAAATCGTCGTTCTTTGCAAACATGAGCCACGACATCCGAATACAGTTGAACTCCATCATCGGCTTCAGTGACCTGCTTGCCGACCGGGATTTGACGCAGACTGAGCGCGAAGAATTCATTGAGATGATAAACAAAAACTGTCAAGAACTTGTTACGTTGATCGACAATATTATAGACATCTCGAAAATTGAAATCGGACAGTTTTATTTAAAAAAGGAGCCGTGTCTGTTGGGTGATTTGATGAATGACATTATTGACACCTACAGACGCGCCCATAGACTTGGCGACTACGACGAACTGAGTCTGCAATTCGATTTTCCGTCGAAATATGCTGACCTAAAAATCAGCACCGATATTTCACGCTTCAAACAAGTTTGCACTACTCTGATAGGCAATTCACTGAAATACACACAAAAAGGCTATGTCAGATTTGGAGTGAGCAGGGCATGGGGCAAGACCATTGAATTTTATGCACAGGACACCGGCATGGGCATCCCGGAGAGCGAACTGCACACCATTTTCACGAGTTACAGCAAATATGCCGGCGATTATAATGAGACGGGGCTTGGGCTGTCGATTTGCAAAAGCATTGTTGAGATGCTCGGAGGCAAAATTCATCTGGTTTCGATATTTGGCAAAGGTTCAACGTTTTATTTCACACACCCGCTTGAGTGCGAGGTGCCTGAAGAGTTCAAAAATCAGCGCGAAGTAAAATCTCTTTTCGACTGGAAATCGCGCAAAATGGTGATTGTCAATAATGTTGAGCAAGACAAAAGATTCTTGAAACATGTGCTGGCGAACACGGGAATTGAATTCATATGGTTCAAAACCGGGGCTGAAGCCTTGGAGTATTTTGAAGCCGGCAATGTGGCCGATATTGTACTTATTGAAATGAGTAGCAGTAATTTAGATGCAACAAGAAGAATCCATCGGGCATCGCCTGTACCAATAATTGCTCTGTCGGCTGACAGCAAATCGGACGAGGACCGAATTCAGGTTCGAAGGTCAGGGTGTGTTGAGTTGATTGCAAAACCATTGCTGCCATCAACACTTTTGATGACCATCGACAAAATATTGAAATAATGGTAACCATCGACATAAAACGCCATATTAACTCACTGAAAACAAATCAATTTCATTGGCAATGAAACGATGTTTGCTGCAACTTTTTTTGGCGTTTGCCCTATTGTCCGTTGGTGGGCTGATTTACATTGTGTTCCGGCCCGACACCACGCTGTTGTTCTACACATTGGTCAAAGCAGGTTTTGCCGAATCAATGTACCAACTTCGCGCGGCAGTGAGTGTCGGGTTGCCCTGTTGGGTGGTTTATTCTTTGCCCAACGCGCTATGGGTGGCTGCTTACGTTCTGATAACCGATATGGTGCTTACAGGCTGGGCCACTCGTACAAAGTTGCTGGTGGCATCGGTGATTATGGCAGTGGGAGTGGCATCGGAAATGCTGCAATCGGTGGCTCTGGTGCCTGGAACCTTCGATGTGACTGATATTGTGGCATATATCGCACCTTATTCATTATATGCAGTTTGGATATTCACAAAAAATAAATTAATAGTATCATGAAATTCACAAGCAAACAAGTAACAACTATCATCGTTACGGTTGCGGCCGTGTTCATCGTCATGGCTATTTTAACCATGGTGATTGGCGATGATGAAAACGAAAGCAATTCGACATCAAACTACACAGAATCAAGCATTTCAAAAGGTTCGAATTCGGGTCCGTCATCAAATTCGGGAAACAGTTCCGCTCAGAAACCCAATGCAAAAATGTTGGATTCCACCGACTATCTGGCGGCAAATAAGAAAATTGAGAGCGACCCGTATGAGGAACTCGACGAACTTATTGGTTTGACCGGAGTTAAAAAGGAGGTACATGATTTGGCGAATTTTGTCAAAGTGCAGAAACAGAGAGAAAAACAAGGTTTGAAGGTTCCGAAAATATCGTACCATCTTGTCTTTACGGGCAGTCCGGGAACAGGCAAGACAACCGTGGCACGCATTGTGGCACGCATCTACAAAGACCTCGGCATCTTGGATAAGGGGCATCTGGTTGAAACCGACCGTTCGGGCTTGGTGGCTGAGTATGTGGGGCAGACTGCCGTGAAGACCAATCACATTATTGACTCTGCAATGGGCGGCGTTTTGTTCATTGATGAGGCGTATGCGCTGGTTACAGAATCTGGTAACGATTACGGGAACGAAGCCATCGCCACACTGCTGAAACGTATGGAGGACAACCGCGACAGCCTTGTGGTTGTTATTGCCGGATACACAAACGAGATGAAGCGATTCATTGACGCCAATCCAGGTCTGCAGTCGCGCTTCAACCGCTACATCGACTTCCCCGACTATACGGCTGACGAACTGTTCCAAATTTTTGAGATGCAAGCAAAGAAAAACCAGTATCAACTTAATGAGGATGCTGCCGCATATTTGCGCGAGCGCCTCGAATATGTTGTCCAGCACAAAGACCGCAACTTTGGCAACGGCCGATACTCACGCAACCTGTTCGAGAAATCGATTCAGAATCAGGCAAATCGCCTTAAAGATGCTATCAATCCGACAACCGAGATGCTGTGTGAATTGACAAAAGAAGATATTGAAAACGCACTTAAAACAACGAAATAAGCCACTGAGGCTCAACAATATAGCATATAAGGATTCGCTGTTACCGCGCCAAATGTTCAGTAACGCTTTGGGAAAAGTAGGCTGAATTTATTTGTATATCTTGTTTTTATTCAATGCCTTGCGATATTTTTCCGCATTCACATTGTGTTCAATCAATGTGCGAGCAAAAGCATGATAACCCGAGAAATCGTCTTTGGCACAGAAGTATAAATATTTGTGCTTGTTGTAGTTAAGCACTGCGTCGATTGACGATTTCGACGGAATGCAGATTGGTCCAGGCGGCAACCCTCTGTGTTTGTAGGTGTTATACGGACTTTCAACCTCAAGATGCTTGTTGAGTATGCGTTTAAGTTCGAAATCGCCCACGGCAAATTTCACCGTTGGGTCGGCCTGAAGCGGCATTCCAATGCGGATGCGGTTCAGATAAACACCGGCCACGTCTGGCTTCTCATCGTTTTTGATGGTTTCTTCCTCCACTATCGATGCAAGCGTGTAGGCTTCATCGGGAGTGAGATTGACGTCTTTCGCCTGTTCGCGGCGGCTCTCGTTCCAGAATTTGACCGACTCCGCGTACATCCGCTCCACAAACTGCTCGGCACTTGTGTTCCAATTAAAATAATAGGTATCGGAAATGAACAGGGTGAAAACCGTTTCTTGCGTTTTGCCCATTTTAGAGAGGAACATATTGTCTGTCAGCAACATATATAGGTCTTCATCGCTCATTTCAAGTTTGTTGCCAACCAATTCCGCCAGCCGTTTGACTGAACGCACTTTACCAATGGTAATCTTCACGGGTTCTTGCGCTCCGCTTCGCAACATATTGATTAACTGATTGTTGCTCATGCCGTTGCTAATCTTGAAGCGTCCGGCTTTGACCAACTGCGGATAACTTTTCTGACGCGCAACCCAATCGAACGATTTGATGTCGACCACGAAACTGCTGTCTTTCAGCGCCTTGAGTACGTCGGCAAAAGTGCTGCCTGTGCGAATATAGAGATAGGCAGAAGAGCGCCCATTGAGTTTGACATTTGGTCGCTGCACCTCATCATATATATGGTAGGCCATGATGGCGAAAACAATTGCGCCCGCAAGGCCGCCCAAAGCAAGCCAACGGCCTATTTTCTTTTTACTTTTTTTTGCCACAACTATTTCTTTTTATTGAGTCGGCAAAAATAAACAAAATAGGAAATAAACATCAGTTTTCCCTATCGTTACGGCAAGTTTCAAGAGTTACACAAAAGCCTGCACAATGTCAACGAATTCTTATTTCTTCGCCTATCGACACTCGCTTATGTTTCGGAAAACCATTGATTCTCATCAGTTTCTTGTAACTGATGTTGTGGCTCTCGGCTATACTTTTCAGCGTGTCACCTTGCTTGACAATGTATGTTTTGTCAGATTTTGACTTTTTCTTATCCGGTTCTGGTGTCGATTTATTGTCAGGTGCAGGCGCGACTTTTTTATCGGTATCAGGAGTCGGTGTTGTCTTTTTCGTAGGTGCAGGAGCCGGCTCGGCCTTTTTGTTATTGTCGGCCAGAGACTTACCACCCTTCGGAGTGCGGGCCATCACCTTCGTAAGTTTTGCTTGGTCGATATCAACAAAATCGGCATACCAACCGCCAAGCCCGTATCTTCGTGGGTCGGTATAAAAATCATGCTTTTTCACAAAATCGATGCTCGTATTCAACTTGCGGTTCGTGGTGGTGTGCTTAAAAAGCCACTCATAAAGATTGTGAAACTCGAAGAACTCGATAAGGCTGTGTCCGCCTTTCTCCAACCTACTGTATTTCAGCAAATCAGTTGAACCGCACTTTTTCATTCCCGCCACAACGCGGTCTGAATTCGAAATTGAGGTTACATCATCGTCGATGGCGTGAATAATCCAGGTTGGCACCTTGTTGAGACCGCACGGACTGCCCGTCTCGCAACCGCCAGCAATACCAACGCAGGCCGCCACCTCGTCGGGATATTTGTTGGCATAATTCAGCGTTCCCCAGCCGCCCATGCTCATGCCAATCACGTAGAACTTTGTGTGATCGAAGGCGTAATGTGCAACCAAAAACTCGTAGATTTTGTGCAATTTAGCCGACGACCATCCCTCGCCCGCCATGGCACCCGGCTCAACAATCAGAGCCGGCTGGCCTCGAAGAATGTCTATGCCATCGTGAATCGCAGTTATAGGTCCATACGAATGACCGCCCTCGCCAATACTCATGCTCCGTCCGTGCAGGAACATGACAACGGGCATATTAGTGCTGCTGACCGGATTGTAACCTTTTGGTTCATAGATACTAAAGCAATACATTCCGGGCATAAAGTTGGTAGGAAAGTTCTCTATAATCTGCGATTTGGCGGCAATAGGCAAAACCGTCATTAAAATCAGTAAAAGAGGTTGTCTCATAGTCAGTTTCGAATTTGAATGGCAATATAGACATTTTTCTTTTTTGGCACGATGCAAGTCACTTCGAATAAATCAAATTAACCGTCGATTCGATGGTTTGACGGAGTGATTTTTGCCTTTAAACTATAAACATCAAGCGGTTAATAACCAATCGGTTTGGGGGTTGCGGTTTTGCGCCTGCACGATAATTTTAGGCTGATGAACGATTTGAAGTAGTTTTTTGCTTGAATCGGCTCAACTAAAACGTTTACAACAATTTATAAGATGAAGGGATACTTACCTGCGCAGATGGCGGCCAATGTTGCAAAATCGGTTTTGGCGGTTTTGTGCGCGTTTCTTTCGACATCGGCGGCGGCGCAAAGTGCTGACGAACTGCAGCAGAAACTGCAGCGCACAAGCGATAAGGGCGAGCAGATTACGCTGCTGAACCGCCTTGGCGACCTGGCCCGCAACGCGAATGCCACTGCCGAAGCCGTCGATTATCACCAAAAAGCATTGAAACTGTGCCGCGAGACGGGCAACGCCGAAAGCGAAGCCAAAACGCTGAATTATATTGGCTCAACTTATTGGCGGTCAAATAGTTTCGACTCGGCGCAGCACTACTACGAAATGGCGCTCGAAGCCTGCACTCGAAGCGGGAATCAGGACGATAAAATACGGATTCTGAACAACTTGGCGCTTGTGAGCCAAAGTCAGGGCGACTATTTCTCGGCCAACTACTATTATCAAAAAGTGGCGGCGGGCTGGCAGGCGGCGGGAAACCTTGCCGAATACGCTTCGACGGTGAACAAAATCGGCAGTATGTATCTGTCGCGCAACCTGTTCGACTCGGCGCTGACGCAGTACGGCAAGGCACTGCAAATCCGTGCCGAACTGAACGACACTATCGCTATCGCGCAGACATACAACAATATAGCCACCGCCTACAAGAATCAAAATCTGTTTGACTCGGCGCTTGTTAATTTGCAAAAATCCATTGCGCTGCTCACCGCCACGGGCGACCAAAACGGTCTGGCCGAAGGCTACAACAACCTTGGCGGGCTCTTCTGGCAGAACAAGAACTACAAAGACGCGCTGGCCAACTATCTGCTTGCGCTCGACATTCGCGAAAGGCTTGGCAACAACGAGAAAAGTGCCGCCACCATGAGCAATATCGGTTTGATTTACAAAGATTTGAGCAACTACGACAAAGCGCTCGAATACTACAACAAATCGCTTGAGCAGTATCGGGCAAGCGGCAATCAGTTTCTGCAATCGGAAGCGCTGAACTTGATTGGCGGTGTTTATTGGCAATCAGGCAGTTACGCCGAAGCACGGGATGTTTATAAAACTGTGCTGCAAATGCGTGTGGCGGTTGGAGACAAACGTTATATCGCACGGTCACACAACAATTTAGCCCTTGCCTACAAGAGCCTGAACGAGCGCGATTCGGCTCTTGCGGAATACAACAGCGCGCTGGAACTCTACCGCGAACTTGGCGACCAAATGAATGAAGCGGCAATGGTGAACAATATTGGCAACCTGTATCTGAAATTCGGCGAGACCGAAATGGCTGCAAATGAGTTTGTTAAGGCTCTCGAAATGCGCCGACAGATTGGCCACGAAACGGGCATTGCCTACTCGGAACTCGACCTTGGCACGGTTTATATCAGTAAAAAACTGTACAACAAGGCTTTACCGCTGCTGAACGACGCTTTGCGAATCGCCCGAGAAATCAAAAACAGCGAACTTGAAAAAGACGTACTGCTCGCACTATCAGACACTTACGCCGCAAGTGGCAATCTCGCGAAAGCGTACACAAATATGAAACACTACACCGCGCTGAAAGACAGCATTTTAAGCCTGGAAAGCATAAAGCGCATTGCCGATATGCAAATCAGTTACGAGACCGAAAAGAAGGAACGAGAACTGAAAATCAAGGATATACAGATTCTACAGCAGCAGGAACGCAACAGCCGCCAACGCATAATTATCTATTTTGCGGCAATCGGGCTGCTGATTGTGCTGGCCTTTGCGGTGGTGGTGACGCGGCAGAACAAAAAAATCCGCAAGGCGAACGAAATGCTTGATTTACAGAACAAACAGATTATCCAACAGAACGAAGAAATTGAGCAGCAGCGCGATTATGTGACGATGCAGCGCGACCAAATCGCCGAACAAAAAGAGAAGATTACGGACAGCATTGAGTATGCAAGCCGCATTCAGAACGCAATGCTCACGCCCGCCGACGTGTGCGGCCAACTGCTGCCGCAGCACTTCATTCTGCTTGTGCCGCGCGACATTGTGAGTGGCGATTTTTATTGGGTGAAAAAGATTGGCAATCAGGTGGTTGCAACCGTAATGGACTGCACGGGGCACGGCGTTCCTGGCGCGTTTATGAGTATGCTGGGCACCACGCTGCTCGAGCAGATTGTCACGAACGGATTCAGCAGCGCCGCCGACATTCTTGAGCAGATGCGCAAATCGGTGAAAAACTCTCTGCACCAAGAAGATAAGCAGACTTCACAGTCCGACGGAATGGACTGCGCGCTCTGCGTAATCGACTTTGAAAACAAGCGGCTGCAATACTCGGGCGCCAACAATCCGCTGATAGTTGTCCGCAATGGCGAAATTATTGAGTATGAAGCCGATAAGATGCCAATTGGCATTCACGTTTTCGACGAGACCGACTTCACCAACACCGAAGTCAGCCTTGAGCCGAACGACACAATTTATATGTTTTCAGATGGTTTTGCCGACCAATTTGGCGGCGACAACGGCCGTAAACTGATGATGAAAAACTTCAAGAAGGTGCTGGCCGAAGCAAGCCTGAACCCGATTGACGCGCAGAAAGATTTTCTCTATCAGCGATTTACCGAATGGAAAGGCATCTATCGCCAAATTGACGATGTGTCGGTGATGGGAATTAAATTTTAGGGACAACAGACTTCGGACAACAGACTTCAGACACGAGAACAAAATAGATTATTAATATATGAAAATCAAAGGTTTATCAACTGTAATTTTATGCTTAACAGGAACAATGGTTTTTGCACAAAATGGTGCGGAATTTGATGATTTAACCAATCAGCCCGATGGCCGCAAAAGCCGCATTCTGCTTGAGCGCGCCGAGCAAAACCGCAACACCTATCCCACTCTGGCTCGCGAGCAGATTGCCGAAGCCATTTTCATATCGCAGGGCTCAACCGATTACGAAACGTTTGTAAACGCGCTGATAATCAAACTGAAACTGCTTTGCGCCGCCGACAGCGTTACCGAAGCCGAAAACCAATTGAAAACAGCAGAGAAAGCCGCCAAACGCTCTGGCAGCAAGGAATTGCAGGCTCGCGCCACTCTTGCCCAAGCCGACATTCTTGTGGCTGAAAACAAATTGGATAAGGCTGCTGAAATCTACACGAAACTGGTTGCAGATTACTCAAAATCAGACTTTTGCGACATTGCCATAACCGCCGCCAACCAACTCGGATATATCTACCGCGAGAAAAGTTTGGCCGAGCAGTCGCAAAAATCGTTTCTGAAGGCCATTGAGATTGAGAGCCACAGCGATTTTCCCGAACTTAAAGCCGTGAGCCTGAACTTTTTAGGCAGTCACTTCTGGCGCAACGGAAACTACACTCAGGCGCTCGACTACTACCGTCAGGCGCTCGAAATACGCAAAGGCTACAAAAACGAGTTTGACATTGTTAACTCGCTGATTAACATAGGTAATACGTACCAAAATATGGGCGATTTCAGCAATGCGCTCACCTATCAGACCCAAGCAATGCAGATTGCCGAAAAGTGGGAAAACAAACTCACTATTGCGCAGATAATGAACTACATAGGCAATATTTACTGGCGCCGCAGCCTTTACGACAGTTCGCTTTGCTACTATCGGCAGTCGATAACTCTTTATGAATCAATGGGCAACCGCCTGAAAACCGCAAGCCTGAACGACAACATTGGCAACGCCTACAAGATGAACAGCCGATTCGATTCGGCAATGCACTACTACAATTCGGCGCTGGCCATAAGAGAAGAGTTGGGCAGCAAACCTGACATTGCCTACTCGCTTTCGAATATTGCTTCAATATATTGGAATACAACAAAATACGTACAGGCACTTGAATGCTATTTTCAAGCGCTTGACATTCGCGAAGAGTTGAACGACAAAGCAAATGCCGCAAGTTCACTGACAAATATCGGTCTCATTTACAGAGATTTAACCGACTATGACAAGGCCATCAGTTTTTTGGAAAGAGCACTTAATATTCACAAAAGCACTGGAAATAAGGAACTTACGGCCTATGTACTGAATCACATTGGTAGCACTCACCGTATGGCTGGCAATCTGCAACTTGCGCTCGACAGCCATATGCAGGCGCTACGCATCCGTCAAGAGATTGGCGACAAGAACGGTTGCGCCGCTTCGATGAACAATATCGGGCTGATTTACCGCGATTTAGGCGACACTGACAAAGCAATCGACTTCTTCAACGAATCGCTGGAAATCTACCAATCGTCTGGCAATCAGCAGGCTGCAGGGTTTGTGCTGAACAACATTGGCGATGTTCTCACACTTATCGGCAAGGGCCAACAGGCTGTGGCTCAATACAAAACCGCACTCGCCATCTTTGAAAAGATGGACGACAAACGCGGCATTGCCATCACATCGCAGAACATTGGCCAATTCTACTATTCCGCAAAACGATATAATGAAGCCAAACCATTCTACAGCAATGCTTTACGGTGTGCGCAAGAGATTAACGACCTTGAGATTTCAAAGAATGTCAGTTTCGACCTTTTCAATCTCTACGACCAAACGGGCAACAGCGCTAAAGCGTTGGAAATATACAAGATATATAACGCTTGCCGCGATTCTGTAGGCAACAGCATGAATCTTCAACGGCTGACCGAACTGCAGTCGCTCTACGAAATTAACATGAAAGAAAAAGAAATCGCATTACTGAAAAGCAATAATGCGAATAACACACTGAAAATCAATAGTCAGCGTCGCCTGATTCTTTTCGCAGCCATTGCTATTGCACTGATGGTTGCATTGTGCATTGCAATTCTCATCGGTTACCGCAAGAACAAACATGCTAACACGCTGCTACAGAAGACTTTCTCAATCATCGCACATGACCTTCGCAGCCCTATCGCATCGCTTTGCAGCCTGACCGAAATGCTGAACCAAACCGAAATCGAACTCGATGACAAAGAGCAAAAAGCAATGATTGAACAGACCGAGAAAATGAGCCAATCGGCTTTGGGACAACTTGATGTGATACTTCAGGCGCGGGGAAAGAAATAAAACAATCATTTGTTTTTTATAATGTTCGAACTATGAAAAAACTACGCATCGTTTCATTTTTGGTATTGTCTATCTTTCTGTCGCTCACTGCGATAGCGCAAGTTGACACAGCCAGCATCACTCTCGATGACATTATGAAAAAAGGCACGTTCTACGAGAACGGCATCGACTGGATAACACCGATGAACGATGGCGCACATTATGCTGTTATTGAGGACGATACGGCTATTGTGAAGTACAGTTACAAGACTGGCAAACGTGTGGCGGAAATTGTTTCGGTAGTGCAGTTTGGCAACGAAGCAATTAAGTGGCTGTCGAATTTCAAATTCAGTGCCAACGAGCAGAAACTAATTTTCTACACCAATCGGCAGAATATATATAGGCGCTCATTTACAGCGAATTACTACGTATGGGACATTGCAGTTCAGAAATTCACGGCGGTGTCCGACAGTCGCCGTCAGCAGGTGGCGGAACTTTCGCCCGACGGCACCAAAGTGGCGTATGTTAGCGACAACAATCTGTATGTCAAAAACTTGACTGACGGTTCGGAAATGCAGATAACAACCGACGGCGAGTTCAACAAGATAATCAACGGCATTCCCGACTGGGTTTACGAGGAGGAGTTTGAGTACAACCGCGCCTTCTGCTGGTCGCCCGACAGCCGCAATCTGGCGTGGTGCCGCTTCGACGAGTCGGCGATGCGCACTTATGGCTTCGCGGTTTTTGCTGGCCAAGCGCCGCGCAAGGCTGAAAACGCGCTCTACCCGTCGACCTATTCCTACAAATATCCCAAGGCTGGCGAGGCCAATTCGGTTGTAACTGTCTGGAACTATTCATTTTCCGATGGTCGCACCACGCAAATCGATGTTGGTGCGGAGACCGATCAATACATTCCGCGCATAACCTGGAGTCCTGCGGGTAAGTTGGTGGTTTACAGGCTGAACCGCTTGCAGAACCACCTTGAACTGCTCTACGCCAATCCCGCCGACGGAACCACGCAAGTGTTTTACGATGAGCAAAATAAGTGGTATATCGACGAGTCGTTTTTCGACTATCTGACATTCAATGCCGACGGCTCTAAATTCTTGATAATGAGCGAGCGCGATGGCTGGAGTCACATTTATCTGCACAAAGCCGACGGCACGCTGCTCAATCAGGTTACCAAAGGCGAGTGGGATGTTACTGATTTCTACGGATTTGACGAGCGCACCAACACCATTTTCTACCAAAGCGCAGAGCGCGGAGCGCCAAACCGCGACGTTTATTCGGTGAAAGCCAATGGTACGGCTAAAACATTGTTAAGCAAGCAGTTGGGAACCAACGATTTTGTTTTCAGCAAGGGCTTCAAATATTACATTAGCGAGTTTTCAAATGCTTCAACGCCAACCGTTTACACCTTGCACGAACGCAGTGGCAAGCAGTTGCGCGTGCTCGAGGACAACGCCGCCCTTGCCGACACGTTGAAAATCCGTCAATTCTGCCCGAAGGAGTTTTTGCAATTCACTACCGACGAAGGTATCGGCCTGAATGCGTGGATGATAAAGCCGCACGATTTCAATCCGTCGAAAAAATATCCCGTGCTGATGGTGCAGTACAGCGGTCCAAACTCACAGCAGGTTCTCAATCAATTCGATGCTGGCTGGGAGCAGGTGCTGGCAGCCAACGGCTATATTGTTTTCTGCTGCGACGGCCGCGGAACAGGTGCGCGTGGCGAGGCTTTCCGAAAGATAACTTATTTGCAGTTAGGCAAATACGAACTCGCCGACCAACTTGCCGCCGCCCGTTATCTGAAATCGCTGCCATACGTTGCTACCGACCGCATTGGCATTTGGGGCTGGAGTTTCGGCGGTTTTATGGTGCTCAACTGCCTGACGCAGGGCAATGGCACCTTCAAGGCGGGCATTGCGGTTGCGCCCGTCACCAACTGGCGCTACTACGACAATATCTACACCGAGCGTTTTATGCGCACGCCGCAAGTGAACACCGACGGCTACGACCTTAACTCGCCAATCACGCACGCCGCTGATTTACAGGGCAATCTGCTGCTCATTCACGGCAGTGCCGACGACAATGTGCATTGGCAAAACTCGGCCGAAATGTGCGAGGCGTTGGTTCAGGCCGACAAGCAGTTCGACTATTTCGTCTACACCAACCGCAACCACAGCATTTATGGCGGCAACACGCGTTGGCACCTGTATAACAAGATGTTACGATTTGTGCTGGAGAAGTTGTAGTTTACATTTAATCCAGCAAAGCAAACTTCCTAATACTCTTGCCAACATTTATCAAGTGGTCGGCAACACGCTCGGAGTTTTGCGCAAGCGAGATGTACTCGGCGCCAACCTGCGGCGTACACTCGCCCGCCACAAGCCGCTCAATATGGTTGCTTTCCATTCGTAAGGTGATGCTATCTATCTTGTCTTCAATCAGATTTGCCCTTTCAAGAGCCGCAAAATCGTGGTCGTGAAAAGCCGTTTTAATCTCTTTATACAAATCGGCAATCAGCCCGTTCATTTCGCCAATTTCACTTATGGCCGCCGCCGAAAACGACGCTTCCTGCTGTTTCAGATTGGTGGCGTATTCCACAATGTTCACCGCGTAATCACCGATGCGCTCAAGGTCGCTCGCACTTTTGATGCTCGAATTCAGGAACTTATTGTCGAAATCGCTCATTGGCTTGCCCGACAGCGCAACCACATAGCGGGTTATTTCGCTGTTCAGAAAGTTGAGTTCGCTCTCGGTCTTTTTAAACCGTTCCAAATGCTTGAAATCCAAACGAGTAACAATCTCGATTGACAGTTGGAAATTTCTGACAGCCATATCGGCCATATTCTCAATTTCGGCCTTCAACTGCCTGACAGCCATAATCGGCGTGCGCAGCATTGTCTCGTCGAGGAAGTAGAGATGCGGCTTGTCGGCGTTTTCGGCACTCGGCGCGGCGGGAATTATGCGGCAGACAAGGCTCACAAGGCGCTCGGTCAGCGGCAGTGCGACCAGCATTGTGCAGACGTTGAAAATGGTGTGGAACATTGCCAGTTGCAGTTGTGGCGCGTGCGGAAAGAATGTCTCAAAAATGCGTCCGAAATCAACAGCCGCCTTCGAGAACAAATTGAGTGTCAGTGCAATAAGTAGGAACAGCACCACACCCATAACATTGAACACAAGGTGCAGCAGGGCGGTGCGGCGGGCGTTGGTGCCGCTGCCGATGGCCGCAATTATGGCCACCACGCACGAGCCGATGTTCGAGCCCATTGTCAGGTAGATGCCTTGGTTGAGGTTGATAAGACCGCTGAAAACCATTGTGATAACTATCGATGTCAGCACCGACGACGATTGGATTATGGCCGTGAGCAGCGTGCCTATCAGCACCAGAATCAGCGGGTTGCCGATGCTCGCCAGAAACATTTTAACCGAGTCGAGCGAGGCAAAGTCGTCCATAGCGTTCGACATTGTGTGCAGGCCCACAAACAGCAAGCCGAAGCCAGCCAGAATGTTGCCGCACAACTTCAGCCGCTCGCGTTTGCCGAACATTGCCATAAAAACGCCAATGCCCGTGAACGCCGAAAAAATGACGGTAGTCGACAGGCTGTTGCCGCCAAACATACCCAGCGCCACAATCTGCGCCGTAACGGTCGTGCCGATGTTGGCGCCGTAGATTATCGTGGCCGCCTGCGCCAGCGACATTATGCCCACATTGACAAAGCCGATGACCATAACCGTCACTGCGCCAGAACTTTGAATGGCCGCCGTGCCAACCGTTCCAATGCCGACGCCCAGCCATTTGCTCTTGCCCGTTTTGGCAAAAAGGCGTTTCAAACTATGACTGCTCGCATTCTCAAGATGGGTGCTCATAACATTGCAGGCAATCAGAAAAACACCGATGCCCGCCAAGAGTGTGAGAATGGCTGTTAAAATGCTGACAATGTTCATATTGCAAAAAAAAAGAAGGCCGCACATTTCGGTGCGGCCTTGTTGGTTATTTATCGATACCTACAAACTGATTTAAGTTGTTGAAAATGAGTTCAATGCCGTTGTTCAACTCAATTTTCGAGCCACGTTTCTCTTTTTCCCATTCCACAATCAGGCTCGATGGGTAGTTTTCTTTCACGTAAGCCACAATCTCGCTCGCAATCAGCGCTTCAGGCACCTGATTCGGTTTGCATTCAATCTTTTTCAGATTGCCGTCTTGGTCGAAATCCACTTCGGCGCCGTTGGCAAAACGCACTTCGTACTCAGTTGTTCTGTCGTCGTTATCGATTTTGACAGATGCGATTGCGGTCTTGTCAAAATGCTGAACAATAATCTCTTGCGCGCTTTTCGGCAATTGCTCGAAACTGCCTTTGCGCTCACCCGAACACGCGTTTAGTGCGAAAGCCAGCACTAAAAACGCAATTGAAAAAAACTTTCTCATTGTGTGAAAATTTTAAGTTAATGAATTGATATAAAAAAAGATGGTGCGAACCGCAGTCCACACCACCTTTAAATTCAGAATAAATTGAAGCCGAGTTGTTGCCTTTGTTGGGCGCCAGGCTGTGCGTCAGTCCCGACATTTGCGCCGATGAGCGCTTTGCCGCGGTCTGCTCTTTACCGCATAAAGCGTTGCAGTTCAGAGTGTTTGATACGCGTTGCGAAGTTGTGGGGCGGCTGATGCAGAAATCGTCGGTCCCGTCGTCGTCAAAATCGTCGTTGTCGAATTCTGCGCCAATCTGCATTTCGGTTTGCGCAAATGCCGTGTTGTCGAAATCGTCGGCAAACAGACAAACAATGTAGCCACTCAACAGTATGAGTGTCAGCATTGTAGCGTATTTTCGCAGTTGTCCCATTGTCGGTTGCTAATTTACAATAGAATTTATTCTAAAAACCAATTTTTTTCGAAGATTCCACATTTTTTCTTGGCTATGATTCTCACTGAACTTCATTTTTCACCACGGAACACACGAAAAACACGGAAACAATAAAAAACGGCAATCGAGCAAGTTCAATTGCCTACTGAAAACACGGAATTGAAAATTCAAGTTCTGTGTTTTCCGTGGTTAATATCAGTTGTTTATCAGGCTGTCGCCTTTTTCTTTCTCAAAATTGGTACTCTTTTTGTGAAGATGTGGCGGCGTTTTCTCTCATTACGCCATAGAGAAATAATACATAAACGATTGTAAATAAACAAAATGGATTTAAAACGCATTATAAACCCGTGGGCGACAATGGCCAAGTACAACTGCTTCGGATGCTCGCCCGACAACCCGTTCGGCCTTCACCTTTGCTTCTTCGAGGACGGCGACAACATTGTGTCCGAGTGGCAGCCGAACACCAACTATCAGAGTTGGCTCGACACGCTGCACGGCGGCATTCAGGCCACCCTGCTCGACGAACTCTGCGGTTGGGTGGTGACGCGCAAACTGCAAACAGCGGGCGTGACGTCGAAGATGGAAACGCGCTACCGCCGCCCCGTGCTAATCAGCAAGGGCAAAATCACCATTAGCGGCCACATTCGCGAGCAGCGCCGCAATATTGTCATTATCGATGCGCAAATTATTGACAGCGAGGGCACTGTCTGCACCGAGGCCACCTGCACCTATTTCACAATGCCGCGCGAGAAAGCGCAAGCCGAAATGAACTTCCGCGAGTGCAAGGTTGAGGGGGAATAGCCCCCGCCAACAAGTTTTATGGCTGTTTCGTGACTATTTCGTGACTATTTCACCGAGATGTATTTCTTGATGTAATATTCAATTGAGTCCGATTCGATGCGATTTTTTATAATAAGTCCATTACGGTCAATCAAAGTATAATGCGCAACACCGGTTATCCAATAACTGTCAAGCAAGTTTTGAGCCCATTTTCCCTTGCAAATTAAATGACTGCCTAACGCATTGTTGTCTTTTACAATCTGTTGGCAGGCTTCTGGAGCATCTTCAAGGCAGATATTGACAAGTTCGAACCCTTGTTTCCCGTATTTCTCAACGAGTGCGTTTTTTTGTGGAGTTCTGGCTATGCATCCTTCACAATGAGTATTCCAAAAATTGAGTAGCACCAATTTGTCAGCAAAATTTGAAAGCGAAACTGATTCATTGTCAAGATTTTTAAGGTAGAAATTAGGGGCTTTGTCGCCTTTTTTCAGCATTTTTTTAGCAAGTAATTCGTTGTAGGTGTTTGCTTGTTCTGTAGTGACATAGTTGAGCAGAGCTGTGTCTTTTATCAGGCTCGAATTGGCTTCAATCAACCTGTTTAGATATTTGTTTTTCTCATTGTATTCCGATTGGTTATGTGCTTTTTGTAAAAAAATCAAATAGTTCGACAGCCGCGAAGCCGTAAAGTATGATGTGATTTCTTCAGACAGATTGCTTTTAACGGTGTTGATGTTGTCTTGAACATATTCATAAAATACTTCATTGCTGACGCCATGCCCCAAAAGCGTGTCAAATCGTGGAGCACTGAACATACATAGGAAGTTTATGTAACTGTCTGTCCAATAATATTTGCTTTCGCGAATTGGCTCATTTTTTCTTAAAATGTCAATATTATTTAAACCAAATTGAGCATAACTCTGTTTTAAAACAACTTTATTGAATGATAGATTTTCGGTTTGATAGTCGCGGAACCATTTGGGTAACAAACCGGCGGAGTAAGCCGAATCAAGGCTTTTTTGTTTGTCAGCGTATCTTGAATCAATTTTTGCAAAACACGATTCGTCATTTTCAAAATCTTCCGACAACCATGTCGGATTATTTGTCAGATGGTCGCAAATCTGTTTTGTGAACCCTTCGAAAGTAACTTCGCTGTTTGCAAAATTCACATTCGCCGTAAGTGGTTCGTTTTGAACCAAAAACATATTGAATTCAATATTGTCGCAATAGCATATCGCTTCAGCCGGATGGTTCAGAGGCAAGGTGTATTCAAATGTCGTATCACTCTCGACGCGAAATGTATATCTGTGTTGGTCCAATGGGAACGATTGATTGTAGAAAAAATTGAACGTTTTGGGTGTATTCACGTTTGTGAAGTTGAGTGTCAAATGCGTTTCGCCATTCAGAGTGAATCGGCATTCGTAATCAGATTTTTGTGTGCAACCAACTGCAAACAAGGCAGTTGCAATCAGCAGAAGTTGTTTTTTCATAATTGTGAGTTTTTAGTGATGCGTAAATATAGCAGTTTTCTTATAGTAATTCAAAAACAACAGTGTTAGGCGCAGGTGGAAATTAGATGAAAAAAGGTTCGGAGAGATGAATGGCAAATTGTATATTTGCTAGAAACATATTTCGTGAATTCTTAAAAACGTTACTATGAGAAACGGATTATTGAAATCTTTCGCATTGTTTGCATTGCTTACAACAGTGTTTGCGGGGTGTAAGAAAGATGAACCGACATATATGGTTCAAGTTACTGCCACCGAAGGCGGAACCGTTGAAGGACAGAACGGCGAATACAAAGAAGGTGAAACTGTTGTATTTACAGCGATTCCTGCCGATGATTATTACTTTGTCAAATGGAGCGACGGCGACACCAACAATCCGCGAACCATAACCATAACTGATGTAGAAATAACCTTAACGGCTCAATTTGCACAGAGCCCGCTTGTTACCATATCCGCAAGCGACAACGGTACAATTGAAACCGATGTTAATGGCCGTTATGCACCTGGCAGCACAGTGACCGTTACTGCAAAGCCTGCCGATGGTTGCGGTTTTATGGGTTGGAGCGATGGCAACACCGATAATCCACGAACCATTACCATTGGCAACGAGGATATTAGTCTGACAGCATTATTTGCGGTAATGTTTTTTGCACCTACTGTGGATTTAGGCCTTGAAAGAGGTACTCTTTGGGCAACCTGCAATGTGGGTGCTGCAAATCCGTGGGACTACGGCAATTACTATGCATGGGGCGAAACCGAAACAAAAGACGATTATAGTTGGGAGACATATAAGTATTGTAAAGGCACGGAAAAAACTCTTACAAAATACTGTTACGATGCAGAATATGGAAGCGGCGGTTTCACCGATGCTCTCAAAACACTTGAATTGGCAGATGACGTTGCCACAGCCGTCATTGGCTCTGATTATTCGATGCCAACCAAAGCCGACTGGGAAGAATTGGGAAGCCAATGCTATTGGGTTTGGACTGTTAACTACAATAATCAGAACGTAAATGGTTATATAGTTTATAAAGCCAAAACCGAAGGCGACAAAGGAGTAAAAGTGTATAGCGGCAGCACACCGTCGGCGACTTATTCTTTGAAAGATGCACACATTTTTCTTCCGGCTGCCGGTTGCCGCGACTATACGGACCTCAACGACGCTGGGTCGAGCGGCGACTACTGGTCGGCTTCGCTCCACGAGAACTACCCGGACTGCGCGCCTACCTGCGGCTTCAACAGCGGCAGCGTGAGTCCGTCGCGCATCGACGGCCGCTGCTATGGGTTTTCTGTTCGCCCTGTTCGGCGCAAATAATCGGATTAATGAATTCTTAAAACGTTACTATTATGAGAAACAGATTATTGAAATCTTTCGCATTGTTTGCATTGCTTGCCGCAGTGTTTGCGTCTTATGCCGACAACAACGACAATGGTGATGTTGTTGATTTAGGATTGCCAAGCGGAGTTAAATGGGCAACCAGCAATGTAGGTGCTGCAAATCCGTGGGACTATGGTGACTACTATGCGTGGGGCGAAACCCAAACAAAAGATTTTTTCCGTTGGGAGACATATAAGTATTGTAACGGTATGGATACAATTCTTTCAAAATACTGCAACGATGCTGAATATGGCAGTGGCGGTTTCACCGACACTCTTACCACTCTTGAAGCAGCCGATGATGTAGCCACTGCCGTATTAGGCTCTGATTACTCAATGCCAACCATTGCCGATTGGTACGAATTGGGACGCCAATGCTATTGGGTTTGGACTGAAAACTACAAAAATCACAACGTAAGCGGTTATTTAGTTTACAAAGCAAAATCTGCAGCCGACAAAGGAGCAAAAGTGTTTAGTGATGGCAAACCGTCTAGGTCTTATTCTTTGAAAGATGCACACATTTTTCTTCCGGCTGCCGGTTCTCGTTGCACTTCGGACCTCGGTGGCTCTGGTTCGAACGGCGACTACTGGTCGGCTTCGCTCAATGAGGACGGCCCGAGTAACGCGCGGTACTGCGGTTTCAACGGCAACCGCGTGAACCCGTCGTTCAGCGGCAACCGCTGCTATGGTCTACCCGTTCGTCCCGTACGGCGCAAATAATCGAATTTATGAATAATCAAAATCAGTTAATCAATAAATCAATTAATATGAGTAATCCACTATCGAATCTCGAACCCAAGGCGGTTTGGGACTATTTCTACCAACTGACGCAAGTGCCGCGTCCGTCGAAGCACGAGGAAAAGGTGCGCAAGTTTCTTCTCGATTTTGCTCAAGGCATTGGTCTTGAGGCTTTTGCCGATGAGATTGGCAACGTGATAATCCGCAAGCCCGCAACGCCCGGAATGGAAAACCGCCGCGGCGTAATTCTGCAGGGCCATATGGATATGGTGCCGCAAGCCAACAGCGATGTCAAGCACGACTGGCTCAACGACCCCATAAAGCCGCGTATCGATGGTGAATGGGTGAAGGCCACTGGCACAACCCTGGGCGCCGACAACGGTATGGGCGTGGCCACGGCAATGGCCATTCTTGCGTCTAAAGATGTTGCGCACGGCCCGCTTGAGGCGCTTTTCACCTGCGACGAGGAAACGGGAATGACTGGCGCAAATGGCATTAAATCAGGTGTTTTGCAGGGCGATATGCTTATCAACTGCGACTATGAGGACGAAGGCGAACTCTGCGTGGGCTGCGCTGGCGGCGTCAACGGAACCTTCACTTTCGACGCCAAACTGAAACCCGTGCCCGAGCACCACAAGGCGTTCAAATTGAGCGTCACGGGCCTGCGCGGCGGACACTCGGGAATCGATATTAACCTTGGTCGCGGCAATGCCAACAAAATCATTTTCAGATATTTGAACGGTGCTATGGCGAAGTTTGGCGTCCGTCTGGCCGATATTCAGGGCGGTAGTTTGCGCAACGCCATTCCGCGCGAGGCATTCGCCACCGTTCTGGTGCCCGATTTCTATGCCGACAAGATTGCCGCCGATGTGGCTGAATATGAGCAGATTGTCAAATCGGAACTCAACACCGTCGACCCCGATTTGCGTGTCAGCATTGAGCCCGCAGCAATGCCCGAAAAGGCCATATCGGACGGCGTTGGAAGCCGCCTGACAAAGGCCGTTTATGCTTGCCCCAACGGCGTGGCCCGAATGAGTGCTGATGTTGCGGGCTTGGTCGAGACGTCGTCGAACCTTGCCATTGTGAAACTCGAAGGCGATAAGATTGTGGTTAAGAGTCTGTTGCGCTCGTCGGTTGAGTCGGCAAAAGCCGATTTGGCCGAGCAGATGCGCTGCGTGTTCAATATGGCCGAAGCCGAGGCCGAATTCGACGGCGGCTATCCTGGCTGGAAGCCGAATATGAAGTCGGCCATTCTCGACGTGATGCGCCGCACTTCGGTTTCGGTGTTCGGAAAAGAAGCCGAAATCAAGGCCGTTCACGCGGGTTTGGAATGCGGCATTCTGGGCTCGAAATACCCCAACTGGGATATGGTGGCCTGCGGTCCGCACCTGGTTCACCCGCACTCGCCCGACGAGGCAGTCAACATTGCGTCGGTTGAGCGTTTCTTCCGCTGGGTGGTCGAGACGCTGAAGAATGTGCCTGTGAAGTAAGATTGAAACCATTAAAACAGAAAAAGCGCGGAAAGTCGGCAAGCGATTTTCCGCGCTTTTATTTTTGTAGCTTTAATCCTTTATGCCTTACTCTTATTATATGAAGCGGCCAACGCGGCAATCTTCGCGTTAAGTTCTTTTTGGCCCGTAGTGTTAACCACAAGGTCGAACACACGCTCCACATCGCCCATTTGATTAATGTACGGAGTGAGCGAATGAGTGAATGCAACCTCTATTCCTTGGAAGTTGCTGATAACCTCATAATTGCAGCTATCACCCATCAAAACTTTCGACCACGCCTCCTCAAAACGCTCACGGTCTTCTTCCGAGTGGACGTAAAGGTCAACAAACTGCTTTCCGACAAACTCGTTTATATCGACTCGCGACAGACGCAGCATCATATCGTTGACCGCCATCACTGTGCCGTTCACATCGATGTCGATAGTGCCAAGCGTGTTGTTGATGGCGTCCATAGCCAGGCGCATTTCGCTTTCGCGACGAACCGACTCCTCCTGTGTTGCCTGAAGCTCCTCCATATTCTGGCGCAGCTCCTCCTCTTGCGACGACAGCTCCTCGCCTCTCATCTTCGACTCCGACAGTAGCTTGTTGGTCTGTTCGGTAATCCGCACATTCGATATTGTTGATGCGATATTCTCGCCCAAGGTTTGCAGAAAATCAATCTGATACTGAGGTATTTCGTTGAACGAAGCCAACTCAACCACACCAAGCACCTTCTCGTTGATAACCAATGGAACCAGCAGCAGGTAGTTCGGCTCGGCACCGCCCAAACCAGATGTGAGTTTGATGTATTCTGCAGGTATCTCTTTCAGATATACAGGCAGTTTCTCGAATGCGCACCGGCCAACCAATCCTTCGGTGGTGCCGAAATTCACCTTCAGGGATTTCTCACGGTTGTAAGCCACC
>JAEEGG010004341.1_pt1 | contig 34511 bp, 20 predicted proteins | sample 9134161 | NCBI WGS metagenome assembly JAEEGG01 (sample SAMN16246543, study PRJNA631951) | gut metagenome | biome: gut microbiome; feature: rumen; material: CR-attached | host: Bos | place: Iran: Karaj | collected 2018-10 | reverse complement strand
TTCAGTCCATGGACATTTAAGCTCACCATAGAAACTGTTGTAGGTAGCCATTGTGTTGCTTTCATCTGCATAGGTATCACCAAGGGATTTATAACGGTCACCTGTTACAACCCATGTCTTATCCTGTGGCATCTGTGCAATTTCACGTGGAGAACCATCCTCATTATATGGGCTGATAAGTGGAGAACAGCTCAACGAAGAATATAGGCCAAGATTTGAATTGTGTGAAACAGAGAAATTGGAGTTAGAACTTACACCAACCTTTACATAACGTCCAACTTCCTGATCTAAAGCACCATGCATAGCGTAACGCTTGAAATTCTGTGTTGGGATGATAGATTCATCACGGAAGTATGAAATACCTGCGTTATAGCTATTTGTTGCAGAACCGCCAGATACAGAAATATCGTGATTTGTAGTAAAGGCATTCTCATAGAGAAGATCCTGCCAATTGGTGTTTGTGCCATCTATCTCATCAAGAGAGTTCTTGTATTTTCCTGAAACCTTACGAAGCTGAGAAAGCTGATCACCATTCATCATAGGAACCTCAGCAAAGTTGGTCTTCAGACCTACATACATGTTGTACTTGATCTGAGCATTGCTACCCTTACTACCCTTGTTAGTTGTAACCATGATTACACCGTTAGCACCACGAGAGCCGTAGATTGCTGTAGCTGAAGCATCCTTGAGGATATCCATAGACTTGATGCTGCTTGGGTCGATGTCGTTAATTGTACCAGCGAATGGAATACCGTCGAGCACAATCAAAGGATCGTTGTCTGCTGTGAGTGAACGAGTACCACGTACACGAATCTGCATTGAAGCACCTGGCTTAGAAGAAGTCTGCATCATCTGTACACCAGCTATACGTCCCTGCATTGCCTGTGTGATGTCTGCACCAGGAACTTCACGCATAATGTCACCCTTCATGGAAGCCACAGAACCAGTTACAGACTCCTTACGCTGAGTACCATAACCGATAACGACAACCTCGTTGAGGTTATGACCATCTTCCTTAAGTTTGAAATTAACGACGCTCATGCCAGTAATAGCAAGCTCCTCCGTGAGGTAGCCTACATATTTTACTTCGAGAACAGCGTCTGGATTTGATACCTTGAGAGAATAGTTACCATCGAAATCAGTAACTGTACCATTGTTCGTACCCTTCTCCATTACGGTTGCACCGATCAGTGGTCCTTGCGAATCAACTACGGTACCTCTAACAACCTTACCGGTTTTTGCAGGAGCAGTAGGCATAGAGCCAGCTGTCTCCGCTGCTACAGTTAGTGGCGTAAAGCCCATCATAACGGTGGACATGGTAACCACTAATGTCGCCTTCTTTAAGTTTAGGTTCATTTACAAAAATGTTTTTTGAGTTAAAATTAGTTTCAATAATTCCAAACGTCACACTCTTAAAGTTAGTTTTACACGCAAAAAATCAGTTTTACACTTCCAAGTTAGTTTTTTACTTCCAAGTTAGTTTCTTTTTGTCGAGTTAGTTTTTCTTTGTCGAGTTAGTTGGAATTTTCGGCGGCAAAGGTATGGAATAATATCGACATACACCTTGTCTTTTGTTCCTTATACTTTTCTTTATGTACCAAATTGGTAAAATTGTACGGGATAAATGTGGCTTTAAGGATATCTCCTGCCTATTTAATGCAGATTTGGTAAATTTGTACGCGTTTTGTCAATTTTATGGAACAGATCTTTTATGAAGAAAATAAAACGTGGCAAAAGTATTGATTTATCCCTATAAGTACAGCTTTGATTCCACTATCCTTTCTTTGTAAATTTCCCTTATCGCCTATCTACCCTTCGATCTGAAGCGAAGAGAGAACGAAGGCAAAGCGAAGGTGAAACGAAGGTGGAACGAAACAGGAACGAAAGAGGAACGAAGGCAAGCGAGGAGAGACAAGGAATAATACGTCGGAAAAGTCCTATTAAGAGAGAATAATTGTCGATTTTACACTATTTCGTCCTTTGCTATAAGCAATGACAGAAGATTTTCCAAAATTTATGTATCATATTCTTTGGCGTTTCTGCGTTTTTTTATTATCTTTGCACTCAAAAGGTCAAAACCCAAAAGCTAAAGGGTAATATCTTTTGTAATTTGCCTTTCGAATAGTCTAACCTCTAATCTTAACAATAAATGAGACGTATATTATCAATTTTACTCTTAAACATTCTTTCAATAGGAACATTTAGCCTGTATTGTCAGGCTGAGGAAGAAAACAATGCAGATAACAACCATTGCATCTGCTACAAGGCTACAGGCGGTAAGGATGCCTGGGACAATCAGGCAAACTACACTTTGAACTCTGCTCTCGAAAAGGGTAGGGCTTACACCCTAACTCTGAAAGCCAAGGCTTCTGTGGCTTGCGATATGGCTTTCTGGCCTATTGACACAAAAAGCTCAAATAAGAATAAGTGGGGCAACTCAGACGATGTGCAGTATCTTGACAACTTTAAGATAACGACTAACTGGGTTACCTACACATGGAAATTTACGGCAGAATATCCAATTGACAGACTTGATTTCGACTTTGGCACCTTAAATGGTTCTCTCTATATCGACGATGTTAAGCTCTCAGATGACGAGTATGGCGTGGATGTTGTGCAGAACGGTGACTTTGAGGCTGGCAATACAAATGGTTGGTCAACTGTAACAGGATATAATGGAACAACCTTCTCTCTCGTAAATTCTGATGGTAAAATAGAAGAGCCTAAGGCTCCAGAGATTCCTGACACATGGGAGTTTGCAGAACAGGGAGATGCTAACTTCCATATCTACCTCTGCTTTGGTCAGTCAAACATGGAGGGAAATGCAGCAGTAGAGGCTATTGACAAGCAGAATGTTCCAGAGCGTTTTCTGATGTTGCCTGCCGTTGATTTCGATTCAACCAAGAAAATGGGAGTCTGGTGCACAGCCGTTCCACCTCTCTGCCGTCCAGGTACAGGTCTTACTCCAGTCGATTACTTCGGTCGTACTCTCGTTGAAAAGCTTCCAGAGAATATCAGCGTTGGTGTGATTAATGTTGCTGTAGGTGGTGCGAAGATTGAGCTTTTCATGCAGGAATATAAGGATGCGTATATCGCAAGTGAGAAGGATTGGTTCCGCGCCTATTGTGCTCAGTACGATAACGATCCTCTCGGAAGATTGATCGAGATGGGTAGGATTGCCCAGAAGAAAGGTACTATCAAGGGTATTCTCCTGCATCAGGGTGAGTCAAACAATGGCGCTTCTGACTGGTGTGACAAGGTGGCTGAGATTTACAAGCGCATATGCTATTATCTCGGTCTTGACCCAGAACAGACTCCACTTCTCGCTGGTGAGACTCTCTACAAGGATCAGGGTGGTGCTTGTTATTGGCATAATCAGGCTGCTTTACCTAAGCTTAAGAAAGCCGTTCATAACTCTTACGTGATCTCAGCAAAGGATATCCCTGGAAACGGAAAGGATGCTTGGCACTTCTCAGCAGAAGGCTATCGCATGTTCGGTAAGCGTTACGCAGAGCAGATGCTGAAGCTTCTTCCACAGGCTACAGGCATTGAGGAAGTTGAGGCTACAAAGGAAAGTGCAAAGAACGCTATCTATTACAACCTTCAGGGACAGAGGGTAAATACACCAAGAAAGGGTGAGATTTACATCAAGGATGGTAGAAAGATATTGAAATAAAAGCCCCACCCCCTCGTCCCTCCCATAAAGGGAGGGGAGTAGATACATTTTATCGCTGTGGGGGGGAAGGAATATAGGAAAATTGAAAATTATGTATAAGATATTTAGTTTTATAGAGAATCTCTTTAGTAAGAAATACAATCTACTCCCCTCCCTTTATGGGAGGGACCTGGGGGTGGGTCTCCTTTTGGGAGTTTCGCTAGGCTCCTACGCCCAGAACCCAATCGCCCAAACCTGTTTCTCCACTGACCCAGCTCCTATGGTGAGTGGAGATCGTCTGTATGTATTCACAGGACATGATGAGGAGAATGCCGACTTCTTTTGGATGAACGAGTGGCGACTGTTCTCAACAGCTGATATGGTGAACTGGACTGATCACGGATGTCCTTTGAGCCAATGCGACTTCAAGTGGGCGGATGACCGTTCATGGGCTCCTCAGTGTATCGAGCGTAATGGTAAGTTCTACCTCTATGTGCCTATCCACTCAAAGATTAGCGGTGGTATGGCTATTGGTGTAGGTGTTGCCGACAAAGTGGAAGGTCCTTATCACGATGCCCTCGGCAAGCCACTCTTTGAGAATGGCAAGTGGGATCACATTGACCCAACCGTATGGATTGACGAGAATAATCAGGCTTATATCGGCTGGGGAAACCCACGATTCTATAGTGCGAAGCTATCAGAGGACATGATTCATCTGGATTCAGAGTTGAAGTGTGACTCAACTATCCAGCGATATGTTGAGGGTCCTTGGCTTCACAAACAGCGCTCTCTCTCAAAGGAAGAGATAAAGAAATTAGGTTTGACAAAGAAGGAACTTGCAGCCTCTGCATGGGGAAAGTATTTCCTTATCTATGCTGCTGGCGGTATTCCTGAGTGCATAGCATATTCAGAAGGACCAACAGCACAGGGACCTTGGACATACGTTGGTGAGGTAATGCCTCAGACAAACGATACACAGTCGTTTACAAACCATAGCGGTATCATCGAGTTCAAGGGACATAACTATTTCTTCTACCATACAGGTTGGCTTCCTAAGGGTGGTGGCTTTGCAAGAAGTGCGTGTGTAGAGGAGTTTGAGTGGCAAAAGGATGGTCGTCTGCCTGTCATCAAGCCAACACATGAAGGTCCTAACCCTATCGGCAAGCTCAATCCGTTTGAGGTTGTTCAGGGTGAGACAATGGCATTCTCTGAGGGCATCAGGTCAGAGTGGAACAAGAAGCAGAATCGTGTGTGGGTAAGCGATATCCACAATGGCGACTGGATAAAGCTTCGTGAAGTTGACTTCTCAAAGGCACCCTCAACCATAACCGTTACAGCAGCAAGTGCTCTTCAGGGCGGACAGATAGAGGTTCATCTTGATTCTCTCAAGGGCGAGAAGATAGCAACCGTGGATATTACCCCAACTGGAGGCTGGGAGGAATGGGAGGATTTCTCTGCTCCTATCTCTAAGATACAGGGTACCCGCGATGTGTTCTTCCTGTTCAAGGGACTCAAGGGCTGCAAACTGTTTAATCTTGATAAGTGGTTCTGTAAAGAATAAACAGCCTCTCCCCCTCCGCCCTTCCACGTAGGGAGGAAGCTATCCCCCTACCCCCACAGGGGGAGTAGATACATTTTATCGCTATAGGGGAATATATAGTAAATATAATAATTACAGAATAAATTGTAAATAGTAAATAGCTAAATAGTAAATAATATTATGTTTAAAAGACTACTTTTATTGACATTAGTATCTAACATCCTTCCCTTTGGGAAGACTTGTTTAGACTGTTACGCACAGGTATCTCCAGACGGTAAACTTAAAGTGACCGTAACATGTGAAGACGGTAAGCCTTCATACGTTGTAAATTATAATAACACCACTTGTATAGGAAAGTCAGACCTCGGTCTGAATACGAATATAGGAGATTTCACAAAGGACCTTACCCTCAAGAACACTTCTGAGGTGAAGTCTATTGTAGCTGACTACACCTTATATAATATAAAGCGTAAGAATAATCATTACGAGGCAAACCAGCAGGTTTATACCTTCGCTAATAAGGAAGGTAAGGATGTGATGAAGGTTACATTCAATGTAAGTAATAATAACATCGCTTTCCAGTATGAGTTGCTGAAATCAATGAAAGAGGCTATGTGCGTGGTGGTTAATAGCGAGGCTACATCTTTCTCTATGGTTGACGGTACAACAACCTTCATGTGCCCACAGATGGGTGAGATGACAGGTTTTGCACGCACAGCTCCAAGCTATGAAACTCATTATGAAGCGGATCAGGAGATGGGCAAGAACGGTTGGGGACTCGGCTATACCTTCCCTTGTCTCTTCAAGGCTCCTGGTGCTGCGGAACAGAATATCTGGATTCTCGTTTCAGAGACAGGTTCTGCAGGTAACTATCCTGGCTGTAAACTTGAAAATAAGGGTGCAGGGAACTATCATATTTCTTTCCCAAGTCAGAAGGAGAACAACGGATATGGCTCTACGGGGGCTCAGATGGCTTTGCCAGACGCAACACCTTGGCGTACTATCACTATCTCTGACAATCTCAAGAATATTGTAGAGTCAACTATCACATGGGATGTGCTTGCTGCTCAGAATCCTATACAGATGGATGCTAATACTATTGCCTCTCTTCGCGACAAGGTGAAGGATTCATACGGTCGTGGTGCTTGGTCGTGGATTATTGCAAATGACGAGAGCTGTAACTTCGATACACAGAAGCAGTATATCGACTTTGCTGCTGCTATGGGTTGGGAGTCACTTCTCATTGATGCACAATGGGATACACAGATTGGTCGTGACCGTATCGCAGAGCTTGCAAAATACGGTAAGGAGAAGGGCGTATATCTCTATCTCTGGTATAACTCAAACGGAATCTGGAATGATGCACCTCAGACTCCACGCAACTGCATGAGCACTCCTTATCGCCGTCAGCAAGAGATGGAGTGGATGCAAAAGATAGGTATTCGTGGTATCAAAGTTGACTTCTTCGGAGGTGATAAGCAATGCACCATGGAACTTTACCGTGATATCCTCATGGATGCTATGAAACATAACATTCTCGTTATTTTCCATGGCTGTACCCTTCCACGAGGTTGGGAGTATCTCTTCCCTAACTATGTGGCAAGTGAGGCTGTACGTGCTTCTGAGAATTTGCACTTTGGTCAGAATGAGTGCGACCGTGAGGCTATGGATGCTACGTTCCTTCCATTCATACGTAATGTAGTAGGTAGCATGGATTTCGGAGGCTCAACCCTCAACTGGTACTATAATCCTAAGAACTCAAGTGAGATGTGGGGTGGTCATCGTGTAACCTCTGATGTGTTCGCCCTCGCTACAGCAGTATTGTTCCAGAGCCCTGTTCAGCACTTCGCCATGGCACCAAACAACCTCAATGATGCACCTGCTTGGGCAGTTGATTTCATGAAGAAGGTTCCTACTACATGGGAGGAAACCTTATTTATCGACGGTTATCCAGGTAAGTATATCGTACTTGCACGCAGGAGTCAGGAAGGTAAGTGGTATATAGTAGCCGTAAACGGACAGAAGGAACCAATTAAGGTTTCAATCCCTATGCACTTGTTTGCGTTCGGAAGCACCGTAAGCGTTTATAGTGATAGCGACAAGGGCATCAAGGGCGTAACTCCTAAAGGCTCTGTCAAGGAGATGAAGGTTACGAATACTATAATGAAGAAGGGATTCTTCCCAACGATTCCTGTGAATGGTGCTTTGGTGATAAAGTAAAAGAGAGCCCCACCCCTGAACCCCTCCCATAAAGGGAGGGGAATAGATACAACTTATCGTTATAAGGGAAAAGATATATGAAAAGTTGAAAAATTATGCATAATACATTTCGTAAAATAGCAGAATCTTTTAGCAAAAAATACTATCTACTCCCCTCCCTTTATGGGAGGGGCTTGGGGGTGGGTCTCCTTATGTGGTTCTGTTTAGGCTACTCCTATGCCGATACCCCTCTCACAATCGAGGGGACTGTCACCAAGGATATAAGCAAGCAGAACACATCTTCCTCATACGTGGTGTTCTCTACACCGCTGAATATGCTTGAGGGGTCTAACCTCATTCTCAAGACAGCTCGCTACACATATATCCAATGTCCTGTGACGGGTGAGGGGCGCATAGATATCTATTCCGGTGGTGAGCGCACATATATCGGAGATAAGGATAAGAAGAGTCCTGACTGGTCAAAGTTCAAGGGCGATGTTCATATATGGCCATATAAGGATCTATCCGCATCAAATGGTTTCTATGGTCTGATGTGGATGCACAACGGCAAGACTTTTAACCCAGATGCTGCCTTTAAGGATATGGCTGAGGGTAAGGCTAACAGCACGTTGGCAACAAGCAAAGTGACTCTGCATAAGGGTGCTACGCTTGCTGCAGAATCGGGAACTCGCGGTATCCGCATTGGACATCTTGACACAGAAGAAGGAAGTCAGATATACGGATATGCGAAGGCGAAATCAGGAAATAGCTCATACTATGTACTGGGATATTCTGACGATGATGCAGTTCTTGCTGGACGTATCTCTCCTGTTGATGATAATATGGATACACAGGTGGGCATAGTGAAGGAAGGTCTCGGCACATATCGCATTACAGGCAACAAGAATATCATAAACGGTGGTATAAGGGTGTTGGCAGGTCGTGTGCTTATCAATAATGATGTAGCAGAAGCCAAGACAAAGAAACTGACTGGCGGTACAGGTACTTCTAATGCTGTAGGTCTTAACATAATGAAGGATGCAATAGGTGGAGGAACTGGAAATATTGCTGCTACCACCAACGTATATGGCATTCTTCAGCCTGGTGATGACGGCATAGGCACTCTTGCCATTGCCGACTATGCCAAGAATCAGGATGTGACACTTATCCTACGTCCAACAGCACGCATAGACTGTGAGATTGCCTCTGTTGAGAGCTATGATAAGGTAGAGGTGGAAGGCTCTGTGTCATACTATAATATAGATCAGGATTTTTCTGTTTCAGAACAGAAGCCTCGTCTTCGTATTCAGCTTACGAAGGATGCAGACCTTCACGAAGGGGATGAGTTTGTTCTCTTATCTGCCAAAGGCAAGACAGCTTATCAGGATGTGACATGGGATTTCAACGTCATCTACCCAAAAGCATATAGCTGGAAGGTTGAGCAACAGCTTACAGATGAAGGCTTCAAGGTAGTGGCACGTGTCACTTCGCTTGCTTATTCAGGTCAAGACGATATAGAGGATAAGGACGAGGAACAGACTTCCGAGGAATACGTATTGCCTGATCTTGCTGAGGAAAAGCAGAATGCAACCCCATTGCGTGAGTATGCAGAGAAGGAAAGTGCGTTCATCGGCACTTGTGTTCCTGTTTGGAAGATAAATGTGGATAACGACAATGAATCGCGCTCTGCCCTTATTGCCAAGGAATATAACATGGTGGTCTGCGAGAATGAGATGAAGTTTGATGTCGTTGAACCAAGTCAGGGCAGCTTCAGCTTCAACGACGGTGATCGTCTCGTGAACTTTGCAAAGCGTCATAACATGCGTGTTCGTGGTCATACACTCGCATGGCATTCTCAGGTGCCTTCATGGCTTACCTCTGATGGTACAAAGAATACAAACAATTTTACCCGTAAACAGTTGCTTGACATTCTGCACAACCATATAAAGAATGTGGTGACACACTGGAAGGGAAAGGTTGCTGAATGGGATGTAGCCAATGAGGTACTATCTGATAATCAGCAGACCATCTACTCTAACCCTAACGGTTATGACTTACGTCCATCAGTATGGGCAACAGGCATAGGCGAGGACTTCCTTGATTCTGCTTTCGTTTGGGCACATAAGTATGACCCTGATGCTATTCTTATCCTCAACGACTATGGAGTAGAGGCAAAAGGCTGGGGCAAGAGTGAGGCGCTATATAACCTTGCCATGCGTCTGCGTAATAGCAACATACCTATTCACGGAGTAGGATTACAGGCTCACATGGATGCTTGTTTCAACTACGCTTCTGCCATTGATGCCAACATAGCGCGTTTCAAGGATACAGGCTTTGAATGTCGTATCACGGAACTTGACCTTGGTATTGACGATAAGTCGGAGGAGAACCTTCAGAAACAGGCTTTAGGCTTCTATAGTATGGCACACATAGCTATGAAGCATGACAACTGCAAATCGCTCTTGATATGGGGACTCTCTGATGACCTCACATGGCGCACAGGCAGGAATCCTCTGTTATTCAACTCTAATCTCACCAAGAAACCTGCCTATTGGGGAGTTCACGCAGCGCTTAGGGAGTCGGTTGATGTCGAAGAGACAAGCATCACGCCTCAGATACTTACCCCTAATCTCTCAACGCCAACCCCATATAACCTCCTCGGACAGCGTGTCAAGACTTTGGAAAAAGGAAGAATCTATATAGTAAATGGTAAAAAGTACATACATTAACATGAAGAAAGTTCTATTAGCTCTACTATTTTCAGGAGTTTTGCCTTCAGGAAAGGCAGTAATGGGCTGTTATGCCCAGCAGTATCCTTATCAGAACACATCACTCTCAGCCCATGAGCGTGCTGTGGATTTGTGTTCACGCCTCACACTCGAGGAGAAGGCATCATTGATGCTCGACGACTCTCCTGCAATTCCACGCTTTGGTATCAAGCATTGGCAATGGTGGAGTGAGGCTCTTCATGGCTATGCCAATATGGGAAATGTAACAAACTTCCCAGAGCCTATCGGTATGGCTGCTTCTTTTAATAATGATTTGGTATATAAGGTGTTTGATGCAGTCAGCACAGAGGCACGTGCAAAGTGGAATGAGTTGCAGAAGTCAGGTGATGACGTACTGCGCTTCCATGCCCTCTCTGTCTGGACACCTAACGTAAACATATTCCGTGATCCACGTTGGGGACGCGGTCAGGAGACTTATGGTGAGGATCCATACCTCAGCTCACTTATGGGTGATGCTGTTGTTCGTGGTCTTCAGGGACCAGAGAACTCAAAGTATCGTAAGCTCTGGGCTTGTGCAAAGCACTATGCCGTTCACTCAGGACCAGAGTGGAGCCGTCATACAGCAGATATCAATAACATCTCAGCACGTGACCTTTGGGAGACCTATCTCCCTGCCTTCAAGTATCTTGTAGAGGAGTCAAAGGTGCGCGAGGTGATGTGCGCATACCAGCGTTACGACAATGAGCCTTGTTGCTCAAGCACACGTCTGCTTCAGGATATCCTTCGTAATGAGTGGGGCTTCAAGTATCTCGTAGTAAGTGACTGTGGAGCTGTTTCTGATATCCACGAGAATCATAAGGTGGCAAGTGATGCTGTTCACTCTTCCGCTCGTGCTACTCTTGCAGGTACTGACGTAGAGTGCGGTTTCAACTATGCATACAAGAGTATTCCAGAGGCAGTTAAGCGTGATCTTATCAAGGAATCAGAGGTTGACAAGCACGTTATCCGTCTGCTTGAAGGCCGTTTTGACCTCGGTGAAATGGATGATCCTTCACTCGTAGAGTGGAGCAAGATCCCATCTTCTGTACTTGAGAGCAAGGAGCATCTTCAGATAGCCCTTGACATCGCTCGTCAGTCTATCGTACTTCTTCAGAACAATAACAACGTACTTCCTCTTGCTAAGAATGAGAAGGTAGCTGTCATTGGTCCTAACGCAAACGACAAGGTGATGATGTGGGGTAACTACAACGGTACTCCTACAACTACATCTACCGTTCTTGATGGTGTTCGTCTCTACAACAAGAAGGCAAAATATATGCAGGGATGCGACCTTACTGATAATAAGATTGTTACAGACGTATTCGACCAGCTTTCATTCGAGGGGAAGAAGGGTTTCAAGGGTACTTTCTGGAACAACGCTAAGCGTGAGGGTGCTCCTGTAGCAACACTCTGGCACGCATCTCCTTTCTTCAAGACAACAGCAGGTAACTATCAGTGGGCTCCAGGAGTAAACCTTACAGACTTCAGCGCTCAATATGAAACTGTTTTCCGTCCTAAGAAGTCAGGCGAGGTGGTTATCAACGTAGAGTCTGTTTCTGACTTTGACGTTATCGTTAATGGTGAGGTTAAGCAGAAGTTCAATACATGGCGTGTAACCCCTACCCGCACACCTATTCAGGTAGAGGCAGGCAAGGAATACAAGATTGAGATTCACTTTGCTCACGTTCCTACATGGGGTGCAAGTATCCGCGTAAACGTAGGTACAGAGTCTATTATTAACTACGATGACATTATCAAGAAGCTCGCAGGATATGACAAGGTTGTCTTTGTAGGTGGTATAGCAGCTTCACTTGAAGGTGAGGAAATGCCTGTTACTATCGAAGGTTTCAAGGGAGGTGACCGTACAAACATCGAGCTTCCTGCCGTTCAGCGTAACTTCCTCAAGGCACTCAAGGCTGCCGGCAAGAAGGTTATCTATGTAAACTGCTCAGGCTCTGCAATCGGACTTCAGCCAGAGACAGAGTCATGTGACGCTATCGTACAGGCTTGGTATCCTGGCATGAAGGGTGGTGAGGCTGTGGCTGACGTGCTCTATGGCAAGGTGAACCCAAGCGGTAAGCTCCCTATCACTTTCTATAAGAACTCAGAACAACTTGGTGATTTCGAGGACTATAACATGGCAGGTCGAACATATCGCTATATGAAGAACGACAAGCCTCTCTATCCATTCGGCTATGGACTTTCTTACACAGACTTCGAGATTGGCAATGCTACTCTCTCTGCTGATAAAATAACTAAGGGACAGACCGTTACAATGACCATCCCTGTTACCAATAAGGGCAAGAAGGATGGCACAGAGGTTGTTCAGGTATATGTTAAGAACCCAAACGACCCTAATGGTCCTATAAAGCAGTTGCGTGCCTATAAGCGCGTGGACGTAAAGGCTGGTCAGACAGTCAATGCCACTATCACCATCAACGACAAGAGCCTTGAGTGGTTTGATGAGGGCACAAACACCATACACACAAAGGAAGGCTCTTACGAGCTTGTATATGGCAACTCTTCCGATGCAACAAAGGCCATCGGAATAAAGGTAGAGTAAGTCCGTTGTGAATCCGTTGTAAGTCCGTTGTAAGTCCCATCTGACTCCAATTCAGAATAGGCGTTGGATTGGACTTACATTGGACCTGGATTGGAGCTGAATTGGACTTGCTTCCTTCTTATGACAATTTCGTTTAAAAACTACCATTAACAAAAAAAATTTACAATCATGCTTAAAACTAAAACACTATCCAAGGCAATTACAATGGCGGCTATGCTTTGCTCTACTTCAACTTTTGCACAGCTCAATATGCCTATTATCCAGACAAAGTACACAGCTGACCCTGCACCATACGTGCATGGCGATACAGTCTATCTCTTCACCACCCACGACGAGGATGGAGCTGGCGGCTTCATGATGAAAGACTGGCTTCTCTACACCTCTACTGATATGGTGAACTGGGAGGATCACGGAGCTGTGGCTTCCCTCAGGAATTTTGAATGGTACAAAGGCAATAATGGCGCATGGGCAGAACAAGTCATTGAGCGCAATGGAAAGTGGTATATGTATTGTCCAATACATGGCAATGGAATAGGTGTTCTTGTAGCAGATTCACCTTTCGGTCCTTACAAGGATCCTCTCGGAAAGCCACTTGTTTGGCAGAAAGAGCATTGGTACGACATTGACCCAACCGTATGGATTGATGATGATGGTCAGGCATATCTGTACTGGGGTAATCCAAACCTCTATATGGTTAAGCTAAACGAGGATATGATATCTTATTCTGGTGAGATTGTGGAGCATCCGAAGATCAAGGACTATCAGGAAGGACCTTGGTTCTGGAGCCGCAAGAATGCAAAGGGCGAGAAATGCTACTATATGGCATTTGCCTCAACCTGCTGTCCAGAGGGTATCGGCTATGCCATGAGCAAGAGCGCAACTGGTCCTTGGGAGTATAAGGGACATATCATGGATCATACTCCACGTACTCGTGGCAATCATCCTGGTATCATCGACTATAAGGGCAAGTCATACTGCTTTGGCTTGAACTATGACATTTTCCGTCTTGAGACAAGCCGTCATGCAGAGCAGCGTTCTGTTTCTGCTGCCGAGATGACATATAATGCAGACGGCACTATTCAGGAACTTCCATATTTCCAGGATTGCAAACTCGAACAGGTGGGCTCATTCAACCCTTTCCGTCAGGTTCAGGCAGAGACAATGGCTTGGGGATATGGTTTGAAAACAACACGCGAGAATCCTTCCGGTCCTTGGAACCCTACACTCTTTGTTACAGATATTGACGATGGCGAGTACATTATGCTCAAGGGTGTTGACTTCGGCAAGGGTGCAAAGAAGTTCACGGCTTCTTGTTCTGCTCATCTCTATGGTGGTGAGATGGAACTTCACCTTGACGATGTTGACGGACCAATGATTGGCAAGATTTCCGTGCCTAACACCAAGTTCAAGTATCAGGAGTTTACCACAAACCTCACTAACGCAAGTGGCAAGCACGACCTCTACTTAGTGTTCAAGGGTGGAAAGATGCAGAAACGCAATCTCTTCAACTTCGACTGGTGGAAAATGGAGTAAAAAAAGTCATTTTATTTAATAACAACAATAACTCATAACCAAATGAAAACTTTTCTTTCATCAATTATTCTCATGGCTGCTTGCTTGATGCCTGCAAAGGCACAACAGCCTGGTCCTTTCGGATTTGGTGGTCAGCAGTTAAAAAACAATCGTGCAGATAGTCTCTGCAGCAAGATTTATCGTGACATCAACTATGTGGGTGATGGTGAGGAGTATCATAACCTCGACATCTACATCCCAAAGAAGGAGGGTGTGGATAAGTTCCCTGTTGTGGTACACATCTACGGTAGCGCATGGTTCAGCAATAGCTCTAAGGGTATGGCTGACATCAACACTATCGGTGCTGCGCTCCTTGAGGCTGGCTATGCTTTCGTAACTCCTAACCACCGCTCAAGTATGGATGCTAAGTGGCCTGCACAGATTAATGACATCAAGGCTGTAGTTCGCTTCCTCCGTGCAAAGGCTAAGAAGTTCAAGCTCGACCCATCATTCATCGCTACATCAGGTTTCTCATCTGGTGCTCACCTTGCTTCTGTCATGGCTACATCAAATGGCGTGAAGGTGGCAAAATGCGGTACTCAAGAGTATGACATCGAGGGTAAGCTCGGTATCTTTACCGACTATGAAAGTAATGTGAACGCTTGTTGTGAGTGGTCTGGTCCTGTTGACCTCCTTCACATGGATTGTGACGGAGTAGCAAAGGATCCAAAGAGTCCGGAGGTTGCTGTAATGGGTATGGATAAGGAAGGACATACCGACAACTACGAAATGCTTTCTGCACTCTACTATGTTGACCCACAGGATGTTCCAGTAGGAATCTTCCACGGTATCAAGGATAATGTAGTTCCTCATTGCCAGGGTTCTTTGTTCTATGACAAGCTTCAGGCTAATGGCGTGAAGTCTTTCCTCGTAGAGGTACCAGAAGGTGGTCATGGCTTTAACATGTACACTCCTGAGAATCTGAAGAAGATGGTAGAGTGGTTCAACTCTGCTCGTCTTGACCCTAAGTCAAGTATCCTTGAGAAGGGCGGTACAGGTGCATATCCTGCAATAATGAAGGAAGAGGCAAGTTTGAAGGCACACACTATCTTCTGCCCACAGGATTTGTCTAAGTTCAATAAGAAGAATCCTCTCCCTGTACTTGTTTGGGGTAACGGAGCTTGTAACAATTCTCCTTTCGAGCACATGAATTTCCTTAACGAGATAGCATCTCACGGCTATATGGTAATAGCAACAGGCTATTATCCTGCACCAGGTGTAAATGGCTGGAAGTATGAGCGTTCAGTTTCTGAGCAGCAGCTTGAGTCTATTGACTGGATTATTGCTCAGAATAGTGACAAGAACTCTCCTTATTATGGTAAGATCAACGTAAAGAAGATTTGTGTGGCAGGTATGTCATGCGGTGGTCTTCAGACTCTCTCAAACTCTGCCGATCCACGTATCTCTCTTCTCATGATTATGAATAGCGGTCTGTTCAACAACAGTAATGCCGGTTCTGCCGTTCCTGGTATGCCAATGCCTTCAAAGGATAAGCTTAATGAGATCAAGGTGCCAATCATGTATGTACTTGGCGGTAAGGATGACATAGCATACGAGAACGGTATGGATGATTTCAGGAGAATCAAGCACGTTCCTGCTATCGCAGTTAACTATCCTGTTGGTCATGGCGGCACATACAGCCAGCCTTATGGTGGCGAGTTCTCTATTCCTGCTCTCGCATGGCTTAACTGGAATCTCAAGGGTGACAAGAATGCGGCTAAGATGTTCCTCGGTAATGATAACGGAATGTCACAGCGCAAGGATTGGACTATTGAGAAGAATGAACTTGTAGATCAGCCAAAGAAAAAATAATTAACCATATTACATTTTTATGAAAAAAACATTTCTCTCGCTTCTCGCGGCAGTCTCTATGACTGCAAATGCGCAGAACCCTTACCTCCCACTCTGGGAACATCTCCCAGATGGTGAGCCACGTGTATTCGAGGATCCTGATAACCCAGGAAAACTCCGTGCCTATATCATAGGTTCACATGATACGAGCTATGACAAATACTGCGGACTTGATATCCGCATGTGGTCTGCTCCTGTTGAGGATCTCTCACAATGGCGTGACGAGGGTCCTTTATTCTCACACTATGTTAATGGTCAGTGGGATATCATGTATGCTCCTGACCTCGTAGAGACAACAGACAAGGAAACAGGCAAGAAGACATACTGGCTCTATCCTCATTCTCGCGGATGGCGCAGAACAGCTATGGTTTGTAAGGGTGACCGTCCAAACGGTCCTTTCACTCCTGTAAACCTCAATGCAGACGGTACAGCTTGTGTTGAGGGCAGTAAGATTGACTTCGACCCATCTGTATTCGTTGAGCCTGTAACAAACAAGAAGGATAAGGATTTCAAGAAGGGCTATCGTGCATACGTATTCTATGGTTTCCAGCACTCTACAGCCTTCGAGCTTGATCCTGATAATATGTGGGCCGTTCGTCCTGGAACAGAGATTCACGATTACTTCATCCCTGCAAGTCATCGCTATGGCGAGGTTCGTGATCCGGAAGGAACACAGTATCCTTCTCTCTACAAGGGACAGAAGCCTGGCGACTTCAACTTCTTCGAGGCTTCTTCTATTCGTCAGGTAGGCAACAAGTATGTTATGGTATTCTCAGGACATAGTGGTCCTGACTACGGATTAGGTTCAAGCAACTCTACCCTCCGCTATGCTTATGGTGACTCTCCACTCGGCCCTTGGCGTTCAGGTGGTGTGCTTGTTGATTCTCGTGGTGTGGAAATCAATGCTGACGGTTCTGCACTCACCACAACAAACTCTGCTCACAACACTCACGGCTCTCTCCAGCAGATCAACGGTCAATGGTATGTGTTCTATCATCGTCCACCACGCGGTTTCGGCAATGCTCGTCAGGCAATGGTAGCTCCTGTAAAAATAGAATGGGACAAGAAGTCTGTTGCTCAAGGCGGTAAGGTCCGTATCACAGGATATGACCCATACGCACCAAATAATGAGTGGACAGCTAAGGCATCCAACGGCAATGAATATACAGGTGCTGAGGTAACAAGTGAGGGTTTCCAAATCTTCGGTCTCAACCCATACAACTACTATTCAGCAGGTATCGCTTGCTATATGAGCGACCAGAACTGGATGCAGGATAACCATGATATGTGGAAGAACGAGATGGAGCTTCAGGGCATCAAGAACGGTGGTATTATCGGCTTTAAGTACTTCGGTTTCGGAGGTCTTGCTCAGAACACTAAAGGATGCAATGCATTTGCCGGCACAAAGGCTGGCGATGGCACAACTCTCAATCTGTTCATCACTCCACGCACAGACGAGGCATTCAAGATTCATGTAATGCTCGACGGCCCTTATGCAAACTCTGCATGGAACGGCAAGGAAATTGCAGTTATCAATGTTGACGGCAAGCAGAGAAATAAGGCTCTCAAACTCACAACAGCTGTACCAGCAGTTGAAGGCCTTCAGGGGAAGCATGCTATTTACTTCGTAGTAGAAGGTCCTGAGGTTCAGGCTCCTGCACAACGTCCTTTCCAGCGTCCGAATAACAACCGTCCTTTCGGTCTCTTCGACATGAGAGGTATGGGCTTCTCAAAGCCAGGGCTTGATTGTAATATCCCTGTAGTTCCTACTGTTGATATCTATGCTGATGGCGTTAAGCTTATTGTTCCTGAAAGTCCAATCTTCACTTCTCAGACAAACGCCTATATGGAGTGCAACCGCTATCAGGTTTATGGAAAACTGACTGATACCTCAAAGCTTGAGGTCAAGGCTTCTGATCCTTCAGTACAGGTAAAGATAGGTAAGATCAATGACGGTCGTGCAACTATCACCTGTACCTACAAAGGTGTAAATAAGATTTTCCTCATAAACTAATGTAATAATGCGTATTTTAAAGACCATTATATTATCTGTTTTTCTTGGTATTGGATTGGCAGCTTTTGCTGATCCAGTACTAAGAATAAACTTTATCACCCCATCTATTGTACGTGTTCAGTGGAGCAACGACGGAACACTACAGGAAAACAATACAGGGGCATGCGTTTATACTAACCAGAGTGTAAAAGTAGAAAAGACGGAAAATGGCGACGAAATCATTTTCCAAAGTTCAGAACTAACCGTAAGATACTCAAAAACAACAAACGGAATCTCTTTTGAGGATAAGGATGAGAACGTGATTCTCAATCAGATACCTCACTCGCTCAAGGCAGAGCCTTCTGTACAGGAGCGAGTCATCTATGACGAGAAATCTGCCCATGTAGAGGAAACTGCTAATGGTAAGGTGACGGTAAAAGACGTTATCCGTCGTGACACCATCGGCAAGAGCACCCGTTACTTCGTATCATTCTATGCAGATGATGAGAAGGCACTCTACGGTCTCGGCTCACACATGGAGGATTATCTCAACCTTCAAGGTAAGACTCTCTATCTCACTCAACATAACCTCAAGGCTATGGTGCCTATGCTCTGCTCAACTAATGGCTACGGCTTGCTTTTTGATGCCGGTTGCGCCATGAAGTTTGTGAGTGATGAGGCTAAAAAATATGGTTGTGGACACGCTACAGGCTACCGCACCACTATGCAACTTGAGGGCGCAAAGTCACTCGACTACTACTTCATAAAGGGCGCAAGGCTCGATGATGTAGTGGCAGGCTATCGTTATCTCACAGGTGGAGTGTCACTCATGCCTCGTTATTTGTTTGGATATACTCAGTCAAAGGAGCGTTATGTTTCTTCTGATGATATCATAAATACTCTTAAGGAATACCGCCGTCGTCATGTGCCTATCGACATGATAGTACAAGACTGGAACTACTGGCCAGAGGGCTGGGGATATATGAAGATGAACCCAAAGTACTATCCTTCTCCAAAGGCTCTTGCAGACTCTGTTCACTCTCTCAATGCGAAACTCATGGTTAGCATCTGGCCAAACCCTCAGTGGTGCCCGGAGGCTGAAGACTTCAAGAATCGCGGTATGATGCTTGAGCACGATGTGTATGACGTGTTCAACCCTGAAGCCCGTAAACATTACTGGTCTTATGCAAAGAATGAGTTCTATTCTCAGGGCTTCGATGCTTGGTGGTGCGACTCAAGTGAGCCTCTTGATGGTGACTGGAACCGCATTCCTTCACATTCCCTGAAGGATGAGAACAAACCCTACGGGTGGGATGATCAGGAATACCGCTGGCAGTTGAATAAGGATGTGCTCAGCGAGGCCCTTGGAGTAGAGCGAAGCAGTCTGTACTCTCTATATCACTCTATGGGTATCTACGAGAATCAACGTGCAGAACCTAACAATACAAAACGTGTGGTAAACCTCACCCGTTCTACATACGCTGGTCAGCAGAGATACGGCACGGTGGTATGGAATGGTGATACCCACGCTTCATGGAAGTCGTTCCGTCAGCAGATTCCTTCCGGTCTCAACTATATGGCAACAGGAAACCCATACTGGACTGTAGATGTCGGTTCTTTCTTCACAAGAGGCGACGGACGCAGATGGTTCTATAAGGGTGAGTTCCCTGAAGGTGTTAAGGATGAGAACTACAGGGAATACTATGTGCGTATGTTCCAATGGGGCACATTCCTTCCAATGCTCCGTAGCCACGGAAGTGATACTCCACGCGAGATATGGCGATTCGGTGAGCCTGGCACTCAGTATTATGATGCTATCCTGAAGATGATAAACCTTCGCTATGAGCATATACCTTACCTATATAGCCTCGCAGCTATGCAATCAAAAGGATCTTACACCATGGCACGCCTCCTTGCCTTCAACTTCCCTGAAGACGACACGGTGCTCGACATGAAGGATGAGTATATGTTTGGCGATTTCCTCGTATGTCCTGTAACACAGCCTATCAAGGAATCAGCAACACGCAAGGTATATCTTCCAAAGGGCGCACAATGGATTGACTATTGGACAGGCAAGACAGAAGAAGGCGGTAAGTGGATTGAATGCAAGTCTGAAATCTCTACCTTGCCACTCTACGTAAAGGCAGGTTCTATCATCCCTACTACAGAGGTGGCAGAATATGCTGCTGCACAGATAGGAAAGCCTGTAACCATCAATATCTATCCGGGTGCTGATTGTGACTTCACCATCTATGAGGATGAGGGCGATAACTACAACTATGAGAAGGGTGCCTTTGCGTCTATTCCTTTGAGCTGGAATGATAAGAAGAACACTCTTACTATTGGTCAGCGTCAAGGTTCATTTGACGGAATGCTCAATACTCGCACGTTCATTGTCAAAACTCCGAAGGGGAAAAAGACAGTAACATATAAAGGACAAAAAACAACCATAAAACTTTAACTGATTAATTATTAAAATTATGAAAAGATGCCTATTAACGACAACCGTACTCTTTGCGCTGCCTTTGTCAGCGCTTATGTCGGCACAGACCATTGAGTTCTTCACTCCACAAACCGTGCGAGTGCTCAGAGACAATGGAAATACTGCCGACCAGAAATCACTTGTCGTCATCTCTACCCCTGAAAAGGTAAAGGTGACGAAGAAAACAGTCGGCAATGCCACTATCTACAAGTCGTCTGCCCTTACCGTCACGGTAAAGGATGGCAAGGTATCGTTTGCTGATGCCAAGGGCAAAACGCTCATGACTGAGGGCGAATCAAAGTTTACGCCTATCACTTCTGGGCCTAATGCTGATGCCTTCAAGGTAAAGCAGACTTTCTCGCTCGACAAGGATGAGGAAATATATGGTGTTGGTCTTCTCCAGAACGGCAAGATGAGTCAGCGCGACGAGAACCGCCGTATGGAGCAGAGCAATCTTGAGGACTTCGCTCATTTCTACCAAAGCATTAAGGGCTACGGAATCTACTGGGATAATTACTCTCCTACCCACCTCGCTACTCCAAAGCAGGGCGAAGCTGGAGAGGTTGTTCTTGAGAGTGAGGTAGGAAAGAAATCTGACTACTACTTCATGTATGGCAAGGATGCCGATGGCGTTATCAAGGAGATGCGCCACCTCACAGGCAAGGCTCCTATGCTTCCTCTCTGGACATACGGTTTCCACCAGAGCCGTGAGCGTTACAAGACTCAGGACGAGACTATAGGAGTGGTGCGCAAGTACCGCGAACTTGGTATTCCGTTCGATGGTATCATTCAGGACTGGCAGTACTGGGGCAGTAACTATACATGGAATGCCATGGAGTTCCTTAATGAGGACTTCGGTCGTGCACAGGACCTTATCAATGAGGTTCACGAGAAGAATGCCCACATGAGCATCTCTATCTGGTCAAGTTTCGGTCCTGAGACAAAGGCATTCAAGGAACTGAAATCGAAGAATCTGCTCTTCGACTTCGAGACATGGCCTCAGAGCGGGCTCAGCTTCTGGCCTCCTCGCAAGGACTACCCATCAGGAGTTCGAGTATATGACTGCTATTCTTCAGAGGCTCGCGATATATACTGGAAATATCTCAGCAACCTTCACAAGATGGGTATAGACGCATGGTGGATGGATTCTACCGACCCTGACCAGATGGATTTCAAGGACTACCAGCTTGATCAGAAATGCTCTATGGGTACATACCGCTCTGTACGCAATATCTTCCCATTCATGTGCGTGAACGGAGTATATGACCATCAGCGTGAGGCTGAGAAGAATATGGATCCTTCAAAGAAGAAGCGCCCATTCATCCTCACACGCTCCTATTTTGCAGGTCAGCAGCGTACTGGTGCGAATACATGGAGCGGTGATATCAACTCTTCATGGGATAGTTTCCGCAAACAGATTCCTATCTGTCTCAACTATACCCTCACAGCCAACCCACAGGTTAATACCGATATTGGCGGTTTCTTCGCAGGAAGCTATAACACTCAGGGCAGAAACAGCGGCGTTCGCAATCCTCAGTATCAGGAGCTCTACGTGCGCTGGATGCAGTTCGGCGCTTTCTGTCCGATGATGCGCAGCCACGGAACAGAGGTGTATCGCGAGCTCTATTACTTCGGCAAGCAGGGCGAACCTGTATATGATGCCCTTGTAGATGCCGTTAAGCTCCGCTATAAGTTCCTTCCTTACATATACAGTCAGTCATGGCAGGTGTCAAAGAACGACGATTCATTCATGCGTGCGCTCTTCATGGATTTCAAGGCCGACAAGAAAACATGGACCAACAACCGCGAGTATATGTTCGGCAGAAACATCCTTGTTTGCCCTGTTGTTGATCCTCTCTACACTCCAGAGAAGAAGGTTCAGACTGATGCTATGACAGGTTGGGATAATAACGTGCAACTTGAGAAGAAGAACGGCTACCTCGTTCCTGACTGGAAGGCGGAACGTCAGTTTGAGGTATATCTGCCAGCAGGTGCTAAGTGGTACGACTATTGGACAAACACCCTTCTCGATGGTGGACAGAGCATAAAGGCTTCTGCTCCTCTTGCTCATTCTCCTCTCTATATCAAGGCTGGCACAATCCTTCCACAAGGTCCTGATGTGCAATACACTTCCGAGAAGAAATGGGATAATCTTGAGCTTCTCATCTACCCTGGAGCCAACGGCGAGTTCACTCTCTACGAAGATGAGGGCGACAACCTCAACTACGAGAACGGTGCCTACTCTACCATCAAGATGACATGGAACGATAAATCCAAGACCCTCACTATCGGTCAGCGTCAAGGCTCATTCGATGGAATGCTCACTACCCGTACTTTCATCGTAAAGACTCCAGGAGGAGAGAAGAAGGTGGTGAAATATAATGGGCAAAAAAAGACCCTCCCCCTACCCCTCCCATAAAGGGCGGGGAGTAGTTACCTTTTATCGCTATGGTAAAGGGTACAATTATAATTTATAATAGGAACTTAAAACACGTAATTATGAATAAAACATTTTGCAAAATATCGAATTTCTTTAGCAAGAAATACTATCTACTCCCCTCCCTTTATGGGAGGGGCCTGGGGGTGGGTCTTTTGTTGCTAGCCTGCTCCTCTTCTTACGCCCAGACCGCCCTCTACCCTGACGCCTTCCCTCTTGGCGACGTCACCCTTCTCGACGGTCCTCTGAAGCATGCTCGCGACCTTAACGTCAACGTGCTCCTTCAGTATGATGTTGACCGTATCCTGGCTCCTTATCGCAAGGAGGCTGGTCTTCCTGAAAAGGCAAAGGGATTCCCTAACTGGGACGGTCTTGACGGCCACATAGGCGGTCACTATCTCACAGCCCTTGCCTTCAATGCCGCTACAGGCGACAAGAAGTGCGAAGAGCGTATGCTGTATATGATCAAGGAGCTGAAGGAATGTGCTGCTGCCTGTGCCCAGAACCATCCTGCATGGGGCAAGGGATATGTTGGCGGTGTGCCTAACAGCGATAAGATATGGTCAACATTCAAGGAAGGTGATTTCCGTACTTTCAACGCCACATGGGTTCCTCTCTACAATATCCATAAGATGTATGCCGGTTTGCGCGACGCATGGCTCTACTGCGGCAACGAGGATGCAAAGCAACTCTTCCTCGGCTTCTGCGACTGGGCTATCGACATCACATCCAAGCTCTCCGACCAACAGATGGAAAGCATGCTTGGTATGGAGCATGGCGGTATCAACGAGGTTATTGCCGATGCATACGCCATTACTGGTGATAAGAAATACCTTGACTGCGCACGTCGTTTTTCTCATAAGTGGATTCTCACCCCAATGAAGGACCACAACGCCTTCTTCCTCGACAATAAGCACGCCAATACTCAGGTGCCTAAGATTGTAGGTTTCGCACGTATAGCTGAGCTTTCTGGCGACAAGAACTACCTCGAGGCAAGCCGTTTCTTCTGGGAAGAGGTAACTCATAACCGCAGCCTCTCTGTAGGCGGAAACAGCCGTCGTGAGCACTTCCCAAGCAAGGAGGCATGTATTGACTTCACACAGGATATCGACGGACTTGAGTCTTGTAACACAAACAACATGCTCAAGCTCACCGAAGACCTCCACCGCATGGACCCTGAAAATGCAGAATATGCCGATTTCATCGAACGTGCCACCTTCAACCATATCCTCTCTACCCAGCATCCTGAGCATGGCGGATATGTATATTTCACCTCCGCACGCCCACGCCACTACCGCAACTACTCCGTGCCTAACGAGGCTATGTGGTGCTGCGTAGGTACAGGTATGGAGAACCACGGCAAGTATGGCGAATTCATCTATAGCCACTCTGATCCGAAGGTTTCAACTCCTACTACCCTCTTTGTAAACCTCTATGCTGCTTCCGAGCTTAACTGGAAGGCACAGGGTGTGGAACTTCGTCAGGAGACCGCTTTCCCTTACGGTGAGACAAGTAAGATTACCGTCAATAAGGGAGCTGGCGAGTTTGTTATGAAGCTTCGTAAGCCAGCATGGTGTAATGATTTCTCAGTCAAGGTCAATGGTAAGGTTGTAGCAACCGACAAGTCTTCTGTTGCCAAGTACGTAGCCCTCGACCGCAAGTGGAAGAAAGGTGATGTTGTTGAGATCTCATTCCCTATGCACAACAGCGTGGAATATATGCCTAACGTACCACAGTATGTTGCCATTCTCCACGGTCCTATCACCCTCGGTATGAAGACCGGTACAGAGGATCTTGCCCATCTCAAGGCTGATGACAGCCGTTTCGGTCAGATGGCATCTGGCAAGAAACTCCCTATCGACAAGGCTCCTTATCTCATAGCAAAGGAGGTTGACGACATCGCCAAGAACCTCACACCTGTTGAGGGCAAGCCTCTCCACTTCAAGCTCAACTGCCGTATGGAGAACAAGGTTGAGGGTGAGCTTCAGCCATTCTTCGAGATTCACGACTCACGCTATATGCTCTACTGGCTCGCTCTCAGCGAGAACGACTATAAGGACTATATGGACCGTCTTGCCAAGGAAGAGGCAGAGCGTCAGGCTCTCGATGCACGTACCGTGGATAAGGTACAACCAGGAGAGCAGCAGCCTGAGAGCGACCACTTCATGGAGACCGACGAGTCAAACAAGGGCGTTACCAACGATGTTCCTTTCCGCGATGCCCGCAACGGCCATTATTTCTCATACCTCATGCAGACAAAGGGCGAGAAAGACCTCAGCCTTCGCATACGCTATTGGGGACAGGATGAATGGCGTACCTGCGAGTACGACCTCTATGTAGATGACGTCCTCGTTCAGAGCATCAACAACTCAAAGAAATGGCGCTCTTCACAATGGAAGTACGAGACATACAAGATTCCTGCATCAGCCCTTGAAGGCAAGAAGCAGATACGAGTAAAGTTCGTTGCCAAGCCACATCGTCAGGTAGGCGAACTCTACGAGGTAAGACTCGTGAAGTAAAATAGATTAAGATATTAAGGGATTTCTTCCCAAATTCTTTCCGACCACGGAACTCACGGAACAAACGAAAATTTTTCGTTCTTTCGTGTTTCCGTGGTCGAATTGTATAGCAAGGTGCATATTTTCATCCCCCCTTTGGTACCTATCAATGTCCTATCTAAGAATGGGATTTGGAACGGCTTTGAAACGGACTTAAAGCGAAGGAGAAGCGGAACTGAAGCTTAACTTTTTTTTCTAAGTTCTTCACTTATCATGCCCTCTACTTACTTATACTCCAAAATCGGGAAAAAACAAGGGCAAAACGCAACTTTTTTTCAAAAATTTTTCAACCTCCCCGAAAACGTCAATTACAATTACAAAATTACAATAAAATATGGACACACATTTTGCCCTGAAGAAAAATATGCACATCAAGTACTAATATCTATATATATTTATATAAATATATATAGATATTAGAGGTTAAATCACGAGATATGGTGCGCATATTTTTTAATTGTAATTATTGTAATTGTTAGTAAAAGATGTCTTTTCCTGAAAAAGTTGACTCTGGCATCTGGGAAAGCATGACTGCCTTCGCTGAGTTGGTTGACTCTTTTCCTAGGAACGTTGACTTTTTAAACCTTTATAATTAAACTTATAAGGCCTTTTTTGAGTCAACCTATTTCAGTACAAGACAATAGAAAAAAGGCTTTCGTTGTAAAAACGAGAGCCTTTTTGTTAATTGATAAGTAATAAAGTATTTTCTGATGACAACTTACATGTCAAATCCACCACCGTCACCGCCGAGGGCGTTGTTGTTATTATTGTTGTTGTCGTCATCATCGTCATCTTCACCTGGGCGGCCCTTCTTCTTGTTGTTGCCACCGTTGCCGAAGTTCCATGTGAGGTTGAAGTTCACCTTACGTCCGCCACGACGGAAGAGCTGGTGAATCTCGTAACCATCGCCTGATCTGTAGTTCTCGCCATGACGGGAGTTGAGCACGTCGCGGCAGTTGATTGAGAGGGTGAAGAGGCGGTTGAAGAAGTTTTTCCTTATACCGAAGTCAACCTGATAGGATGAAGGACGGTAACCCTGGGTGATTACTGCGCGTGAGTTGTAGCGGCCGGAGGTCTGGATGGAGATGTCGTATGGCAGACGGATTGAAGCCGTCATGCGGGCATTCCATGTGAAGTTGTCGTTGGATTTACCTGTCACTACCTGTGTGTGTGTACCAGTTCCGCTTGCTACAGGCTCGCCATTATCATCAATATCGATTTCGTGTGAGAAAGCATCGAGCTTGTAGTAGTAGGCGTTGATGTTGGTGTTGAGGTCAACAATCTTGAAGAGCTTGTTCTTTGCTGTGAGTTCAAGACCTGATGACTGGCTCTTTGCCACGTTCAGAGAGGTGGAGTACATTGTTTTCTCATCTTTGCCCTGATAGCTGATGCGCTGCATGACATCGGTGGTTGGACGGTAGTATGCACTTACAAGGAGTGAGTGCTGGTCCCATGTCTTGAGGTAGTTGAGTGAGAAGGAGTTAGAGAACTCCGGTGTCAACTTCGGATTACCGAATGAAACCATAGAGGCATCGCTTGTGTTGCGGAAGGAGTTGAGCTGACCACCCCAAGGACGACGCAGACGGCGCGTATAGTTGAGCTGCAACTGCTGTGTCTCTGTGAGCTGATATGACATGAAGAGTGAAGGGAAGAGCTCGAAGAAATCCTTCTTGAAGGGGTTAGCCTTCTCGCCCTTGAACTCCTGACTCCAGCTATGGCTCTCGGTATCCACTTTCCAGTATTCGCCGCGAAGACCAGCCATGATGCCAAGCTTGCCAAGAGTGAGGTTTCCGGTTATGTAGCCGGCATGAATCTCGTTCTTGTAGATGAAGCGGTTGTAGTACGATGTGTCAGCCTTTGCATGGTCTCCTGCCCATGTGTTGTCCTTGTTCAGCTGGTTAGGGGTGTTCTCCTTGGAGAAAGAGCCGTTGTATCCGGTTTCGAGCTTGAAGTTGTCGGATATCTTGTTCTCATAGTCGAGTTTCACCTCGAAGCGGCGGTTCTTTCCGTTAGAAGGACGGTGCTCATATCTGTATTCTACCGGATGCTGGTCGTCGTTGAAATATGTGATGGAGTCCTGATGGATGTTGGTATTCTTGCTGTCCCATTTGTTTCCGCTTACTGTGAAATCGATGGAATGGGTGTTAGAGAAGTTATGGCGGTAGTTGAACATTCCGTTTATCATGTCCATAGGTCCCTTGCCTGTGGTTCGGCGGAACAAAAGCTTTGTTGGGTCGTCAACTCCGTTTATGATGTTGCCATAATAGTATGGTGTGCTGCTCCATGACTTGTTCTTTCCGTGCATCATCATACCTGTGAGGGCGATGTCGTCCTTGTCTGTCAGGTGGAATGTTATTCCGGCACGTGAGAAGAGGTTGTTACGCATATTTGTTGTGCGTGTGTTGTGTCGGGCATATCTGCTTGGATTGCCTGATTCATCGAAGAATGTCTGGTCGCTGTTCTGCTTTCCTACGTTCTCGTTATGACGCAAGCCGAGGTTCACGAAGAAGTCAACATAACGGGAGTTATAGTTGAAGTTGATGCCTCCGCGAGCTCCGTTTCGAGTATCGACACCAGCCGATACAGAGCCGTAGTAGCCAGCCTTGCGGTCTTTCTTCAGAATGATGTTGATGATGCCGGCACCGCCCTCGGCTGAGAACTTTGCTGATGGGTTGTCCATAACCTCCACCCTGTCGATGCTCTCGGCAGGAATCTGCTGGAGAATCTGTCCCATGTTGTCGGAGGTGAGTCCGGCGCTACGGCCGTTGATCCACACCTCTACGGAACTGTTTCCGCGAAGTGACACATTACCGTCGTTATCGACCTCAACGCTTGGGATGTTGTCGAGGACCTCGGATGCAGACTCGCCCACGTTTGCAAGGTTACTTGATACGTCGAATGTCTTGCGGTCAACTTCGAGCTTCATTGTAGATTTCTGACCAACAACCTTGACCTCGTTGAGCATATTTGCATCCTCAGCCATGTGGATACCCGCATAGCTTACAGTCTTGTTAGTGTCAGAAATTCGAAACTCCTTGGTTACGGTCTTGTAACCTACAAAACTAAGGGTGAGCGTGTACTCACCATTCTTTAGGTTCTTGATGGTGAATTTACCATCAAGATCGGTTGTTGCACCACCAGCGATAGTCTTGCTTCCTTTTGGTGATACAGCAACATTAACAAAGCCAAGAGCCTCGTCGTTGCTCTTGTCCAATACCTTTCCCTTAACTGTGCCCTGAGCCATTATTGTGAGCACGGCAAACATCATAAGAGAAAGCGTAAACAATCTTTTTGTCATTACCTGAAATTACATTTAAACGATTAAAGGACCCCCCCCGAACCCCTCCCGTAAAGGGAGGGGAGTAGTCTGTATTTCTCCCCGTAGAAGGTGGGATTGTATTTGTTGATTTTTATAGAAATGGACCTTCCCTTTTGATTAGAAGAGTGTATCTATTCCCCTGGCACATACTCCGATGTTATCAACATCGGACTTCCCTTTATGGGAGGGGGTATGGGTGGGTCTGTTATTGCTTCTTAAAAGCCTTATATATCTTCTCTGCAGCAGCTTTGAACTCTTCCTCTGTGAGCTGAAGCTTCTCGTTTGCGAAGTTAGCATCCTTCTCACTCTGCATAGGGATGAGGTGGATGTGAGCGTGTGGAACTTCAAGACCGAGAACAATCTGGGCAACCTTTACGCAAGGGAAAGCCTCCTTGATAGCCTTGGCTACTTTCTTTGCAAACACCTGATAACGAGCAATCTCGTCATCTTCCATATCATAGATATAGTCAACCTCACGACGTGGGATGACAAGAGTATGACCTACAACAAGAGGATTGATGTCAAGAAATGCGTAGAACTCTTCGTTCTCTGCACATTTATAGCTTGGGATTTCGCCAGCTGCAATTTTTGAAAAGATATCCATACTTATTTAATTCCTTATTATTGTTAGACGATGTAAATCCGAAAAAGTCAAATCACATCATGAAAAAAATATAATAATGCCCCCTCTAGCCCCTTGAGAAGGGGTTGGAGGGGACTACTTTTTCTACTCGATTGTTATATTGTCAATTCTGAGTCTGATCTTGCCACGAGGAATTGTAATCTCAACCTCGTCGCCAACCTTATGATTGAGAAGACCCTGAGCGATAGGAGTCTTGACGGAAATCTTTCCGGCATGAAGGTCTGCCTCATTCTCAGCCACGATGGTATATGTCATCTTTGACTTTGTTGTGAGGTTGGTCATCTCTACCTTTGACAATAGCTGAACCGCATCAGTAGAGAGACGGCTCTTATCTATGATCTTTGCGTCAGCAAGAGTGAGCTTCATCTGATTGATTTTCTCCATGAGCTTTGCCTGTGCCTCCTTGGCAGCATCATATTCAGCATTCTCAGAGAGATCTCCCTTATCACGAGCCTCTGCTATAGCAGCCGAAGCCTTAGGACTCTCCACAGCCTCTAGACGGTGGAGTTCTGCTACGAGTGCCTCGTAGCCTTCTTTTGACATGTATGCCATATTTATTTACAATTTTATAATTTACTATTTACTATTTAGCTGCATCCATTATGTTTAGGTCGACGGTCTGCAGACTAAAAAATAAGAACCCCGACATCACTTAATCTTTCAGCGATACCGGAATCCTGTTTCCTCATTATGTGTTTTCCGAAAAGACCTTTGATTTTTATTTCGTCGTGTCTTTACGTTTTCGGTGCAAAAGTACACACATTTTCTGAGAAAACCAAATTTTTCTCTGAAAAAATGCAGTTCAGGTTCCGTAAGTTGTAGAATTTGTGCTATTTATTGAATGCTTCGCGTATATCGCTTGCGGTTATTTCCGACAGTTGCTTGGTTGTCGGGTTCTTTTCGCTTGACAGTCGGTTTGCCTGCCGTTGTATGCTCTTCTCGAATATGTTTCGGGCATAGCGTGCGTTTCCGAAGTTACGGTCCTTGTGCTTTACGACGCTGTCAAGACGGGTCTTAAGGTATCGCTCGGCATCAGGTGTCAGGGAATACTGGTTTTTCCTGACATACATATTGAAGATCTCGCATAGTTCGCCCGATGTATAGTCGGGGAAATTGATATAGCGGTTGAAACGCGATTTTAATCCTGGGTTGGAATCTATGAAGCGCTTCATCTCGTTTGTGTATCCAGCAACGATTACCACCAGACGGTCGCGGTCATCCTCCATACGCTTCAATAGGGTAGAGATAGCCTCCTGTCCGTAGTCGTTATTCTTGTTCGCGGTTGGTACAAGTGCGTATGCCTCGTCGATAAAGAGAACTCCATTAAGGGCAGAATCAACTATGGCGTTAGTCTTGGTGGCGGTCTGTCCCACATAGTTGGCGACAAGTCCAGAGCGATCAGTTTCCACCATGTGACCTTTTTTCAGCACACCCAAGTCCTTGTATATTCTTGCCACGATACGCGCAACGGTAGTCTTACCTGTACCAGGATTACCGGTAAACACAAGGTGGAATGACATCTTAGGAATCTTCAAGCCTTTCTTCTCACGCTGTTTCTGTATCTTTACGAAGTTGGCGAGAGAGTGAACCTCTTCCTTGACCTGATTAAGACCTATCAGTTCGTCAAGTTCCTTGTAAGGGTCGCCTTCCAACGGGGCATTAACAACCACGCTGTCTTTCTTCTCTACCTGCTCGGTCTTCTGCTCTTCCTTTTTCTCTTCGGTTTCCTCATCGTCATAGCAGATGCCAATAACGATTACAAGGATGAACATTAGTACTATGCCGATAGATATACAGCCACAGCCCTTGAAAATTTTTCCGCCTAAACCTTCTGGTATTTCTATCATATTGTTTACAATTTATTCTTCCAAAAACAACGATTTCGTGAACCATTTCTGAGCTTCGTGACTGAAGGATATATCCGTTAGCTTCAGTTCCTTATGAGTCGTAGGATTAGCCCACCCGCCACTCCAATTCTCGTCTTTGTCGCATTTCAGGCAGATATAGCCTGTTGTGGTTCCGTCGTCCAGACGTTCACGGAGGTCGTAGGTGCCATTATCGTAGATTCCCTTGATCATGATAGGAGCAGGATTTTTGGCACGAGGATAGTAGATGTAGCCTGCCACGATATCCTTTTCGTTTTTCTGGAAGGCGATTATGACAGGAGTCCTTCCGTTCAGTTTCGCTTCAAGGGTGTAGAGAGGGAAATTGAGCATTCCGCTGAAATCTATGACCTTGTCATCCTCTATTTTTGCAGTCTCGCTGAGATATTCCACGAGTTTGTTGCCATTCCATCGGTAGTAGGTCTTGGTGACATCGGTATAGCTGTTGATAACCGTAAAGACAACCTTATTCTTGGTATCAAGCTGCGGTTCGCCAATATCGTTGTAACCATCAGTCTTTACGAAGGCATGCTGCTGCTGATTCCAGAGAAGAGCCTCATGCTGGATATTATTCGCACTTCCAGCGCCCCGATAGCCGAGATTGATATCAATATCGGGAAAGCCGTCGAAGTTGATATCCTCTTCTGAGACAACTCCAATAGCATCTGATAGATCTTCTGGAAGAGGTGAAGGCACCTTGTAAGTGTATTTGTCTATGAGCTGAGAACCAACGTATGTAGAGAGATTCACGATATTGACATAGCCCTCTGCGTTCTTCTCCTTGGTTATCTTGAAGGAGAAGTTCTTTCGCTCATATAGCTTGGTATTCTGTGCCTTTGCTCCAGTTATGAAACAGAGACACAGAACAACGAGAAATGATACCTTTTTCATCTTTACACTCTACTCTTTACTCTTTACCCTTTACTCCTTATTCCTTATTCCTTCCAAGATATTCACGCATCCTGTCACCCATACTATTCTCGTCTTCTGGATCATTCTTCCAGTCGTCGATACGCCATTCACCATTGGCATATACCAGATGCCACCACATCTTGACCACATCCTCCTTGTCTCTCATTTCATAAAACACCTCTGCGGTGTTGTCGGTAAGCATGTTAGCCTTAATGTCGGTAATGGTGATAGGAACGATCAGACCTTGAGTGAAAGGCATATACTCCACGAAGCACATATTGTCAAACGACTTGCCTTCCTCTGCCTTTCGCACTTTTTTGTACAGGTCGGTATAGCTTGGGGCAAAGAAAGCGCTGTCAAGAACGTAGGTATTTACTACCTGCTGTGACATAACCTCATTCACCTTGTTATATACCTGTGTGACAAAATCGGGAATCTCTTTCGCTGTTGCATCCTTCTTGTCGGTCTTTTCAACAGATGCCGTTGCAGAATCATTCTCCTGAGTAGGCTTCTGAGTCTGACCGCCACAGGCACACATAAGCAGTATGACGGATATTGATAGGAATACTTTTCTCATTTATTTCTTGTTTTCAGAGATGTAATTACGTGCATGTTCCTGTTCGCTAACTTCCTTTGCGACACCATTATCCACGTATGTGGTTAGGATGTCGTCAACGAACCAGTCTTCACGCTCGTATAATAGCTTTAGCCTTACCTTATGATCCGAGAAGTTATGGATATTCATTTCTACCCATGCTATGGAATCACTCTCAATTTTGATATTCCTTATCTTATAGCTCCAATCAGGGGCGATGTCCTGTCCCACTACCCAATGGTCGCAGTCTATATACAGATCTTCTAATTCATCTGCTATCTTACACGCCTGATTTGTAAGGTCGTTATAGCGGTTAGAACAACAGACATCATCGTCTCTGTATTTATATATGGAGTCTATGCGTTGGGTGATATATTCTTGAGAATGCTTGAAGGCATCTCCTGCTGTTTCCTCCTGCAGAGAGGTAGCATTCAGGCTATCAGTTTCGACAGCCGTCTTGCTCGTCTTGTCTCCGCAGGCAACGAGCATCATTATGGCAAGAAATGCCAAGGATATTTTCTTCTGCATCTTTTTATTTCTTTGTTTTAGCAGCCAGTTCTTTTAACTTGTCCTTACCCTTGAAGGCGAATACCCATGTGAGGAATCCGGCTATGACAAGTAATGTGATACCGAGTATAGGACGGTAGAAAAGCCATGCTATTGCGATGATGATAAGCGACCATACCACGCCTAAGATAGTGCAGACAACGCCTACACCCCATCCGAAGATATTTGCGATGAATGGAACTACCTTCAGGAGTGTCTCCAAGAAACCGAAGATACCCTTCAAACCGCCAATAACGAGCAGGACTCCTAAGCCACGGAGTAACCAGAGCCACATATTGTTTGCTTCCTTCTCAGCGTCGATAAGCTCGTCGCCACTCTTCTTACCCATTACGAGAGTCTGGAAACGCTTGCCGTTCTTTGCTTTGTATGGCTTGAAAGAGTCGCCATCAACAACGGCCATGATAGTAACCTTGGCTGGTACTACCTTCTCGAAGGTAACGCGGACATCACCTACCTCTGGTGAGCCTGGCACGCGACCGAAATACAATACGTTACCTGCCTGATGCACATATTCAAGGTCTTTCTTGTTTACTGCGTTCTTTATGATACTATCATTTACAGCCTTCAGAGAGTCGGCTACAGCCTTTGCAGAATCAGAGAGTACGGTTGTCTCTGCTGGTTGCTCAACAGTCTGCTTGGCTGATTTCTTCACGCCATAGAAACGCTCGTAGGCTGTCTGTGCACTCTTGTCAAGCTCCTTCATCAAGTCCTCGTTGATAGCAAGGTCAAGTCCCTCACGTGATGAAATACGATGAATCAGACTTTCGTTGAGCTTGTATGCACCAAAGCTTACATTCTCAGCATACTGGTCATCCTCCTCAACGGTTGTGAGTATTGTGTTCTTATTCTGATATGCTGGATCCTTGAAGTCTGAAGACTCAACAGGTCTGCTAACCCATTTCTTTGAATAGGTGTATGTGGTGGTGGGAACTTCCTTACCGCTAAGTTTGTCCTCGCTGGTCTCATTAGATTCT
>JAEEGG010004338.1_pt1 | contig 34540 bp, 28 predicted proteins | sample 9134161 | NCBI WGS metagenome assembly JAEEGG01 (sample SAMN16246543, study PRJNA631951) | gut metagenome | biome: gut microbiome; feature: rumen; material: CR-attached | host: Bos | place: Iran: Karaj | collected 2018-10 | reverse complement strand
ATTAACGCCGTCGAAATTGTCGACTAAGCACTCTAACAAGTCTCGATTAACACTCAAGTCAAAACCAGCTCTGAAACCATATCATTGAGCGTCTTACTCTAACAAGTCTCGATTAACACTCAAGTCAAAACTAAACTCCTCGCTTTGTTTTTTGCGCTCGGACTCTAACAAGTCTCGATTAACACTCAAGTCAAAACTATTAGCTCCATAGTCGGTGACTATCCTCCACTCTAACAAGTCTCGATTAACACTCAAGTCAAACCAACTTTCAGAGAGTATTGCCCCAGACTGCCACTCTAACAAGTCTCGATTAACACTCAAGTCAAAACGTAGCCTACGGCGCACAGAATACAGTGACTACTCTAACAAGTCTCGATTAACACTCAAGTCAAAACATCGTCTTGCAAGTAATTTCCACTGACGGAACTCTAACAAGTCTCGATTAACACTCAAGTCAAAACACCCCCAGTCCCCCACCTGTGTGGGGATGATACAAAATGAACTGTTCAGGGATTCCGGATAGTTCGCTGTTTGAGAGTAGTGTAATTTCATAGAGGTCTCAAACCTGTTCCAAAATGGAACAAGTTGAATTGCGTTTAAGAGAAAATAGAATGCAGAAAGTTAGGATTTCTCCGTCCAATGGAGGAGTATAGGGGCAAAATTTCCTGCTATAGAGTGGAATTGGGGACTTTTTGATGGGGAAAAGGGTGTGTTTTGAGGGTGGAATTGATTGAAAAGAGGGGATAATAGGAATGGTTTGGGGTCTTTTCTCGTGGAAATTTGCCTCTTCGGGGGGTGGTTATTCAGAGAGTTACTCTGCGGGCAAATAGAACAAAACAGTGTCTAAAAGCAGTTTTTGTTTTGGCATGTGAGGCATATCGGGCTCCCGGTAAGTAAAAAGTGTTTCTGATTTTGTTTCTGAATTTGTTTCTGATTTTTGACATAAAAACCCACTTTTTGACACATAATGACACGAGGCGGATTTTTTGTGAAAAATAGAGAAAATCTTTGTAAGTATTTGATAATCAGTAGAGGAATGAGCCGAAAAAAGACAACAAAATGGTCGGGGCGGAGAGATTCGAACTCTCGACCTTCTGAACCCCATTCAGACGCGCTAGCCAGGCTACGCTACGCCCCGACCAAGTCGGACAGCTCATGAAGAGCTGACGGAGTTGATAGTAGCGATGTGCGAAGAAAAAAACAACTCTTTTCGTTTGGGTTTGTTGAGTTTTTTTGCAAAGGAGACGGAGGAATTTTTTTTATTTCTTTGTTTTCAGCAGATTGCGAAGACTGTTCTTATCTGGCTGAGGTCGTTTTTGCAGTGAGGATATGGCGGGCTGCATCCAGAAGGTGGTCGCAGATACAGGCTTTTTGGGCAAGTTCGGGGTAGGTTTGCTCTTCTTTTTGGCCTTTGCCGGTGCGGACGAGGATGGAGGCTTTGAGTCCGGCGTTCCATCCGGTTTGGAGATCCACTTGCTTGTCGCCGATGAAGTAGGAGCGGGGCAGGTCCAGATCAAATTCGTCTCTGGCCTGGAAGATGAAGGCGGGCTGAGGTTTGCGTCCGATGGAGGGCTGGTCTGGAGCTTCGGGGGCGATGTAGTATTTGAGGATCTGAACACCCCAGGGCTGAAGGAGTTCGGAAAGACGGTCGTTGACGGCGTGGACGTCTTCGATGGGGAAGTAGCCGCGGCCTACTCCGGACTGGTTGGTGATGACGATGAGTGCGTAGCCGGCCTGTTGAAGTTGTTGAAGGGCTTCGCCGGCATGGGGACAGAGGATGACTTTGTCGGGTTCATGCAGGTAGTGAAGGTCTTCGTTGATGGTGCCATCGCGGTCCAGGAAAACGGCGGGTCTCATGTTTTTTATTCTTGCGGAAGGGTTTCCAGGATTTCTTCGGGGTTGGCTGTGGCAGTACCGACTTTGGCGACGACGACTCCGGCGGCATGGTTGGCCAGGATGGCGGCTTCCTGGAGGGAGGCGCCGGTGGTGATGGCGGCGGTCAGGGCAGCGATAACGGTATCGCCTGCGCCGGAAACATCAAAAACTTCTCTGGCAAAGGTGGGTATGTGGATCGGAGGCTGATCCTGACGGCAGAGGAGCATTCCTTGTTCTCCCAGGGTGATGAGAATATTGGCCGGAGTGCAGTTTTGGAGGAGAAGCTGCGCTACCTGAAGGAGTTTTGTGTCCTGGAGCGGCAGCTGCGCGGATGAAGGAGTATCCGGGATGTGCGCCAGTTCAAAGGCTTCTTTGCGGTTGGGAGTGATCAGGTTCACGCCGCTAAGATCAAGAGGATGAGAGGGTTTGGGATCCATGCTGATCCAGATGCCGCGGTCGGAGCACTCTGCTTTGATAAAGTCCAGAAGTTCTTGTGTGATAAAACCTTTATTGTAGTCGGCAACGATGACGGCACGGACCTGGGGCAAGACGCGGGAAATGCTGGCTTTGACCTGTTCCAGTGTAAGCGGATCCATGGAAAGAGGTTCTTCGGCATCGAGACGCAAAAGCTGCTGGCGCGAGGCCAGGATGCGGGTCTTGGTGGAGGTCGGGTAGTCCAGGATCTCTTGTAAGATATTGGTTTGGAATTTGTTTTGTTCAAGAAGACGTTTTGCGCAAAGTCCCATTTCGTCGCGGCCGATGGCACCGGCCAGAGTGACGGGGATGCGGAGCTCGGCCAGGTTGCGGGCCACATTGGCGGCACCGCCGGGGACGGATGTCTCTTTATTGATATGTACAATGGGGACAGGAGCTTCCGGGCTGATACGCTGAACATTGCCCCAGATGTAGCGGTCGAGGATGATGTCGCCGATGACCAGGATGCGGGAGGATGTCATCGCATTGAGAATCCCGGCGGCGCGTGTCCGATCCAGCGGGCTGTTTGTCAATGTTGTGTTCATAGCGTGATCAATTTTCGTTTTCGGGTTCCCGATCGGGTATTCGGGACACAAGAAGAATAGCGGTATCACTGAAGGTTTTCAAGCGGAGAGCGCTTTTATAGGGTTGTTTTCTGCGGTAAAGGAGGATAGACTAAGGACGGCCGCGCTGCTTTTCGGAGTAACGCAGAATTTAAAGAGAAGTAAACATGACAGAGATACCTAAAGCGTATGAGCCCCAGAGTGTGGAGGCTAAGTGGTATGATTTTTGGAACAAAGAAGGATGCTTTACCGCGGACGCGGCATCCAGCAAGCCTGCCTTTTCGATGGTGATCCCGCCGCCGAATGTGACGGGCATCCTTCACTTGGGGCATGTATTGAACAATACGATCCAGGATATTCTGGCCCGGCGTGCCCGGATGCAAGGGTTTGAAGTTTTATGGCTGCCGGGAACAGATCACGCGGGTATCGCCACACAGGTGGTGGTAGAAAAGCGCCTGAAGAAAGAAGAGCATTTGACGCGTCATGATCTGGGCCGCGAGAAGTTCGTGGAACGTGTGTGGAAGTGGAAAGAAAAGCACGGCGGCATCATCATCAATCAGCTGAAGAAGCTGGGCTGCTCCTGCGACTGGACACGCGAGCGCTTTACAATGGACGAGCGCTATTCCAAGAAAGTGGCCGAGGTCTTTGTGGATCTTTACAACAAAGGTCTTATTTATAAAGGCAAGCGAATGGTGAACTGGTGCCCGGTCTCGCTGACGGCGTTGTCCGATGAAGAGGTGATCATGAAGCCTCAGAACGGCAAGCTCTATTACTTCAAAGTGGAAGTGGCGGAAGAACCCGGTACTTTCCTGACGATCGCGACGACACGTCCTGAGACGATCCCCGGCGATACGGCGGTGGCGGTGAACCCGAAGGATGAACGCTTCAGCCGGTTCATCGGCAAGCATGTGATCCGTCCGCTTCCGGTGGAGCTGCCGCGCGAGCAGAAGCTGATCCCGGTAGTGGGAGATGAGGCTGTGGAATTTGAGTTCGGTACCGGTGTGCTGAAAGTGACCCCGGCGCACGACAAGGTGGACTTTGAGATCGGCAAACGTCATCATCTGCCGTTCATTGAGGTGATCAACGCGGACGCGACGATGGGTGAGCTGGCCGGCAAGGATCTGAAGGGACTGGATCGTTCCGAGGCACGCAAGAAGAGCGTGGAAGTGCTGACCAGTCTGGGCGCGATGGTGAAGGAAGAGCCTTACCAGAACAATGTGGGCTACAGCGAACGCGCGGATGTGCCGATCGAGCCGCGTCTGTCCGAGCAGTGGTTTTTACGTTATCCGAGCCAGAAACAGGCTCGCGATGTGGTCAATAGCGGCGAGCTGAAGTTTTATCCGTCCCGCTGGGCCAAAGTGTTTGAACATTGGATGGTCAATATCCAGGACTGGTGCATCAGCCGTCAGTTGTGGTGGGGACACCGGATCCCGGTCTGGTACAAAGAAGGCGAGGAAATGCGCTGCCAGGTGACATCACCCGGCGAGGGCTGGGAGCAGGATCACGATGTGCTGGATACCTGGTTCTCCAGCTGGCTGTGGCCGTTTGCTACGATGGACGAAGCGACCTTCAAGAAGTTTTATCCGACAACAGTGCTGGTGACCGCGCCGGAGATCCTCTTCTTCTGGGTGGCGCGCATGATCATGGCCGGTTTCGAGTTTATCGGTCAGAAACCGTTCAAGGATGTTTATCTGACGGGTATCGTCCGTGACAAGCTGGGCCGCAAGATGTCGAAGTCTTTGGGCAATTCACCCGATCCGCTGGATCTGATCGCGCGTTTCGGCGCGGACGCGGTCCGCATGGGTGTGATGCGCGCGGCACCGCTGGGACAAGATCTGCTGTTTGATGAGCAGCAGGTGGAACTGGGCCGCAATTTCTGCAACAAGCTGTGGAACGCCTGCCGTTTCCGTCAGATGCAGGGCGGCGAAGTCGAAGGCGAGATAAACCCGGCACTGCTGACTGGTGATGACAAGTGGATCTTGTCGCGTCTCGACACGTGCATCCGCGAGGTCAACAAAGCTTTTGATGATTACAACTACGCGGAGGCCGTCCATGTATTGTACCGTTTCTTCTGGAATGAGTACTGCGACTGGTATGTAGAGGCCGCTAAGGCATCGCTGAACAGCGGTGACGAGAAACTGAAGGCCAACACTGTGGCCGTGATCGATTTTATCCTAAGCAATACGCTGAGGATATTCCATCCGCTTCTGCCGTTCATCACAGAGGAACTGTGGCAGGGAATGGGCTACAGCAAGGATATGCCGGAGAACCAGGGCGGCAAGACGATCATGAACGCGCCCTGGCCGAAACCGTTCGATAAGGATTTCTGTGATTATTACGGCCTGAATGAGCAGGTGCTGAAGTTTACGGAAGCCAAGTATGACCTGGTGGTGCAGGGACGCAATCTGCGCCGCGAAGGGAATATCCCGTCCAATAAGAAGGTGAAGTTCGTTCTCAAGCCGCTGGAGAAATTCGACACCCGCGATCTGAATGTCATCAAGACACTGCTGAACGCGGATCCGCTGGAAGTAGCCGAGGATTATGAACCGGCCAAAGGGACTCCGTCCGGACGCAACGCTTTGGGCGAGGTCTATCTGCCGATGGACGGACTGATCGATGTGGAAGCGGAACGCGTGAAGCTGAAGAAGCTCCTGGAAAAATGCGAGGTGGAGATCAAGCGGATCGAAGACCGTTTAAACAATCCGAACTTCTCGCAGAAGGCTCCGGCCGCGGTATTGGAAGAAAACCGGAAGCGCCTGACCGAATGGCAGCAGAAACAGAAACAGTCACAAGACGCGCTGGCCGCGTTAGGAGCATAGCTGATTTTGAATATTCAAGGGGATACATTTTTGTATCCCTTTGGAGTTTATAAGATATTATAGATATGAAAAACCGTTTAGCAGTGTGCAGTTGGTCTTTGCAGGCCACAAACGCGAAAGAATTGGTGGAACGAATCCAAAAAGTGGGCGTTCATTATGTCCAGCTGGCGCTCTCGCCGCTGGTCAAGGATCCGGAAGCCTGGAAAGGACTGGCGGATATGTTCAAAAATGCGGGGATCCAGGTGATTTCCGGAATGGCGGAAACGATCGGCGAGGATTATACATCGCTGGAATCCATCCGCCGCACGGGCGGGATCGTTCCCGACGCAAACTGGGAAGCGAATTGGGTGCACTTCCAGAAAATCGTGGAAGTAGCGAAAGAATTCAACATCAAACTGGTGACATTCCATGCCGGATTTGTTCCGCATGAGCCGGAAGATCCCAGTTATAATAAACTGCGGGATCGGATGCTGCAGCTGAGTGAACTGTTTCGGGACAACGGTATGAATCTGGGACTGGAGACCGGTCAGGAAACAGCGCCGCATTTGAAGATGTTCCTGGATTCACTGAACTGTCCGAATGTCCGGGTGAATTATGATCCGGCCAACATATTGCTCTATGGTAACGGCGATCCCATCAAGGTGATCGATACCTTGTCCGGGTATATCGTGCAGTGTCACCTGAAAGACGCGACACGCACCAAGGTTCCCGGAACCTGGGGAACGGAAGTGGCCGTGGGAACAGGTGAAGTGGATTGGAAACAATTCTTCACTAAACTTAATCAAATCGGTTTCAACGGTGATTTTTCGCTGGAACGTGAGGCGGGAGATCAGCGCATCATTGATTTAAACGCAGGTCGTCAGCTGGCAGAGAAGCTGATGGCTGAGATCCAATAAAAACAAGAGAAGATTCAATAATATGGTAAAAGTTGGAATTATCGGTTTAGGGTTCATGGGAATGACCCATTTTCGCGCCTGGAAAAAGGTGGCGAATGCGAATGTAACGATGGTTTGCGAAGCCCGTCCTCTGCCGGAGGATGGTGACTTATCCAAACTGTTTGCCGGGAACCTGGGTTCCGGAGAAGGTCTGAAGATCGACTATAAACAAACAAAGGTCGTTCAGAAAGTGGAAGAGCTGCTGAGCAATCCGGAGATCGACCTGGTGGATATATGCTTGCCGACGATGGCGCACAAAGATGTGAGCATCGCCGCGCTGAAAGCGGGCAAAAACGTGATCTGCGAGAAACCGATGGCCCGTACTCTGGCGCAGACAGAGGAGATGAAAGCTGCCGCGGAAGCCAGTGGAAAGATCTTGATGCCGGCTCAGTGCGTGCGCTTCTTCCCCGAATGGAGTTATGTGAAACGTCTGATTGATGACGGCCGTTATGGCAAGGTCGTGGCGGCGCGTTTCCGTCGTGTCTCCGAAGCTCCGGGCTGGGGTGTTTCCAGCTTCCTCAAAGGTCAGGAGTCCGGCGGCGCACTGTATGATCTGCATGTGCACGATCTGGATTTTGTGCTGTACTGCTTCGGGATGCCCAAGGCGGTCTTCGCACGCGGAGCGACTTACGCCAGCGGCGCAGTGGATCATGTGATGGCCAACTACATTTATGAGAATGGCCCTGTGGTGACCGCGGAAGGCAGCTGGGCCATGGTGAAAGGATTTGGTTTCGCGGCCGGGTTCACTGTCAACTTTGAGAAGGCGACACTGGAAATGGATACGACCCGTGGTGCGGATGCCTTGAAGCTGTATGAACCGGGACAACCCGCGCTGGTGATCCGCCCTGAAGGAGATGACGGCTATGTAGGCGAACTGCGTCATATCGCCGAAGCTGTGGCCAAAGGCACTAAGCCGACGATACTGACACCGCAAGACGGAGTGAATTCCCTGCGCGTTTGCGAAGCCGAAGAGAAATCGGTGCAAACCGGCCAGATCATCACGATCTAGCTCCACTCGGTGAGCTGACGCTCTAAAAGAAGTCGTCAGATATGGATTGGCGAAAAATCCCGTTTTCAGGAAGAAAAGCACTCTTGGATTGTATCAAAGATACCGGAGCCGAAGTACTGGTTCAAAAAGGGTGCTTTTTCCTTCTTTTTCCCGGAGCCGATCAGAATGAAGTGAAGGAAGCCGTTTTGAAGGGATCCTTGGATGAAGTCCAAAACCGGGGAAAAGTGATTCACACCTCTTCTCAAAGCTACAGGTTTATTCAAAGTCTGAAAGTAGAATCTGAAAACGGGAGTGTTTATTTTATCAAAAAAATCTATAGAAAATCACCTCTGTACTGGCTCCATAATTTCTTTCGTTACGGGACTTCTATTCGTGGTGAGATTGTAGCCAAGCGTTTACAGGCGGCCGGGATCACAGTTCCACAAATTATTCTGGTGGGAGAAAAGCGGCGGGGTATCTTTCTGGAAAATGAGTATCTTTTGTTCCATTTTATCCCGGTCATGAAAACGGCGCGCGATATTTTTATGGATGAAGACCGGGAGGAAACGCTGAATGGGATTTTTACTCGGATCGGAGAGCTGGCGGCACGGATGCATTTGGCAGGTGTGGCGCACCGTGATTTCCATCTGGAAAACATCTATGTATGCGAAGAAGGATCTCAGGATAGGAGTCCGGCAGATTCTTACGGTCTTTGTGATTTTTTGGGTGCGAGGTTTTTTTCCAAAACGATACCGCAGAAATATGTATATAATGATATCCAGAGAATGATCGGGAATATCATAGAGAACTCGTATATCAAAAAAGTTTCCTCGGATCATTACATCCAAAGTTTCTATGGTACGTATGAGCGAGAAATAAAGAATCATCACATTTCAAAGATGGACTACAAGATAGATATTGATGAAATGATAAACAGACTGAAACTGAGTTTTGCCAGAGATTCAATACATAGTCAAAGGACATCGTGATATGGATTGGCGAAAGATACCGTTCCCTGAAAGAAAAGCGCTCCTGGAGTATATCCGGAATGCCGGTGCTGAGGTCTCGGTATCCAAGGGGTATTTTCGTCTTTTTTTTGATGGAGCCGATGCGGAGAGGATCAAGGAAGCGGTGTTGGATTCGAGCCTGGATGATATCTTCGACAAAGGGGAAGTTCTGCGGCATTCTTCGCAAAGTTATCGGATCGTTACCAGTGTGAAAACCCGATTGGAGGGGATGTCGGGCGAGGTATTCATTAAGCGGGTCATCCGGAAAAACAGGGAATACGGTGCTCATTATTTGTTTCGATTTGCCGGATCAATCCGGGGAGCGATTGCCGGAGAACGGATGCGGCGGGCAGGGATAGATATTCCTTCTGATCTCTTTATTGAGGAAAAACGCAAAGGGCCATTTCTAAAGTCAGAATATATGGTGACGAATTATCTTCCGAACTTGAGAACCCTGAATCAGGTGTTGAGAGAGGAAAGCGACCCGGAATCGAAATTGAACGGCATGATCCCTGTGCTGGCAGAAATGATGGGGAAAATGCACTCGTCCGGAGTCACACACCGGGATTTCCATTTTGATAATATCTATCTGCGCACGGATGAGCAGGGGAATGAGTGCTTTGGGCTTTGTGATTTTTTGGATGCCAAAGTGTATAATGGAGAGATCCCGCTAAAATATATATATAATGAATTTTGGGAGATATTGAAAAGCATTTATGCCGTACTGAGCAGAAAGGGAATCTCGCCCGTTCTGTGCTGTGAGCGGTTTTATGAAGAATATCACCGCTGGAGAAAAGCGCATGACCATGCCCGGGAGGATCACAGCCGGATAATGGATGGGGTCATGAACAAACTGAAATCGAATTTTCAAGGGTAACGAATAACAAAATGAGAATATTACTCAAAAGGATTTGGGGATTGATCAGCTGCTATAAAAGGCGGCTGGTGCTGGGCATCGTATTTGGCGTACTGAGCGGATTAGTGGTGCCCCTGTTGATGATCACGATCAAGCTCGCTGTCAGTGTCATTTTCCCCTCGCAGTATGATGTGCCGATGTCAACACAGATCGAGATGGCACCGCAGTTTGTACAGAATTTGATCCAAAATGTCGCGGAACATTTGCCAAGGGGGGAAGGGACTGTCTCCACAGCGGCACTGCTGCTGATTATTGCCAGCATTCCTGGTGTGATGATCCTCAAGGGAGTTTGTACTTATATCAATGTTTACATGATCAAGTGGGTCGGAACGCGCGGTGTGATGAATTTGCGCAACCGGCTTTTTGAACATTTCATGTCGCACTCTATCCGTTTTCATACCAGCGGCAACAGCGGTGAATTGATCTCGCGTGTTTTCAATGATACACAAAGCATCCAGAATTCGATCACGCATGCTGTGCCAACGATCGTCCGGGATCCGATCACAGTCATTTCTCTGGCGGCATATCTGCTGTATAATTATCCTACACTGACCGGAGTGACGTTGATCATATTTCCATTATGTGTAGTGCCGATCCGCATTTACGCGATCAAGATCCGCAAAGCGACAGTCAGTTTGCAGAATATGCTGGCATCGCTGGGCAAGATCATGCAGGAGGCGTTTAGCGGGATACGCATCATCAAATCCTATAATCTGGAAAATGTGGTGAATGAGAAATTCCGAAAAAATTCGCGTGAGCAGGTCAGCTTGAGAATGCGTCAAGTCAGAGCGGATGAAATGCCAAGTATCCTCATTGAGATACTGGGGGCGATCGGTGCTGCGCTGGTTTTGATCTATATCAAATTGATGGGGAAAATAGAAATGTCGCCGGCGGATTTTCTGGCGTTCATCGGCAGCTTTTTCCTCATGTATCAGCCTATCAAATCGCTGAGCAAGATTTACTCGGAACTGGCTCAGGCAGCGGCGGCCAGTGACCGCATCTATGAGTTGCTGGAGGTCAAGACAGATGTGCCGGAGCCGGTACACCCGAAGAAATTATCCTCGCAGGATATGGAGATCGTTTTCGATCATGTCTCCTTCAGCTATGGTGACCGCATGGTTTTATCGGATATCAATCTGACCATCAAACCGGGACAGCGTATCGCGCTGGTGGGTGCGACGGGTTCCGGCAAGAGTACACTTCTGCATTTGATCCTGCGTTTTTATGATCCCACATCGGGACGTATTACGATCGGCGGAACAGATATCCGGGAGGTAACGACACACGATCTGCATGAGAAGATGGCGATCGTTACTCAGGATACTTTTTTGTTTGATGATACGATCCTCAATAACATTGCCTATGGAAAAGAAGGCGCGAGTTTTGAGGAGATCCAAAAGGTAGCTAAGCTGGCACTGGCGGAAGAATTTATTTTGCAGAAACCGGACGGCTACGAAACACATGTGGGTGAACGCGGCGTGATGCTGAGCGGCGGCCAGCGTCAACGTTTGGCGATCGCGCGCGCCTTGCTGAGAGACGCGCCGATCCTGCTGCTGGACGAAGCAACCAGCGCGTTGGATACAAAGTCCGAACGCATCGTTCAGGCGGCATTGGAAGAGCTTTTGAAGGGACGTACCAGCGTCAGTATTGCTCACAGGCTTTCTACTATTTATGATTCGGATGTGATCCTGGTTTTGGATCGGGGACGGATCGTGGAATCGGGAACACATGAGGAACTGCTGAAGAATGGCGGTGTTTACAAACGGCTGTATGATCTTCAGTTCACACAATTAGATTAATAAAATTTCAAAACAGATTGGATTCATGGCGGGTTTAAAGTGGTACATAGATCGCTGGAAGGCGATGGACAAGGCGGAACGCAAGGAGCGTCTGCGTCAGCAGTTCCGCCGCTGGAAAGATTGGTGGACGGTGCCGGATTTTCGACTGAACGCGGTCAGCCTGGAGCCGAAGCCGGATTCCTTTCCGCATCTGCCGCCATCGGAGCAGGCACCGGACGAGCTCAAGAACGCGCTGCGCTTTGATTCCGATCGCATCCTGTCGGGTTCGTGGACGGTTTTTAAGGAGATCACTTTGAAAGTAGATCACCATCCGCTTTGGCAAAAGGATTATCTGGCCGATGTGGATCTGAAGACGATAAGAAGCTCCACACACCTGAACCATCGTAAACTGTCCGATGGCGCTGATGTCAAAATGATCTGGGAGATCAACCGCTGGGCGCATTTGGCACGTCTGGCACAGGAAGCATACATCCTGAATGACCGCTGGACGATGAAAACGGCCATCCGCCGGGTGTATCACTGGGCAAAACAGAATCCGCTGCTAACCGGTTATAACTGGACCAGCGCGCTGGAAGGGGGGCTGCGTCTGATCAATTACTGCTGGATTGACGCGCTGACCCGTGCCACAGCATCCAAGACGATCCTGGGTGATATCAGTGAGGAAGTGGATACTTCGCTAAGCAAACTAGGACGGATGGTTTTGCCCGCGCATGTCTGGTTCGTCTGGCGCTACAAGAGTTTTGGTTCCTCCGCAAACAATCATCTGCTGGGTGAACTGGCCGGGCTGATATGCGCCTTGTCGCGCTGGCCTCAGCTGGAACGGTGGGCGGCTCCGCTCAGTCAGATCCAGGCGATGTGGGAAGAGGAAGTGCTGAAGCAATTCGCGCCCGACGGCGGCAATCGTGAGCAGGCTCTCAATTACCATCTTTTTTCTTTTGAACTCTGCTGGCAAAGTTATCTGGCTTTGAAACAAGGCGGCCGTACAGTTCGCCCGGAAGTCTATGAACGGCTGCAGCGCGCGGCGGATTTTTTTGTCATCACGCAGACTCGGCGCGAGCCCTGGGACTACGGAGATTCCGATGACGCGTTCGTGACACCGTTCTGGGAGCGTGAAAATCAGATTGCGCAGGAGTGGGTGCGCTGGATGGAGTCCGCCGACAACACGACCCTGATCAAGTACTGGCTGGGAGATCCGCCGCCGATGTCGGAGAATGGCAAGCCTTCCTGTGAGGATCAGGGCAACGGCTGGCTTTATTTTCCGGATACCGGCATCGCCACCTGCTGGCAGGGCATCTGGATGGGGCGCTGGGATCTGTCTCCACTGGGGTATTTGCGCACGGCGGCACATGGTCATTTGGACGCGCTCCACTTTTCGCTTTGGTATCGTGATTTCGCTTTTCTGGTGGATCCCGGCACCGGTGCTTATTATGGAGATTCGACGGCCCGGCGCTATCTGGCCAGCTGGGAAGCCCACAACGGTCCGCATCTGAAAGGAACATCCTATCCGGCACGTAAAGGACCGTTCCTGTGGGGTGAGATCCATGAGAAACCCGCTTTTCGCAAAGAATCGGATCTCTGCATGGAGGGAACTTTGAAACTCCCGAATGGAACGATGACACGCCGGATCATCATGATCCCCATTGAAAACACCTGGAAGATCGAGGACGTTTTCACACCGTACACAAACGCATCGGAAGTACCGCCTTTGGAGACCTGCTGGCAATTCGCACCGGAGTGCCGGGTCGAGAGAGTCAGCGAACGTGTGTTCAAGGTCATCCGTTCCGAAGGCGCAGTGATCACTCTGACCGTGGGCGATGACTGGGAGGAGATAGATTGTTTTATACCGGAGAGCATCGCCGAATTTCATAAGGCGACAGACGATCTGCGTGGATTATGTGCGCCCTCATTTCGGACGTTGAGACGGGGACCGCGACTGGTCTTGACCGGCAAGGCAGCGCAGACGCATACACTTTACATCAAGGGCGAATAGATACAGAAATGCTTTCCGTTTCCAATATCAGCAAGTCGTATGGGGCGCGTGTTTTGTTTGACGATGTCAGTTTCAGTATCGTCAAAGGCGATCGCGCGGCTTTGGTCGGCGCGAACGGTGTGGGCAAATCCACCTTGTTCGATATTATTCTGGGATTGGAAGAATCGGACAGCGGCACTATCTCACTGAATCGCGGGACACGTCTTGGTTTTCTTCCTCAGGAAGCCGGCGAAGCTGATGACCGCACCGTGATGGAGATCGCTGTAGGCGTGACATTGGAGCATTCCAAACTGCGCCGTGTGCTGAGCGAACTGGAGCGTGCCGGTCAGACTGATTCAGAGGAATACCGTGCCGCCTGCGCCCGATATAAAGAACTGGGCGGTTATGAAATGGAACCCAAGGCCGCGAAGATATTGAAAGGACTGGCCTTTCGGGAGAGCGATTTTTTCAAACCGGTGAGCGCCCTCAGCGGCGGCTGGGTGATGCGTTCCCATATTGCGCGGCTGCTGGTGATGGAGCCGGATCTGCTCATTTTGGATGAACCGACAAATCACTTGGATCTGGAGACGTTGATCTGGTTCCAGAATTATTTGCGGAGCTATCCCGGTGCTGTCTTTGTGATCTCGCATGACCGTTCCTTTTTGAATGCGCTTCTGGGCAGTGAAGGTCGAGGCAGTATCATGGAGATACGCAACAGCCGTCTTCAGCGCTACCGGGGCAATTATGATGACTACTGCCGCCAGCGTGCCGAACGGGAAGCCCAGCAGTGGGCGGCCTACCGCAATCAGCAGCAGCAGATCGCGACCCTGCAGCGTTTCGTGGACCGCTTCGGTGCCAAGGCCACCAAGGCATCCCAGGCGCAGAGCAAGCTCAAGCAGATCGAGCGCATGGAACTGGTAGAGGCTCCGGAAGGCGCGGAACAGCAGATGCACATCGAGTTTCCTCAGCCCGAACGCAGCGGCCAAAGCGTTATCACACTGCATGGTGTCCATCATGCTTATGGTGATTTGAAGGTTTACAGCGGCATCGATCTGGAGATCGAGCGCGGGGAGCGGATCGTTTTTATCGGTCCCAATGGTGCCGGCAAATCTACCTTGCTCAAACTCCTGGCCGGTGTCCTGCCGGTACAGCAGGGCGAACGCCGTCTGGGGTTGAAGGTCAGCTGCGGTTACTACAGCCAGAACCGCATCGATATGCTTACGCCGTCGAATACCGTCCTGGAGGAAGCCATGAGCATCCCGGAGCCGCCGCTGGAAGTAACGGTGCGCACAATCCTGGGCAGTTTCCTTTTCAAGGATGATGACGTTTTCAAAAAAGTCTCCGTCCTTTCCGGCGGTGAGAAGTCCCGTCTTTCGCTGGTCAAACTGCTTTTGTCGCCGCCGAATCTGCTCCTGATGGATGAACCGACCATCCACCTGGATATTGCCAGCTGTGATGTGCTGATCGACGCGCTGGAGCAGTACCAGGGTACACTTGTTTTCATCAGTCACGATGTCAACTTCATCCGCCGTTTGGCGAAGAAGGTGCTTCATATCCATGCCGGGCATCTGACACCTTACGCCGGCGGTTATGATTATTATCTGCAAAAGAATCAAAACCTTTCCGAGCGTGCCGGCCTGGTGGCCGGAGGAACACCATTGAACGCCCGCCCGGAAGAGTCGACCGGAAATGACGAACTTTCCCGTCGCGAGCAGAAGCGTTTAGCGACTCAGCAGAGGATCGCCCGCGCCAACCGCAAACGTGAACTGACCATGAAGGTCAACCGCATCGAACGGGAAATCGCCCGTCTGGAGGAACAGCACGCGCAGATTGTTTCCCGGCTGGAAGATCCCGCCTTGTATGGCGACAGCGCTGCCGTGGTCAGTTTGAATAATGAGATGCGGGATGTGCAGTCGCGGCTGGAAACGCTGAATCAGCAATGGGAAGAAGCAGCCACCGAGCTTTCCGACTTCGAGAATGAATGATTTGCCCGGCGCGGCGCATTATCCGCGCGAAAATATTCTTGAGTTGGCAAGCGGTTTGGAATAAAGTTTTAGCGCATCTGCGATGTGGGATAATTTGTGAAAGATAGAGCAGTGAAGAAAAAAGATTTTTTTATGAAAACTCAAAAACATTATTTGAATCGGATCCTGTGCGGGACCGTTTTGGCGGTATGTACTCTGCTGGCTGTTCAGACAGAGGCTGAGGACAGACTTTGGTATCTTGAGCCCGTACCGGTCCAGATCGAGAACGGCATCCCGACGGAGGATACCGGCAACTGGGTCAAAGCACTGCCGGTCGGCAATGGCCGTCTGGGCGGAATGGTTTTCGGCGGTGTTCCGATGGAGAGGATCCAGCTGAATGAGGATTCGATATGGACAGGCGGTGTTACGGACAATGATAATCCGGAAGCATTGGCGCATCAGGCGGAGATCCGTGCACTGCTGCTGGACGGCAAGTATAAAGAGGCCAATGAACTCACTCAGAGATACATGGTCTGTAAGGGCGACGGCAGCGGCCACGGAGGCGGCAGTCGTGCCAAGTACGGCAGCTATCAGACACTGGGCGACCTGACCATCCAGTTCTATGGTCACGAAAAGTTTTCAAACTACGAGCGCGAACTGGTGCTGAATAAAGGTATGGCGAATGTTACCTATACCGTAGATGACAACACCCGGTACTTCCGCAGGGTTTTCTGCAGCTATCCCGATGATGTGATGGTCGTCAGGCTGGACTCGAACCGCAGAAACTCCATCACCTGTGATGTCAAACTCTCACGCAGAGAATGCGCGGCGGTCAAGGGGGTGTATAACAAACGCTCTGATCAGCAAGGCGAGATCTACATGGAAGGCCAGCTGCGCAGCGGAAAAGACGTGAACGGATTGAAGTACATGGTGCGTCTGGGCGCGAAACTGGACGGTGGTTTCCTCGAAGTGCAGGATGATACGATAAAGATCGTCAATGCCACTTCGGTAACACTGATCCTTTCCGCCGGGACCGATTATCTGAGGCCGAATACTTCTGTTCTCCTCAAGAGGAATGACTGGAAAAAAGTGGGGCAGCCCACACTGCATGGCGAACCGGTCTATCTCGGCAATCCTTATAAATTACAGACAGCGCAGAAATTGAAGGCTGCCCTCAACCGTCCTTATAAGACACTTTGGGAGCGGCACGTGAAAGATTTTTCCGACCTGTATGACCGCTGCGGCCTGTATCTGGGCGAGGTATTCGGTTCAAAGGAGCCCACAGATGTACGTCTGAAAAACTTTGCCGAGGGGAAATATGATCCCGCTCTGATCGCTCTTTATTTCCAGTACGGCCGCTATCTGCTGATCAGTTCTTCCCGTTTGGGAACACTGCCGGCCAACCTGCAGGGCATCTGGGCCAATACGTTCCAGACACCCTGGAACGGAGATTATCACCACAATATCAACGATCAAATGAATTACTGGCCTGCGGAGGTGACCGGACTTTCCGAGTGCCACATCCCGTTTCTGGCCTATATCGCCTCACTGCAGGTGCCGGGTTCACGCACGGCTCAGATCCATTACGGTGCCCGCGGGTGGGTCACTCACACCCTGGGGAATCTCTGGGGTTATACCGCGCCGGGCGAGGGAGCGAACTGGGGTTTGTTCCCGTCGGCCAGCGGCTGGCTCTCTCAGCATCTTTGGGAGCATTACGCCTTCACCGGCGATCGCAAATATCTCAAGTGGGCATACCCGGTCATGAAAGCCTCGGCGGAGTTTTACTTGGATTACCTGTTCGAGGATCCCAAGACCGGCTGTCTGGTTTCGGGTCCGTCCAACTCGCCGGAGAATTCCTTCATCACCGCTGACGGCGTGCACGGAGGCATCTGCTACGCGCCGACCATGGATATGGAGATCATCTACGACCTGTTCACCAACTGCATCCAGGCCGCGGAAACATTGGGTCAGGACGCGGAGTTCGCGGAGCAGCTCAAGATCGCGCGCGGCCGTCTGGCTCCGCTCAAGATCGGCAAGCATGGGCAGCTGCAGGAATGGATCGAGGACTTTGACGAAGCGGAACCGGGTCACCGCCATGTTTCCCATCTCTTCGCTCTGCATCCGGGTCATCAGATCAGTGTGAACGAGACACCGGAACTGGCGGAAGCCGCCCGTGTGACATTGAACCGGCGTTTATCCAGCGGCGGCGGTCATACCGGCTGGAGCCGCGCCTGGATCATCAATTTCTACGCCCGTCTGCATGACGGCGACACCGCTTTGAAGCACATTCAGGAGCTCTTGTCCAAGTCCACACTGCCGAACCTGTTCGACACCCATCCGCCTTTCCAGATAGACGGCAACTTTGGCGGCTGCGCCGGCATTGCCGAAATGCTCCTCCAAAGCCAGGACGGCAGATTGGAACTGCTCCCGGCTCTGCCCGCAAAGTGGAGAGAAGGCAAAGTGGACGGACTGTGCGGCCGCGGCGGATTCCGGGTCGATATAGAATGGAGCGAAGGCAAGCTGCTGGAAGCCCGGATCACTTCTCTCAACGGCAGCGACTGTGAGATCCAGACACAGGAACCGGCCGCGGTTTACTATAACGGCCGTCCGATGGATGGACCGATTTACAAAGGGAACCGGATCACTTTCCAGACCAAAGCGGGAGAAACCTATCACCTGCGCAGAAAATAAAGAGATACAGTTTAACGATGAAAGCTCAATCATTGGAAAAAATCGTGGCCCATTGCCAGGCTCTGCTGAAAGTGGCGGAGTTCGAGGACTGGGCCGAAGCCATGAACGGCTTGCAGGTGCAGAACTCCGGCAAGGTCACACGGATCGCCGCCGCGGTCGATATCAGTCCGCGCACCGTCAAAATGGCCTGTGACGCCGGCGCAAACCTGCTGATGATCCATCACGGCTTTTTCTGGGGCGGGATGCGCCCCTGGACGGGCAAGCGCTATGAGATCCTGCGGATGCTGGTGCAAAACGACATCGCCGTTTACAGCGCGCATCTGCCGCTGGACGCTCATCCGACTCTGGGCAACAATGCGCTCCTTTGCAAAAAGCTGGGTCTGAAAAAAGTAAAACCCTTCATGATGATGAAGGGCCAGACGATCGGCTTCAAAGGCGAACTGCGGATAGACCGTCAGCGCCTGAAGACGCTGTTTGAAAAGATACTTGGCGCGGAGTGCAGACTGCTGGCCTGCGGCCCGGAAAAGTGCCTGAGGATCGGTGTCGTTTCCGGCGGTGCCGGCGAGGAGACCGCGGACGCTTTCAATGAAGGCGTGGATACCTACATCACGGGCGAGGGACCTCACTGGACCTGGACGACCGCGCAGGAGCTGGGGATCAATGTTCTCTATGGCGGTCATTACAAGACCGAGCAGTTCGGCATCCAGGCTCTCGCGGAGAACGTTTCCAAAAAGTTCGGGATCCCCTGGAGCTTCCTGGACGATCCTTCGGGATTGTAGATGTAATAGAAAATTTATTTATCAATGGAGGCAATAGTTAGAAAAACATGACGAGGACATCTTCATGAAGATAAGGATTCTAACTTGCTTTTTTATTTGTTTTTTGATTTGTTTATCATTTATTTTTATAAAAAATAAACATGATAAATCAGTAAATTTAGAAAAAAGAGTAAAAAATATAGAAATCTTGTGTGAGGCTTATTTGAAATATGCCAAAACCAATTCAGCCCCTCCACAGCTCGAAAAGCTTTACTCCATCCTGGCAGAACAGGGAGTGAACTTTTACAGACCCGATGCTGACTCCGATTTTTTTTATTATCAACTTCATCCTCTGACAAACATAGATATCGAGCATGCACCAGACTTTGTTGTTATTGAAGAAGTGTTCAATGATAACAAGGAAAAAATCCGCATAATGGCTTATGCGGATGGAAGTATTCGATTCTTAAAAGAATAATAAAATATGCAAAAGCTAAAGTACATATTGAAATTGATCTTTAAGACAGTTTGTATTCTATTCGTGATAATACTGTTTGGTTTTATAGGATTGATTTGCTATTGTTGGTTTACAGATGCACAATATTTGAGTGGAAAATGGAGTGGAAAAGATCCTAAATATCGACAACAAAGAGAGTATATGTATAGAAATGGACAACTTATTTATGCCCTTTATGAGTTTGTTTTTTATACTGAATTTGATCCAAATGAAATAAAAAATCTTTTTGAAATAAAAAAGTTATTGCTGGAACCCAGAAATATTGACGAATACGACAATGGAGAATTTGAAAAGTTAAGAGAAAAATCCAAATATTTTTATTTAAATCCGAATATTGATTTATGGCGGAAAGCAGTGTTGAGTCATCTTGAGAATATTGGAAAAGAAAAAAAATTTGAAGAAGAAAATGAAATAGCTGCGATTTTATGTGATCCGGAAGGAATCTATAAAGATAAATTTCCAATGATTAGATTTTCTTATCATACTTCTTTAGTTGAGTCTGTCCCGGTAGATTGGCTGGAACCTAACGCGGAGGCGCAGAAAGAATGGGAAGCCTACGAGCGGAGTTTATCCGAAGCGGGCGCGAAATGAAATACTGAACATGGAAACTTGAAGGAATAGAAATGAAAAAGCTGGAAAAAATAATTGAATCCTTGATCAAAGCTGTTTGCATTTTTTTATTATCGTTGATCGTATTCGGTTTAATTGGGATTGTATGTTTAAATGTGTACAATGATCTGACATGGGAATCCAGAAATCATCCCCGCCATGAGTTTATTAGGCGCCAAGGACAGCTTAAGATAGCGTATCTTGGTTTTCGTTATGGTTATGCTAACGACTTGGAGGAAAATGATTCTACTGATTCTGAGCTGAATAAATTTAAAAACCTTTTTGAAATAAAAAAGCTATTGCTGGAACCAGAAGACAATGAAAAATTAAGAGAAAAATCTAAATATCTTTATTTGAACCCGGACATTAATTTGTGGAGAAAACTATACAGAACCACAGGAGAATTTGATGGTGACAATGAAATAGCTTTTATTTTATGTGATCCAGAAGGGATTTATAAAGGTAAATTTTCGATGATTAGTTTTTCAGGAGGTCCATCTTCAGTTGAGTCTGTCCCGGTAGAATGGCTGGAACCTAACGCGGAGGCGCAAAAAGAATGGGAAGCCTATGAGCGGAGTCTATCCGAAGCGGGGGCGAAATAGATTTTGGGAGTGTTTACAAAAAGAGCCGGACGCGCACCCGGCTCTTTTGCTTTTCTGGTCGAAGGGTTATTTCTGACCGGAGTTTTTAATGAACTGTGTGATCATGATGGTGACATCATCAAACTGCTCGGCATCACCCGTGAATTCAAAGACGGCATCACGAACGGTGATCAGCATCAACATAGGATTGTCTATCTTGGGATCGGAAATCGTCTGGATCAATTTCGCTTCACCCAGCATTTCCATCTTGGCGTTAGTTGCCTCGGTCACACCGTCCGTGTAGCAGATGATCATATCACCCGGCTGGAGCTGTCTCTTCTCCTCGGTGTATTTCTTGTTGGGCAGGATCCCGATGGGCGGGCCGTGGCGTTCCCGCAGCGCGGTCACGGAGCCGTCCGCGTGGCGGATGAGCGGCGGATTATGTCCCGCGCAGGTGTAATGCAGTTCGCCTGTGTGGACATTCAGGATGCCGGCCCAGTAGGTCACGAACAGATTCGTTTCGTGATTGGATGCCAGGATTTGGTTCAGCTGCGAGACCATTGCCGACGGTGAAGTCTGCCCCGTGCCGATATTGCGCTGGAGCGTTTGTGTCACGGCCATGAACAGCGCGGCCGGGACACCTTTGCCGGAGACATCGCCGATGATGATCGCCAGATGATCCTTGTCCACGGGGAAAGCGTCATAAAGATCGCCGCCCACGCCGTGAGCCGGGATCAGGTCTGCCGCTCCGATGATATTGTCATAGTGGTCGAACGGCGGCAGGATATGCGGCAGCAGATCTTTCTGAATGGACTTGGCCGTATTCAGTTCACCTTCCGTGCGTTCACGCATGGTGATGGATTTTTCCAGCTTGCTGATATAATCCTTCAGCTCGGTCTGCATCTTTCCGAATGACTTTGTCACCTGGGATATCTCATCCTCACTGTTGTATTCAGGCAGAACCGTGTCGAAATTGCCTTCGCCGACCGATTCCGCCGCTTTTGCCAGTTTGACCAGAGGTTTATTGATGTGGTGGCAGACGATGAAAATGACGCATGCCAGCAGCAGAATGATCCCCAGGACCAGCAGGGTTGATTTAATGAAGATGGGGAATAAAGTCGTCTTGCGCCAGTCGGTGGGAACCACCACGGCAACGACCCAGTTGTTCATGCAGGCTTGATAAAAAATATCGCAGGGCTTTCCATTGAGGATGCGCGTGTGTTTAAAGACACACTTCCCGTTGCCGGAAGGCATATCTGTCTCATTATTACGTCCGAAAATTGTGCGCGCGGCTTCAAAATCCTTCGGATCGATCCCGTTTTCCGTTTCACAGAGCGAGAAGAGTGTTTCGTTCATGATATACTCTGGTTCCGTTGAGGCAATGATCAGTCCAAAAGGATTCATCAGGCAGGTCGTGCATTTTTGATTGCCTATAGGCAGTTTCAATTCTTTCAGGTAATTGACGAACGAGTTGACCTCATAATCCAGCACGAGCACGCCGCCCATATCCCGTTTCCCGTCTATGGTCTGGTAGAACGGGACACTGTATGAACAGAGAAGTTTTCCATTGAACGAGGCAAATGGATCTATCCAGCAGTTCGTATTTTTTATGGTTGGAAGCAGAAACCAGTTCTGGTACCGCTGATAGTCTATGGTTTCGTTGTGCCATTCCATGAAGTTGAAATTCTCACCGTCCAAAAGGTGGATATACATGTTGTAATTAGGATCACCGCCCTGCATGCCGGGCATATACGCGACACAGATCCCCATGATTTCTTCGCAATACTGATGGACGCTGGTCAGACGATTTTTGGTGTAGGTCTGCATTTCATCTATCCTTCGGGGTGTTGTTTCCAGACCGTCCGCGATCAGATGACACAAACCCTGTGTTTGTAAGAAAATCTTGTCCAGGTGGTTGGCTGTTTCAGCCGCGACCGCCAGCGCGTTTTTGTCCAGGTATCGTCCCAGCTGCTTGTTGATCACATACAGCATCAGAAATGATACAATAAGCAGAATAACTACCAGAGGGACACATATCCAAAGACTGAACTTTAAAGCGATTGATTTTTTTATCTGCATGTATTTGAAAGAAAGTATCTATTTATCACGGGGTGCAAAGTCCTCAAAAAGGATATCATTCTCAGTCAGATTCATGATATTCATCCCTTCCTGGAAAGTTTCTTTTTTCAACAGTGCGTCATTTCCATCGATAGGAAGGTTTTTTCGGAAAGTCTCCAGCATCTCTTTTTGGAGAGCGTAGCCGAAGCTGCATTCTCTGTAGATCTGGCGGTTGTTAGAGGAATTATGCAGAGCGGCTAATTCATCACATTTGCGCTTGACGATCTGAAGTGCCTTTTCCGGATTCTTGAAAGCCGCGTCCCATCCTTTCAGAGTGGCTCTGCGCAGCGCGATGACATCCTGCTTGTTATTTTCCCATGTTTCCCGGCGGCAGTAGATACCCTCCATGACCAGATTGGGGAATGCCTCTTTCATCGGGAATACGGTCAGCTCCTCCGGCTTATACCCGCAAAAGAGGATCTGGTGATATTCGCTGAAGGACATGACCGAGACAACATCGACTCCTCCGTTCAGGAACAGAGTGATATTATCCAGAATGGGGTAGATATGATAATCATCTACCTCATTTCTTTTCAGGAATTCCTTAAAGGAATACTGGAGCTGAGGCGCGAACCAAAGTCCGACATTTCGCCCTTTTATATCTTTGACGGTTTGGATACCGCTGGATTTTTTGGCTACCAGCAGTTCTTCGGTGTGGCGCTGGAACTGGGCGACATTGACGATATCATTGCCCTTTGCCTTGAATTCCAAAGCGTACAGGAACCATTCCATGACAAAATCAACATCCTCGGCCATCAACGTGTCGAACATTTCCTCATTGCGGGGCGGATAACTGATTTCCAACGCCAATCCTTCCTGCGCGTAGAATCCTTCTTCTTCTGCCATAAAGAACCCGGCGAACTGTGCCGAAGGCACCCAGCAGACCCGCAGTTTGTAAATACCCTGTTGAGCCGGGCATACCCAGCACAAGCTCAGCAGAACCCCCAGGATCAGAAAATTTTTCAGCTTCATTTTGTTATTTCTGGATGGTTAAAAAGTCGGTGAACCCCGTCATTTCCAGGAGCATCATAATACTGGGCTGGACGTGGGTCAGGACCATCGTGCCGCCTTGTCCCGTCATCTTGCGGTAACAGGTCAGGAATACTCGCAGTCCCGCGCTGGAAGCGTATTCCAAGTTGGAAAGATCCAGCTCCAGATGAGTGATGCCCTCCAGCTTGCTCATGATCTCTTCCCCGGAGGTATCTGCGGTGTTCACATCCAGGCGCTCCGGCAGAATACATACCAGATTGCCATCACCCTTATTCTCTATTTTCATATATTTTTATGACTTTGCCGTCTCTGGCTGAAATGAATACAACTCCCAACAAAGCCAACACATTCTAACACATAGCGTTTGTTTTTTTCAAGTTTTGACTTTGATTTGTTTGATAAAAAAAAGGCTTTCCTTCACACGCAGGGGTTGTAAAATTTCTCCCGTATGAAGAAACTATTCTTATCGCTTAGTTTGGTCAGTGCTATGGCGCTGACATCGTTGAATATACAGGCCGATGACGCTCCGCTGCGGGGTGAGGGCCGCTGTTTCAAAGGCCATGTCGGGCTGCAGATGTACAGCCTGCGCAACTATTTCAGCAAAGATTTCGATGGAACGATGGATTTTGTCAAGAACCTGGGCATCAAGTACATCGAAGTCCATAACACCTATGGCAAGAGCGCCGAGGAATATGTGAAGATCGTCAAAGATCTCGGCTTTGTGCCGATCGGCAAACACTTTGACTACAACCGCATCAAAGACGATCCCGAGGGCGTGGCCAAGGAAGCCCAGTCCCTGGGTCTCAAATATGCCGGCGTGGCATGGATCCCGCACAACGGCATCTTCAACGCCGAACAGGCGACCGCCGCCGCTGAAGTCTTCAACAATGCCGGCAAAGTCATGGCCGAGTACGGCATCAAATTCTACTATCACAACCACGGTTATGAATTCCAGCCCTGGATGAACGGTCAGAAGATCATGGACTTGCTCATGCAGAAGACCGATCCCAACTATGTCACCTTCGAGATGGATGTCATGTGGACCCTCTTCCCCGGTGAAGATCCGGCTGTCTGGCTGGCCAAGTATCCCAACCGCTGGGAGATGATGCACCTGAAAGACCTGAAGAAAGGTGTGGAAGGCAATCACAACGGCGGTACTGATACCAAGAATGACGTGGTGCTGGGCACCGGTCAGGTCAACTTCCCCAGAGTCCTCAAGGCCGCTCAGGAAGCAGGTGTGCTCTACTACTTTATCGAGGATGAGAGCCCCACACCCAAAGAACAGCTGCCCCAAAGCCTGGACTACCTGGAGCGCGTTCGCTTCTAACCGCTTTGATTTGAACTTATAATGAAACACGGGGACGGCCGGTCGGTCGTCCCTTTTGTTTTTTTGAAATATCAAAATAGCTTTTGTCACAAAGAGTTACAAAAAATCTTGACAGAAATTCTGCTCATTTTCAAAATAAGGAGGGTCGTGTGACATCAAAGTAACTGTTTGTGTGAAAGAAAAATAGAAAATAAGATAGGATCATGGGTGGTTTAATAACATTTATTCTTTTATTTGCTTTGATTTTTGGGTGTGTAAGAGCATTTCTCTATTTTAAGAAAAATAAGAAAAATCTGCACCGGCTAAAGGAAAAGTGGAAGAATAGGGAATTGCTGATTGGTCTCATAGTTTTGCTCTTCGTTATAATTATAATACCTGTTGTCATTGCAATAGGGGCAGCGGTGATAGTCTATCTGCTTTTAATAACGTGGATATGGGCATTTGCCGTATTGATCGCGGACATATTTCGTTACCTCAAGAAAAATCCATTGATCAGAAAATGGAGGATCCTTTTCTATTCTCTGGTAATAGCAGGAATTGGAATCGGTTATTGTGTGAGTACGGATATGGATTTAGTATATACCTACAGCAAAAAATTGAAAGCAGGTGGATTCCCGTTTCCATTAGTTCTTTTTGAGTATGAAGGTGCCGATTTTCCTATGCCGATGGATGTACAACTTCTTGGGATTGTCCTCAATATCTTGTTTTTCATTGCTATACTGGAGTCACCGTTGTTTGCAGCGGCGTTTTTGAAAAAGCGGCTTTGCGCCGGTCGAGGCGAGGATCATAACAGAACTCCGTAATTTTCTTTCCGGTGAATGCTGGGTTGCTGTGTGCCGCTCTTCGTGCTAGACTAGGGGGAGCCGGCCGGGTTGAACGCCGTGGGGCGCGTCGCGCCTGTTATCACCCCATCCGTTTTGGGGATTGGTCATGGAGGTTGCATCGCCGGGTGGCAGAAAGATCAAGTTATGGCTGAAGAACATTCAGTCGCACGTAAAACACTGGAAGATCGCAATCGTGCGAGCGATCTGGAACGGGTACGTCACTCCTGCGCTCACGTTATGGCCGCGGCCGTTATGCGGATATGGCCCAATGCGCAGCTGGATATCGGCCCCTCAACGAACGAAGGATTCTATTACGATTTTGATATCCCCGATCATCGCTTTACGCCGGAGGACTTTCCGCGTATCGAGGAGGAGATGAAGAAGATCATCAAGGAGAATCAGGTATTCCAAAAAGAAATACGGACCCGCGAGGAAGTCAAAGCCTTGCTGGAGGCAAAGGGACAAAAGTTCAAACTGGAGCGCCTGAACGACATCCCCGAAGGGGAACCGATCTCCACTTTCACCAATGGTGAATTCATGGATCTCTGCGCCGGCCCTCATGTGATGCGCACGGGTAACATTAAGGCTTTCAAGCTGCTGCGTGTGGCGGCGGCCTATTATCGCGGCAAGGAGACCAATCCTCAGCTGCAGCGTCTGTACGGGACCGCTTTCATGAAAAAGACAGAGCTGGAAGAATGGCTCCAGATGATGGAAGAGGCCAAACGCCGTGATCACCGCAAGATCGGTAAGGAAATGCGGCTCTTTGCTTTTGATGAAGATGTGGGACCGGGTATGCCGCTGTGGCTGCCCAAGGGCGGCATCCTGATCGCCGAGATCGAAAAGCTGGCCATGGAAACGGAATTTGCCGCCGGGTATGAACGGGTCAAGACTCCGCACCTGGCGCGCGAGAATATGTACAAGACCAGCGGTCACCTGCCGTATTACGCCGACAGCATGTTCCCGCCCATCGAGATGAAAGAGACGATGGCCGACGGCACCGAAAAGGTGGAACGCTACTACCTGAAGGCGATGAACTGTCCGCATCATCATAAGATATTTGCTTCGTATCCGCGCAGTTACAGAGAGCTGCCCCTGCGCCTGGCCGAGTACGGCTGCTGCTACCGCTATGAGCAGAGCGGCGAGCTTTTCGGCCTGATGCGTGTGCGCTCCCTGCAGATGAACGATGCGCACATCTACTGCACTCCGGAGCAGTTCGCCGATGAGTTCAAGGCGGTCAACGACATGTATCTGAAGTACTTCAAGATCTTCGGCATCGAGAAGTTCCAGATGCGCTTCAGCACCCACGACCCCGAACGTCTGGGCCAGAAGTACGTGAACGAGCCCGAACTCTGGAAAAAGACCGAGGACATGGTCCGCGACGTGCTGATCAAGTCCGGCATCAACTATGTGGAGATCCCCAATGAGGCCGCTTTCTACGGACCGAAGATCGACGTGCAGGTCTGGAGCGCTATCGGCCGCGAGTTCACCCTGGCGACCAATCAGGTGGACTTTGCCGTGCCGGCTCGGTTTGGTCTGGTCTATCGCACACGCGACAACACCGAGGCCACTCCGCTCTGCATCCACCGCGCTCCGCTGGGTACCCATGAACGGTTCATCGGCTTCCTGATCGAGCACTATGCCGGCAACTTCCCGCTGTGGCTGGCGCCGGAACAGGTCAGGATCCTGCCCATTGGCAGTGAACAGATGGATTTCTGCGAAGCTCTGCGCAAACGGATGCACGATGACGGCATCCGCGTGACACTGGATTGCTCCGGCGACAAGATCGGCGGCAAGATCCGCAACGCCGAGACTGATAAAGTCCACACCATGTTCGTGGTGGGACACAAAGAGCAGGAAGCCAACTCGGTGGCGCTGCGTGTCCACGGCAAAGGAGACCAGGGTGTCAGACCCGTGGAAGAAGTGCTGGCCGATCTGAAACAGAAGATTGCCGCTCGCGCCGCGGACTAGCAAAAAATCCCCCTCGCGGGATAAACGATATTTCTCAGGCCCTTTCCGCCGCGGCGGGGAGGGCTTTTTGTTTCTGCTCAAAGAACTTATTTACGGAAAGTATCTTTTGAAAAAAAAGCGAAGATTTTTCTTGCATCCGGGCTTTTTTTTCACCATGATGCCTGCCGTGGTCGGCTCGCCGCCCTCTGCTGACCTCACTTACTGCCCGTCTCCCGGAGGCAGATAAACGATTCATATTTACATTGTGACTCGCCTGGTATTATTTGACATTGATGGAACGCTTATACACACCCAAAGCGCGGGTGTGAGGGCTTTTTTTAGCGCCCTGCGGTCAGAATTTGGTGTTGCGAATCCTTCCGAAAATATTTCTTTTGCCGGTAGAACGGATAAATCCCTGGTGCGGGAATTCTTCAACGCGCACGGCATCGAGCCCAGCGATAAAAACTTCAAACGCTTTTTTGAGAATTACGTCTTCTGGCTGGATTACATGCTGCGCCGTTCTCAGGGAGAGATCGCTCCGGGTGCGGATCATTTCATCCACAGCCTTCGCGTTCACAAAAACGCCCCCAAAGTCGGACTGCTCACCGGTAATATCCGCCTGGGCGCGGAGATCAAACTGCGCCACTACTACCTCTGGGAATACTTTGAAATGGGTGTCTTCGGTGACGAGGATGAAGACCGCAACCGGTTAGCAGCCATTGCCTTGCAAAGAGGCCGTGAACTCCTGGGGCAGGATCTCAAACCCGAAGAGATCGTTGTGGTAGGGGATACCGTGCTGGATGTGGCCTGTGCCAAGTCGATCGGTGCCCGCTGTCTGGCGGTCTGCACCGGCGGTTCCACTCAGGAAGAGCTGGCCGCGGCGAAACCGGACTGGCTGGCCTTGAGCCTGAGCAAGATCCAGGCGCACACGATCCTCTGTTAATAACATAATCTGTTTATCTAAAATAACTTGTAAATACGCGCGACCGCGCGTCTCCTTTGTTTTCAATCCCGCTCGTCTCTTTTTGCGTTTCCTTTGTTATCCGATCCTGTAGGGATCCATTCTAAAAACCCCGGAACGGGGTTTTGTCACTTAGCCCCGGGTTGAATGTGCAGCATTCTACCCGGGGTAGAGGAGCCTCCTCATTTTCAACCCCGTTAGGGGTTGCGTAAATGGATAATCTTGTGTTTTATACGCAACCCCTTGCGGGGTTGTGATCCAAGGGGGATCTCGTTACCCGGGTAGGCCGCTTCGCGCCCAACCCGGGTCTAAGTGACGATACCCTTTGCGAGGGTATTCAGAATGGATCCCTGCGGGATCGAATAACGAAAAAGACGTGCGGGTCGTGCATCTGCATAACATATTTGTTATAAATTAATTATCAGTGTTTATCCGTGGTTCTTTTGTTTCTTCCAATGTGTCAGTGGGATTTGATTTTTCAGCAATGTGTTTTTTCAATTTTGAACTCAATTTAGCAGCCGCTGTCAAAGAATCTTTTTTTCTGTTTTCATCAAATTCTTTCAGGGTTTCCTGCATAAAAGGTTTTTCCTCTTCCGTGACAAATTCAGCAATATTTTCAATCGCTCCTCTGTAAAAACTGCGTTCATAAGCCGGTTTTACACTGCATATCATATTGACAAAAAAGCCGACAAACAAACACGCGAGAATCGTTGTGAAGATCCCCAGTATCAGTTCCCGGTATGCTCGTTTTCTTATTTCTGAAGCGATCCATGAAATAGATACGGCCAGGAAAACAAATAAAAATAATATGATGCTCAAATTACCTATTCCCGTCATATTTTAAGTTATTTCCAATCAAATTATTTTATTATCAACATATAAACCCAAAACCGTTATTGGACCTTTTTAATCCTGATGACAGTTTTGGGTTTATCTTGAATAAAGCTCGATGTCCCTCTTTTACTGGAACATTTCATCACCGCTCTTGAATTCAAAGGCGGGATGGAAGTCGAACTTGACCGCGCCCACGGCGACACCTTCACCGGCGGCTTTCTTCATGCGGGCGATGCCTTCGTTGCCGAAACCGGCGCAAAGCTCGATGCCTGTGCAGCCTTTGGCGACCATTTCTTTGACGACTTCTTCGGCTTCGTCATAGGTGGCGCATCCGACGACGTTCATATTGATGTCGGTGGATTCGATGACGGCGCGGTTCACGCTGGGATCCAGACCCGGAGCCACATAAATGAAGGCGCATTCAAATTTCCCGGAAGCATCCTTCTTGTCGGCTTTGGCTTTCTTAGTGGTCTTCTTATTGGCTTTGAGACAGTCCAGATCCTGCGGCGCGGTGGTGGCCACATTGATCATACATCCGGAGGCCAGCAGAGCCGCTCCCAAAATCATAGGTAATAACAACAGTTTTTTCATATTTACGAAATAACTCCAGCCGTCAATCTAACATAAGAAAGAGGGCGAGTTCAATTTTCTTTTTCCAAAGAAAGACCGTTGTTTTCATTTTTAGCTTGTCGTGGGCGGATGGAAAGCCTACCTTTGTCCTTGTGAAGAAGATCAATTCTTTATTGGTAATCGCGTTATTAGCCAGTTTGAGTTTGACCGCTGGCTTAACAGGCTGCTGTGACAGCTGCAACAAGGGTTCTTCCGACCCGATAGAAGAACCGGTGGTAGTACCCTCCGCCAAGCTGGGCGACAAGGCTCAGGCGCTGACGATCTCCGAGTGGGTCAAGGGCAGCGCGGTGGATGTCACCGACGGCAAAAACATTTACGTGGTCGAGTTTTGGGCCACATGGTGCGGTCCCTGCCGGAATACGATCCCGCATCTGACGGAGCTTCAGAAGAAGTATAAAGATCAGGGAGTCGTGTTTGTGGGCGTTTCCTCGGAAAAGTTGGAGGATGTAAAGCCCTTCGTTCAGGAAATGGGCGACAAGATGGACTACAATGTGGCTGTGGATAAGGATGATGCCACAGACAAAGCTTATATGGGGGCCTACGGTCAGAACGGCATCCCCTGTGCCTTCATCGTCAACAAGGAAAGCCAGGTGGTCTGGGTCGGTCATCCGATGGAAATGGAGACACATCTCAAGGAAGTTATTGAGGGCAAGTATGATTTGAATGCCGCGCTGAAGCTGGAAGAAGTCCGCGCCAATGTGGAGGGATACGCGGAACTGGCCGCGAAGAAAGATCCCAAGGCCGCGGAACTGGCAGAGAAGATCCTGCAGGAAGTCGGCACGGATAAGTCTACCATCAATGATATGCTGAACGCCGCCTATCATGCTCAGGATTTCGAGGTGCTGGACAAAGTGCTGGCCAAGATGGCCTCTCTGGATGAGGACTCGGCCAAACGCGCCAAGCAGATCGGCAGTCAGATCGCGGCCGAACGCGCGATGGGGGATTATATGGAAGTGGCCACCAAAAATGATGAGGCAGCCACGAAAGAGGCTGAAGCCAAACTCTTTGCAGCGCTGAAGGATAATCCGGAAGGTCTGATGATGATCGCCTCGCAGTTCACCGATATCGATAATATGGAAATGGCGGATAAGACGCTGGACGTTCTGGCCGCTGTGGATGACGAATGGGCCAAGAAAGCGAACCGTTTCCGCACGACTGTCAAGATCGGCTCGCTGATGGATAACTATGCGACTCTGGTGGAGGACAAGGATGCTGATGCCGTGAAGAGAGCCGCCGCCGAAAAAGAACTTTTGGAATATCTGGAGACCGATCCGAAGAGCATGGCTCAGGCCGCCTATTCCATCGTGATGCGTCTGGGCACCGCCGCCACACCGGAGTTCCCGCTCCAGCTGCTGGACGAGGCCGACAAACTCCAGACCGAGAAACCGACAGTCCCGAACGATTTCTATCGCGCGGCCATTTATATCCGGCTGGGTGATAAGGAGAAAGGCAGGGAATTCTCTCAAATGGCGCTGAATGCCATGGAGGATGAGAACATGAAGAAACAGATCTCTGCCTATCTGGAGACCCTTCTGTCCGCCAAGGAAGAAGAGGAAGCCAGAGCCAACTAACGGTTTTTTATAAAGTATTTGCAGGGGAGACGGCATCCGCGTCTCCCTTTTTTTATCGGAACGGGAAAATCTATTTTTGCAATTTTCACTTGAATCCGGGGCCGATTTGGCTAAAATGTGGGCGTTGTAATATCTGTATCTATGAAGATTGGAACGATTCAAGCAATAACGGCAGCGGCAGTCGTGGGCGCCAGCGCCCTGAGTCTGCAAGCTCAAACACGGGTCGAAGCACCCATGCCTTTTTTACACCCTCTGTTCTCGGATCATGCTGTGCTGCAGCGTGACGCGGACGTCCCTGTATGGGGATGGGCCAACCCCGATACCGAGGTGACCGTTGAATTCGCGGGACAAACAGTCAAAGCCAAGGCCGGTAAAGACGGCAAGTGGATGGCGACTTTAGCCCCGATGGGATACTCCGCCGAATCCCGCACCATGAAGGTGAGCGGCACGGCGAATAATCTGACTCAGACCGTTGAAGCCAAGGACATTCTGGTGGGTGACGTTTGGCTCTGCTCCGGTCAGTCCAATATGGAAATGGGCATCAAGAACTGCAATGCCCAGCAGGACATCGATTCGGCCAATTTCCCGAATCTCCGTCTGCTTTCCGTGCCCAAGAGCGTGCAGTACAAGCCGCAGTACACGGCCAAGATGTACTGGGCCCACTGCACACCGCAAAGCCTCTCCTCCATGGGTGACTGGGGCGGATATTCCGCGGCGGCATTCTATTTCGGCCGCGAACTGCACAAGACCCTCAATGTTCCCATTGGTCTGATCCACAGTTCCTGGGGCGGCACTCTGGCGGAAGCCTGGACCAGCCCTGAAGGTCTGAAACCTCTGAAAGATTTTGATGAACGCATCGCCGGCGCGGAAGCCGCCATCAAGGCCAACCCCGGCAATCCGCATGTCTGCGGCGCTCTCTATAACGGAATGATCTGTCCGATCCTGCCCTATAAGATCATGGGCGCGATCTGGTACCAGGGCTGTTCCAACGCCAACCGCGCGTTCCAGTACCGTGCGCTGCTCTCGGCCATGATCAAAGACTGGCGCAAGAGCTTCAAGACCGGTGAGTTCCCGTTCATCATCGTACAGCTGGCCGCGTTCCAGGCTACGAACCCCGAGCCGCGTGAGAACGACTGGGCCGAGATCCGTGAGTCTCAGGCTTATGTGGCCAAGACCGTACCCAACTGCGGTCTGGCGGTGACCATTGATATCGGCGACGCGGGCGACATCCACCCGAAGAACAAGGCCGATGTGGGCCGTCGTCTGGCCTACTGGGCTCTGGCCAATACCTACGGCCGTCCGGAAACTCCGTTCTCCGGTCCGGTGTATAAATCCATGAAGGTCGTTGACGGCAGCATCCGTCTGGACTTCGACTACACCTGCGGCGGTCTGGTGGCCAAGGGCAATGACGGCAAACTGACCGGTTTCGCCATCGCGGGCGAGGACAAGAAGTTTGTCTGGGCTACAGCCAAGATCCAGGACGGAACCATCCTGGTCTATTCTCCGGATGTACCGAATCCGGTGGCGGTCCGCTATGCCTGGGATATCAATCCGGTGTGCAACCTCTATAACGGAGTGGGTCTGCCGGCGGTGCCTTTCCGCACGGATGACTGGCCGATGATCACTAAAGACAACAAGTAATCATCTGATTTGAAGATCACAGGGGGAACCAGATTCCCCCTGTGGTTTTTTGACTGATAAAAATTTTTTAGAATATATCACATCAATATGAATCCTATAAGTGCTTATATCAATGCGATCAAACAATGCTTCAACTACAATGGAACCGCTTCCCGTTTGGAATACTGGATGTTTCTCATAGCTGCATGGATCATTGGTTTTATTTTTATGTTGGGAGGTTGTATTATTTTCTTTGGTGGAACGTTTTTACTCGGTCCAGATGGAATGAATAATAATATAATAATCACTTGTATATTTGGTATTTATGGATTTATATCTTTTATATTCTATCTTTTTTGCATCCTGCTTCCGTTTGTGAGTTTAACAGTACGCCGGCTGAATGACATTGGCTGGTCTCCCTGGTTGGCCTTGTTGTATCTGATTCCGGGAGTCACCCTGATCGTCATGATCGTTTTCGGCGTTGTTCCCAGTCAAAGCGGCAAGTAAAACTTATTTTATCTATAAAATCTAACAATAAATCAAAACTAAAATCATCTAATAAATATGAATCCTATAACTGCTTATATCAGCGCTATCAAACAGCCTTTCAACTACAGCGGGACTGCTTCCCGTTTGGAATACTGGATGTGCGTAGTGGGCTTTATTGTCCTGAGCTTTATCGTCGGGTTGGTGCTTGCCCTCATTGGGCTGGATATCAATGGTGGCGCAGGGGGGCTTATTGGCCTTATCCTTTGGCTTTTCCTGATAGTCCTGCCGAGTCTGGCTTTGGCCGGGCGCCGTCTGAACGATATTGGCTGGCCTGTTTGGCTGGTCATATTGTGTATTTTGTTTCCGATCTTCTTCATCATTATCGGCATCGTCCCCGGTAATAAATAGAGACATTAGCAGACCCTTTCAGGGCTGAAAGACGAGCAAGTCGAGGAGGCGCGAGGATCTCGCGTCTCTTCAAGTCAATAACCCGAAACGGGTTATGAAAAATAAAATAATCCTATGAACCCCATTAGCGCCTATATTGATGCTTTGAGAAAAAGCTTTGACTACCGCGGAAAAGCCTCCCGCGGGGAATATTGGATATTTCTCCTAGTAGTGGCAGTCATTATTTTTCTCATAGAATTTGGATTGTCACCGTTAATTTATGCAATATATGGAGTGGAACCCGACAATCTTCCTTATTATAGGACAGAAAGTGGTTATCAGGTAGGTAGTAATGTGGTCCTTATTGATGTCCTCAT
>JAEEGG010004335.1_pt1 | contig 34553 bp, 28 predicted proteins | sample 9134161 | NCBI WGS metagenome assembly JAEEGG01 (sample SAMN16246543, study PRJNA631951) | gut metagenome | biome: gut microbiome; feature: rumen; material: CR-attached | host: Bos | place: Iran: Karaj | collected 2018-10 | reverse complement strand
TTTTTCTTTTGAAAGATTTTTCTTGATTGACGATTATTGTCGTAGAGATGATAATTTTAGAAACACCTAATAGGTTACAGAAAATCTATAGGTGCTTAGTATAGTACATAAAATTGGGAAAGTTTTACTTAAGCTTTTTATTACTCAAAATCCGGAAGCATCACGAAAACAAAGCTGTAGAATAATACCTGTCGCCGCTGTCTGGAAGAAGAGCTACAATTATCTTGCCTCTGTTCTCGGTTTTTTGAGCATACTGGATTGCTCCGTAAAGAGCCGCACCTGATGATATTCCTACAGAAATTCCCTCTTTTCTAGCAAGCAGTCTTGCAGTTTCAAAAGCCTTTTCATTTGGAGCTCTGAATACTTCGTCAAAGACCCCGGTATTCAGTACATCCGGGACAAATCCTGCACCTATTCCCTGTATCTTATGCGGTCCTGCTCTACCTTCAGAAAGAACAGGAGAATCATCAGGTTCAAGAGCAATAATCTTGACATTAGGATTCTGCTCCTTCAGATATTCTCCTACTCCGGTCACAGTACCTCCCGTACCGACACCGGCAATAAATATATCAACCTTGCCGTCAGTATCGTTCCAGATTTCTGGTCCTGTTGTAGCCTTGTGAACCGCAGGATTTGCAGGATTTACAAACTGTCCGGGAATAAAACTGCCCGGAATTTCCTTCGCCAATTCCTGAGCCTTGGCTATAGCGCCTTTCATGCCCTTTGCACCTTCAGTCAGCACCAGTTCCGCACCGTAGGACTTCAATATATTGCGTCTTTCAACACTCATGGTCTCAGGCATGGTAAGAATGATACGATAACCCTTGGATGCGGCGATAGATGCAAGTCCGATACCTGTATTTCCGCTGGTAGGTTCGATAATAACAGATCCTTCTCTGATAAGTCCCTTGTTTTCAGCATCCTCTATCATTGCCTTGGCAATACGGTCTTTCACACTTCCAGCCGGATTCAGATATTCAAGTTTAACAAGAACAGTAGCTTCAAGACCCAGTTCCTTTTCTATATTGACCACCTCGACAAGAGGAGTATTTCCGATAAGTTCGAGAGTTCCTTTATATATTTTTGACATATTAGTACCTTTTTTTTATAAAATGATTGAACACGGTATGTTTCCAAACTGCCCTGTCTCAATAACAGCAAGATACCTATACATCTGCATTCAACAGCACTGCTGCAGAATCATGCTTAACAAGCAGTTGACAAATAGGTCGGATTACCTTTGAAACATACCTACACAACACTCAACTAACCATTTATTTCCGCAATGCCGCAAATCCGTTATCGAGATCAGCAATCAAATCATCTATATGCTCCGTACCTACAGAGAAGCGGATCGTGTTCGGTTTTATTCCATGATCCAATAGTTCTTCCTCTGAAAGCTGGGAATGTGTTGTAGTTGCAGGATGTATAACCAGTGACTTGACATCAGCAACATTAGCAAGAAGAGAAAAGATCTTCAGATTATCAATAAATCTCCACGCATCTTCCTTACCGCCCTTTATTTCAAAGGTGAAAATTGAGCCTCCGCCGTTAGGAAAATACTTTTGATACAGAGCATGATCCGGGTGCTCCGGAAGTGAAGGATGATTAATTTTCTCAACCAGCGGGTGCTTGCTCAAATACTCAACAATTTTTCTGGTGTTTTCTGCATGTCTTTCAAGACGGAGTGATAGAGTCTCCACACCCTGAAGAAGCAAAAAGGCATTAAACGGAGAAATCGTTGCACCAGTACTTCTTAACAATATCGCTCTGACATAAGTTGCAAAAGCAGCGGGACCTACAGCATCATAGAAGGATATGCCGTGATAGCTCGGGTTAGGCTCTGCAATGTGAGGATATTTACCACTTGCTTTCCAGTTGAATTTACCTGATTCAATAATTACACCTCCGAGGGTGGTTCCGTGACCGCCGATAAACTTAGTTGCAGAATGAACAACAATATCGGCACCATGCTCAAACGGACGGAACAAATACGGAGTGCCAAAGGTATTGTCAACTACCAGAGGTACGCCATACTTGTGAGCGATGGCTGCTATCGCTTCTACATCAGGAATATCACAGTTAGGATTTCCAAGAGTTTCAATGTATATTGCCCTGGTGTTATCTCTGACAGCTGCCTCCAGTTCTTCAAGATTATGCGCATCAACAAAGGTTGTCTCAATGCCGAACTGAGGAAGGGTATGGGCAAGGAGATCATAACTTCCTCCGTATATTGTTTTCTGTGCAACAACATGCCCCCCGTTTGCGGCAAGCGCTTCTATGGTATAGGTAATGGCAGCAGCACCTGATGCCACGGCAAGAGCTGCACTTCCACCTTCAAGGGCGGCAAGTCTTTTTTCAAGAACATCCTGAGTTGAATTTGTAAGTCTGCCGTAAATATTGCCGGGATCCTGAAGGCTGAAACGCTCATAGGCATGCCGGCTATTATTAAAAACATATGATGTAGTCTGATAAATAGGAACCGCACGAGCTCCGGTAGCAGGATCCGCATGCTCCTGACCAACATGTAACTGCAATGTTTCAAACTTATAATTACTCATAGACCAAACTCCTGAAAATACAAATATTTATAAATCAACGCAAAATCCGATAAAAAAGCCCGACAACACATTTATATGTTTTCGGGCACAAGAGAGTTAAACTACCTTGATAATGTCGCACTCAGAAAATTCAAGTTAGATATCCGTTAGCGACATATGCCCGCAAAATCAACATTCGGCAACACATCGCAAAAAAATAACCAACTGTAGGAATGCTAAACATCTTTCGTTCATCCATCTCATCAAACTGTTGATACAAGGATAATACCATTTACCTACTATGTCAATAGGTTTGTTTTTTTCAAAATATTTTTCTTTGCTGTATAATGAGAGCTCATATACGGGATTTTATTTCACTTACAAAAAGAGATTAAACTTCCATGATTTCAACCAAAGGAAGATACGCACTTAGGGTCATGATAGATCTGACCAAAAACCAGAACGAAGATTTTGTTCCGCTTAAAGACATTGCATCAAGACAGGGTATATCAAAAAAATACCTGGAGATTCTAGTTCGTGACATGGTATCAGCAGAGCTTATCGTTGGTGCCCGCGGGAAAGGAGGCGGATACAAACTCTGCCGCAAACCGGAAGAATATACAGTAGGAGAGATACTGGAAACTATGGAAGGTACATTATCTCCTGTTGTCTGTCTGGCAGACAAGAAATTTAACTGCCCCCGCAAATCTTCATGCGATACACTTAATTTGTGGACTGAGTTTGACGATCTCATCCACAATTTTTTCTATGGGAAAAAGTTGAGTGAAATAGCGGTTAAGCAGACTCATGAACCTTGAGGTAATCAAGGGGAACCCTATCAGAGTTTAAAACGTAACGATGCCGGAAACTCATGAAAAAACACTAAGAAACTATTGCATCATTTCTCTTGAGAGCTACTGCACCCAGAATACCCTTCCGTCTTTGCGCCTTGCAGCTTTAGGAATGTCACCATCAATAAAACCAACGGCACAGTGACCGATGCCCTCCCATTGACCTTCCAATCCTATGTTACGCAGGAGCTCCTGAAACTCCGGCATCTCAAATTCCTCTCTTGCTCTGTGTATCCAGATGCTCCCAAGTCCAAGAGAGTGGGCTGCCAGCATCATATTTCCCATAACCAAACTGCCGTCATATACGCGGTTAGAATTATTTTTATCAGCCAGCACAATAAGAACAGCGGGAGCTCCATAAAAAGGATCAAAACCGGCAGTCCAGCCTCCGATACTGCAATTCACAGTTGACAAACGATCCCTAAGCTTTCTGTCAGTAACGGCAACGATTACAGTAGCCTGCTTACCTCGGCCGTTTGCAGCATACAGTCCAGCCTCAACAATCTGATCCAGCATACTTCTGTCAGGCATCTGATCCTTGAACTTCCGTATGCTTCGCCTCTCTCTTATCGCCCTAAGAACATCGTTCATTTGCTCCTCCACAAAATCTCTACAAAAAAACAGATTCAGACAAGGATCTGTTCAACAAAAATGTTGATACCACTAAAAAACATTACATTTTATAACGTATCTATATTTTTGAAACTAAAAAGCAAAATTTAATCCAAATAACTTAACAGTGCACTGCGTTGATTCTAAGATCAACACTATTCACTAACAGCGCCTCAGAGAAACATCCATGCTTGCAGGCACAGCCGAACTTTAACATTCAAAAACAAACACAGTACAGTGAAACCGTTTCTTCACTTTCGATACCTAAGCGATTTCAGATATGTCTTGCACTCAGGTTTTATTCGAAAACTTTCAACAGCCTTCTGTATTGTCTTATTATGGACCCATACATCAAGCCGGCGATCTCTGATAAAAGGAATGACAGCATCGTACTGCTTGGCAAGAGCAGTTGCAAAATACCATGCAATCATCATATTTACATAATATTCATTAGATTTTATTTCTGCTATCATCTGCGGATATCTGACATCAAACTCATCATCGAGAAAATGCGACATAAGCATCTTTATTCCGAATCTTACCGTATAGATATGACCTGAGGAGAGCCAGGCTCTAATATAATTGAAAAGAACAGTACAATTGGATCTAAATGATTTTGGAGAAAGCTGATCACATGTTGCCCAATTATCAATGAATAAAAGAAATGCATTCGTTTTTTCTATACATTCATCAAAATCTGTACTCTGAGCAATTAAAAAAGCATGAAGCTGATTTTCATCGAAATATTTGTGAGGCAGTCTGTTTAAAAAGTTTTTCTCCTCAGACGTTCCATGCAGGCAAACCGCTAATTTTTTTAAATCAGGAGTTCTTACACCTATAAAAAGCTCAGAATCCACAGTCGGGATCAATTTACTCTGAAAATCGCGATACTCCGGATCACGAAGTCTATAAAGTTCCTTTAAAATTTTATCTTCTGTCATATCTTTATTGTATTCCAGTGTTCCTCGACATCACGCCTGCCTAAAGGTGTTGAATTCCTACCAGTCCCCTGCCACTTGATAAGCAGTAATGATTTCCTGCACTGGTCGATTCAACTCACTTCTCACACTCTGCTGCCGTGTGTCCCGGCATCGATTTCATTTAATTCCGGAATGGCTCACCTTCGATTTGAATCATTCTTTGCGCCTGCTCATCAGCTTTTTTATTATAGTAACATCAAAACGAGCATGCATTTAACTGTTTATTTTGTCATATCTCAGAGGCAATGGCTGATTTGACAGGCGTTTATGTCCTGTATTCAAAGTCATAAAAAGACGTATTTTTTACGACTCGATCTGATAAAAAAATTCAATTCAGAATAAATCTACAACAATCATCCGTGTTTTCTTTTTCAAGTTCAAGAAGTTTGCGCTTTCTGTCAATTCCACCCGCATATCCGGTAAGCGAACCATTACTTGCTATAACACGGTGACACGGAATAATCAAAAGGATCTGATTGTGAGCGACAGCACCGCCGATAGCTCTGGCAGACTTTTGAGGTTCGTTTTTACCGCTGTTCACCCGTCTCGCAAGTTCACCATATGACACTGTAGACCCGAAAGGAATTGATAAAAGGGCCTCCCAGACGGACTTACGAAACATAGAAGACTCTAAGGAAAGAGGCGGCGTAAATTCCGGATCTTTACCGGAAAAATAAACAGTCAACCATTGTTCAAGTTGAAAAAAGATTTCAAGTTTCTCGCATGAAAAAGAAGAATTAACAGGTATATTTTTCTGATCAGCGAACCAGAGTCCTGATATAGAGTTTCCATCTGAAGAAGCAAACATATCACCAAGAGGACTTGAGTATCTTCTCACATATAACATCTGTATCAGTTACCGATCGATTCATACAAAAAAGAATGAAAATAGCCAAAACATAAAACTTGAAATTATGATATTGCAAATATGCTATAAATTTTTCAGTTCTTTCTTTCTCTCATACATCAGATGATCTGCTCGCTGAAAAATTCTTTTGAAACTATTGTCACTGTCTGGAATATAATCGGTAATACCAACAGATATAACAACTGAGTCACTTTCTATATTTTTCTCTATCTGAGAGTTAAACAGTTTAATCAAAGCTGTTCTGTTATCGTAATCAGCACCGTCAATAATAGAAACAAACTCATCTCCACCTACACGGTAAACAGGAGTATGAACAAAAATATCACTGATAGTTTTAAATGCATCAACAATGTACTCATCACCCTTGACATGCCCCATCGTATCATTTATCTGTTTAAGACCATTAACATCAAATACTGCAACAGCAAGACTCCCTTGAGATCCATCAGATATGGATTTGTCAATTTCCTTAATTTTTTCAGCAAAAGCAAGGGTACTGTTCGCTCCCGTAAGTGCATCTGTATATGCAAGTTTCCTCGCTTTATTCAGATCCTGCACATGCTGCTGCTCCCGGCGAAGAGCTATCTCCAACTCTTTTCGATACTCCTCTCTTTCGTTTTCAACAACCATTGTCCTAAGAAGGCAGCAACTCATCATATAACCAATGGCATAAAGGGGTAAATAAGGATAAAAAATCTGAATACCAATGAAGAAAAGCATTATTAAACCGGAAAGACCAACAATAAGATGAGAACATCGAACCAGACCTGCAGAGTTGGAAAAGACGCGAAGAGCATAACATGATGTAAGCCCAAGAAGAACGATCTGCAATATCAGAATGATATATCGAGCCAATCCCGGATGATAAATTCCATCACTATCAAACCAGAACAGAATCGGATAGAACAGATTAACAATAGTAAGAACGTTTAATGCAATCCAAAAAGCAGTTCCGGCATACAGCAAAAACCTGCGAAAATCATTCGTTCTATTCAGAAATGCCGTAACATACCGTGTCCATAAAAAAGTTCCAAGTGCCATTGCCATGAAATAAACTTCCGTATCTATAAACAGAAGTTCCGTCATCGACAGGGCTTCAAAAATACCCCACATAATGTCAGTCACGTAATAGGTAATTACGGAAAGGAGAAAAAAACGATAACTCTTTTGAGTGAGGGTAACACTTGTTTTAGCTTTCAAAATGACATCATGATTGGTAATAACCAGAGTCAAAAGAGCCAGTATTCCTATTAATGAGTAGTACATAAAAATAAAAAATTTATTTAAATATTCAAAGAAGCTATCCCAATCTGTCAGTTATTAAGCTACAGCCACATATACGCACGTAGCCACAATAAAAATAAAAAAAAGAGACAGAAAACAGCCATCGAACCAATGTATTATGTTCACACACGAAAGACGTTTGTATAACAACAAGCATATATCATTCAGCAGCAACTGCACGTCTTCAAAAATAACGAAAACCTATGTTCGTACGGCTAATATTCATATTGCGAACAGTGCTATTATAAAACTTTATAGATAAAAAAATAAAAAAAAGTCTAATAAAAATCTAAACATATTTCAAAACACGATAAACTGTTCATAAACATACCTTATTCTTAAGAAAATTAACCTAGAATTTGATTAAAAAGTAACACTATATTGTTAAAATTTGCTAAAACCTTGTGGTATAAACCTATGTAAAATGATATAATAGCACAATATAGTGCTACAACAAGGATTATCAGAGGTACAGAGGATGCCATTCATACGGACTCAGAAACTCGTTTATAACGATGCAGGAAAGATTGTTTCCGGCTCAGCCGCAATAGTCGATGTTTCATATGTTGCATCTGCCGAGAAGTACAAATCAAAGCAGACGGTACGTGAACGGCTTGGAAAGGTCATAGAAATGTATGGCAAGCGCAGGGGACTTTTTCAGTCACCGACCAGAGGTCTTGTCATATACGATGCTGATACCGATACTTTTTCAGACCAGGTTACCCGGGATGAGTTGGATGCTCTCAGAGAAAAAGAAAATGCTAGGGTTAAAGATGATGTAGCTGCTGAAGAAAATGTGGGGACGAATGGAGTAAAGACTGCAGCAGAGCAGACAGGGGATGATACAAAAATCCGCAGCGAAGCCTGTGACATATTTCCTGAGTCAGACGTACATACTGTTTTTGGTGATACATATCTGCTGATAGAGATAATGAAGAAAACGGGTATATGGCAGGTTATATCAGACGTGTTTACGGATACTGCTGATAAACAGAGAATTCTTTGTCATATTCTTCATTGTCTGCTGAGAGACGGAAGCAAAATTTCCTGTGAGGATTTTGTAGCGAAATCTTTTGTTGTGTACTGTGTCAGTGACATTCCGCTGCACAGTCTTAAATCGGATACCAGGTATTTCACAGTGATGGGAGAAGATAAAACCAAAATTGATTTCTTCACCTCGTATGTGAATTTTATGAGAAAGAAGAATGAAACTTTTGGCTCGGCATGCTATGTTGATTCAACACCGCTGCCCAACGCCATAGATTCTCCTTTCAATGCCCTCTGTTCGCACGGTCTGGACGCAACGTCAGTTCAGATGCGTCTGGCGATGGTACTGGATGAATCAACCCTCTATCCTGTGTGGTACGAAATCATTCCGGGCAACATTCTCGACATCAATACTCTCACTGCTGTGACAAAAGATGTTGAGATAAGTCTGGATATCAAGCTGAACAGTTACACGCTGGATGCAGGCTACGCCTCGAAGGAGCTGGTTCAAAGTTTTGAAATGCAGAAGGATGGTGAACCAATACCGGAAAAACGCTATCTTGTGCGTATGCCTGCCAGGAAAGGTTTTCCTCATAAGGAACTGTACAGTGAGATGAAGGATTTGTTCTGGAAACCAAAATATGGCTTTCTGCGCAACGGGCTTGCATACTTTGGAAAGGATGTCAGGAAAACTGTTTTTGACAAAGATGTACAATGCTATGTTTTTGTAGACAAATACAATGCTCTCAAAGGACATACAAAATATATGTCGGATCATCCCGAGGAATATGAGAAATTTTCCTTCAGGGAGCAGGCGTGGCAACAGGTCAAATACGGTTATTTTGTTCTGATGGGCAATTACAACAAAACACCGGCACAAATGCTTGATGACTATTTTGGCAGAACGCACATAGAATGTTTCTTCAAGAATACCAAGGAATATTTGAAACTGCTGCCTTTATGCAAATGGAAAGACAGCACCGTCAGAGGAAAAATCCTCAGCGATGTTATTGTTGCGATTGTTAAGCAGAAAATGATGCAGCTTCGTAAGAATTCAACCCTGTCAATGAGTTCTGTTCTTGGTAAATGCCAGTCTCTGATGTGCATCAGAGATAAAAAGACGAACAAAGTGTTTGTTGAAAAACCTAACAGACAGGTCCGTGAATGTTATGAGAATTTTGGAATACCTGTTCCTCATGAGATAGATCTCAATTCTTATATCAGGCAGTTATACGAAGTTTGAATATCATCACTTGGGATCTTTTTGGGGAGAGGACACGATCATAATCTATTACTGTCAGAGTGGAGACTCAATGGTGGATATGATCGTGTGAGTTGTAGTGTTACTTTTTGTAAAATCTTAGGCTAAATAAATACCAACAGCCTGACGTACTGCTTCAATCCAGGCATTTTTCAAGGCTTCAGACTTTGTACCACCGATTCCTTCAGCTTTGATTTCGATAAACATCTCCTGTTTATCTGATACTGGGTTATCGATACCACCTGCATCAGCATCAGTAGTTTTTTCAGCTAACATATTTTCATCAAATGTATTTCTATCAACATCTGACTCTTGCTCAAGCATCGAAAAATACGGATCTATTTCATCACCTATAACGTTTAAAATTTGAAGTAGCTTTTCTTTATCAACATCAATTTTGGCAGTAACCGTATAAATTCCATTTTCATGCCTGAAGGCAGTATTTCTATCATCAGACTTTTTTATAAATTCGTCAATTTTCAGAAAAATCTGATTTCTCACATCTTTTGAATATTTTCTTAGAAACTCTTTACTTCTAAGTTCGCCAACAGCTGATCTGAGTGCATTAAAACGAGCTTTTTGAAATGCTATCGCTTCTGACTTTCCTTCTGCCGACACATCATAATGCGATGATAAAGAACATACCGGATACAATAATAATGCAAGCAATAAAGAAAAGGGTACTCTAAACATATTCTACCTAAAATTTATGAATAATAAAAAAAGATTCGATTTAAATTGCATAGTTTCACCTTCTCTTGGCCTAACAAACTTATCAACAAACATACAAATTGTCAGTACAGAGGAAGGAACAAACTATGCATTCTTTAGCTGATGGTTCAAAAAGAGTAGTCCTTGTTTAAATTCTGTCTACAAAAAAAATTGAGACATTTAAAAACTTTACAATCACGAAAATTTTTATCGTAATTAGACTGATACAAAATTTATTTATATTTTGATTGCTCAATATCTTTTAGACTCAAAGGATCTAAAATTATTACATCTGCACGACAACTATCTTCAACTCCAGCCCTTATCCAACGCATCGCTATTGTTTGCTGATAATTACAAAATTGCGGAGGAAATTCATCTACATTTGAATTTTTGTTTACGTTTACTAGAAAATATCCAAAAATTTGCATTTGAACTTTAGGATTCCCGTATATAGGCAATTGTTCATTAAATTTTGGAAAATTATCAGAAAGTTTTGTTGAATTCCATTTATACAGAGAATTGTCCTGAGATGAATCTTTTATTTGTATCTGGTATGAGTTATTGTAAATATTTGATACCAAAGGTGACTTGCCATTTTTTTTAACAATTAAACCATCTTCAATAGTCTTAAAAATAGTTTTCTCCATGCTTTTTGAAGGATCGTCCGTGTACTCAACTTCACCATTGTCATCAACAGCAATCGCTGACGAAATAGCATATGAACAATCATTCATATAAACCGGCTCTACATATTTCCGAGCAAATGAATCTAATTTTATTATATTACAATTGGCATTAGTATCCGCATCATCAGTGAAAGCCGACTCTTCAATTAAATACACAGGAACTGCATCAGTACTCTCATTTAGTATAAAACTTAATGTACCTTGATCCACATACTCTATGTTATCTTTATAATGAATTTTTTTATGAGCAGCACTGAAATTATAATTGCCACCATATAATACAACTTCATTTGTTAATGTTTTAGGTCTCGGAAATTCATCGCCGTGATCAGAAAGATCTTTCCTGTTTTTATAATCCAATCCAGGATAAAGTTGATGTTTAAAAAGTAAACCTGCTAAAGGATATTTTGCATACTCTTTAATATTTAATTGACAAGGAATATCATTAACATTACACAATCCTAAAAGTTCAAATGGCACTACAGAACCAATTTCAAACCCAAAAAGATCATACTTTGAAGCGTCGACTAATAATTTACCAGTATCAGCATCTATAAATTTTTGGCGGTTTGAAGGATCCATGAAAAACATTTTATTGTCTAATTTCGGTCCTTTTTCTTCAAAAAAATAATCTCTATAATTTACAGAGCACGAATTATGTTCTCCTTCACCTAAATTTGAGGGACAGCCAACAAAATCATACATCAAATCTGGTACCATCTCACCAGGACTTGTTGTATAATCCGCCTTAAGATATCTTTCCGGAGTATATACAAGTTCAAGTTTAACAATTTTTTTGTTATTCTGTATAAGAAAATCATATAATGTTTTAGCATCTGATGGAGTTTTAATTTCCTTGTTGAACTCATTTATGTTGGCTTTTTCCATATTGAAAACATTAGGAAAAAAAATCGCAATTATACCTATAGTACCGACAACGAAACTAACGATTGAACCAATAAAAACTTTCTTTACAAAAAAACTTCCAATTCCGCTATTTTCATTATCAGAGGAATTCGAAGAAGGATTTACAAGTTGTGAAGATCCACAATGAGGACAAAAACGACTATTATCTGGCAACGCTTTGCCACAATTTCTACAAAACATATAGGACTCCTTATTAGTTATTCAACTTTATCCAATTCGGTCAATGAATAAAAAAATTTAGTTATTCAACATAGTGTTTCTCTCTCATCTCTGGTTATTTCTGAAAAAGATGGAGATACATGTTTTATATTTACCATTTCATCATCAGATAAATCAACCTTTTGATTAAAAGATTCACAAATTTTAGGACTATACCCACATTATTCTGGTTCTTTACAAAATCCAGTTGGAAATTGTGATTGCCCATGTTCCTGGTAGATCTTTTTCCATTTCATCTTGAGGGTAAAAAATGTGGTTCCCATTTTAAAAATTAATTTTAAAATGATAAAAAAACAAAACCAAAGGAACCACATTATGAATTATGATACTATCACAATTCCGTCCCAATTAGATTGTTTTGTTCAAGAAAAATTACCAGACAGCAAAAATAATTTTCTAGAGACAGTAAAAAGCAAAAACATCTTCACCATCAAGGGTACAATACCTTAGTATGATATGTTTGATTTGCGTTGCAAATGCTGCGGAAGCGAGATGCATGCACATGGCTCAATCACCGAGAGGCTGACACATATACCTCTGTGCAAAAGTTTTGAGAAAGAGGTATATGACATCATAACTGATTCTATGGTTAAGCGTTCAGTACCGGTAGATCGCACGGAAATCTGTATTGAGATATTCCGTTACCGTTGTCAGAAATGAGGCAAAGTTATCCAGGAAACAATACCATTCAAAGCCAGGAATCACAGGATAACCGAAAAGCTGTATGGATACGTATGCGGGCTTCTGGAACAGGATTTGACCTTGACAAAGATATCCAAAATTACAGGGTTACATGTTAATACGGTTAAGGATATCGACAAGGAAAGACTGACAAGTCTCTATACGGAGAACGGCGAACTAAAGAAGCCCCAAAACCATGCCCGGATTCTTGCCATAGATGAATTCAAGCTTCATGACGGACACAGGTATGCCACTGTTATAATGGATGCAGAGACCAGGGATGTTATCTTCATTCGGCAGGGCAAATCCAGGCTGGTAGTCAGTGAATTTGTGGATTTCGTCGGACCGGAATGGATGAGGAAGGTTGAGAGCGTAGCCTGCGATATGAATGCAGGTTTCTACAAAGAATTTATGAAGCGTTGTCCTCACTTGAAAATAGTTTTCGACCGCTTTCATATCATGAAGCATTTTAACGAGGATGTAATCAGTGCTATCAGAAAGGATGAGGTTGAAAGGCTAAAAAAAGAGGGACGGGACGAAGAAACCAGGCGTCTGAAGGGTTCTCAATGGAGCCTTGCTGCCAACAGAGACACAATCATCAAATGGGACCAAAACGGTGAAAAACTCAAGTCAGGAGAAGTAAAGAGTAAAGTGGGCGGAATATTCAATCTGAAGGCTCCGCAACCTCATACCTGCTATGAAGACAGACTTAAGACCCTGCTGCAGGAGAATGGATTGCTTATGACTGCTGATATAATCAGAGAAAAGCTCAGACCGGCTTATAAGATAAAGACTGTTTTCAATCCTGATACCGACAGAATGGAGAGATATTACGCTAAACCTTCTCTTGTAGCAGGATACGGTCCTGCTGCTGCTGATACCATACCCGGGACCATGAAAGCGGAAATTACCGAGGTAATTAACCTGTACCGTGAATCCAAAAATCACCATCTTGAGAAGTTCGCAAATCTCCTGAATAACCACATTTGTGGTATTGTTACGCATGAATCAACAAATATTTCATCGGTGATAATAGAAGGGTTTAATAATAAGATTAAAACTATAAGAAGGAATGCTTACGGATTTAGAGATGATGAATATTTCTTCTTAAAAATAATGGATACATCCCGAAGATAATAAACAATAAGATACAGGAAATGATTGTTATTAAAATAACGAAAATGATTATTAGAAATAAGGTGAATCGGATATTTCCAACTTGTTTTTGTAAAGAGCCGAAAATGCTTGCAAAATGGAGTTTTGACTTTCAAGTCAAAACCTTCGGGTATGACTACTCCTCAGCAGTTTAAGATAAGATTAACACTTTTCTTGAACATAGGCCAGTTTATCACCTCCAAAAGGTTCATGAAATTTTTGTCCGGATCTGCCTTTAAAAGCTGTCCTCTGATTCAGGGACAGCTGGAGGTAATTTTCTTAACGACAGAAAGAATTATTCTCGCATACTGGCAAGTTCAAAGTATTTATCGTTAGTCATTTCATACTGGCATCTGTACATTTTTGTGAGTTCACCCTCTGAGCCTTTCTTTGTTACCGGGCCGCATTTTGTGTCTTTTTCCTTCACCCATTTTTTCTGCTCAGCCAGTAGCCTGTCTCTCTGAGCCTTGCTCAGTTCCCTCCAGCTTCTGTTAAGATTATCGTCCGCCATGAGGAACTGGAGCTTTGAACTGACATACATATTATGTGCATATTCTTCTTCAGTTTCGTATTCAAACAAGGTATCGCTTATGGAATCGAGGCAACCATCCTGGATAATCTCATCCATCCCAGGTACTGACTGAGCTGATATCTTCAATTTATTTGATCCGGCAGGTCTGAATGTAAATACTGCATGAGCATCACCCTGCTCTGTTTCATCCGGATTAACAAACGGACAGCTTATCGAACCGTCATCATTCCTTCTGCATTTAACGGATTTACTCTCGAATTCGTTTGTATCATCTGTCTTTGAAAATACGCCGGTACCAAGCTCACAGATTCTGATAAAGTGAATGCTTCCTGACACAGAGTATTCTGCACTGTCCTTATCTTTCGTAAATTTCAGATCGCCGGAAATATAACCTCCTTCAACCAGTTCTTTTTCTTCCGAAGTGAATTTTTTGCCTTTAACAAAGCTCTGGCATGCTTCAGATCCGGTTCCCATGCATATGAAGGAATCTGTGTTGTGAAACATTTTTGAGTACTTTGCTGTTGCAGGTGCATAAAGTCCGGTCTTTATTTCTGGTGTATCGGCAAGTGCAGAACTCTGCAGTGTACATACTGTCAGTAATGCAGTTGCATTCAGAAGGATTTTTGATATTTTTTTCATTAAGTTACCCGATTAATAATAATTCCAAATCAGCCGTAAGGATGTTGTTCCTTAAGCTGATATCCTACCACATCAGTCGCTAAAAGATCATTTTTAAATAAAAACTTTGTGTAACAGGATGCAAATGTCTTATGAAAACAGCATGCTGTATGAGAAGGAAATACAGCAAAGCAGCCATTCAGCAGGTGAGAAATGAAAATCCATGCGGTCTGATGTGCCACTCTCGTGTACCTCATGTATCATATTTTTCTGCAGTGCCTCATGTTTCAGTTTGTACCTAATACAAACACTGAACGTTTTTTTTGCTTCAGAATAGCCATGATAACCAACTCAACAGCTCAGAATACATAAATCCCTGTCTTTCATCACACAACGCAGGCAGATCACAGGACAGGCTGCGGTTTCAAAAGGAAATAATGAAATTCCACAGGGTTTCCGGCATATCAATAAGGCTCTGTTCAACAAAAAGTGTTGATGCTACAGAAAAACATTACATTTCATAATGTATTTATATTTTTGAACTTAAAAAAGTAAAAGTTAAAGGCCAAATAACGGATCAATGTGCAACGCTGATTCCAGGATCAACACTATTCCCTAACAGAGCCTAAAAATAATGATACCGATATAGAAATCATATCTGAACTTCAGGAAATATACCTTGGCGAGCTTGACGGTCTTCCATTCGAAAAATACGCGGACCGGCAGAGAAAGCTCCACAAAACTGCCATGACCATGCCTGCATACGTAAAGATAAAATGTGCCGGCCAATAACCAAACTGCCCCGGCGAGCCGTCAAAACAATGAACGAACAACTCGTAAAACATCAGAATTTAATCGCAGTAACCAACTGCGGAATAATAAAAATGAAGTTTGCAGAACTCACGGGAGTTAATATGAAAAGCCACAGACTCAGGCTTGACTGGGATCTGAATTATCTGTCAGGAATTGCTGTGCATTGCCAGTATTCAAGGAAAACAGGGATCCTGAAAAAGAATTTCACTGTTCATGAGCCCATATCCGTCAGCTATATTCAGAGCTGACAGTAAACCAACACCTCCGCAGGCCCACCAAGTTGCATAATACAGGAATCAGCCAAGTCATTGCAATGCTGCTGACGATGCCAGGACGACAGCATACAAAAAAAACACTGCAATTGAATTCCTGATCAGATCACAAACCTGCGATAAAATCTATCACCTGAGACCTGTCTCCTTCATAAACTCCGCTACCGTCCTGCATAACGCAGAATGCATCATTACCTCTGTTGGTAGTCAGGTAATAGTATCTTTCATTCCGGTACAAATGATATGTATACTGCGTCGGAGCTCCCTGATAATATCGCAGATCAAAAATACCCGGACATTTGACGAGAATCTCCTTCAAAATGTTGACAGTATAAGAATCAAGAAGGCTAGGCGTAACATCCATCATCGTACCCTCTCGATCATCTGTCACAATGCCGTAAAAAATATCAAACCTGTCTCCAGTTGTCAGACTGAGCATTATCTTGAACACCGGACCTCTAAACTTGAGATCTCCATCTCTGTCGGTGGAATAATGTGCAGTGTTGCACAAATTATTATAGATCACTGATTCATTCTTCACGATTAGAATGATTTCAAATGTCTCTCCGCTGAAGCCGCGAAGCGAATCAATCACAAGTGAACCGCTGTAAATATTGCGGGATCCAGAAAATCCGCCTTTATCTTTACCGGAAAACCAGCTAAAAAATCCCATAAAAAATTCTCTTCTGCCAGATTATGATAACTTTTGTTGTTCAAAAACTTAGACAGACATTGTATGCCATTTTATTTTATCATAGACACAGAAACATCTGCCAAACAGAACTCCGGTCACAAAAAATGCCACATAGTCCAATCATTTATGAATGAAAACAATGCGGCACATTCTTGAAAAATATTCTTCATCAAGTCATTCCTGCTATAAAAGACAGTGATAACAGGATTCAGATTCAGCAGAGAGAAGGCATAAACTTGGCAAAAAGATACAGACCGTCAGGCCCAGCATGGACCTCATGATGAACCCGAGGCGGCATAACAGATACAGTTCCTGTTTTGTATTCAATTTCATGACCGTCATTGATGCATTTTCCGCTTCCTGCAATCACCTCATGTGTTTCAAGCTGAGGATCATGGATATGATCTCTGATGCTGGAATTCGGAGCTATTCTAACAAGGTGAAAGCTGTAGACTCCGCCCGTCTCCTTTCCCCTGACAATATGTTTAAGCTCAACTCCGTTAAACACAGGGTGTTTGCTCCATGGAATATCAGCAAAGCATACTCTCCCGCCCGGAACCTCGTATACTCCATTGTTAAAAGCTTCAAAAACTTCATTGTTCATAATGATTACCTCGTTAGTTTGTTTACCAATTGTTGAGATAATCATATCAGCAGCGATTCAATCGGCATTGGATAAAATTGCTGATCTTGAGAATTCTTCAGGAGTAATTCCGACCTGCTTTCTGAAAACCCTGTCAAGATGGCTCTGATCACAGAAACCGACCATCTGGGCAACATCCGAAACCCTGTAACCTTTTTTCAGCAGATCCTGAGCTTTTCTAATCCTGCACTGCATCTGAAATTTATGAGGCGTCAGTCCGTTTTCTGAGGCAAAACTCCTGATCATATGAAACGAGCTTATGTGCACCTTCCGCGACATTTCATCTACACTCATTTCCAATTCGGGATTGCCGATAATGCGCTTCTTCAGAATGTCAAATTTTCCCTGAGCTGTTTCATCACACGGAATACATAGAGTGATCATGGAATAACATTCAGAAACCGGAGAAATAGAATGACAAACATCAGGATGAACAACAAAAAATTCTCCTGATCGACAGTGCTCAACCTGATCGGCGATTTTTATCGACACTTCACCGTCAGTAACAATTCCGATGGCATAATGCCCTGTGTGGGTATGGGGAGGATAGGATATGCTGACATGCTCCAGACTTACAATCTCAATTCCCGCGGATGAATCCTCAATAAAGGACAACCTTTTAACTCTGTCTGCGCTTTGCACAACCGCTCACAACTGCCAACTAATTACACATGACTGTTAATTTAAAACCTGTAATCCTTATTCAAAAAGCTGCACGACTCATTCCGGAAATCCTGCGCAAAAACAAGGATCTGATTATGAGAACGACTGACCGAACCTGAAGGCCTCGTTGAGAGCCTCTTCTGATACTTCACCGCGTTCCCTTGCTCCTCTGACAAGAACCTTGCCGGCATCCCTAAGTTTAAAGAAATCAAGAACAAGCCTGTACTGAACAAGAACTGAATCAAACATCTGAGGAAGTTCTGCAGCTCCCACCATAATAAGCCCGAGCTCCTTGAGATGAAAACAGTTTCTCACCGGAGAATGGAGGCGATCAACAGCACATTTAAGCTGCGCACTAATTCCGTAAAAATACAGAGGTGAAGCAATAATCAAAGCATCAGCAGACATCAGAGCATCGTACACGATCTGCATATCATCTTTTTGTGCACATCTGCCGCCGACACTTCTGAAGCATGCATTGCATCCTGTGCACGAACCGATCTTCAGCCGGTTAACAGACAGCACAGTAACCTCATTTTTCTCCCCCGCCCCTTTTCTGAAAGAATCTACAAGCATATCGGTATTTCCGTTTCTGCGAGGGCTTCCGGCAAGAACAACTATTCTTTTCATTTCAGAATTATAATCCAGTTGACAATTTTTACATCCATGCAGGTGTAGGCAATTATAAAATTAAGTTTTGTGATAAAAACTGATCTTCGCCACAATGCCGGACTATCAAGAATGATTAAACGCACATCAGACCTCGAACAACATAATTTGATTCAAAACATGATCTAACTCCTGTTTTTTTAGCTATCCATTGATCTATGTATAAAAATCTTTTTTCATAACGTATATAATCATAATGACAGGATTATAAAAAGCCATGGAAGGTTAACCGAATGTTTAAGTTTAAAGATATTCTGATGTATACCGTTGCCACTGCTGTTTTTGCACTATCGACAAATGCCGTAAATTCAGCGCAGGTATACAGTTGGGTTGACAGTAAGGGAGTAACCCACTACTCTCAGCATCCTCCGAGAGATGATGCATCTGCCAACGTAAACATGATTGATACAGTTTTTTCACCTAGTGAACTGTTAATGCTTCAGAAAATAAAAGAAGAAAAAAAGAAGATTGCTGAGCAGAAAAATGCCAAAAACGAAGAGGAAATCATCCGTGGATGCAAGGATCTTCACAATGAAAAAATCAGGTACTACCGCAGAAAGATCGAAGATACCTACATAGCTAACCTCAACAAGTGTGACATTTCAGTTCAAAGTCTCAAACCGTCACAGGCCAGACCTAAAAAAGAAAAATGCTATGCCGAGGCACTTAAGGTTAAAATGGCTGACGTAAGTCAGTTGCCAACTGAAGATGATTGTACTGGTGATTCAGACAAGAAAAAGGGCAACTGATTTAGTCTTAACGTTTAAAGCTGAAATTGGAAGTCTGTCTCAATACGAGGCGGACTTTTTCATTTGCGGTAAAAAACGGCAGGATCAGAAGCTCATAAACTTTCCACTATCACCCAGACTTAACCCAACTCCTGTATAAAAATCAGAAAACAAAAGCCGCCGTTCAGGCTGATAAAAAACAGATACAGTCCTTATCCTAACAATCCTTTTTCTTCTGTTCTCCCGTCTTTTTCCAGGTAACGTCATTTCGCAGGTAAGTTGGGATCAGATTTTCGGGATCATCAGCCTTGTCAACCAGTCTGAGAGCCAGATCCAGCATGTCAACAGCATCCGGAAGCATATCCGGTGAAAAGGAAGCTCCATTCTCAATTGCATATTTATTGAGTTCATCATATGCATTGAAGCCGGTACCTGTTACTGCAAATGGCTTTCCACTGAAATGTGAATCAATTATGCTTACTGCATCAGCCGGCGGACATACCTGCTCACTGCCGATGAGCTCTGCCGCACCGTTATTAGAATGAAACAGGGCAAAATAAACTTCACCCATTCTTGCATCTATGGCTACAGCAATATTCTCTGCACCGCTACGCCTGATGCACCCCTGTGCAAGGATCATAAGATCGGAAATACCAAGCAGCTTAAGATTAAGTCCGAAACTCAGTCCCTGAGCTATGCCTATTCCTATTCTAACTCCGGTAAATGAACCCGGTCCCCTGCCGCACACAATCAGATCAAGATCTTTTTTTTCAAGATCCGACTCGTCAAGAAGTTCATCGCACATATCAAGGAGCACATCGGTATGACCCTGAGGTACAACCCTGCGTCTTGAAAAAACAGTGCCGTCTCTGAGAAGAGCGGCAGAACAGGCCTCAGTGGCAGTATCAATAGCCAAAATATTCATATATAAATCCGAACTGATCTAAAATATAGAAAAAAGCTGAACACATATCAGACATCAGCAACACCGGTCCTACGGCAGTAGGATAATAAACCTGTTGCAACAGAATCGCAACTGTACATTTCAGAAGCAGGAACACAGAAAAAATTACTTCAGTCAATCATCTGACTCTTCAATCCAGGACTCAACTGATTTATCATCTGATTCAATTCCTTTGAGGTATTCCTCCATCTCCACCTCTTCACTGATGTTATCTTCATTCTTTCTTGCTCTGCTGATTTCCCTGTGCTTCTGCCACTGTCTGCTGATTTCATCAAGCGAACCAGTCTGGGCAAACGGAGGAAGTTCATTTAAAACCCTTTTACCATAGGAAGGACCGCTGACAATACGATCATCCGCAATAGCTACAACGCCGAAATCATTTTCAGATCTGATAAGCCGTCCCACTCCCTGCTTCAGAGATATAATCATTTCAGGCAAAGATAAATCCACAAACGCGTTACGATGAAGCACCTGTGTTACGTAATCCGACATCGCCTTCTGCATGGTATCCATAGGCTTAAACGGAAATCTGTCTATAACAACACATGACAAGCCGTCTCCGGGAATATCAACGCCCTCCCAGAATGATGAAGTCGCCACCGTTACAACATCACCATACCGAAGCATATTGCGAACAATCTCCACCTTGCTTGTAAGACTTTGGCAGTACAGTTTACGCTTATTCAGAGCGGAATTATTTTTCAGTAAACTGTAAACCCTGCTCATTGTACCCAAGCTTGTGCAAAGAATAAGAAAACCGCCGTCAATTACCTTAAGAAGCGGAAGAACATAATTAACAATCTGCTGAGAATGCTCCTCTCCAACAACTTTGCCCTGCGGAATGAATTTCGGCAGATATATAAAACCCTGTCTGGAATAATCAAAGGGAGAATTAACCTTAAGATGCAGTTCATTCTCTATGCCGAGCCAGTTGCAGTACTTGTCAAATGTATTGCCGGAAGTTATCGTGGCTGAAGTAAACACATATACGGGAATTCTGACAGTCTCAGTCACTTGAGTGCTGCTGTCTTTATCATCCGCAGAAAATCCGTTATCGCCCTCATCATCCAAATCAGATTCAAAAGTTTCATTTAATACGAATGATTCTGAATCTTCATCGATGTCATCTTCATCATAATCATCATCTGTGGAGTCCGAACAGTCTTTGACCGGATAGCCGCTATTCAGAATTTTGTGCGGAAAAATCGAGGAAACATCCAGAGGAATAGACTGAAGTGAGAACGAATTCTGTGTTGAGACTATAAGAAAAACATTTACCAGTGAAGGTTCTGCGCTTTCGATAAAAAAATCTGCCATATTTATTATTTCTTCGAAAAAATCACTTGCGGCAGTAATAAGACTTTTCAGAGGATTTCCTTTTTCTTCCTCTATTGAGTAATCGGTTATAAGATTTTTTAATTCCGCGTATAACTTTTCGAGTTCAATTTTCAAACGTCTCAGAACCTTGATAACCTCAGGATGTTTGCTCTTAACTTCACTGAGAAGAACGGAAAGTCGCCCGCCTTTATCGTATGAGGTTGTATCCGACCCCTTTCGCGTCTCCATGTAGAGATCCTTTGAAATATCCCTGGACAGAAAATCCAGATTATCACATAAATCCCTGACAGCGTCGCCAAAGCTTCTGCCATTGCGTTTTCTTCCCTTATAAACATTGTCATCACCAAGTTCCTCCAATGTTGCACAGCACTTTCTTATTGTTGCACTGCCTGATTCCTCGGTAAATGTTCCCCTCACAACCTCTGGAACATGATGACCCTCATCAAATACAATGACATCGGGACTGGAATTAAAAAGGGCAAAATTACGGAGATAATTCTGAAGGAGGAGACTGTGATTGACAATCAGGAGATCTGCATCATCAGCCATGCGCCGGGCTCTATTTACATAGCACTGTGCTGCAAATTTGCATTTATTTCCGCGACAGGTATAAGAATGCGCGGCAATGCGATCAATAAAGTCATGTTCAAAATCACGAAAATCAAGCAAAGACAGATCACCGCTTTCTTCCCGATCCAAAAAATTTCTTATTTTCTGAATTGACGATATATACTGACGACTTTTTACCTTTACATCATTTTTACCTTCATATTCCTTTTTTCCGTCCTGTTCCATTTTTTTCAGACGAGAAATACATACATAATTGGCTCTTCCCTTAAGAACCACTACCCTGTATTCATTTTCGAGAAGCGTTTTTATATGCTCTGTATCACGCCTAATCAACTGATCCTGAAGATTTAAAGTCCGCGTACTTACTATAACCCTGCGTCCGAGTTTAAGAAGCGGAATAAGATAAGCGAAGGTTTTACCTGTGCCGGTTCCGGCTTCAACTACAAGATTACGCTTTTCCCTTACTGCGGTGATTACAGCTTTGACCATATCAATCTGCGGTCTGCGCTCTCGAAAGAATGATGTCTTGCGGCTTAAAAGTCCGCCTTCTCTGAATATATTGATAATAAGTTCTTCAAGAGGGTTGTTAAAGGAACAGTCATCAAGATCAAAATTGGAAAGAACCTGTGTGTTATCAGCATTATGTCGGGTCCTGCCGAGCAGCTCTGCAGAAGATTGAGTCTGGAATCTGAATCCATTTCTGTATTCACTGCCGCTGTCTCTGCTTTTGCGATCATGAAATTCCGGCACTGACGGCGAGACTCCGTACCTGGTCTGCGGTGAAGAAAATTCTGAGTCGCTTGACAGCAGACTTTCCAAATACCCGTCATCCTGAAATCCAGGAGGCTCTTGAAAACTACTCATATATACCCCGCAGCAACGTATAATTATTCTTTTTACTCAAAACGCGCGGCAAAATCAAGATAATGTTTGAAATTCAAGCCAAACAGGCAAATTATGCACGATAAAAGGCATACACATACACTTACGATGATTAAAAGTTGTTGTTTATGCGATTCAAGCTAAAGAAATTAAAACGGAATATTATTCCTGCTCCGAACTCTAAAGGAAATCATCAAAATAAAAAATCATCTGATTAAACCTGTGACGGATCATAAAAAACAACAGGCGTCGGCACTTTTCGCGACGAGGAACAAGTCAACCTGCATAAAACTCCAAAACCGCAATTTGACCCGTGATCATAAAAGGTAAACGAAAGAATGGAATACGCAAATTTCAAATTTTATAATGTGTTCAAAAATAATGCCCTGAGCTCTTCTATCTGTACGGATTTCCTGCTCCATGAAAAAAATAATCGGTCTGGCTGACTGCAATAATTTCTTTGTTTCCTGTGAAAAGGCTTTCAGACCGGATCTTAACGGACGCCCGGTTGTTGTTCTTTCCAACAATGACGGCTGTGTAATATCCAGATCTGCAGAAGTCAAGGCACTTAAAATTCCAATGGGAATACCCAGATTCAAAATTCAGCACGAAATAGAAAAATACGGTATTGCTGTTTTTTCAAGTAATTTCGCTCTGTACGGAGATATGTCAAACAGAGTTATGAGTACACTGGGTAGATTTACTCCGGATCTGGAGCAGTATTCCATAGATGAAGCTTTTTTCAACGCCGGAGCCGTACCGGTTATCAGAGACAACCTTACGGAAGCGGGAAAACAGATACGGGCATACATTCTGAAAACTACAGGTATTCCCGTAAGCATAGGATTTGCAACAAGTAAAACACTTGCCAAATTAGCCAACTACTATGTTAAAAAACATACTGAATACGGAGGAGTTCTTGATCTTACAGATGATGAAATGAAACAGAAGCTGCTCTACATCTGCCCCCTTAGCGACATCTGGGGTATAGGCAAACAGCTTTATGAAAAACTGATTCAGATGAAAATAAAGACTCCTGCGGATCTTGCAGCCTCCGACTATATACGCATGGGAAAAAAATTCGGAGTAAACATGCAGAAAACCATAATGGAGCTTAACGGAATTTCCTGCTACGACTTTATTGAGAATCCTGCGCCCCGCAAGTCGATTATGCATTCATCAACCATGGGAACCCCTTCGAGCATGTTCGAAATCGTCTCTCAGGCTATTTGCGGGCACATTTCCGCAGCTGCTGAAAGTATGAGAAAAGATTCTCAGAAAACCTGCTGTCTGACCATTTTCTACCGCACTGGAGTATTTAAATCATCCGGAGATTTTTTTTCCGCTTCCCGCAGTCAGACATTCTGCACTCCGGTCAGCGATACCAGAATTCTTATGCACAGCGGGATCAGACTCCTTCAGCAAACATGGAAACAGGGGTATCAGATAAGCAAGGTCGGTATTATACTGAGCGAACTTGTAAGTGAAGAGCATACTCAGATGTCAATGTTCAGCAATACGGAACAGACAGTTCAGAATGAAAGACTCATGAAAGTAATAGACAGTATCAACAGTTCAGATAAGGGAAGAGTGTTCTTTCTCGGACAGGGAATTAACAAACCATGGAGCTCTGTCAGAAAGTTTCAGTCACCGCGCTATACGACAAACTGGAATGAAATTATCAGAGTGAAATAAAAAATCCTGCATATTGCAGGATTTTCTTACTTTAAGACAAAATCAAAATATGATAAGCCGCGACTTAAACTACAGAGTCTTGGTAGCACTCTCGATAATAGTAGTGAAATCAGGAGCTTTCAAAGATGCACCGCCGACAAGACCGCCGTCAATATCAGGCTGCTTGAAAAGATCATACGCAGTCTTGGCATTGCAGGAACCGCCGTAAAGAATCTGTACCTTTGATGCAACATCAGCATCATACTTTGCAAGGAGTTTACGGATATTTGCATGAACATCCTGTGCAATCTCAGGAGTAGCGGTTTTACCGGTTCCAATAGCCCAAATAGGCTCATATGCAATTACAGCATTGTTGAATGCAGCAATTCCGCAGGCATCAATAACAGCCTTCAGCTGAGTTTCACAAACCTCATTTGATTTGCCAGCTTCAAACTGCTCAAGACTTTCACCTATGCACAGAACCGGGATAAGACCTGCATCCTGAGCAGCCTTGAACTTGGCGGCAACAACAGCGTCAGTCTCATTATGATATGCTCTGCGCTCGCTGTGACCTACGATGGCATATTTGCAACCGAACTCCTTGATCATTGCAGGAGAATTTTCACCGGTATATGCACCGGAAGTATGAACATCCACATCCTCAGAACCGTACTTTAATGCCGATCCCTTGGCTAGTTCTTCAACCATACCGATAAAAATAGCAGGTGCACAAACAGCAACCTCTACTTTAGAATTATCGTTGGCAGGCTGTACAAGAGCCTTTACTAAAGCTGTCACTGACTCCTTGGTACCGTTTAATTTCCAGTTACCCATTACCAGAGGTGTTCTCATTACAATCTCCTAGAAAAAATAAACATAAACATAAAATTTGTGTGTAATTATATCAGAAACACATGAGATCGTAACACGATCCCGTCTATTTTATGCTGATGGATTTTACTCACCATTTCACTGCATGGCACTCCCCGTAATTGACATCCTCCTCTTCCTAAAGGAAGGCGATTCCTGCCAGTTCCCGCAGCAGGCTGCTTCGGCGGGTTCCTGCCGCTGACCGAAAATACGGTTTACTTCACAAGCCATACCGCTGTGCCCGGCCTGATTTGCAGTCATTTAGAAAACCGAAGTCTGTCTCTGTCAGCAAGAAAGATTATGCCTTATATCCCCGACCTAAAGGACGCGGTTTTACGGCACGATCAGATAAAAAGTCCGCAGGTCAGACTTTTTATCCTTATACTGCACCAGACTATGGGATGGCATGTATGAAGACTATGCGGCGGTGTTCGATTAAAAACATGATCACAATCCTGCATATCTTACAGCCGGCATAACAATTAGGGATCTCTTTGATAACCGTCTTTCTACAGACGTTCCATTTTGTGATATACTTCGCACAGATTAAAGTAACGACAGGGAAGAACTTCATATAATTTATGGGGTATAATTTCCCAGATTATGATTAGTTCCCGTAAAGAAGCGTAAATCTACTGCAATTGAGATGGGTTACATGTTGCTTAAAGTGCGGCAAAAGCTGCGGTAGAAAGAATGTCCTGTGCGGAATACGCTAAGTGAACACGCCCGCAGGATATAAAGATTGTCTGAAGCAGGACAAAAACTTGAATATCAGACTGCTTGGAAAGAATTGCAGGTTTCCTGAACAATTCACTTCCTCCTGGTCATGGACAGTTAACTCATAACTCCTGTCAGCAGGAAAGAAAGCTCATTTGCACATTCACTGAATGTAACAGAAAACCGGGAAGACAAAGCTGCCGGTTCAAATTTAGATTGCTTTCTGGTCCGGGCTGACAGCAAAAGACAGAATTCTTAATTTTAAAAGTCATTATCAACTGATGGAATTTGGTATGAAAAAATTATATATTCTCACGGGCGCAGCCATGCTTTTCTCAGGATGCGTGCCTCAGTCCAATCTCGAGTCTGATATCAAGCTTAACGAGATAGCGGCAAGTCAGGCTGAAATAAAAGCGGAGAACAATATGACAAATGACGCGATTCTGTCTGAATTGAGGGAAATCAAGGAAAAACAGGCAAATACAAAGGAGCTTCTGGAACAGATAAAGGAGCTGAAGGCACAAAACAACAAACTTATCAAAGAGCTTTCACAGTTCAAAACCGCTCAAAACACAACCGACAGCAAAACCAAAACCGTTCCTGCAGATCAAAATTCCAAAGAAGTTGTATACAACAGCAAACCTTCCGACAAAAAAGCGCCGGACGGAAAACTTATAGTTGGAAGCGAGGAATGGGTTCTTCTTGAAGATTTTGAAATAGCCATGCTGGCCAGAGTTGACACAGGGGCAACAACTTCCGGGATAAACGCAACCAACATTGAAGCTTTTGAAAGAGACGGAAAGAAATGGTACAGGTTTGATCTTCCTGATAATAGCGGCACCATGCATCATCTGGAGGGAGCCTTTGTGCGTAAGGCGGAAATCATACAGTCAAGCAACGTTAAAAATACGCATGAAAGACCGGTTATTCAGTTGAAGCTTACACTTGGTGATATAACAAAAACAGCCGAGGTGACCCTGACCGATCGCTCTCATATGAATTACGGTCTGCTTCTGGGCCGTGAATTCATGAAGGACGACCTGCTTGTTGATATCGGCAAGGAAAAAATTCAGAAAAAACCGTCAGCATCATTGTACATAGACAAAAAAGATAAAGAAAAAGAACAGGGTGAAAAGAAAAACGATAAGAAAAAGCTCTGACAAAAAAACGACAGATTGTGTTTGGGGTACATGTGCAAAGAAGCTCCCGCCCGGCACAGACTGCATTTTGAGGAATTTGATCAAATCCGCGTCTTTTAAACCAAGAGGCGGATTTTTTTTACTTCTCATTTCGACGGCGGGATGCAGCAATTTGCTAAGAAAATTGTTTATACTTTTTTTTACCGCAAGGTATGATACAGAAACAGAGTACTATGGATTTAGTCATTAAAAACGCCCGATGCGGATCCGGCGGATACGATCCGGTATGTAAACAAAAAATGAGAGTTCTATCAAAAAAAATAGTATAATCACCCAAAGTTAAAATATGCCGGTGCTCATGCCCGTAGTTTATGAAACGGTGGAATTTTTATGATATCACGCAAAACGTACTATCTGATAATAATCATTCTCTTTCTTCTGGGTCTAGGTCTGATGATCTACCGCAACGTATTTTTCGAAGTACCGCTCTTTCCTTCAGAGCATCGCGAAGTATGGTCAGTTGAAGCCAAGATTAAATTCAAAGCGACCGATGATTCACCAATCAAACTGTCTTTTGCCATACCGAGCAACCAAAGCGGATATACCATTCTTTCTGAAACTCCTTCCAGTCCAGGATACGGAGTCAACTTCACAGAGGAAAAGAACCAGAGAAGAGCAGTCTATGCCACCAGGAGTGCTGTCGGTCCGCAGGAACTGTTCTACACCGTTAACATACTCAAGGATCCTGTTGCCAAGGATTCGACAATAAAAGTGCCGAAAATAAAATTCACCAACGAGGATGACGTTTCAACCAACGCAAGAAATACAATACTTGCTTCTGCTCAAAGCAAATCAGCAGACACACCGACACTCGTTGCTGAACTTAACAAGATCCTTGATTCAAATGATCAGAATGTACAGCTTCTTCTTAAGGATACACCGAAATCTGTACTTCTTGCAGATCTTCTAATGCGTGCACAGATACCTGCCCGTATCGTCAACGTACTCAACCTCAAGGATAAGAGAAGGCGGCAGACACTTGAAGATTACGTGCAGTACTTTGACGGAAACGCTTATTCTCTAATCAACCCTGCCGATGGCAGTGTCGGTCACCCTGAAGATGTAATACTCTGGGAATACAACAGTACCCCGCTTATCGATCTCACAGGCGGCCGCAATGCCGAAGTACTGTTTTCTATGGCAAAGAAACCGGTTCCCGTAAAAACAGCACTGAGTGAAAAATTCAAAAATACAAATCTTATAAATTTCTCGCTTGATCTGCTGCCGCTTGAAGAACAGGCTATTTTCATGGACATTCTGCTTCTTCCGGTAGGTGTACTTGTCGTTGTTTTCCTCCGTATAGTTGTCGGACTTAAAACATCAGGTACCTTCATGCCGGTGCTGATAGCCATGGCTTTTATGAAGACACACCTTCTCGTAGGCGTTGTAGGTCTTCTGCTCATAGTAAGCATCGGTCTTCTGATACGCTTCTATCTGTCAAGGCTGAACCTGCTGCTTGTGGCAAGAATATCAACTGTTATCATAGCCGTGATCGGTATAATAACCTTCCTTACAGTAACAACTTTCCAGTTTGGCATCACAGAAGGCATGAAGATCACATTCTTCCCGATGATAATTCTTTCATGGACAATTGAAAGAATGTCGATACTGTGGGAGGAAGAGGGTGCAAAGCAGGTTTTTGTGCAGGGCGGCGGCTCTCTGCTTGTAGCCATACTTGCATATCTGACTATGAGCAGCAGCATAATCCAGCATCTGACTTTCAATTTTCTCGGACTTCAGTTGATTATCGTCGCCGTGGTTCTGCTCCTTGGAAACTATTCTGGTTACCGTCTGACAGAACTAAAGCGATTCAAACCGCTTGTTGACGAAATTCAGGCAGAAGCAAATGCAAAGAAGGGAGATAAAGACTAAAGCTGAGGACAACCGGTGACTGTGCATAAAGGAAACATCTCTTCTTTTGTGCACTTTAACGCAGATACGTGATATTACCGTTCAAAATAAAATCGCTGAACTGCCGAAGAATGGATTAAAATTCAAAAGATACCTTGGAATGTTCATCCATTCTCACTTAAAGTGTATGATTAAAAAGTCGATGCTGATGAGACAATTTGTAACAAACCTGCCGGTTAGATTAACGAAGTCGATTTACTGGAAAAAATTGGCTACTTTTGACAGTTTACGTTCTCAATAACATAGAAATACCCCTTGCCCCTTCAGGCCGGCATGCCAGGTTTCCGTTAGTTAAAGAACGTATTAACTCTTATTGAAAAGAGAAAGGGTGGAAGTTTGAAAAAAGAATTTATCAAACTTCTTAAAGTTGTAAACTTTATTTAAGCACAATTACCTATGTTCGGATTTCTGAAAAACTACACATCTCCATTCAAACTTGCGAAAATCGGAATAATGGGAATGAATGTCCGCAACTGCAGATACATCAGTCCCTATAATCCAAGAGAACTGTACCCGCTGGTTGATGACAAGCTGAAGACAAAAAAGATCGCTCTGAAATACGGTGTCACCGTACCAAATCTTATCGGTTGCATACGCCATCAATACGAAGTCGGTGATTTTATCAAACTGATTGGAGAACGCACGGAATTCTGTGTAAAACCAGCCCAGGGATCCGGAGGGAAAGGCATTCTGGTTATTGTCGGAAGGGTCGGAGACAAGTATATAAAACCGAACCATCAGGAAGTATCGATTTTAGATATTGAACGTCACATATCCAATATACTGGCCGGACTTTTTTCACTTGGAGGCAAACTGGATAAGGTTCTTATAGAGGAACTTATTCACTTTGACAACGTTTTTGACGGATACTCATATGAAGGTGTTCCGGATACACGCGTAATAGTGTTTAAAGGATTCCCTGTTATGTCTATGATGCGCCTTTCCACTGCTAGATCTGACGGCAAAGCCAATCTTCATCAGGGAGCTGTCGGTGTCGGACTTTGCCTTAACACAGGAAGAGCAATCAGAGCTGTTCAGTTCAATTCCCCGATACAGCAGCATCCCGATACAGGGAAAAACCTTTACGAGCTAAAAGTTCCCCACTGGGATAGAGTTCTGGAGCTTGCTTCATCCTGCTACGAGATGTCAGGGCTTGGATACATAGGTACCGATATTGTGCTTGATCGCGACAAGGGACCTATGCTTCTTGAACTAAATGCAAGACCTGGTCTTGCAATCCAAATTGCAAACGCCACCGGCCTTCTCCCTCGTCTTAAACAAATCGAAAAGCTTCTGGAGGATGATCCAAGAATGACTGTACAGGAAAGAATTGAATATTCAAAAAATAACTTCGGAGTTTACAAGAACTGAAGTTGATATCATTTCCTAATGCAGATTGTTTCTCTGCATTGCCCTCCTGTACGGGATAGATGCTATTGAAAAGCTGTATCTAATGCCCAGTATCCGGCATCCTTTTGATTTTTATGATGTTCGATCATTTTGGAAAGGGACTGCCATAATATACTTTGACCCTACGCTTTAGGAAAGTTTAGAAACGAGAGTGAAAGAGGACGGGAATTTTCGTAAAAAGCTTTTAGTCCTGCCTGCCAGATACGAACCATTCCCTACGATCTTCTATTTTTGCGGAATACCCGTGAAGCCAGGTTTCGGCTCAACTCCGTCTATGAGTGATTTATTATCTACATTTGTTTTTTCCCAGAGTAGGTCAACCGTACGACCATCGATAGTGCAGTTCTCATTATTTTTGTAGTCATCAGCCTCATATCTGAATTTCATTGTTGTTTCATCGTTTGACTCTTTGATGAAATATCCAAGAAAACATATTATGAGCAGGCATACGACTAAATGTACTCCAAGAGCTGAGTATTTAAGCAGGGGAAATATATCGTCCCGACTGAATAAGTGAACGGAAAGTATTACAGAAATCAGCAGATAACATATAAGGCTGATCACAGATGACAGAACGGATCTGAACAGACGAACTGTACCAGCAATATAAAGTACAAAAACTATAAGGCCCGCTATAACAGAGTCTGCAAGCAGTAGTACATTTCCACCGCTGTAGCTTTTTTCTTCGAATTTCCTAATTAAAGCAATGAGGGGAACCCCAGAAATAGAGTAGGCTAAAAAACCTGTTGAAACGAGAAACATGTAATACTTGAGCTTAGATACTGGTACTTCGCATGCCAGTTTGCCTGTCTGACCATTCATGGCAACTGTAAATTTTTTCTTCTTCCAGGTGACTTCCATGTACCAGATTGGCATTAGAGCATAGGTTACTCTCTCCTGTTTTATATCATATTCTCTTTTTGCTACTTTCAGGTACTGGTAGTTTTCTGCATCAGTAAGATAGCGATCAAATGAATCAGACACTCTTTCGGCTACTGTTTCGAAGCTGTCGCTTTCATCCATATTGAAGATGCGTGCTTCCATTCCAGAAAGATATGCAAAACTGAAAGCCTTCACCTCGCTGAAATTATAAGGTTCCAATCCCTGGGATATATCACCATCAATTTCTGTTGTTGCATCCTGCGGAATATGCTGAAACCGCATTTTACCTGAAGCCGAACACTTATAGGCAGAATGTACATTACTACACTCGATCAGCTTTGATAATTTGACGGTTTCTGCCGTATATTCAATACGACCGTCGACACTGACATCAAAAAAGCAGAAAGGTACGTATATAGGAGAAATTTTCTTTATGACAAAGGTTTCAGCGAATTCATCGGGAACAAAAGCTCTGCGCTCAGTTATTTCCTTGTGCCAAATATTTAAGAAATCATCCCGATCGCAGAGAAACACTCCGATAAAATCAGGAATTTTCAGATCCTTGTATTTATCTGTAAAAATGATCCTGTTGCCACAGAATGGACATTTTTTTGTTGTTTCAGGAGATTCCGGTGAGAGTTTACCACCGCAGGAGGAGCAGGTATAAGTTCTTTTGAAAGGATTAACCTGATTATCAGACTCGTTTAAAACAGCTCCGGCTACAAAAATCTGTCCGACTTTCTCTTTTGGTTCATCCTTTCTCTCAACTTCTTTTTCATATTCTGCAACGCTCAGAACAGTTCCGCAGGAAATACACTTTAATTTACCCAGCTTTATGTTGAAATCCATATTGCCGGAACAGTTAGAACAGCGACAGTGTCCTAGTGTTTTTATCATATTGAATTCTCCTTGAAGGAAATACCATCAGGACAGTGCCACAGTTCATATCCGGAAGAAATTCTATGAGTTCATTACAGTCAGAGAAACTGCCTATTCATAAAATACGGATAATCATGAAGACTGTACCAATTACCAACAGCTAAACAAAAGATCCTGACTATAACTCAAACACTTTTGCTGTTTCTCCAATACCTGCTGAAACATGGCAATATATGAAGCACGTCGTATTAAGGAAGGAACCTTGTCTTTACCGAAAATAAATCCGGATTACTCTCCTGCATTTGGGGTTGAATTCAATTCCAGGGCTCTCTCGCAGAACTGACCATAACTTGCAACCCTCTGCTCTATGTCACCGCTTAATGTAGTGACATAGCTATCCCCCCTTTCACTGCCATACGGATCCCTAAATTCTTAAATCTGCTGTAAACAGCTTCATTAAGCGCATCAAAACACGGATTGCGATCATCAATCCTGGCAACAAAAGCCTTGATCTGAAAATTCAACACACCGTCATCAAAACCCGCAAGACATACATTGGATTTATGTTCAGCAATAACACAAGGACACTTTGAGACGATCGCGGAAAGAATATCCCTTACCTACTTTGAGTCTGCTCACTTATGTACCCTTTACGGAGTTCAGGTTTTGAAAACATTTGATAGTCAAAAGAAATCTGATTCCTGACTTTTGTTTTATGTTTATAATGAGGCATTCTGCTTGTATGATCACCCCTTTTCTATTTACGAAAAAAATGATTTATAATCATTACATACCTGTTTACATATCCGTAGAGATAATTTTGAATGCAATGACCTGTAATCAACCTGATCAGAATCCTGTAATGTTTTATAAAGTTCCTCATAATGAATAAAATCTTTAATAGTTTTCTTTAATTCTGGAACTTCACAATCTCTTTTTTCAAAGAATTTTTGTCTTTCTGTATATAAACATACATTAAACAGATTCTTAGATAAAAAGACATATAATCAATTTCTGGATATATACTATCCGTCATTTGACCTGTTCATTAAAAACTCTTGTGAGGAAGTCTTTTTCCATTTAAAAATCTTGAGCTCGTTTTAAAAATTATTAAAGATTGAGTATATATCAAAATCAATATAAATAAACGTGTTACAACTCACGCTTTTTATAAAATCAAAACATTTCCAGAACAGAGCCAGTGTTTATAAAACAGAGAGAAAACCCTCGCCGTAAAGGTGCGGGAAATTAGCAATGCAAAAATTGTATATTATTTAAAATATTTTGCATTAAACATCTTGACAAAAACATATAAAACAATTACAAAAAAAGTAAGATAATGATTTATTTGAATAAATATATGAAATTTGAGGTGATAAAATGAAAACTTTTGATGAAAACAATTATCGTAAGAATGATGCGTATGATAGGATCAGAGATGTTTGCGTAAGACATCCAGATGCAAGTATCGACATGGTTTTCGTAGGCAACGATGATCTTTTTGATGACTGCGAATGGGTTGAAAAATATCCACCAATTAGAAATGAGGATGAACTTCAAAAACTGATTAATGAAGATGATGATTGGAAAATGCTAAGTAGTGATGACGTTAAGTACAGAATCAACTACTATGACAAAACCATTGAGATTAACGTAAAAATTAATAGAACACAGGTAAAAGTTAAACAATACTTCAAATAAGTAAATTAAAAAACAAAATTTATAAAATATGCGAGAGTGTAATATCAAGTGTGTAAGTGATCGTTAATAAACTTACGCACTTTATTTTTTTGAGATAGTGCGATAAGTATTAGTGAGGATAAAAATATTATGGATAACACACTTATGGCACCAAGAAAG